>ERZ773242.59-NODE-59-length-113121-cov-32.740638_pt1 | contig 113121 bp, 107 predicted proteins | sample MGYA00511077_ERZ773242 | MGnify/ENA primary metagenome ERZ773242 (study PRJEB29015, sample SAMEA2737754) | human gut metagenome | biome: human gut; feature: human-associated habitat; material: faeces | place: China | collected 2012 ... | reverse complement strand
GTGCGGGCCCCCGTCAATTCCTTTGAGTTTCAACCTTGCGGTCGTACTCCCCAGGTGGATTGCTTATTGCGTTAGCTCCGGCACGGAAGGGGTCAGACCCCCCACACCTAGCAATCATCGTTTACAGTGTGGACTACCAGGGTATCTAATCCTGTTTGCTCCCCACACTTTCGAGCCTCAGCGTCAGTTAAAGCCCAGTTGGCCGCCTTCGCCACCGGTGTTCCTCCGAATATCTACGCATTTCACCGCTACACTCGGAATTCCGCCAACCTCTACTTCACTCAAGATGAACAGTTTCAACTGCAGTCTACGGGTTAAGCCCGTAGTTTTCACAGCTGACTTGATCACCCGCCTGCGCTCCCTTTACACCCAGTAATTCCGGACAACGCTTGCCACCTACGTATTACCGCGGCTGCTGGCACGTAGTTAGCCGTGGCTTGCTCCTTAGCTACCGTCATTATTCTTCACTAAGAACAGAAGTTTACAATCCGAAAACCGTCTTCCTTCACGCGGCGTTGCTGCATCAGGCTTGCGCCCATTGTGCAATATTCCCCACTGCTGCCTCCCGTAGGAGTCTGGGCCGTGTCTCAGTCCCAATGTGGCCGATCAACCTCTCAGTCCGGCTACTGATCGTCGGCTTGGTAGGCCGTTACCCCACCAACTACCTAATCAGACGCGAGTCCATCCTTCAGCGATAAATCTTTGGTATTTCGATCATGCGGTCAAAATACATTATGCGGTATTACCGTTCGTTTCCAAACGCTATCCCCCTCTGAAGGGCAGGTTACTCACGCGTTACTCACCCGTCCGCCACTCAGTCATATCATACTTCATCCGAAGAATCCGTAATCAAGCTTCGTTCGACTTGCATGTGTTAAGCACGCCGCCAGCGTTCGTCCTGAGCCAGGATCAAACTCTTAAAACTATTGTATTAACACACTCTTGCGAGTGTACCAATCAAATCTTAAAAATCTGAGCTTCTCTCATTTCAAACTCTAACGTTCAAAATTACTGTGTTCGTATCTTTCGATACGCAGTACTGATAAAACTCTTTTAGAATCTTATCGGGTTCCTTACTTTCTCGTCGTTGTTTAATTTTCAAGGTCCTTAACCAGCCTTTCAGCCGGCCGCTCTTCTCTCGAGCGCTTAGCTATAATACCAAAGTGCAAGGCAAAAGTCAACACTTTTTTTCAAGTTTTTTCAAGTTCTTTCACACTCTGCCGAGCGTTTCTCCAAATCCTTTTTTATTTATATACATTATATACAGCAGAGAAAAGCGCACGGTATTCGCCGTGCGCACCAATCAGAATTCCATTTTATCATAAAAACAGGTTTGAATTTTCTTTGGAAAAAAATTCGAAAAACTTTGCCACCCTTCTGCCAACTGCCGGTATTCTACCCGAAAGTCATACACGGTAAAGCCCCCGTCATTATAGGTGATCCACTTGGCGTCCGGCTCAAAACCGAAGCTGCGTGTGTTGCAGTAGGCCACTGCCGTGCCGCCGATCAACAGTATTGTGCACAGCAGAAGCAAAATGGAGGTTGGGTGTTTCTTCATAAAAGCTCCTTATTTTTCATAATCCTGGATGACCTGAGCCAAGGCGGTGGCAAACAGCCGGGCGGAGTAACAGGCTTCGTCCAGGGTGTTGCCGTCCGTGCCCACCTCCAGCAAAAAGGAATTGCGGGTCATATCCATATTGTACTTACGCTCGGAAAAGAGAATGGGGCGCATCAGCCCCGGGTACTGTTTTTCCACCTGCTGCTGCACTGCCAGGTCAAAGCGCAGGTTATATTCCCAATCCGGAAAGTTCTTGACCCGATTGTATTCGCACCCGGCAATGATCATCATCCGGGCGGCCTTTTTTCCCTTGATCTTGGCGGTGGGCTTCACCTTGGTCTTATTATCGTATGTAATATCGTCCCGGTGCACATCAATGGTGATCTCTATGGACGGGTACTTCTCCAAATACCCCGCCACCGTTTTGCGGGAGTGGTCGTAGGCGCCGGAGTAGTCCTTGTCGTGGGTGGTGCGGTCGTGCACCACGCCGATCCCGCACTTTTCCAGATAAGCGCAAAGTTCGTCCCCGACCCGCACCATATTTTGGGTACTGCTGTCGCTGCGCAGGTCGGTGGACTTGGTATAATAACCCGCGTCCAGGAGGGTGTAGCCCTCTGTGGTGTGGCTGTGATAGATCAGCACCGTCGGCTTGGCCGCGTTGGGCACGGACAGGGCCGCCTTCTGTTTAAGGAGTGCCTCTATGTCCGGACGATAAAACGAAGCGGGGATCTTGCTTTGAATTGCCAGCGAACCGAAAGACAAGATCGTCCCCCCGCCCTGGTAACTCTCCTCGCTGGTTTTGCCCACCTGCTTTTGGCTGCCGATTACTTTTTTCTCTTGCTGCATCAACTTAGCCACATCCGCCGGGGTCTCGGTAATGTGCGCATAAGGGTCGCTGTCCTTCCCTGAAATGGGGTGCATTGCCTGAGCCTCCCGGGTCGCGGTAGTCTTAGTATGCGTCGTTTGCGCCGATTTTATAGTAGAAAATTCTGTATTTATTTTGCTGCTGAAATAGGTGGGCGAAAACACCGCCGCTACCCGCTGACCCACCGCGCCGACGGCAGAGATCCGGGGTGCCGCGCTCACCAGCACCGCCGTGACCAATACCGCCGCCGCAATATTGCAAAAGAAGGCCGCCCGTTCTTTTTTCATATCCAGCTCCTTTGGCTTCGTCCTGCTTCTATTCTCATATAAGAATATGCACGCCGGCGCCGGATTATCCCACCAGCGTGTACAGATCCCGGGGCTGCAAGTGCCGCTGGAGACACACATTGATGGACATACCAAGCAGTTTGGCCCCCCGGTTGATCAGCTGGTCGATTTCTCTGGGGGTCACATACATCTCCTCCGCCGTACCGCCCAACACCCGGCTGCTGACCACCGTGGGAATACCCAGTGCCACCACCGGCACGCCCAGCACCCGAGCACTGATCTCCCGCCGATGATTGCCCACCCCGGAGCCGGGGGCAATGCCTGCATTTGACAGCTGCACCGTGGTGCCCAACCGATCCGCCGACGACGCCGCCAGCGCGTCCACCACAAGCACGCAGTCCGGGTGCACCGTGTGAACCATACCCGCCACCACCTCGGCGCTCTCCATACCGGTGTTGCCCAGCACCCCGGTGGTAACGGTAGACACATCCGTCAGTGGTCCCAGCGCCCGGCGCAGTTCTCCGGCAATGTGACGGGTGGCCAGCACATAGCGGTTGGTCTCCGGCCCCAAGGCATCCGCAGTGATAGCGGTGTTGCCCACCCCGGCAACCAATACCCCTGTCGGGTGATCCGGCAGCAGCTCTCGCAGCAGATCGGCGATCCGCTCCAGCCGCCCATCAAACAGCTGGGTCTCCTGCGCCATGGGCGACACCCGGTAGGTGATATACTTGCCCACCGGTTTGCCCAGGGCTTTTTCGCCTCGGGCATCCAGCACTTCCACCACGGAAATGCCATCCTGCTCCCGCACTTTTACGCCGGGCAGCACAGTTTTTCGCTGATTTTCATAGCTTTCCAGTGCCAAATCTGTGCGATTTTCCATATTTTTCACCTGATTTTCATAGTTTTTCAATAAAAGTATGTCCAAAAAGAAAAAAATACTTGCATTTTAGATTTGCGTGTGCTATGATGTTTAGGCATTAAAAAGAAAACGGGGCTATGCCCTTCTACCTAATCCACCGCTAAAGGAGTGAAAACCATGCCCAACATTAAGTCTGCTAAAAAGAGAGTCAAGGTCAACGCTGTGAAGGCCGCCAATAACAAGGCCCGCAACACCGCCCTCAAGACCGCCATCAAGAAGGCAAATGCCGCTATTGATGCCAACGCTGAGGACAAGACCCAGGCTGTGCAGTTTGCCTGCAAGAAGATCGACCAGGCCGCTGCCAAAAACCTGCTGCACAAGAACACTGCAGCCCGCAAAAAGAGCAATTTGGTCAGCAAACTGAACCGCGCATAAGCGCCGACACTCGGTTTCTATCGAATTTTCGCTTCCTGCATTTGCAGGGAGCGTTCTTTTTTTGTCACCGGCCGCGGCTTTTGCGAAAGTAGACATCTTTCTGCTGTTTTGGCGCTTGACTTTGCCGCCAAATCCATTTATAATAGAAACAGATTTTATAAGGGGGTTCATTATTATGAATTTCAAAACGATCCTGAAAGTCATTAGTGCCATCGTTGCCATTGCAGGCGTGGCCGTTGCCGTATATCTTGCGATCCAGAAGCTGACTGCTCCCAAAGAGGCAGAGTATTTCGACGACAGCGACTTCTTCGAGTGCGATAACGATCTGGAGATCGTAGAGACCGCCGCTGCGGACACCCAGGTGCAGGAAAAGGCAGAGCCGGCTGAGAAAAAGGCGCCCGCCAAAAAGAGCGCACCTAAGAAAAAGGCACCTGCTAAAAAAGCTGCCAAATAAGCAAAATACAATGCAATGAGGGGATGGCTTTCGCCGTCCCCTAACTTTTTTGGAGGTGTTTTATGTATTCCTGCGGATTGGTGCTGGAGGGCGGCGGCAACCGTGCCATCTACACCAGTGGCGTGCTGGACGCCTTTATGGATCAGGGGATCACCTTCCCTTATGTTATCGGCGTGTCGGCGGGCAGCTGCAATGCTGTGTCTTACATCGGCAAATGCCGGGGTCGTCAACACGATATTGCCATCCAGTACAGCGGCGACAAACGCTTTATGAGCCTGGAAAACATGGTAAAAAACGGCGAATTCTTAAACGGCGAGTGGTTGTTTGGGGAATTAAGCTACGATTTGTCCCCCTTGGACCAAGAGACCTATGACCGGGCGACCACCACCTTGTGCGTGGTGGTCACCAACGCCCTCACCGGCAAGGCGGAATATATGTACCCCAAGGACTTCCACAAACGGGGCTGCCCCATTCTGCGGGCCAGCTGTGCCCTGCCCGGCGCCACCAAGGGGGTTGTGCTGGGCAAAGACCGGTACTTTGACGGCGGGGTCACCGACTCCATTCCCCTGGCGCACGCCTACGAAGACGGGTGCCAAAAGGCAGTCGTGGTGCTTACGCAAGATCGAAATTATCAAAAGCAGCCTATGGGTCATGCGCGCCTGATTCGGCGTATATTCCGCAAATATCCGCTGATGACCCGGGCGATACTGAACCGGTATAAAATATACAACCGCCAACTGGAAGCCGTGTGGGACGCCCAAGGCCGAGGCGATGCCTTTGTGATTGCACCGGACCATCCGCTGCACTGCCCCACCTTAGAGCGCAACACAGACAAGCTGGAGCAGATTTATCAAACCGGCTACCGCAATGCCATGGAACAAATGGACGCGCTGAAGGCGTTTTTAGCCAAGCCGTCTCCCTTTACGGAAACCAAATAAAAATGCCCGACAGACCGTTCTGTGGCCTGTCAGGCAAAGAAATCCCCTGTATGCCAAGCGGCACACAGGGGATTTTTGTTTGTTATTTTGCTTTCACTGCGGCAGCTTGGGCAAAGCCGTCCTTGGCGTCACCCTGTGGCGTAATCTCTACCGTGTCGCCCTTTTGCAGCAGCAGCACCTGCATGCAATCGGTAACCCGGATATAGTAATACACGCCGTCCACCTGCAAGTAATAAACGGTGTTGCCGTCGTTTACCGAGGACTTAATGTCCGTGATCTTGCCGGTGATCGTTTTGCTGTCTGTAGGCGCAGACGGCTTTGCAGACGGCTCCGCCGCACCGCCGGTCTGTTCTCCGCCGGCAGTGGCAATCTCTGCCTCGTCCTTTACATAATCCGCTGCGTCCACTGTCTTGGCGATCCAGCCCTTGTCCTTCATGGCGTTGATATAGTTCTCCACCGCCGTATTTAACGCCTTGGCGTCACTGTTGGTATCAATCAGACCGGTGCCTACCACCGTCTTATCCTCCAGGCTGACTAACGCATAGCCCTTGACGGTGTTGCTGTCGCCGTACAGACTCATAAAGTAGGAGGGCTGACCCTCAATATCCAGCAAAATGGGGAAGGTGGCTGCATAACCAAAGTTCTGCACCGCATCCTGGGCAGACTCCATAGCAGAAGTTTCAATGGCACCGCCGTTCTGGTAATACCGCACCTCCTTGGTGCGCTGGTTGCACAGGATAAAGCCGAAGTTGGAGGTGTCCGTCTTAGAAGATGTGATGCCGGTGTACACCCACACATCATCGTCCATGGCAATATAGCCGTTGCCGCTGGAGGCCACATTCACATCGTTCTGGAAGATAATCGAGTTCCAAAAGCCCTTCTTCAGCTTGCCGTAATAGTTGTACTGCTCGATCAGCAGCTGGTCACTATACACCACATCAATCCAGTTCAGGCTCTTGTCCTTACGCACGGTGTCAATGGGATAATACTTGCTTTCGCCGCTGAGCGCGTCCGTTACAATGGCGCCCTGCACATCCGTGCCGCCAAACAGACCAATTTTCTTGGTCAGGGCCGCCGTCACCCAATAGGGGTGACCGCTCTCGTCAATCTCAAAATTAGGGGTATCCAGCAGCTTGGTCGGGTACTGGAACCGCAGGTGACGAATCAACTTCTCGTTAAAATACTCCGCCGGGGAATATTGAATACCGCTGCCGAACTGCTCCACACAGTTGACCACCGTAACCTTTTGGCTCACCACATCAATCAGAATATACGCGGGCAAGCCGTTTTTGGTATTGTTGACCCACTTGAATACATCCGCATATTGCAGGCTTGCCACACGGCAGGGCACGCCCCGGTAGTTGATCTGCGTGGTAGCGTCCGCAACCACATACTGGCTCTTGTACTGAGACAGAGAGCCCAACTGCTGGTCTGCCAGGGTCTTGGCCCGAGAGGCGTCGATCCGGGGCACCTCATCATAGCTGATGTCGGAGAAATCCCGGTCAAAGTCGCTGTTCTGCACCGTCATCAGGTCGCTGTAAGCGGAAGCACGGAAGATGGTGGCACCTACCAGGAAGCCCACCAGCATCACCACAGCGATCACCGCCACAATGACCACCGGTATCAGGGTCTTTTTCTTCACATATTCCAGGCGCTCCGCCTTCTTGTTGGCCCGGCACACCAGGAAAAAGGACCCGGCAAATACTGCCACCAACAAGATCAAAAACAGATACAACTGGGTGTCGTGCACATTCAGTGCCGGCAGCATCATATAATAGGCAATGCCGCCCACCACTGCGGTGATCAGGGCGCACAGCAGCAGCCGCAAGGGCATTTTGCCCGGCTTGACCACCGCCTGCACTTCATCTCGCTTGGGCCAGGCAAACTTGGACTTAAAATCATTCAGTACCTCGTCTGCATCATAATTATAATTTGGTATTTTTTCGCTCATTCTATTCTCCTTAATATAAGGGATACGCCCCCGAGGGTGCGTTCCACTTCATTATACAGGATAACCGCCGTCAAAGCAACATAAATCCGCAGTGAATTTATTCCAACCCACACGCCGTGACGATCGGCCTATGTTTATGCCACCCCGAAAACAAAAAAATTCCGCACCCGAGGGTGCGGAATTCCTTTGCTTTTTGTAAAATCGGAACAGGTGTTTACGCCTTGGTAACGCCCTTGCTTTCCTGCATGTACTTTTCGCTGGCAGGAGCAGACCACTTCATGGTAACATCTACGGTGGCGTTCTTATCACGGATCACCGCGATGCAAGCGTGAGATACTTCTACGTGAGCCTCCATCACATAATCGGCCTTGGTGATCTCCTTGGTCTTGGTGTTGATGGTCACGGTAGCGGTACCGCCGTAGTAATGCACCTTGCAGTTTTCGGCAGTGGTGCCCTCGGACCAGGTCAGCGGCTTAATGTTGTCCACGGTGGAATCGATGGCGCCCAGAGACTGGAACATATGGCCCTGTGCGTCCTTACCGGGTGCACTCATGTTTACATACTTGGGCTGCATCTGCAGGGTGATGGTGCCGTCGCCATTGTCCTTCACATTGGCAGTCACCAGATCATCAGCCACCAGGCGGCTGGTCTGCAGGGACTCGCCCTTGCCATCCCACTCGTCCGTATCCAGCTTAGGATCTCTGTTGGTGGAGGGAACCAGACCGTTCAAACCGGGCTTGTAAATGGGCTTTACGATACCGGGAACCATGCCATTGATGGTCTTGTTCACGCTACCGTCAATGGCAATGTCATGTACATCCAGATCCTCTTCGCAAAGCATCTTGTAGTAGGTCTGGGTCTGGCCTTTCTCGTCCTTATACTGGGCGGTCAAGGTCTTGGTGTAGTCGTAAGCCTGCTTGTAATAATCGGCAACAGCGGCCACATCCTTAAACTCAACGCCGCCGTAAGTACCGGCCTTGAATTCCTCAATAACGGGCTTATCATAATCCGCCTCGCTGGTACCAGCGTCTTCCTGACCCTTGGTCTTCCAGCTGCCATCCTTCACCTCATTGATTGCCTGGATCGCGCCGTCGGTCACATAGTTGATCTTTGCACAACCGGCAAAGCAGCCAACGATCAGTGCAACTGCCAGCACCAAACCGAGGCCCTTGAATGCGTATTTCTTCATACGTATAGTTTCCCCTTTCAAAAGTCGAAATCCGTTTTACAAAAACGTACATATAAAATTTATATTAAATTTACCAAAAAGTCAAGCCCCATTTACAAAATTAGTGTTTAATTTTTCATATCGCCTGTATTTTTAACATATTTATTGCGATTTGCACGGCAGTGTGCTATACTTTTGTATAGATAGGGGCATTTTTCGCCCCTGTTCATCAAGCGAAAATCAACAAGCGAGGTTTCAGATATGAGATGTAAAAATTGCGGAGCGGAGAACGATGACAGCCGCTATATCTGCGAAGTATGCGGTTCCCCCCTATATGATGAAAACGAGCTGAACGCGCAAGCAGATCAGCAGCCTGCCGGCGCAACACCCGGCGGCGCACCTGCACCTGCCCCCCGGCCGAACCCGGAGGAAGAAAAAAAGTTGCAGCAAAAGAATAAGCAGAGCATGATCATCATTATCGTGCTGTGCGTGGTGCTCATTGCCGTGGTGGTGGGTATCATCATCGCCGTGGCCTCCGGCCATCACGACAAGGAAACCACCACGGTGCCGGACACCTCCGTCTCTGTCCCTGTTAGCGACAACCGGGACTATACCTATAACAATTATACCACAGAGAAACCGGCGGAAGCCACCACCGAGAAGCCCACGGAGACCACCACGAAGAAAGAGACCACCACCAAAAAACAGACGACCACAACCCAAGACAGCAGCGTGCGAGTAAATGTACGCACCCAGGGCGGTGGCAGCGTCACCGGAAGCGGCAAATACGAGGAGGGTGACAATGTGACCCTCACCGCCACCCCCAGAGACGGCTATGACTTTGACGGCTGGTATATGAACGGCGAACTGCAATCCACCGACTCCACCTATTCCTTTACCGTAGGCAGCAAGGATATGACCATCTCCGCCAAGTTTGTGGAGACGGCGCCAGAGGTCATGCCCGGAGGTGCGGACTGATGACCAAAGGCGATCTGGCTCGGCAAAACTTCAAGTCCGGCTATAATTGCAGCCAAGCGGTGGCTTTGGCTTTCCAAGATAAGATAGGTATGGACCCGGACACCATCGCCCGGCTCACCATAGGCTTTGGCGGCGGTATGGGTCGTATGCGTGAAGTGTGCGGCACTATCTCCGGCGTGACTTTTGTACTGTCTGCCCTCTACGGCGATCGGCCGAAAAGCGAGGTCTACGCCATGGTGCAGCAGGTGGCAAAGGGCTTTCAGGCGGAGACCGGCTCCCTGGTGTGCCGGGTGCTCCTGGGGCTGGATCCGAATGTGAAACCCACGCCCCAGGCGGAACCCCGCACGGAGGGCTACTACAAAAAGCGTCCCTGCGCCGAATTATGCGCCCTGGCCGCCGACCTTTTAGAAGATTATTTAAAAAATATCACCTAAAAGGCTTGCATTTTGCAATGCGATGTGCTATATTATTTGAGCAAAAGCGCAGTAGTGCTTTTGCATACGCGCTGGTAGCTCAGTTGGATAGAGTGTCTGGCTACGAACCAGAAGGTCGGGGGTTCGAATCCCTTCCAGCGTACCAATAACAGGTAGATATCTTTTGATATCTACCTGTTATTTTTATGCCATGTACAATGGATTCGAACCCTGAGAGGGTGTGCGCAGCACACCGTATACAAAAACTGACGCACCACCGTACGGCAGTTTTTGAGCGGAGGAGCAGTGGAATGAGTAACAAATCACTTTTGCCTTATGTACAAACAAAAGTGGTTTGGAGCGATATGGAACTTGTGACGACGCGGAGGCTCCAAATTTGGCGAGCACCGCGAGTAACAAATTTGGGAGAAACAGTCCGGTGGACTGTTTCGTAGCGACTGCGCAAACTTAGGAATCCCTTCCAGCGTACCAAAAAGCCGTAGAACGCTTTTGCGTTTTACAGCCAGTGACTACTCAAACAAATAACAGCCCTTTTGCCGGGCGGCAGCCTGCCCGGTGACACCATCCACCAAGCCGCCCAAACCAGTTGGCCGGATCCCCGGCTGCACCTGGAATTTTGAAAGAGGAAGCCGTATGAAACATAAAATTTTAGAAACCAAGAACCAAGTCAAATTACAGCTATATGAAGCATACCTGACCCGACAGGCCATTCCGTACAAGAAAAGATACACGCCCATATCCGGCGGTTACTGCCTTTACGTTGATAAAGCCAACCTATCCCGGATAGACGGAAAAGCAGCACTTGGCGACCTATACGGCAGCGTGGAAAAATCTTACTTTGGCATTACAGACTGCCCCAACGAGAAGAAATAGCGCCCGGCAGAACCGAATACTTCCGGCTGGGCAAATTCTATCCGTTGACACCCGGCGGATCTTCTTATATAATCAAGGTAGGATGGTGTGCCCGATTTTGGCAAATCGGCGCTATGGTGGGGTGAGCAAATTTCTCTCCGCCTGCACAGAGGGAGGGCGGATACCATCTGCCTGCCAACGCATCCGTATTGGCTTGCCACAAACCCGCTGCACAAAATATAAACATAAATATGGAAGGTGAAATCATGCGTACCACATCCACACCCGGCAAACAAGCCGGCTTTTGGCACCGACTGAAAAATTCTACCATGCAGACCCCTTGGCACATTCTGCGCCAGCTGGCGCTGCTGGCACCCCTGGGCACGCTGTGCCTGCCTATGTTCTACGCCGGGCACAAGAATGTATCGCTGATCACCATCATTCTCTGCCTGTCCAACCACGGTGCGGACCTGCGACCCATGATAACCGATAAAGGCTACGGCTTTGCGGTGACAGCCGTTTTCTGCGCACTGGTGCTGGGAATCGCGGAACTGATCTGTTCCCTGTTCACCGCGGCCAAGGGCGGCGATCGGCGGAATATGACCGCCTTTGGGATAAACGCTGCCGTCTTTGCACTGGCGGCTTTTTTAGCCATTGGGTTCGGCGCCCGGGCCAAGGTCGGATTGGCGGTGACCTTTGGCATTTACCTGCTGCAATTTCTGCTGCACACCAAAGTCAGCGGCAAAAAAATACGCCCGGCTGCCGCAGGCGTAACAGCCCTGCTGGCGGTGCCCATTGTGCTTTCCCTTTGTTTTCTTTATAAGGCGCAACCGGCGCAATACACTGCGCCCGGCAGTGAGGCCGATGATGTACGGACGGTCACTTTTAATGTGGCCAGTGTGTTTGGCAACCGCTTTGACGATACGGACAGTATGACCCGCTGCGCGCGCTTTGCCGCCTATATGAACCAATGCAAGCCGGACTTGATCGGCACCCAGGAAATGAACATCTACTGGTATAAAGCGCTGCAAACCACCCTGCCGGACTACGATGCCTACGGCGTGCAGCGAGGCGGCGACGCTACGGACTGGAACAGCGAGATGAACCCGGTCTTTTGGAATAAAACCAAGTACACCGCTTTAGAGAAGAACACCTTTTGGCTTAGTGAAACGCCAAACAAAGCCAGCCGTTACACCTATACGGACGAAAACGGACAGCCCGGCCAAGCCGGCTGCTACCGCATTTGCAGCTATGTGGTGCTGCAAGACCGCACCACCGGCAAGCGGCTTCTGTTTCTCAACACCCACCTGGATAACGCCTCCCAGCAGGCAGCGGACTTTGGCGCCGAGGTAATCATCGAACACCTAACCGCCTTGCAGGCCAAGTACGGCAAAGAGGCCGGCGTGGTGCTCACCGGTGATTTTAACGAAACGCAAGAGGACGAGGCCTACCGTCGAATCGCCGCCCGGCTGCAAGACTGCACCGACCCTGCCAAGAAAACCACGACCTACCAGGAGTGGGGCTACTGCGATACCGGAAGCGAGCCCATCGACTTTATCTTCACCAGCGGCACCGGCAGCGATTATACCGTCTTAAACGACCTGAGCGGCGGCTATGTGTCCGATCACTACGGGGTCTACGCCAACATTCGTTTGTAAAGCAAAAACGCATTCCTGCTTTTTATGCAAATCACAAGGAACTGCTCCCGCCTTTTTTGGCAAAAAGCGATTATACGGTTCCATACCTCCATCGCTCCGCTGTTTTATACATTTCCGTTTACAAACCGGCGGTAGCATACCCATTCCTCTTGACGGTTGGCATAGCGGGAATTGCCGCGCAGATCCGGCAGACGGTACTGGAGGGCAATATACCGCCCCAGGTAGGCGGTAACGGCGGTAGCACCGGTTACATTCAGGTGATTGCCTGCGTCCCGAAAAGCGACGGCGCCGTCTAATCCCATTTGATCGTACAGCAGGTTCAAATCCAGAAATTCCAACCCCCGGGCGGCTGCAAATTCCGCCACACCTCGATGGCGGGCTGCATTCCAGGAAGTTACGGTGGGCAGCTCCACCAGCAACAGCTGTGCGCCGTTTTCCCGGCAAAGCTGCAAAATCCGATCCGCTGCTTTTCGGTTTTCCGCACTTATTTGTTCCCGTTCCCCGGTGTCTGCCATATAGTCCGGCATTGCCAGCCGGGTAACCTTGGTGCTGTAGCGGTAGCCGTGGGTGCGACGAATAGAGGGAAAATCGCCGGGCGTCACTTGTGCACCGGTCTGCCGAAACACAGAGGCTAAATTGCGCATATCCTGTCCCAGGTGCTTCGCCCTCGTTTGACGGGCCAGCACCCGGGGCATTTCTCTTTCCTGCGGATTGTGGTCATAGAGCATATCCGTTTCCAGCACCACCAACTCCGGAGACTGGGTGGCAAACACACGCTCCAGCAGGGCGTAAGATTTGGTCAGCGACTGACGGGCAGAGGCGTACACAGTGGCGCTATACCCTTGATTTCCCCACAGTACAGGCGGCACAAAACCGGAATACAAATCGCTGTTGCCCACGCAGGCAATCTGTACCGTGTTCTCCGGCTCCGGCACAAAAGCATACGGATCATCTGCCGCGCGCTGCCAAGGCAGCCCATTTCCCAATAAAGAAACGCCGATCAGCAATACGGAGCATCCCCGAGTCCATAAAGAATGGAGCATAGAATCACTTCCTTTCTGCTTTCTGCCCTCAGTATATCTTGCTAAAAATCAGTTCAAGGCAAGGAAAAGTAAAAAATTGGAAAAGATGCGATGCAAAAAAAGAAAGAATTTATACAAACACAGACAAAAATCAAACGTTATCGGAGAAAAACCATGTATTTTACTTACGGCGAAAAAGAACTTGATTTTCTGCGGCAAAAGGGCAAGCGCCTGGCAGAGGTGATTGACCGCATAGGACCGGTGCACCGCACGGTGGATACGGATCTGTTCTCCGCAGTGGTGCACCACATCATCGGCCAGCAAATCTCCACCAAGGCCCAGGCCACCATTTGGCAGCGTATGTGCGACGCACTGGGCACCGTGCATGCCAAGACGGTGCTGGGCGCCGGTGTGGAGGGCTTACAGGCGCTGGGCATATCCGGCAAAAAGGCAGAGTACATCACTGATTTTGCCCAAAAGGTGCTGAACGGCAGCTTTGATATAGAGGCCGTTTGGTCTATGCCGGACGATGCGGCTATCAAAGCGCTTTCGTCCTTAAACGGCATTGGAGTGTGGACAGCGGAAATGATTTTGCTGTTTTGTATGCAGCGACCCAACATACTTAGCTACGGCGATCTGGCTATTCATCGTGGCATGCGCATGGTATACCATCATCGCAAAATCGACCGCAAATTGTTTGAGAAGTACCGTCGCAGGCTCAGTCCCTATTGCAGCGTGGCCAGCCTGTACTTTTGGGCGGTGGCCGGCGGTGCGTTGCCGGACATGAAGGACTACGCACCAAAGACAAAGAAACAAACCGGAAGGCAAAAGAAATAAGCCCGCAGCTTACGATACAGAACACGATAAAAAACGAAAAGAGCCGCAGCATAACACTGCGGCCCTTCCCGTTATAGAGGATATATGATAGAAAAGATGGAAAAAAAGTTTTCCCATAAGGCTCTCGCCTTACGATTCACAGTATAGAGATTATTTTTGAACGATTTTACGGCTTTTTGTGAATAAATCGTTACACTTTGAAACCTGTAAGGATTTTCCGCCCGGCGGGCGGGAATTTGGATTGACAAGCCTTTCTTTCCTTGCTATACTAAAAGTAGGATATTTTGTCGATAGGTGCGTAGTTCCCTTGCGGGGCTGCGGCGCCGCGACTGTAACTTTAGATAGAGCCGAAAGGGCAATGGTGATGGCAATGGCAAAAAACAGAGTACACTTAAAGATCGGCGGTTCCGCCTACACGGTGCTCACCGATGACGCACCGGAGTATGTGGAGGAGTTGGCCGAGGAACTGGACAAGGAAATGCGCAGCATTATCAATGAGAACCCCAGTCTTTCCGTGACCCAAGCGGCGGTGCTCACTGCGCTGGACAAGGCAGACACCTGCAAAAAATCCACCGCTTCCTCCGACAATCTGCGTGCCCAGATCAAGGATTATTTGGAGGACAGCGCCCGCGCCCGGATGGAAGTGGATGTGGCGCGCCGTGAGATTGAGCGGCTCAACCGGGAGATCAGTTCCCTGCGTGAGCGCATTGCAGAGAATAAGTAAATATGCAATTTGAGATTTTGGCTCCGGCAGGCAGCATGGAGTCGTTAATTGCCGGTGTTCGCTGTGGCGCCCATGCGGTCTACCTGGGAGGGCAGACCTTTAACGCCCGGCGGGGCGCCGGCAATTTTTCGCCCCAGGAGCTGCAAGCGGCCTTACAGTATTGCCACACCCGCGGCGTAAAAGTTTATATGACTCTAAATACCCTGGTCAGTGACAGCGAGCTGCCCGGTGCCGTTGCGGCTGCCGGTAACGCGCTGGACGCCGGGGTAGACGCTTTTATCGTGCAAGATCTGGGACTGGCTGCCGCGCTGGCAGCTGTGTACCCGGGTGTACATCTGCACGCCTCCACCCAGTGCAGCGTTACCACGCCTGCCGGGTTTCAAGCGCTGGAGAAAATGGGCTTTCGCCGAGCGGTCATCCCCAGAGAGATGACTGCCGCCGAGATCGAGGAAATTCGCCGCAGCACCCAAATGGAGCTGGAGCTGTTTGTGCACGGCGCGCTTTGTATGTGCGTCAGCGGGCAGTGCTATCTGTCTTCTGTACTGGGCGCCCGCAGCGGCAACCGGGGCCTTTGCGCCCAACCTTGCCGCCTGCCCTTCTCCGCAGACGCCAGCGGCAGCTGCGATTTAAGCTTGAAGGATCTAAGCCTGGTTCGCCACTTGAAAGAAATCGGTGATCTGGGTGTGCTGTCCTTAAAAATTGAGGGCCGTATGAAACGGCCGGAATATGTGGCTGCCGCCGTAACGGCGGTAAAGCACGCTATTGCCGGCGTTCTGGACCCGGCGGACGAGGCGCAGCTGCAAAGCGTATTCTCCCGCAGCGGGTTTACCGACGGCTATTTTACCGATCAGCGAGGCAGCGCCATGTTCGGCGTGCGCAGCAAGGCGGATGTAACGGCAGCCAAGGATGTGCTGCGAGATTTGGCGCACACTTATGAAAAAGAGCAGCCCCTGCTGGGATTGAACCTGCAAGCCACCTGCCGCGCCGGAGAACCGGTGACCCTGCGTGCCACTTTAGAGGACGGTCGCACGGTAACGGCCGACGGCGATGTGCCCCAGCCTGCCCGCAACGCTGCCCTAACGGCGGAAAGCCTGGCGCAACGGCTGGGCAAATGGGGCGGCACCCCTTATTATGTAAAAAAGATAGACATAGAGATAGACGACGGCCTGTTTTTACCGGCAGCGGCCGTGAACTCCCTGCGGCGAGAGATTGCAGACCGTTTGGAAGCCGCACCGCCTGCACCGGTGGAGCGTCGACCTTTACCGCCTCTGCCCGCCGGCGGCACGGCAGGCAAGCCCTACTACACCGCCCGCTTTGCAAACGCGGCGCAAATTCCGGAGAACCACCCCTTTCGGCGGATCTTTCTGCCCTTAGGCACACCGGCAAACACCCTGCTGGCACACAACGCCGGGGTGGAACTGCCCCGGGGCATCTTTGGCATAGAGAATAAAATCTGCCAGGAATTGGCAATACTGAAAGCGGCAGGCGTAAAAAACGCCCTGTGCCCGGACCTGGGCGCGGTACAAATCGCCCGGGCGGCGGGATTGGAGCCTTACGGCGACTTTGGACTGAATGTGTTTAACAGCCGCACCGCGCATCTGCTGCCCCACCCACTGGCCAGCTTTGAGCTGCGACAAGAGGATGTAAACCGCCTGGCGGCAAACGGCAACGATGTGGGCGCACTGGTGTACGGTCATCTGCCCTTAATGCTCACCCGCAACTGTCCGGTGCAGGCGCACATCGGCTGCGCCGCCTGCCAAAAGCAAGGCCGGCTGACCGACCGCAAGGGCTGCACCTTTCCCGTGGTGTGCAATCCCTACGGCTGCACCCAACTGCTCAACGGCGTACCGCTTTATATGGGCGACCGTATGCGAGAAATGCGCACCGCCTATGCACATTTTTATTTTTCTGTTGAAAGTCAGCAGCAGGTACAGCAGGTGCTGGATCTGTTCGCTGCCGGGCAAAAACCCGATTTTCCCTACACCCGAGGACTGTATCAGCGAGGTGCGTTATGATAATCTTAGCTTCCAATTCGCCCCGGCGGCGTGAACTGCTGGCGCATATCACCCGGGATTTTACCGTACAGGGTACCGATGTGGACGAGAGCCTGCCCGCCGGTATCGCTCCGGCAGCGGCCGTGGAGCAGCTGTCCCTGCGCAAGGCGCTGCCTCTGAACAATGGAGCGCAGATTGTTATCGGTGCCGACACAGTAGTGGCCGTAGACGGTATTATTCTGGGCAAGCCTGCCGATGAAGCAGAGGCACGGCAAATGCTCGCTCGCCTAAGCGGGCGGTGGCACAGCGTGTTTACCGGCGTGAGCCTGGTACAGGGAGAACGGCATTTGACTTTCTCCTGCGAGACCCGGGTGCGCTTCTTTGACCTGACGGCGGCGGAGATCGACGCCTACATTGCCACCGGCGAATGCATGGACAAGGCCGGCGCCTACGGTATACAGGGCTATGGCAGCCTACTGGTGCAGGAAATTCAGGGCGATTACTTCAATGTGGTAGGCTTGCCGGTAAGCCGATTGTACCGGGCGTTGAATGATTTTGAGCAAAAGTGACAAAAAAAGACCGCTGTTTTTTGGTAGAATATACAAGAAAACTCTTGCAACACCGGCTTTAGAATGGTAAAATATACGAACAGGACAAATTTTGTCTAATTTTCACGGTTATCCTTTGGAAGGAGTATGGTTATGGCCGCAGATTTACATTGTCATACAAAACTCAGCGACGGTTCTGTGGGGATCGAGGATCTAATCGTCATTGCCCAAAAAAGCGGCATTGACACCATCGCCATTACTGACCATGACTGCCTTGCAGGTACCGTGCGCGGCAAAGTGATCGGCAAACGCTATGGGGTAAATGTGATCCCCGGCGTGGAAATCAGCGCCATTGATAATGAGGCCGGCAAAAAGGTGCACATTCTCTGCTATCTGGCAGATGCGCCGGATCGGCTGGAAGGGCTGTGCAAGCGCACTTCCATCGCCCGCAAACGGGCCGGGCAGATTATGATGCTCAAGGTGGCCGGGCGCTTCCCCATTACCTCAGATTTTATTATTTCCCACGCTTCCGGCTCTACCAACCTATACAAGCAGCATATTATGCACGCCTTGATGGACGCCGGTTACACCAATGAGATCTTCGGTGATCTGTTCCATGCGCTGTTCAGCCGGGAGAGCGAGACCAACGTGCTGGCTCCCACCAAGTACCCATCCATTGAGGAAGTGCTGGAGGAAGTGCACGGCGCAGGCGGTATTGCCGTACTGGCGCATCCGGCGTTCTATGACAACTTTGACGAAATTGAGAAATACATTGACCTGGGACTGGACGGCATTGAGGTGTGGCACCCCTCTGCAACGGAGGACGATGTGCACCGGTTGACAGAAATTTGCAAGGCGCATGACTTGCTGATGACCGGCGGGTCGGACTTCCACGGCATTTACGGTGCCAAGACCGTAACCTTGGGCACCTGCACCACCCCGCAAGAGTGGGTGGATAAACTGCTGGGCTACAAGGCCAAAAAGAAGCGCGCTCAGCGGCGAGCAGAAAAAGAAGCTGCCGCCCGTGCCGCTGCCCAAACGCAAGAATAAAAAAACGCACTGCATACAGAACGGACCGATCCTTTGTCGGTCCGTTCTTTTTGTTTCTTTGTTAATTCCCGGTTAAATTTTGCAAAAAAGTGCATACAATGCTGCCAAAATGTGATATAGTATGGAGGATATTACAAATCAGGAGGACAATTTATGATCCGAACAATGATCAACGGCTTTTGTATGGCGCTGGCGGATAGCGTGCCCGGCGTGTCCGGTGGAACCATTGCGCTGATTCTGGGATTTTATGACAAGTTCATCGGCTCTATTAACCAGGTATTCTATGGCAAGAAGGAAGAGAAAAAAGAAGGCCTGATCTATCTCATTAAACTGCTGCTGGGCTGGGCTGTGGGTATGATTTTGGCGGTATTGGTTCTCACCAAGTTCTTTGAAACCAATATTTATGCCGTGTCGTCCCTGTTCCTGGGCTTCATTTTCCCCTCCATCTTTATCATTGCAAAGGAAGAGTACGCCTGTATCCAAAAGAAGTGGCAATACACGCCCTTTGTTATCCTTGGCATTGCCATTGTGGCGGCGCTGACTTATATGAATTCCAAGGTGCAGGTGGTTGATGTGGATTTGACCCACTTCTCCGTGCCTACGGCGCTGTATTTGTTCCTGGCCGGCGCGGTTGCCATTACCGCAATGTTCCTGCCCGGCATTTCCGGCTCCACTGTGCTGCTGATCTTCGGCGTGTATCTGCCGGTGATCAGTGGGGTCAAAGAGTTGTTGCATCTGCACTTTGGGGTGCTGCCCATGATCATCGTCTTTGGCGTGGGCATTATCTGCGGCGCGCTGGTATCCGTTAAGGGGATCCAAAAGAGTTTGGAAAAGTATCGCGGTCAAATGGTGATGCTGATTTTAGGTATGCTCATCGGCTCTCTATACGCCATTGTCAGCGGTCCGGTAACGGTGGATAAAGCCAATGCGATCCTCAATAAAGACAATTTCAGCATTGTCTTCTTCTTGATCGGTCTGGCGCTGATTGTCCTACTGCAAGTGGTAAAGACCAAGCTGGAGAAGAAACAGGAGAAAAAAGATTAACCGTTTAATCCCTCCACCACCTACGGTGGTCCCCCACCGAACCGGTGCCCGTCCCCTCTGTCGCTGCGCGACATCTCCCCGCACTGCGGGGAGTCACCCTTTACAAGGGAGGCAATAAGATAAAATAAATACAAACAGGCGCACCCGACGGGTGCGCCTGTTCCTTTATACTGTTATCCGAAAAAAAGAAAAGCCACAGGTAACTGCCTGTGGTTTTGCATTCAAAAATTCGGAGGATTGGAGTCTTTTTAAAAACGGCCTAAGTAAGTGAAAAATCAAAGAAAAAATTAAAAAGAAATGAAAAAAGAAAGAGAAGAGTACCTAGCCTCCGGATACACCGTCTTCCGCCGAAACCCGGATCACTCCGAGCAAGTACAGAATAACATTATACTATCGAAAAGGAAATACTGTTTTGCGTTTATTTACATTTTGTTTACATTTTACGGGACAATAACCGCACAATTTGCCGTGTAACCAACCAATTGGGCAGATTTACCGGACATTTACGCCCTTTCGACCGATTTTGACAATTTCTTGCAAAAGAAACAAAATGGTCACATTTTATCCGAAAAGTGTTAACCGAATTCGCAAATTCTTCATTTTATTTCTATATTCCGCTCACTATTTGCCGTTATACTAATACTCGAAAGGCGGGAAACGCCCCTTCTTTTCTTTTCATTTTTCTTTTCCCACCAAACCCTTAACAATATCTCATTGTTTTCTGTTTTCCGCCTTCCACTTTGCATTCATTCTCCCCTTTCTCATATACCTCCGTGCCATAGGGCACAGCGAAAGCGCACGCCGACCGGTGTGCGCTTTTGTTTTACCGATTTACCCTTGGCGGCGCGCCATCTCCGCCTCCATATCCAGCACCAGCGCACTCATAGGCACATCCAGCGCGCAGGCAATGCGGTAGAGAGTCTCCAAGGTGGGCTTGCGCTCGCCCCGCTCAATAGCAGACAGGTGGGTGCGCCCAATATCCGCCAGACCGCTGAGCACCTCCTGAGATATGCCCTTCTTCTTGCGCCGTGCAGCGATCACCTCGCCCACCAGCTGCGGGTCCAATGTGGGATGAAACATAGCATACACTCCTTTACCAGTAGTGTATGCGAAATTTTTTTCGACTTTGAATACTTATGTTGACAATTTGCGCACTTATGTGTTACTATGAAGGTACTAAGTAAAAGAAGGAGGACTCATAATGGAGCAATACAACCCAAATCAACCCCAAAATCAACCCCCGCAACCCCAATACACCAACCCCGCCGGGCAGAACAACTATCAGCCCTGTCCCCCGCAGCAGCCCTATCCGCCGCAGCAGGGCAAGCCGAAAAAGCCGGTGTATAAAAAATGGTGGTTCTGGGTGATCATCGTTATCCTTGTCATTATACTGGCAAGCGCCATTGGCGGTGGCGGCGACAGCAGTGACAACGGTGCCACCACCCCCACAGAGACCACCACCGCCGTGGCCGCCAAGGCAGACAGCAACGGCAACAACATTGGCGACTACACGGTAAAGGTCAAAAAGGCCACCCTGTGCAAGGACTACCTGGGCAATGACGCGGTGAAGGTCGTGTACAGCTTTACCAACAACAGCAAGGACGCCATCAGCTTTGATGTAGCCTGCACAGACGAGGTGTACCAAGACGGTATTCAGCTGGAGACTACCGTTCTCTCCAACGATGAAACCGACCTGCTGGATGTTAAGATCAAGCCCGGCGTGACCAAGGATGTGACTAAAGCCTACAAACTGTCCGACTCCAAAACGGATTTAACCGTAGAAGTGGGCCAACTCCTGTCCTTTGACGACACCAAGGTGACCACCACCGTCAAACTCAGCAAATAAGCCGCAAGGCACCAAAAAAGGACACCCGAGTGGGTGTCCTTTTGCTATATATATTCTCTTATTTCAGCACTTTGAAGTCTACCTTGCCGATCTTGGTACGGGGCAGAGCGTCAATGTACTCAATCTCCCGGGGCACGGACCATTTGGACAGGTTCTGCACACCGAACTCGTGGATCTTCTCTGTCAGGGCGGCCTCATCGTCGTGGGCATAATTCTTGTTGCGCACCACAAACATCTTCAGCTGGGTCTTGCCCTCCTCGCCGGTGCCGATGACGCAGCAGTCATAGATCTCGGCCATTGCACGGTAGCTCTCCTCAATAAAGGAGGGATACACCAGGTAGCCGCTGATCTTATACACCCGCTTCAGCCGCTGGCGGTAGTAAATATCGCCTTTTTCGTCAATGAAACACATATCGCCGGTGTGCAGCCAAACCTTGCCGTCCGGGTGCTCCACCAACACTTTGGCGGTCTCCTCCGGGTCGTGGTAATAGCCCTGCATTAAGGTGGGGCCGTAAACGCACAGCTCGCCGTCCTCGCCCTTTACCTCCTCTGTGGTGCCGGGCTTTACGGTCATCACTTCAATATTGTAGGTAGGCACGCCGATACAGCCCTGGGGCGCCTCGCGGCGAGGGTCCGTAAAGCTGCACACGGTCACGCACTCGGTTAGGCCGTAGCCGGACACAAAGTGGAACTTGGAGCCGTTCTCGTGAAGCAGGCGGTCCATCTTCTCCGTTAAGGAGTAAGGCACCACATCGCCGCCGGAGCCGATGAGCTTCATGGTGCTCATATCCACGCCCTTCAGGTAGCCGGCCTTGTACACCTTCTCAAAGAAGTCCGGCACGCCAAAGATATAATTAATATGGTATTTGCGAATGGCATCTGAGCACATTTTAGCATCAAACTGGGGCCACAGGGACTGGGGCATACCCACGCACATAGACACATGCATGCACAGGGCAAAGCCAAAGCCGTGGAACACCGGCAGCGCGGTAAGCATGGCATCGTGGTCCGGGTCCAGGTCGATCTTAATGGTGTCCTCCACCACATCCACCAGCTCATAAGACAGGTTGTTGATGGCCTCGCTGGAGAGCATTACGCCCTTGGGATTGCCGGTCGTGCCGCCTGTCATCATAATGGCAGCGGTGGCCTGGGGATCGGTGGCCGGTTCCGGGTTGCCGTTCTTGGCAATATACGCCCGACCCTGCTTTAAGAAGTCCGACCACTCATAGAAGCGGGTCACCCCCACAGCCGGTGCGGTCTTGCCCTTGATCTTCTTCTTATACATGGCGTTAGCGATCCAGCCGTAAGGGGTCTTGGGGAAGTAAGAAGCGGTTTTGCACTTCACCAAAGTCAGGTTCATACCGGCAAAGGCCTTCTCTGACACATCAAAGCAAAAAGCAAACTTGGCGCCTACCAGATCTACCGCATACTTGGCCTCGCTGGCCACGGACAGCGGGTGCAGCATGGAGGCCACGGCGCCGATCTTATTCACCGCATAAATGGCGGCAATGCACTGAGGCATATTGGGGGCGCAGATGATCACCCGGTCGCCCTTGCGCACACCGTTTGCCAGCATACCGGCGGCGCAGGCGTCTACCAGATCCGCCACCTGGTTCCAGGTCAAGGTGTTGTTATAATAGTAAAAACAGGGTTTATCGCCGCGCTTGGCCACAGATTCCGCGAACTTCTGATACATGGTCTTGCGCACATCATACTTGGTGGTATATTCAATCATGAAAATGCTCCTTTTTCATCTTACTGTTCATCTATTATAGCAGACCCCTCGCCCCGGCTCAACAAAAGGCCCAAAGATTTTATACTTAATTTATAAACCCGGGTTTGACTTTTGGCGCATCTATGGTATGATAAAGAGCGATATTACAAAAAAGGACGACAATTATGGCCTATCAAATCAAAAAAGACCCGATCTCCAAGATTCCCAAGGTGCAACTGGCCTTTTGGCTGCTGGTGCGCTTGGCTATGCTCATCTGCGCTGGATATTCCTTTATCCACGGCGATACGGTGATGGGGTTTGAGAGCATATTTTGCTTTATTTTCACCCATTTGTGGGATCTGTTCCAGATCTTCGGCAACGGCTCGTTTATTGAAGAAGTGCCGCCCCTGTCCCAAACCCTGCTGAATATCATTATTTTTATCGGCATTGTGTTTGGCTCCTACCTGGGGCTGTTTGACAAGCTGGCGCATTTTGACGATTTTATGCACCTGCTGTCCGGCTTTGTGTGCGCCGCCTTTGGCTTTGACTTTGCCCGGATCATTCAGCGCAAAAAAGGCCCCTGCGCCGTGACCCTGGCCGCGATATTCGGTCTGATGTTCGCCGTGACCATTGCCGCTGGGTGGGAGTTTTACGAATTTCTGATGGACACCCTCCACGGCACCAACCTGCAACTGGCAAAAGCCGGGCCGGAGACCGCCATGTTTGACCTGGCCAAGTACCACGGCGAGTACGGCTATATTGGCTTGGTCGATACCATGACGGATATGATGATGAACGTCGTGGGCGGCATTGTAGGCATGATCTTTATGATCGTGCTGCGCACCAAAGGAAACAAAAAGCCCGCCGCCAAGGCAAAAAAATAAACCGTAAAAACAAAAGAACCGCAATGCACACGCACTGCGGTTCTTTTTTATTCTGCCTTTTGGTTCTGCCGCGCCAACTGCTTTTTGAACAGTAGGCGGAAAATAAAGCGCACCAGCGGCCCGGCAAAAAACAGCTGGTACAGCAGCGCCATGGGAAAATTGCAAAACCAGATCTGCACCCAACGGGCAAAGACCTCGCTCCAGCTGCTGAAATGAAACAGCAAAGAGGCCGCCAGGCTCATGATCGGGCACATCAGGCACACGATCACGGCAGAGATGGTGGTGGTGATCAGCACCGGCGCGTCCCGCTCCGGGCGCACCAGTCGAAATGCCAGCTTTTGTGCCACCCGCCCAATCAGGAAAAACTCCAGCACAAAGGCGATCAGGCACATCAGCGGCAACTCTGACAAAGCGGCACGAAAGACAAAGTTGCTCAAGGCGCCCCGATCCAGGGCAATGTTGTAGCACACCATGGCATATACCATCACCGGCACCATGATTACTGTGTAAATAAAATCTTGAAATTTGGTCTGTGGCATAAAAAAATGCTCCTTCCTAAAGTAAAAATAAAAACAACACCGGCGTACGGCTGCCCAGCCGCTTTGGTGTTGTTCGTTATCCTCCAAAGGAAGGTGCGTTTCCAATCATACCCATATTCCGTTGTATGGCGTATTTTACCATACACCACCCCAAATTGCAAGTCCCAAAAAGCAAGAACCGCAATGCACAGGCACTGCGGTTCTTTTTGATTTTGACTTTAATCGGCGGCGCGCCCAGCGTGGCCGTTGGTGGTAAAGGCCAAAAGGATACACACCAGGGCGATTACCAGCAGCGGCACATAGCGCACGCAAAAGATCTCCACCGTCAGCGAGCCGTACACCTTGTAAAACACAAATGCGTCCGACATGGCAAACTCGTTGAGCAGCTCATACAGCAACAGCGCCAAAACCGCCATGGTGGCGGAGCCGGACAGCCGCAGGATCAGCATGGCAATACCGTAAAACAGCACGCCGATGCACAGCAGCTTAACAGCCATACTCACCGAGTAGCTCAGGCAGCGAAAGTGCAGCAGCGTCACCACCGCCACATTGACCAAGGGCAGCAGAAAGAACAACTGCGACACGGCAAAGCGCTTTTTGCGGCTGTAAAAGAACAGCACATCCCTTGTGCGATCGGAGAAGAAAAATTCCGACACAAAAATGCTGGTCCATACGGTGCTGATGGGCAGCAGAAAGTACATCACCGTAACAATATCCGACTCTGCCCCCGCGCCGCCATTCTTATACAGCACGGCGGAGATCACCGGCACCAGCACATTGACGGTCAGCAGCGGCACCAGCCACAGCTTGCTGACCGCCTTTAAGTACAGGCCAAAGGTGCTCAGCTTAATTTTTCGATAAAGCATATATATCCGTCCTCTACCGTAGGCTCCAGCGCCGGCGCGTCCAGGGGCGCCTTGCTGATGATCTTTTCATACGTCTTGCCGTCCACCGTCACCGGCCCCATGGAGTGAAACGGCGTGGCAAGATCGGCCGTGTCCTCCACCGCATACACCTTGCCCCGGGCCACATCCGCCAGCGCACCGCAGGAGTCAAAGGCGGTGATCCGGCCGTCGCACAGCACCAAAATGCGGTCACACAGGGACTCAATATCCGTGATGATATGGGTGGACAGCACCACGCACCGATCCCCCTTGATTCGGCGGATCACATTCTTAAAGTTCAGCCGTTCCTCCGGGTCCAGTCCCGCCGTAGGTTCGTCCAGCAGCAGCACATCCGGGTCGCCGATCAGCGCCTGGGCAATGCCCAGCCGTCGCTTCATACCGCCGGACAGGGTCTTGACCGTCATATCCCGCTGGGGCGACAGGTTCAGGATCTCCAGCAAGTGGTCGATCTCCGCCTCCGTGATCTTGTAGCCCTTTAAGTTGGCAAAGAATTGCAGCACCTCATAGGCAGTCAGCTCCGGGAACACATCAAAGTTCTGGGGCAGGTAGCCGATATGGTCCAAATAATCCTTCACCTCCCGGCCGTCCCCGTCCGTGTAAACAATGCGACCGCCGTTTACCTTTTCCACCCGGGTAATGCAGCGCAGCAGGGTGGTTTTGCCGCTGCCGTTGCGGCCAAGCAGGCCGTAGGTGCACGGCCCCAGGTCTACGCTGATCTTTTCCGCCACCAAGGCGGATTTGAATTTTTTATGTACACCGTCAAGCTTTAGCATATTTCTCTCCTAACTCCTGCAAAAAGGTCATGGGCGCCCGGGTGTCTTTGCTGTTGGTCAAATACCGCTCCGTCTCTGCGGCGGCAGCCTCCCGGTTTTTGGAGGCAGACAGCTTTAGAATGATCTGCACCATGGGGTATTTCTCCGGGTCCTCGCTCTGCTTTAGCTGTTCCAGCTCCTCCCGGTCCACTTTTTCATTATAGTAATAAACAAACATCTTGTAGAAGTGCAACTTGCTGATGTCGATTTGGGACTCAAAGTACGACTGTTCCATGTCAATCATAGAATTCGTCACCACATAGCCGTCATAGGACCGCAAGTGCTCATACGGGGTCAAATTGTCCGCGTCCATGATGAAAATGGTACGAATATCCCGGTGCTGCTTTGTAAAGGTGCCCATATTCTTTTTAATCCTTGCCCGGATCTCTGTGTCCGCATACTTGGGATAAACCACCAAGGTATCGTTCAGCTTTAAGGTATCGTAATACCCGCTGAGCAGGGTAATGGAACGGGCGTTACCGGCAAAGTGATTGTCTCCCCGGGCAGCCAAGTTGCAATACATCTGCTTTCGCCCACTGCAACGCACATCAAAGGCGGTATCATAGGGCAGCGAGCAATCAATAAAGCCATAAAAATTGTCCTTAAACAGCTCTCGATACCCGGGAATGGGATAATAGGCAAAGTTGGCGGGCAGGCAGACCCCGGCATAACTGCTGTAATACTTGGGTGATTTGCCGGTATATTCCAGGCACAGATATTCCACAGCCGCCCCGCCCCGGGTCACCGTTACATAGTCATATTCCCGGCGGAAGTCCAGCGCCGCGCCGGTTTGGTCCGTCACCTGCTTCACCTTATACCCATGGTACAGGGTAAAGCGGTAGCTTTTCAGCTCCGACCGGTCCACATAAACTTTGGCACGACCGGTCAAATTCAGCCCCACGGAAAAGTCCAGCCGGTATTTTTTTACCCGGAAATCGGCTGCCACATTTCGCTGCTCACCCGCATGGATCGTTTCATAATAAGCGGCATCTGCAAATACGCTGGAGGTGCTCAAGTCCATCACCGGAACAGATACCGGCATAAAATACCCGGTCAGCAACACAGCTGACAGCAGCAGCCCAAGGCCGCCGGTCCACCACCGCTTGGCCTTGGTGCGGGCACAAATAAGACCCACCACCGTAGCGGAAAAGACCATAAAAAATAGCAGCTGGGCAATTTTGTTCAAATCCCAGGGGATCCCGATTTGATTATTCGGCGCGTACCGCATAGAACTGGGGAGCAAGGAGAAAATTTGCATTAGCTTAGCATAATTCTTCCCGGTCGTCTCCATCACATGCATGGTGGTGGTTTGGAGCCACTCGGTCTCCGATAGGCCAAAAATCACCATCAGCGGATACACAATATACCGCTGCCGAACACCGGACAGCAACAGACCGATAAACACCGCCGCCCCCGGACACAGCACCTGATAACAGATCACCCGAGACAGCACATGGGGCAGTAAGGCAACCTGGTGCGCCACGCAGGTATAACCCACGATAACCAGGCACGCCACCGCCGTTAAAACACCGATCAGGCTGAAAAGCAGCAGCAACTGGGCACGGTAGACCCCGCTGATCCCTTGCTTACAAGTGGAAAAAGTCTCTTTATATCGATTGATCTTCACAAAGCACTCGTAAGAGAAGAAAAGAAAAAAAATCACCATCAGATACATGGGAAACAAGGTGACAAATGCATAACCTAAAGTATCGGCCGGCGCCTCTTCACGGATAGAAGCGATAATAGTGTACAACAAAAAACCGCTAAACAATACGATGACGGCCAAGATTAAATATTTATAAAACTTGTTCCGGCTCCACAACCGGGACATAAGCTTAAATGTACTCATTTTGATTCCACCTTATAAACAAGGTCGGCGCGTGAGCGCCGACCTTGCGCGTCCATTATGCGTTTCTCATGTAGCCCCAGGCGTCACAATCCTTAGTGCCTGCGCCCTTCGGATTCAACTTCAAAAACCAATCGGTTTTATAATCCAGCTTTTCGGTCACAAACGGATCCTCTTCTGATCTCTCCTTTCCGGCAGCAAGTAGATCGCTGCCCCCTGTGTGCCAAATACCTTTGTTTTTGTAGCGAGCGATATAGTACACGCTGTGTTTTGAGGATTTGCTGTTTTTTCCCCAATAATACTTAAATGTACCGTACACATTGGAGGAAGAATTTACGGCTTGGGTTTTGGTCAAGTGAACAGACACACTTTCTGCACTGGCAACAAATGTTCCGCCCAGCATACCAAAGCACAGAACAGCTGAAAGCAAAATCGACACTAATTTTTTCTTTGACATAATACTACTCCTTTTTTATCTTTACAGATTTATTCTTACAAAATGAGAATAAACGGTACTCGCCTCCTCTCTTTGCCTATTTCAACCACAAAATAGTTGACAATTCTCATTTCGTAAATTTATTGTGTATACGAGTCACTGTAAAATACTTTCTTTGATTTACGTTTTCATTGTATGTCAGTCACTTTCGTTTGTCAAGGAACTTTACCACTTCTTAATAATTCAACATACACAAAAATCGCGACAAAGCATTGGTTGCTTTGTCCAAAATACTATGCTATACTGTAATAAATCTGTGTAATTCGCATAAAGCGTTACCGGCATCGAAGGGGGATATTATGAAAGAAAAGAAACTGGGCGCCAAGGTAAAAGGCTTGGTCAGCGGAATTAAAACCCACTGGACCACGCCGCCGGAAGGGCGCTATGTACCGTACAAGGAGATCGCCGCGTACAGCGTGGGCGGTATCGGCGTAAAGTTCGTAATCTACACCGCCTGGTACATTGGGCTGTCTGCCACCAGTCTGCTGGCCGGCTCCGCCCTGGGGCTGAAGAACGGCGATTTGGTCAAGCTGACTATGATCGCCACCGTCATTGGCATCTTCTTGGTGCCGCTCCGGGGTATGATTATTGACAATACCCGCTCCAGCAAGGGCAAGTTCCGGCCCTATCTGCTCTATACCGGCATACCCAGCGGTATTCTGCTCACCGGCTTTGCATTCCTGCCCTTTGAGAGTATGAGCTACAACCAAAAGCTGTGGGCGCTGTTTATCACCTACGAGCTGTTGCAGCTATGCTATCCATTCTACGACCAGGCCTACACCACCCTGGTACAGGTGATGAGCCCCAACTCCACCGAGCGGGCCGATGTAATCACCATTTCCACCTTTATCTACTCTCTGGCACCCACCATTCTGGGATTCTTAGTGCCCATTTTGGCAGGCTTTACCGGCGGACTGGAGCACATTAACGCCTACCGGATCATTATGCCCATCTTTGGCATTGGCGGTGCGCTGATCGGTCTGTTCAGCTACACCGGCACCAAGGAGCGCATTATCGTTGCCAAGGACTACACACCCAAGGTGCCGTTCTTTAAGGGGATCGGCGCCGGGATCCAAAACAAATACCAATGGGCCCGCTCCATTACAAGCTGGCTGATTCTGCTGCAAGGGGGAATAGGCAGTGTGACCACCTGGTACTTCTACTACGGCATTAAAGATGTGCTGGGGCTAAGCACCCAGCAGCAGGGCGTGCTCAACGGCACCCTGACCACCATTCTGGGTGCGGCAGCCACCCCGGCTATGCTGCTGGCGCCGCTGCTGATCCGCAAGGTGGGCAAGCGCAATCTCTTTATCATCTATATCCTGGGCACCACGGTGAGCATGATCGGTATGTTCCTCTTTATCAAGCAGATCTGGGTGCTGTTTGCCTTTACCTGGCTGCGGGGATTCTTTACCACCTTTACGCTGATCACCGATGGCGCCATGAACGCCGATGTGCTGGACTACCAGCAGTACAAAACCGGCGAGCGGCTGGAGGGGCTGATGGCGCAGTTTGTCACCTTTATCGGCACCTTTATCGGCATGGGCATCACCTACCTGACCAACACGGTGCTGATGCAAAACACCTATGGCCTGACCAACAATTACGACGATTTGTACAAAGCCAGCTTCCGTGAGCCCATCTCCAAGGGCATGATTCTGCTGGCCATCGTGGGCTATGTACTGTCGCTGATCCCCTTTATCACCATGTACACGCTCACCGAGGAGGATCACGAGGGCCACATTGGGGTGCTGAAGATCCGCGCCGCCTTGGAGGACTACGCCACCGGCGCCCTATCCGTCGGTCAGCTGGAGGAGGCCAAGCAGATCTACACCGGCGCCCTGACCCAACTGGAAGAGCTGGAAGCTCAGTTGCCCGCTGCCACCGGCAAAAAGAAGCGGCAGATCCAGCGCATGATCAAGGGCTTGCAGATCATCAAGGATGAGAAGAACCGCTTTGACGATCCGGCCATGCAGCGCCGGGTGGAAAAGGCAAAAGCACTGCTGAGCCACACGGTGGAGGAGCTGTACGGTATCAGCGAGCCCACCATGGATCGGTACAACACCGCCAAAGCCATGGACGAGAGCACCAAAGCCGCCGCCAAAGCCAAGGCACAGGCCATGCGGGAGGCGTCCAAGGAGCTGGACCGCTTCCATAAGAAAGCCTACAATTACATTCAGGCCCGCAAGCTGGTCAAGCAGTTGGAATACTACACCCACTGGGGGACCATTTTTAAAAGCGAATCGGCAGCCGCAGAGGCTTAAAATCGATAATCGAAAGCAATATACAAAAGCAAAGGACTTTGACCAAACGGCCAAAGTCCTTTTTATACCTATCTATATATACGAAAGCCACGGCTTGACGATATTTGGCAAAAATGCTAAAATATTCACAAAAAAGACAAAGGAGTCCAATATGGCAAACGAGCAAACAGCCGTCCTGCACAGTCAGGAACGGCCGATTTATATCAACAAGGGCAGCGCCCTGACGCAAAATCTCATTTTCTCCGCCGCACTGGCCGGAGCAGGCACCTATGGCCTTTTGGCCTTGCAGCACACCCTGCGCACCGGCAGCCAATGGGTGGACGCCACGGCGCCAAACGGTTACAGCCTATACCAATTCGCCTACGGCGTGATCGGCTCCGTGATCCAAAATTTTAAGATTGACAAGGCCATGGCCGCCCTTCTGGGCAAAGCCTACGACTTTGACCGGTTTTGCCGCATTGGCGGCGGACTGCTGCTGGCGTCCCTGATCAGCATTGCCGCCGTGCTGCTGGCAACGGTGGTCTACAACATCGTCAATTTGGCGTACCTGCATCGGGTGAACAAAATGGAAAAAGCCGAAGTGCCCACCTTGGAAGAAATCAAGGTGCAGCGCTGGAACCGGGCGCTACCGGTGATCCACCGGTTGTATGCGGCGCTGAGCTACCTGTCGCTCCTGATCTGCCTGGGCTCTGTGTTTCCTCTGTCCATGATCTCCGGCGCAGCCCTGGGAGCCAAAACCGCCGGTGACAGCGCCACAGCAAGCAGCATTGCGGCACGCGCCAAGATCGCCATTGTAATCGGCTTTGTGCTGTTCTTTATCATCGCTGTGCGGGGGATCACCAAAAAGTGGGACCGGATCAAATCGAACGGCCCGCTGGTGTGCCCGGAGAACCTGGGCACCTATCTACACGGGCTGGTAATCGTGTCCGTGCCGTTCCTGACGGTGCTGGCGCTGGCGCTCTTAATCGTCATTTTGCTGGTGCACCTAATGTTCACCGGCGCGCGGCTGACCCGCCGGGATTAAAAGTATATAACAAAAAAGGCGGCGCAAATGATGCGCCGCCTAAATTTTTTATTCCTGCCAAACCATAATGGTTTTGCCAAAGGCCTTTTGCGTGTCCTTCTCAAACGCCTGCTTAATGTCCGTGGTGGTGCGCACCACATTGACGGAGCTGATCAGGTTGCCCAAGTAATCAATGATCTCCGGGTACTGCTGGTACATCTGCACCGTCTTTTCAAAATCCGCCACGCCGCTACGGGAGGAGCCGAACACACGCAGCCCCTTTTCTAAAATCATGCGGGTATTGATGGGCACCGGGTACTCGCTGACGCCCAAAATGGAAAGGGTGGCCTCCGGCTTGATCAGCCCGATGATCTGCTCAATGGCAATGGGAGAGCCGTTGCCGCCTACACACTCAAAGGCGTGGTCCATGGTAAAGCCCTCCGGCACCTCCGTGGTTTTATACGCCCCGTCGGCAAAGGTAAAGTCCGCCAACTTATCGTCATTCAGGCCAAACACATACACCTTGCTGTCCGGAAAAGTCTTTTTCAAAAACAGGGAGACAATATACGCCAAATTGCCGTCGCCCCAAACGCCGATGGCATCCCGCCGGGCATGGGCGATCTTGTCAAACCGAGAAATGGCGTGCACCGCTACGGACACGATCTCCGTAAACGCCGCCACATTCATATTGATGTCCTGGGGCAGCTTCACCAGCCGCCGAGGCGAAATCTCCACATACTCCTGCAAAAAGCCATCCATAGACGAGCCGCAGAACTTGGAGGAGCGCAAATAATTCTCGCCGATATAATCATCGGTTTCCGTGGGACAATTGGGCACCATCACCACCCGATCGCCGGGAGCGAATTTGCCGCTGGGGTCTCGCATAACTACGCCCACGCCCTCATGGATCAGCGCCATAGGCAACTTCTCGGCCAGCACCTTGGCGTCCCGGGTGCCCAGATAATAACGCATATCTGCGTTGCAGATGGAAAGATTGGTGGGGCGCACAATGGCATTGTCGCCAAACAGGTCAATGTCCTCAAAGGCGATCTCAAACCGGCGGGGCGCCACCAAACGGTAGACGGTGTTAATCATGGGTCTCGTCCTCCAACAGGGATTTTGCCACCCGCAGATCATAAGGATAAGTGATCTTCATATTGTAGGTCTCGCCCTGCACCAGCGCCACCGGCTCACCCTTGATAACAAAAATTTTGGCAGCGTCCGTGAGAATTTCCTTCTCCTCCTCGGTGAGGGTCTCGTACAGCTTCTTCAGCTTGGTGGCGCGGAAGGACTGGGGGGTCTGGCCCTGATACATGACGGATCGATCCGGAATCGCAGAGATTACCTGGTGGTCCCGGCTCTCCACAATGGTGTCCGTGGCAGGAATCACCGTGTCGCAGGCGCCGAACTGCTCCGCCGCCGCAATGTTCTCCTCAATGATCCGATAGGTCACAAAGGGGCGCACGCTGTCATGGGTGACGATAATGGTATCGTCGTTCAAATTGCCCTCGTTCTCAATGTAGCGAATAGCATTCATAATCGTCTCGTTACGGGTAGAACCGCCCTCGATCACCGCCACACGGTCCGCTGCGGGGGCAATGTGCTTGGCAATCAAATTCTTGGTGTGCTCCACCCACTTGGAGGGGCACAGCACCAAAATCTTCTCCAGTTGGGGCACGGAGATAAACTTCTCGATGGTATAAATGATAATGGGCTTGTCCTTTACCGTTAAATACTGCTTGGGCTTGTCCCCGCCCATTCGGGAGCCGACGCCGCCGGCCAATACAACGCCATAAACCATAACGCTAAAATTCCTTTCTGTGTCTGTTCTTTTATTATAGAGTTTCGTCGCCGTTTGTCAATGCCTGTTACTTTAAGGCGCAGAACATTTGGTAAATATTCTCTTCTGTCAAAGGCACCGGGTTCAGGGTCATCAGCATGGACATACTCTGGTGGGCCAGGGCGCGGATCTCCGCATCGCTCTCTACCCCCAGCTCGCACAGGTTGGTGCGCATGCCCATTCTGTTTTTCATACCGTGCACCGCGTCCGCCATGGCTGCCGGGCTGTCAAACCCGCAGTCCCGGGCAAGGGCGGTAATCCGGCCGTCCCCGTCTGCGTGCGCCGCATTAAAGCGGATAAAGTAGTCCAGGGTAAAGGCGCAGGCTTCGCCGTGGGGCATACCGTAAAGATTGGTCAGCGGGAAGGAGCAGGCGTGGGAGCCGGTGGTGCGGGGATGACTAAAGGCCACACCGGCCACAATAGACGCCTCCGCCATCTTCTCCCGAGCCTCCAGGTCGTTGCCGTCCCGATAGGCCTTTTCCAGCCAGTCAAACACCAGTCGCGCCGCATGCACGGAGCAGGCAGCACATACCGGCTGGTGGTTCACGCTCCAGTAACTCTCCACCGCGTGGCACAGCACATCCAGTCCGGTAGAGGCGGTCACCTGGGGCGGCACCGTTAAGGTCAACTCCGGATCCACCACAGCAATCTTGGGGTACATGGCCGGGTGGTTCATGGGCTTTTTCACCCCGGCGGCCACATTGGTCAGCACGCTGATATTGGTCACCTCGGAGGCTGTACCGGCGGTGGTAGCAAAGGCAATCATGGGAATGGCCTCCTCTGCCGTCACCGGCTTGTCGCCGTTATGATACGGTTCAATATTGTCTGTCCCCCGGGCAATGGCACAGGCAGCCTTGCAACAGTCCATGGGCGAGCCGCCGCCCAGCGCCACCGCAAAATCCGCCCCGACCCGCCGCATTTCTGCCGCACAGGCGTTCACATTCTCCGTAGTGGGATTGGGGCGAATATCGCTGAATACGGACTCTAAAGCGCCGTCCGCCGCCTGCAAAAAGGCGTCTGCGGTGCCATTTCGCAAAAAGCTCTTGCCGCACACCAGCACGCCACGCGTGCCGCCGATCTTCTTTATATACGACTTGATTTCATGCCGGGTGCCGCTGCCGAAAACCAGCTCCACCGGCAGGTGAAAATTCCAGTTCATACGAACATCTCCTTTGCGGTCTATTTTACCACCCCGACGGGACTTTGGCAACAAAAACGGCAGAAATTTCACACTCTGTTTGGATTTCCTATTTACATTTGTCATAAATCGTGGTATAATGCGCACATCGGCAAAGGAATTTAGCGTGGTAAATCGCTACCTTGCTACTACACAAAATTGCGTCCTTTGCAAAATCATTAGAGGCTATAAGGAGAAAATCGTATGCGCAAGATGAAAAAAGTGCTTTCCCTGGTGCTGAGCCTGGTACTGGTGTGCGGCATTGTGGCCGGCTTCGCCGCCTGCTCCGGCAACAAAGAGAACAACAAAAAGGAAGACACCACCGCCCAGTCCGATCTGGCCAAGATCCAGGCTGCCGGTGTGCTGAAAGTGGGCATCACCGAGTACGAGCCCATGAACTATAAGGACAAGAATGGCGAGTGGACCGGCTTTGACACCGAGTTTGCTCAGGCGCTGGGCGAGAAGCTGGGCGTGAAGGTTCAGTTCGTAGAGATCAACTGGAACAACAAGTATAACGAGCTTTCCTCCGGTGCAGTGGACTGCCTGTGGAACGGTATGACCATTACCGACGAGGGCAAAAAAGCTGCCAGCATTACCAACGCCTATGCAGAGAACGCGCAGGTGGTCGTAATGAAACAGTCCGAGGTGGGCAAGTACAAGACCACCGATGATTTGAAGAACTTGAAGTCCATTGCCATAGAGGGCGGTTCCGCCGGTGAAAAGGCTGCCCAGGCCGCCGGTCTCACCAACACCGTGGTATCCGACAGCCAGGCACTGGCTCTGACCGAGGTGACCTCCGGCTCTGCAGACGCCTGCATCATTGATCTGACCATGGCCAACGCCATGACCGGCGAGGGCACCGGCAACAAGAACCTGACTTACAGCATCAAGCTGGAGGCTGAGGAGTACGGCATTGCTTTCCGCAAAGGCTCCGACATGACAGCCAAAACCAATGAGCTGATGGCCGGTATGATGAAGGACGGCACCCTGGACAAGCTGGCCAAGCAGTACCAGATCGTACTCATCAAGGACGCAGACAACAAATAATTTACAACATACACGAGAGGGAATACCATGTTCTGGCAAGTTACACAGCAACTGCTGGAGGGCTTTGAGTCCACCTTAAAGCTCTTTTGCATCACGCTGGTTGCCGCTCTGCCCCTGGGGCTGATCATCAGCTTTGGCTCCATGAGCAAGTTCCGTCCCTTAAAGTGGCTGTGCAAAACACTCATCTGGATCATCAGAGGTACGCCCCTGGTGCTCCAGATGATTATTGTTTATTACGGCCCGGGACTGGTAGGCAACTGGGCGCAAAATTTAGAAAATCCAAACGCTTTCATCACCTGGCTGGCCGGGTGGACGGTATTTGACCGCTTTGCGGCGGTATCCGTAGCGTTTATCATCAACTACGCCTGCTATTTTTCAGAGATCTTTCGCGGCGGCATCGAGGCCATTCCCAAGGGTCAGTACGAGGCCGGTCAGGTGCTGGGCATGACCCGCAACCAGATCTTCCGTAAAGTTGTCTTTATGCAGGTGGTCAAGCGGATCATTCCGCCTATGAGCAACGAGATTATCACTCTGGTGAAGGACACTTCCCTAGCCCGCGTCATCTCCGTTTACGAGATCATTTGGGCAGGCGAAAAGTTTATGAAGCTGGACGGCCTGCTGTGGCCGCTGTTCTACACCGGCGTGTTCTACCTGATCTTCTGCGGCATTCTCACGGTGCTCTTTAACCGGCTGGAGAAGAAGCTGGACTACTACAAGGGGTGATGGTATGGCATTTTTAGAAGTTAAGAATTTGCAAAAGCGCTTTGGCAATACCGAGGTGCTCAAAGGCATTGATTTTTCGCTGGAAAAGGGCGATGTGCTGGTGATCATCGGCTCTTCCGGTAGCGGCAAGACCACCTTGCTGCGGTGTCTGAACTTTTTGGAGACCCCCAGCGGCGGCTCCATCGCCGTGGACGGACAAACGCTGCTGGACGCAAACGACGCCGACACCCTGTCCGATAAAGAGATTCGCAAAAACCGCCTGCACTTTGGCCTGGTATTCCAACAGTTCAACCTGTTTCCCCAGTACAAGGTGATGGACAACCTGACCCTGGCACCAAAGTTGGCGCTGCACGAGCAGGTGAAAGCCGCCAAAAAGGCCGGTCAAAATGCCAAAGCCTTTAAGCAGGCGCAAGAACAGGCACTGGAGCAGAACGCCAAGAGCCTGCTGGAGCGGGTGGGTCTGGCAGACAAAGCCGACGCCTATCCCTGCCAGCTTAGCGGCGGGCAGCAGCAGCGGGTTGCCATTGCCCGGGCGCTGGCCATGTCGCCGGATATTCTGTGCTTTGACGAGCCCACTTCCGCCCTGGATCCGGAGCTGACCGGCGAGGTGCTGAATGTAATCCGCAGCCTAAAAACCGGCAACAGCACCATGATCGTGGTGACCCATGAGATGGAATTTGCCCGCCATGTGGCGGACCAGGTGCTCTTTATGGCAGACGGTGTGATTGCCGAAAGCGGCACCCCGGAAGATCTGTTCAATCATCCCAAAAGCCCGGCGTTGCAAGCCTTTCTCAGCAAGGCACAGAACAAATGAGCCTGCGTTATCCAAAGCTGCTGCGCCAGCTGCGCACAGAGGCGCATAAAAGTCAGACCGAATTGGCAGAGGTGCTGGGCACCTCCCAGACCATGTACGCCCGCTATGAGCGTGGCGCCAATGCCCTGCCTCTGCGCCACTTGCTGACCCTGTGCGAATATTACGATGTGTCCGCCGATTACCTGCTGGGACGCACCGCCCACCGGCAAAATCCAAATTTGTTATAATATGGCATACAGAAGGCACCGCATTTTGCAATGCGGTGCCTTTTTGTTTGTAATACGGAAAAACCGGTAGGGGCGGATCGCATGCGCCCGCTTTTATCCCATAGTCGCTGCGCGACTGACAGATTGGCGGGCGGCAATGACAAGAATGCTTACTTCTTGGTGGTCACGCTCTTGGCCTTACTCCACCCGGAGTAGAGTTTTACGCTCTTGCCACCGATTTTTACGGTTTTATAGGTGCGTACCCGCACATAATACTTCTTCTTCGCGGACAGCTTACCGACACTCTTAGAAGTCGTCTTATTTTTGCTCACCGTCACCGTCTTGGCTTTCTTAAACTTGCTGCTGGTACTATACTGCACCTGATACCCGGAGGTTTGGGTCGCCTGCTTTTTCCAAGTGACCTTGAAGCCTTTCTTGGCAGCTTTCACCTTAGACACGCTGGTGCCCTTGGGGTTAATATTATAGGTCATGGACTTACTGCCGCTGTAATTGCCCTTGAGGGTCACTTTCACGGTGTATTTGCCCACATTCTTCATGCCCTTGGGGTAGCTGATTTTGTAATCCCTACCGTTCTTCAGGGCTTTGCCCTTGCTGTCCTTTACAGTCACAGACGGTTTTTTCACCTTGCCGTTGTAGGTGTAAGCGGTTTTGCTCAGCTTGATGTTATTGACCTTATAGTATGTCTGCAAGGTTTTGGTGTATGTGGCCTTGCAGCCGGTGCAAATATAAGTTGCCGTCCGTTTGCCGTCCTTCGTGGTGGTGGCCCGGGTCAGCGTTTTCTTTTCCCCATAGGTGTGGGTATGCCCCGGGTTCTTCGTCCAGGTGGCATAGAGCGTTACATTCTTGTAACGCACATAGCCGGACGACTCGGTGATCAAAGTGTCTTTGTCGTACTGCTTATCGGTCTCATCGTTCCGGTCCCACACCCGCCAGTATATGTATTTCGCGTTTTTCCCGCTGCCGTCCTGTTTGGTATTCCACCCGGCAAAGGTGTAGCCGTGCCGAACGGGAACATACGGCAAAAGGGACATAGCGGTGCCGGAATTTCCGCCGCCTAAATAATCATACTGACCCACAGCCTTGCCGTCCATGGTGCCGCCGTTGGCATTCAATTTCAGCACAAGACTGCCGCCGTCAAACGTGTCTTGGACATAGGTAGCAGTCAATTCTGCCACGGCGCCGTTGGCAAAAGCGCTCGCGTCCAGAGAGGTGACCAGCTTGCCGCCCAGGTCCCAGCCTACAAAGGTGCAGCCCTTGCGCACAGGGGTATATTGGGTCAGATCAATGGTTTGGAACGCCGAGGCCGGGCCTTGCAGCAAGAGTTTGGCTTTTCCGCCGATGATGCCGCCAAAGGCGTCCAGCGTTACATAATAATTGCCGGTATCGTCAAGCCTCTTATCGGAAAAGGCCGCCGTCAGATTCAGCCCCCGGGTATAGGTGACTTCGTCACCGGTGGATGTATAAAAATTTCCGGATGCGGTAAAGTCTTGCAGCGTCAGATCTTCGCCGACCCTTTCGCCGTTTCTGTTGACCCAGTGGGAGAATTCGGTTTTGCCGTTAAAGGGAACAATGCCTGCGGTCAACTCCGACAACTTCACCGTGGTTTCCCCTTGAGCCACATTGAACCGAACGATGGTTGCATATTCGCCGTCGAAACAGCCCTCCCATTCATCGCTGGGATTATGCAACACCAGCGCGTATTCGCCGGTCTCGCCGATGGTGGCGGCGTTGGCCGTGACCATGCCGGAAAGGCTGAACACTGTCACCAGCAACAGCAAAAATACAGATCTCAACTTCCCTGCGGTTTTCGTTAGATAGGTTTGATGCTTCATAAGAGTGCCTCCTTTTCATAATTTTATTTACGCACTTTGACTTTCTTGCCCCTTTTGTGCAGGACAACATCTCTTTATATTGCAGATGGCAATACACTTCGACAAGGTAATTGTATCATAACCGGCAGGAGCAAATGTCTATATTTTCCAAAATGTCAATGGACACTTCGGAAATTCCATCCCGGCTTTCACTTTTCTTTTGCCCTTAAATGCGATATAATAGCACCAAATAAACGGTCAGGGAGTGGAGTGCGTGACATTCAGCGAACAGTTAAACGACTATATGGAGCAGCTGGCCTGCTCCGCAAGGGAGTTGGGCGATCTGGGCGGCATTTCGGCAGCTTCGCTCAGCCGGTACAGAAGCGGCGCCCGGGTTCCGGCGCTGGGAACCAAAGCGTTTGAAAATCTATGCAGCGCCATTGCCCGGCTGGCCGCCAAAAATAATTTGCCAAAAATCACGACGGACGCTGTAAAGGCTGCATTTTTAGCCTGCGATGACTTTGCAGGTGCCGACAAGGAGGCGCTGCGGCAGAATTTTAACACCCTTCTTTCCGTGCTCCCTATCAACCTATCGCAGCTGTGCCAATACACCAATTACGATGCGTCCGCCATCTTCCGCATCCGTAACGGAACAAGAAAGCCCGCCGACGCAGACCGGTTTGCTGCGGCGGTGGCTTCCTTTGTAACAAGAGAGCTGCAAACCGCTTATGAAATCGCCGCCGTTGCGGAACTGATCGGCTGCGAGACGCAGGAGATTGATGATCTGTCTGTGCGATATGCAAAAATAAAAAGCTGGCTTTTGGAGCAGTCTGTACAAAAGGTTGAAAGCAACAGCGTTACTACATTTCTAAGCAAATTGGACGACTTTGATTTAAACGAATATATCAAAGTTATAAAATTCGATACGTTGAAAGTCCCGTCCGTGCCGTTCCAATTGCCGTCCTCCAAAACCTATTTCGGCATGAAAGAAATGATGGAGAGCGAACTGGCCTTTCTGAAAGCCACCGTACTCTCCAAATCCATGGCGCCGGTGATCATGTACAGCGATATGCCCATGACGGAAATGGCAAAAGATCCGGAATTTCCGAAAAAATGGATGTTTGGCATGGCGATGATGCTGAAAAAGGGACTGCATCTTCATCAAATCCACAACCTGGACCGTTCTTTTGACGAGATGATGCTGGGGCTGGAAAGCTGGATTCCCATGTACATGACCGGCCAAATCACGCCCTACTACTTCAAAAATACACAAAGCACGGTGTTTTTGCATCTCCTCAAGGTTTCCGGCGCGGCAGCCCTCACCGGCGAAGCTGTTGCCGGGTATCACGCCGAAGGAAAGTATTATCTCACCAAATCAAAGCACGAGGTCGAATATTACCAAAAACGCGCAGATGAAATGCTGAAAAACGCCTATCCGCTGATGGAGATTTACCGCAGTGAACAGAAAAACGAGTTAAACGCCTTTCTTATTACCGATACAAAAACGCCGGGCAGCCGCCGCAGTATTCTGTCCACTTTGCCGCTTTATACAATCAGCAACGAACTCCTCGATCAAATTCTTACGCGCAACAACATAGACAGCGCACGAAAAGAAGAAATTAGAAAGCACGCAAAAAAGCAAAAGGAGCGCATAAAATCCATTCTTGCAACCGATACGATTGAAGCGGAAATACCTGCTTTTACGCCGGAAACCTTTGCAGCAGATCCACCTGTACTGGAGCTTTCCGGAATATTCTGTGAAACAGATATTCCATACAATGAAGAGGAATACGCCGCCCATTTGAGCGAATCAAAGGCATTTGCCCAACAAAATCCAAATTACACATTAAAATGCAGTACGGCACACGCTTTTCGCAATCTGCAAATCAGGATCCATAGGGGGCAATGGGTGATCGTGTCCAAGGAAAAAGCCCCGGCCATCCACTTTGTTATTCGCCATCCTAAACTGCGCCGCGCCATTGAAAATTTTATGCCGCCGATCACGGAGTGTGAATAGCGGGTTTGCCTATATAAATGACTCCGTCCCCATTTACACAAAAAACCGGCACCCTTTACACAAGGGTGCCGGTTTGCTGTGTTTGTGCAATATATTATGCTCTGGGCAGGATTGCCTCACGCTCCGGGCCGTTAGATACCATGGTAATCTTATGGCCGATCTCCTGCTCGATGAAGGCAACATAGTCCTTGGCCTCCTGGGGCAGGTCCTCAAAATTCTGGATCCCGCGAATGTTGCAGTGCCAGCCCTTTAAGGTCTTCAGCACCGGCTTGCAGTCCTTGAGGATATGGGTAACCGGGAAGTCCTTAATGACCTTGCCGTCGATCTCATAGCCCACGCAAACAGGGATCTCTTCCAAATAAGACAGGCAGTCCAGCGCAGTCATCACCACCTGGGTGGCGCCCTGGCACTCTACGCCGTAGCGGGTAGCCACACAGTCAAACCAGCCCACACGGCGAGGTCTGCCGGTGGTAGCGCCGAACTCGCCCTTGTCGCCGCCGTGAACCCGCAGTTCCTGGGCCTTGTCCTCATCCAAGATCTCAGACACAAATTCCCCGGCGCCAACGGCGGAGGAATAGGCCTTGGTGACCACCACAATATCCTCGATCTTGTGGGGCGGCAGCCCGGCGCCGACGGCACCGTAACCGGCCAAAGTGGAGGAGGAGGTAACCATGGGATAAATGCCGAAATCCGGGTCCTTCAAAGTGCCCAGCTGGCCCTCCAGCAAAATATTTTTGCCTTCTTGCACCGCCTTTTGCAGGTAGGCGTGGGTGTCACACACATAGGGAGCGATCTTGTCTCTATACTCCATGCAGGTGGCGAACAGATCGTCCACTTGCAACAGCGGTTTGTGATACACATGCTCCAGCACTAAGTTCTTTAAAGTGCAGATATTTTCCAGCTTGGCACGCAGCACTTCCTCGTCAAACAGCTCGTTAACCTGAATACCGATCTTGGAGAACTTGTCGCTAAAGAACGGGGCAATGCCGCTCTTGGTGGAGCCAAAGGCGTTCTTGCCCAGGCGCTCCTCCTCATAAGTATCCAGCAAAATGTGATAGGGCATGAGGATCTGGCAGCGCTCGCTGACCAACAGGTGCGGGTTCAGCCCGGCAGCCTTTACATCCTCCAGCTCCGTTAAGAACTTGTTAATATCCAGCGCCACGCCGTTGCCGATGATACAGGTGGTGTGGTCGTAGCACACGCCGGAGGGCATCAGGTGGAATGCAAAGCGCCCATGCTCGTTAATGATGGTGTGTCCCGCATTTGCGCCGCCCTGAAAGCGAATAACAATATCGCTCTTGGCAGCAAACATATCCGTGATCTTGCCCTTACCCTCATCGCCCCAGTTGGCGCCAACGATCGCTCTAATCATAGTGGTGTACCTCTTTCACTCCAAAGTGCCCCCGCAGGGACCATACAGATGTATTATACTAAATTCCATAAAGAAAAGCAACGAAACCCTGCAAAAAGGTTTGTTTTTTGCAGGGAATTCTTTTCGTTTACAGCAGTTTGCGGCCCATAATGACGCCCATAACAGAAGCCATCATCAACCCGCGGGTCCAGCCGCTGGAGTCGCCCAGGCAGTGCAGGCCCTCTACGCTGGTGTTAAAGTCCGTGTCCATCTTAATCCGGTTGGAATAGAACTTCAACTCCGGGGAATACAGCAGCGTTTCATAAGAGGCAAAGCCCGGCACCACATGGTCCATCGCCTGGATAAAGTTGATAATATTGGTCATGGCCCGGTAAGGCATAGCGGCGGTAATGTCGCCGGCCACAGCGTCCGGCAAAGTGGGGCGCACATTGGACTGGGCCAGCTCCTTTTCCCAGGTACGCTTGCCGTCCAGAATATCACCAAAGCGCTGCACCAAAATGTGACCCGCTGCCAGCATATTGGTCAGCTCGCCCACCTTTTGCGCATAGGCAATGGGCTGGTTAAAGGGATAGCTGAAATTGTGGGAGCACAGGATCGCCAAGTTGGTATTGTCCGACTTCAATTCCTTATAGGAATGACCGTTGACCACCGCCAGATCGTTGTCGTAATTCTCCTGGGCCACAAAGCCGCCCGGGTTCTGGCAGAAGGTGCGCACCTTGTTCTTAAAGGGCTTTGGATAGCCAATGAGCTTGCTTTCGTACAGGGCCTCGTTGACCTTTTCCATCACCTCATTGCGGCACTCCACGCGCACACCGATGTCTACGGTGCCCGGCTGGTGGGCAATGTTGTGCTCGGCACAGATCTTCTCCAGCCACTCGGCGCCGCGACGGCCGGTGGCCACAATGGTATGATCCGCCCGGATCTCCCGCTGGGTGCCGTTTTCCGTCAGGATCACACCCTCGCACTTGGTGCCAGAGAGGATAATATTGTTGCACTCCACGCCAAAGATGATCTCTACCCCATTCTCCAGCAAATACTGCTCCATGGCGTAGTAGATCTCTCTTGCCTTTTCTGTGCCCAGGTGGCGAATGGGGCAATCCACCAGCTTCAGCCCGGCCTGAATGGCCCGCTTGCGAATGGCCTTCACCTCGTCCGTATTCTCCAGACCCTCGATGTGGGTATCTGCACCGAACTCCAGGTAGATCTTGTCCGTATAATCAATGGTATCCTGCGCCAGGTCCGCACCGATCAGGGAGGGCAAATCGCCGCCTACCTCATAGCTTAGGGACAGCTTGCCGTCCGAGAAGGCGCCCGCACCGGAAAAGCCGGTGGTAATGTGGCAGTAGGGCTGGCAGTTCATGCACTTCTTGGTTTTGGTCTTAGGGCAGGCACGGTTCTCAATGGCCTTGCCTTTCTCAATAATCAAGATCTTCTTTTTGCTGCCGTGGCGCAGCATCTCAATGGCGGTAAAGATCCCGGCAGGGCCGGCGCCTACGATGACTACATCATACTTCATCTGTTTTTGCACCTCATTTATCTCACTTGCCGACAGGCATAAAAAGAACCGTCCTCCATTCCGTTGGACTGAGGAATGTGACGGCAGTTTGCGTTGTAACTATACCATACTTACCGTCTTTTGTCAATGAGTTGAAATGGCGTATAAAATATGCTATATTAGATAAAATAGATATTCTGTTATAAGGAGCAAAAAAGTTGAAGGAATACAATGTTCTCCAGTACGGTGCCGTCGGCGACGGCGCCACCAACGACGCCTTTGCCATTCAGCACGCCATTGACGACTGCGCCAAAAACGGCGGCGGCCGGGTGGTGCTGCAAAGCGGCTATGTGTTTTACAGCGACTCCATTCGCCTGCGATCCAATGTGGACCTGCATATTCAAAAAGGCGCTCGGCTGAAAGCCACCGGCAATATTGACGGCTATATCCGCCCCAACAAGCTCATCAACGACCCCAAAACGGCGTTGATCGGCAACCCGGTCACCGGCAAGCCCAGCTTTGTCTTTCTCTACGGCTACGAGGCAGACGGCTGCACCATCAGCGGGGAGGGCACCATTGACGCCAACGGCCATGCCTTTGTGCAGCGCAAGGACCAATACTATGTGACCGGCGACTTCTACCCCCGCCCTACGGTGATCTATGTGGAGAAGTCCAACCATATCACCTTTAAGGACATTACCATTGTGGACGCACCGTTCTGGACCCTGCACCCCGCCGGGTGCGACGATGTGCTTATTGACCGTATTCGTATTCTCAATGATCTGGATGTGGCCAACAGCGACGGCATTGACCCGGACCACTGCTCCAATGTGCGCATTTTGGGCTGCCATGTGGAGTGCGCCGACGACTGCATTTGCCTTAAGGCCAGCAAGGGCAACGCCGAGTACGGCCCCTGCGAAAATATCATCATTGACGGCTGCACCCTGGTATCTACCTCCGCTGCCATTAAGATCGGCACCGAGGGAGTGGGCGATTTTCGCAATGTGCTGGTGCAAAACTGCGTGATCTCCCGCAGCAACCGGGGGCTGTCCATTCAAATTCGGGACGGCGGCTCGGTAGAGAATGTTAGCTATTCCAATATTATCATAGAGACCCGGCGCTTTTGCCCGGACTGGTGGGGCACGGCTGAGCCCATCACCATCACCGCCTTTGACCGGGACCAGAATACCCGCTGCGGTAAGGTAAAGAACATTCGTTTCTTTAACATTACCGCCAAGGGCGAGAATGGCGTGCTCCTTCACGGCACAGCGGAGAACCCCATTGAAGATGTGCGCTTTGAGAACTGCCGCATTACCCTAACCAAAACCAGCAAGTGGCCCTGCGGGCTGTATGACCTGCGCCCCTGCTTGGACTACGGGGTGGAAAAGTACCAAAACGCCGCCTTCTTCCTACGCCACGCCAAGGACATTACCATTGAAAAAACCAAGACCGACTGGGGCAACCTGTGCCCGGATTACAGCTGCGCGGTAGACGCCGCCTATGTGGACAATCTGGAGCTGATACGCCTAACCGGCCATGCCGCCGACCCGGCAGAGGACGACCTAAAGCTGCGCCATGTGCGGCTGGTAAAATAAAGGAGTAAAAGTATGGTACAAATACAAGGCTACAAGGTGAACAAGCTGCACATGGAAAATACCGTAGCAAACGGCACCGAGTTGCAGCTGCAAAACCAAGTAAAGTACAATGTAAACTATATGGACGATGTGCACAAGTGCGTGGGGATCCTGTCCTTTCGCATTACCGACGGGAATATGAACCCCTTTGAGGTGCAGATTGACATGGTGGCGGAGTTCACCTATGATGAAGGGGATGACAAGGCGGACATTCACACCCAGTCTTTTGACCAGATCTATCCCTTCCTGCGCCAGATCGTCAGCCAAATGGCCGGCCACTGCGGCGTGCCCGGACTGATGATCCCCATTATGCGGCTGAACAAAGACACAGTGACCGTTGGCGGCCCGGACCAGTCGCCCCTGAACTGATATGGACAGACTGTGTGAAAACTGCTGGTACTTTGTGTGCGACGGCGAGGGCGAGGACGCCGAAGAGGGCTTCTGCGACCTGATGCTGGACGAGGACGAGTACGCCCGCATGCTGGAGAGTGACACCTCCGCCGGGTGCAAATACTTCCGTCCCGATGTAGGCGAGTACGGCATTGTAAGGAAACAAAACTGATATGGCCGAGTATTTTGACCTGCTGTCCCCCACCGGGGAACCCCTGGGGATCACCAAAGAGCGAAACGCCGTCCACCGGGACGGAGACTGGCACCCCAGCGTGCATATCTTTGTGATACAGGGTGACCGGGTACTGCTTCAACGACGAAAGTGGGACAAAGAGTCTTTTCCCGGCAAGCTGGATCTGGCCTGCACCGGCCATGTGGACGCCGGCGAGGACTACCTGACCGCCGCCCGGCGAGAATTGCAAGAGGAACTGAACCTGGCCGCCGGTTCCGGTGACCTGCGCTACCTGTTTACCCAAAAGTTAGAGGTGGATGCAGACTTTGGTCACGGCCGCTTTGTCAGTAACGAGCACTGCCGGGTGTATCTGCTGAATCCCGCTGTTCCCCTGACCACTCTGCGCTACCAGGCGGAGGAGATCGACGAGCTGGTATGGGTAGACCGGCATACGGACATTACCGGTGCGGATTATTGCCTGCTCCCCGCGGAGTGGCACAAGGCCATGGGACTGATTTTCGGGGCGTGATGAAAGTATAACGGTGCAACCATGCACGCGCTATGCGAATAATGGACACCCCAAAAACACAATAACCCCCGGGCACACAAGCGGCGACTTGTGTGCCCGGGGGGTATTTTATACCCATTTACGCTGTTAAATATGCAGCACGGCGGTGGCAAAGCCAAAGTAGATCAGCAAGGAGATGGCGTCCACAATAGTAGTCACAAAGGGGGACGACATCACTGCCGGGTCCAGCTTAAACCGCTTGGCGATAATGGGCAGAGAACAGCCGATCATCTTGGCCAAAGTGACCTCAACAATCAGGGTCAGGCTGATCACCAGATCCACCTTCAAGGTCACGCCGGTCATACCCAGCATCAGTCGATCCACCAACAGTACCTTGACAAAGTTAATGGCCGCCAGGCTGCTGCCGCAAAGCAGACCTACCCGCAGCTCTTTCCATATCACCTTGAAAATATCCCGCATATCGATCTCGTTAAGAGACAGGGCGCGAATCACGGTAACGCTGGCCTGACCACCGGAATTGCCGCCGGTGTCCATCAGCATAGGGATAAAGGAGGTCAAAATAATCATACTGGCCAGCTTGTCCTCAAAGCTGGTGATAATGGAGCCGGTAAAGGTGGCGCTGACCATCAAAAGCAGCAACCAAGGGATCCGGGACTTCCAAGTCGCCAGCACGCCGGTCTTCAGATAAGTCCGCTCCGTAGGCACGATGGCGTTCATCTTTTGAATATCCTCGGTGTTCTCCTCTTGGATAACATCCATCGCGTCGTCTACGGTGATGATACCCACCAGTCGCTCTTCCAGGTCCACCACCGGCAACGCCAGAAAGTCGTATTTGCTCAGCTGGGCAGCTGCCTCCTCCTGGTCGCTAAGGGTATTCACATAGATCACATTGGTCTCCATAAACGCCTCGATCCGGTCGTCCTGATCGTGGAGCAGCAGTTCCTTCACGGTGGTCACGCCCAGCAAATGGCGGGAGGCGTCTGTTACATAGCAGGTATAAATGGTCTCTTTGTCCACACCGGTGCGGCGAATGCGCTTAAAAGCGTCCTCCACGGTCATATCCCGCTTTAAGTCCACAAACTCCGGAGTCATGATAGACCCGGCGCTGTCCTCCGGGTAGCGCAGCAGGGTGTTAATGGAAGCGCGGGTTTCCACATCCGTGTTGCGCAAAATGCGCTTCACGACGGTAGCGGGCATTTCCTCAATCATATCCACTGTATCGTCCAGGTACAGCTCGTCCAGCACCTCTCGCAACTCGTTATCGGAGAAAGCGTGAATCAGTGCCTCCTGGTTGTCCGGCTCCAGCTCTACAAAGGTGTCTGCCGCCTCTTCCTTGCCCAGCAGGCGAAAGAACAGCAGCCGTTCTTCGTTGCTGAACTCCTCTAAAAGCTGGGCAATATCTGCCGGGTTCAACTGGTTCAAAATGGTTTTAATGGCAGAGAACTGCCGTTTGGTATGAAGATCCTCAATTTCTGCTTTCAGCTCTTCTAATTCCATAGGCGCGCTCCTTTCTGCACTTGTTTTTATTCTTTACATCCCGGAGGATATAAGCGGATCATTGCTCCGATCTATAAAAGGACGGCTCGTCCTCGTCTGTGACCCGGGCAGTCTTGCGGGCGTGGAATGCCAAAAGAACGATCAACACTGCCAGACCGCCCACGCCGGCGGTCACCGCCATCCGGAAGGAGGGCTGCTGGTAAAAGCGGGTGCCCTCCACAAAGGAGGTATAGTCCTCCTGTGCCATCTCGGCACGCACCTGCTCCACGGTCTTGTCCACCCGGCGCACCTTAATGGTATAGGTGCGCACCTGGCCGTCCGAGGCGGTCACCGGCAGGGTCAGGTCAATCTCCTGCTCCGGCGCCAGGGTCATCTCCACCGGTGCGCAGTAGGCGTTAATGTCCTTGGTCACCGGGGTAATCATCAGCGAGGTCAGGTCGCCGGGAATATACAGCTTGTAAGTGGTATCGTCTTCATTCATCTCCGGCACCAGCTCACCCAGGGTGCAGGTGATCGAGTCCAGGTGGTTCTCGCTGTTCTTAACATAAGCTGCGGCGTTCTTGTAAGTAAAGGTATATTTGGCGGAGCCGGTGTCATAGCTGAGGGTGACCACCACCGCCGTTTGATGGTTGGTGCTGTCCGTATCATAGGTCACGAACAGGTTGCCCTCCCCCTGCACCTTGTAGCTTTTCAGCTTTGGCGACACCGCCGCGTTGTCCAGCACCAACTGGTACTGGTACACATCGCTCTTAAACTGCCCCACAATGGTGGCGCCGGAAAAGGCAATGCGCTCCAGCACCGGGGCCTGCGCTGCAAAGGCAGGCAGGCACTGACCCAGCAGACACAGGGTCAGCAGCAGGTATAAGAACTTTCGCTTCATAAGGTCACTCCGTGATCAGGTAACAGGTGCAGCCACGGTCGTCCAGCAGCTGCTTCACTGCCCGACGGCTTTTCTCCGGGCAGGTAATGGCATAAATTTGGTTTTCATTCGGGTTTTGGGCGCATTTGTCGGCCACTTCTTTTTTCAGGTCTGCCGTAGCGGTAGAGGTGATATTTACCGCCACCGGTTGCAGAAATTTTACATCCTGCCCCAGGTCGGCAGTCAGTCGCTTGGACAAATCGGCAAACCCGTTGTGGTTAAAGGTGCCCGCCGCCTGCGGCAGTTCCGTGCCCTCCAGCACAAACACTGTTACCCCGGCGCGGACGCTCTCCTCCACCAGCGAGCGAATGTAGTTGTAAACCTCCGTGCTGTCCGGGTTCAGGTAGCGGTTGCCCGCCGGATCTGTGTAAGCGGTTTTGCCGCTCTTCACCGCCCAGGCCGGATTGGCAGCGGTCTGCACATTGTCCGGATAGCACACAATGTGCCCCAGCACCAGCAGGTCATTCTTGCCCAGCTTTTGACAAGAGGAGCGCAAATCCCCGGCAGGGGAAGATACCGCCCCGGCTGCCGCCACAGTACCCAGGGTAGAGGCGTAGCCCACGGTGCCGTCCGCCCGCTTAATATCAAAGCAGGCAGCGGTATAGCCGCCGGAGGACAAGTCGTCCATCATGGCATCCAACATCACCGCACCGTCCAGGGACAAACTGTCCACCTTGGCCGCCTTGGCCTCCAGCGCCACAGCGCTGATGGTGTTGCCGTCCACCGTGTCCGTTTGGGCGGCAGGCATGGCGTGCAGATCCATCCAGGCGTCCATCAAAATATAGCCCGCATACAGCAGCACCAGCCCCAGCAGCACCAAAAGTACCCGGCGCACCACCTGGCCGGGCGTGGCCTTTTGGAACGCCGGGCCTTTTTTCCGCCGCTCCCGATCCAACTCTGCCTGACCCGCCTGGGTGCGAGGTTCGATGTATTTATCTGCAAAGTCAATGGGGCGGCCCACTTCCGGCTCCGTCCATTTTTGACCCCGCTTGTCATTACTGTAAAATCGCTTTTGCTTTTTCTTCATCTTGCCTTATTCCGCAGCCTGCTGCGCCGCACGGCACAGACCGGCAATGGTGGCTGCCGGATCCGCACTCTTAAACACCGCAGACCCTGCCACAAACACATTGGCACCGGCCTTGGCCGCTGCCTTTACCGTCTCCAGGTTAATGCCCCCGTCCACTTGCAGATCCAGGTGGGGATAGCGGCTGCGCAGCAAAGTGAGCTTTGGCATCATATCTGCCATAAAGCTTTGGCCGCCGAAGCCCGGCTCCACCGTCATCACCAGCACCATGGCCAGCCGATCCGCATAGGGCAGCACCGCTTCCGCCGGCGTGCCCGGCTTAATGGCAATGGCCGGCTTGCAGCCCCGGGCAAGGATCTTGTCGATCACTGCGCTCGGGTCATCGTCGCTCTCCAGGTGGAAAGTGATCAGATCCGCACCGGCGTCGGCGTAATCGTCAATATACCGCAGCGGCTGGCTGATCATCAGGTGCACATCAAAGGGCAGGTCGCACACCTTGGACAGCCCGGCGATCACCGGCGCGCCAAAAGAGATATTGGGCACAAAATGCCCGTCCATTACATCCAGGTGCAGCAGATGAGCACCCCCGGCGGCGCATTTGTTGGCCTCTGCGCCCATGTTGGCAAAATCGCAGGCCAGCATAGACGGTGAAATCTTCATATCCATACAGAATTCCCCTCTCGGTAACGGCAAAACTGCCGGTTTGCATTCGTGCTCTTATTATACGCCCAAAAGGGCACAAAATCAACAGCAACGCCTACGAAATATGCCTTGACGGCGCACCCGATTTTCGTTAGAATAGTACAAAACAGGAGGCGACTGAAATGGAACTCTCCCCGATCTGCAAAAAAGAATACCCGGCGCTGCGGGCACTGTATCACAGCGCGTTCCCGGCAGCGGAACGTATGCCCCTCTCCCGCTTCTTCGCCCTGCAAAAAAAGGGGCAAGCGGAGATTTTGGTGCTGCGCACCGGTGGTGCCTTTGCCGGGCTGATGATCGTCACCTTTGCCCCCGGCTATGCCCTGCTCAACTACTTTGCCGTGGAGCCGGACTGCCGCTCTATGGGACTTGGCTCCCGGGCGCTGCCCGCCTTGCAGCAGCGTTATCCCAATCGGAAGGTGGTGCTGGAGGTGGAGCCGCCGGATCATACGGCACCCAACGCCCGGCAGCGGCAACGGCGGCTGGATTTCTATGCCAAAAACGGCTTTCTCCCCTGCAACTTGCCGGTACGGCTGTGCGGCGTGGCACTGGATGTGCTCACCCCCGGCGGGCAGGCACTGGATTTTGCCGCCTATCAAGGGTTTTATCGCCCGATCTTTGGCCGTCTGGCGCCCCTTTTTGTGCAAAAGCGCCAATAAAACGCCGCCGGGCCAAATTCTGCTTGTATTTTGGCCGGGGGTGGTGTAGAATAGTTGCGGATTTTCAGATACAATAGATAACAAAGCCAGTAACGGAGGATTTCTCTATGATTCAAGCCAATAATGTAACCGTGCAGTTTGGCGGTCGCGCCCTGTTTGAGCGGGTCAATGTGACCTTCTCTAAGGGCAACTGCTACGGCATCATCGGTGCCAACGGCGCAGGCAAGTCCACTTTCTTAAAAGTGCTGGACGGCGAGCTGGAGCCCCAAAAGGGCGAGGTGGTCATCACCCCCGGCGAGCGGCTCAGCGTGCTCAAACAGGACCACTTTGCCTACGACCAGTACCAGGTGGTGCGCACTGTGCTGATGGGCAACCCCCGTCTCATTGAAATTATGGAAGAAAAGGACGCCCTGTACGCCAAGCCGGACTTTAGCGAGGCGGATGGCGTGCGCGCCGGGGAGCTGGAAGCGGAATTTGCCGATATGGACGGCTGGAACGCAGAAAGCGATGCGGAGTTTATGCTCAACAAGCTGGGTGTCACCGACGAGTACCACTATATGACCATGGCAGAACTGCCTGCCAACTTAAAGGTCAAGGTGCTGCTGGCCCAGGCCCTCTTTGGCAATCCGGACATTCTGCTGCTGGACGAGCCTACCAACCACCTGGATCTGTCCGCCATTCGCTGGCTGGAAAACTTCCTGCTGGATTTTGAAAACACGGTAATCGTGGTGTCCCATGACCGTCACTTCTTAAATAAGGTCTGCACCCATATCTGCGATGTGGACTTTGGCAAAATTCAAATGTATGTGGGTAACTACGACTTTTGGTACGAGTACACCCAAATGCGCCAGCGCCAGGCAAGAGATCAGAACAAGAAAAACGAGCAGAAGATCAAGGAACTCCAGGCCTTTATTGCCCGCTTCTCTGCCAACGCGGCCAAGAGCAAGCAGGCCACCAGCCGTAAAAAGCAGCTGGACGCTTTGGAGATGATCGACATGCCCGTGTCCTCCCGCCGGTTCCCCTTTGTGGACTTTAAGCCGGATCGGGAGTGCGGCAACGACCTGCTGCGGGTGGACCACCTGACCAAGACCATCGGCGACCGCAAGGTGCTGGACGACATCAGCTTTGTGATCCATCCCCGAGAGAAGGTGGCCTTTGTGGGCGCAGATGCCATGGCCAAAACCACCCTGTTTAAGATCATTATGGGCGAGATGGAGCCGGACGAGGGCGAATACAAGTGGGGCGTGACCACCACCCAAAGCTACTTCCCCAGCGACAACAGCGCCTACTTTGACGGCGTGGACCTGACCCTGATCGACTGGCTGCGCCAGTACACCACCCAAACGCTGGAAACGGACATTCGCTCCTGGCTGGGTCGTATGCTCTTTAGCGGCGACGAGGCGTTAAAAAAAGCCAATGTGCTTTCCGGCGGCGAGCGGGTGCGGTGTATGCTGTGCAAGATGATGCTCTCCGGCGCCAATGTGCTGGTGCTGGACGAACCCACCAACCACCTGGACCTGGAATCCATCACCGCTTTGAATGACGGCCTGATCCGCTACCCGGAGACCATTCTCTTTACCTCCCACGACCACCAATTCGTGCAGACCGTTGCCGACCGGATCATCGAGGTCAGCGGCAATACCCTGCTGGATCGCAAGGGCACCTACGACGAATTCCTGGCCGACTTTGACGAGGATCAGCTGAAGAAGTATTAAGCAAAACGCATAACATAAAAGAACAGGAACGCAGATCTATGCGTTCCTGTTTTTTATATATATCGTACTTTAATACCATCATTCTGCCGTTATGCGCAGCAGGAGGGCGCCGTGGGCGGGGACGGTGGAGGTAAAGCGGTTTTTGAAGGTGCCCAGCTGCTGCCCGGACCAAATCTCCGTCAGGGCGCAGGAGGTATCCGGAAGCAGCAGCGCCGTTAAGTCCAGAGTTTGGCGTGCCGGGCAATCCTTGGTATTAAACAGGGCGGCGTACTTGCAGCCCCGGCCGCAGGCCACCCACTGAATGGTGCCGCGGCCGTTGGTCTCTCGCCGCAGCAATTCCCGGGCGCCGTAAGAGGTAGCGTGCATTTGCAGATAATCTTCATTGGTCAGCATCGCCAGCACATCGGCGGGCAGCTCCGGCAAATCGCCGCCCAAAAACAGCGGACTGCGGAAAATGCCCCACAGCGTGAACATGGTGCGCACCTCGTCCGGGGTGAAATTGCTCATACGATTCTGCGCACCATGGTAGGGCGCGTCCTTGCACAGGCGGCCCACCGGCAGCATATCGCAATCCGGCCAGCACCCGGGACCGGGCACGCCCTCCCAGGTCTTGCACCGGTCAAACATATCGTGCAGCTTGTCCCACCGGTCCCAAAAATCGCCGGTCATACGCCACATTTGGGCATGGCGGCGCAGGTGGGGCAAATTGGCAATATCTGCCGGGCCGGGAGACAGGGACAGTACCACCTCCCGCCCGCAATTTTGCAAGCTGCGGTGGAGCATTTCAATCTCATGCCGGGCGTTATACGGATCGTCCCATTTGCGAAATTCCGTGACGCAAATATCGTCGCACTTAATAAAATCCACGCCCCAGTCGGCGTACAACCGACAAATGGAGTCATAGTACGTTTGGGCTGCGGCATTGTCCCGCATACCGTACATATCCGTGTTCCAGGCGCAGACGGAGAAGTGATGGGCTGCGTCCCGGGCAGTAAAATCCGTGCCCAAAATAGGCGTATCCCGGTGCACCGCCTGGCGGGGAATGCCCCGCATAATATGAATACCAAAACGCAGACCCAGAGAATGGCAATAGTCCGCAATGGGGCCAAAGCCCTTGCCCCCGGCTGCGCTGGGGAAGCGGTTTTCCGCCGGCAGCAAACGCCCATAGTCGTCCATACAAACCGGGGCAAAATTGTTGTACTCATTGCCCTTTGCCTGCGGCTCGTACCACTGAATGTCGCACACCAGGGTGTTCCACCCATAGGGCAGCAGGTGCGCCGCCATAAAGCGGGCGTTCTCCCGCAATGCTTTCTCCGTTACGCCGGCGCCGTAGCAGTCCCAGCTGTTCCACCCCATAGGCGGGGTGGGTGCAAGTGTCTTTTTCATACCGTTCACCTCAAAAAAGCCGCCGGTAATTGCCCGACGGCACTATTTTTTATTACAGTTCCTTAACCATACGAATGTGGGGGCAAAACTCGTCCAGATAGACCTCCCCCACCGGGGTAAAACCGCACTTTTCGTAAAAAGGCTGTACCCGGCACTGGGCAGACACCTCAATGCCCGCAGCGCCCCGGCGGCGCAGTTCCGCCTCTGCCAAGTCCATCATTCGCCGCCCTAAGTGCAGCTGGCGAGCGGACTGGATCACCGCCACCCGGCCAATATGCCAGCGGGTGCCGCCGTCCTCCGTAAAGGCACGCAGAGTGCCCACCGGCCGGCCGTCTGCAAACAGCAGCAGGTGCAGCGCGTGGCGGTCAATGGCGTCAAATTCCTCCTGAAAGCCCTGTTCCTCCACAAAAACCGCCTGGCGAATAGCCGCAGCCTCCGGGGGCAAAGCGTCATAAAATGCGTGGGTAAATTCCATTACTTCAAATACTCCCAATGCTTGTCTTTTTCGCTCAGCTGCAAGGTCATGCCCGAGGGAATGGGCCACTTCACACCGATCTTGGGATCGTCCCAGGGAATGCCGCCCTCATCGTCCGGGTGAAAAAAGTCCGTTACCTTGTAACAGAATTCCGCCCGCTGGGACAGCACCAAAAAGCCGTGGGCAAACCCGGCAGGGATCAAAAACTGCTTTTTGTTCTCCGCAGAGAGCACCTCACCGTGCCACTGCAAATACGTATCGCTGCCCGGTCGCAGGTCCACCGCCACATCAAATACCGTACCGCTGACCACCCGCACCAGCTTGGTCTGGGGATAGCGTAGCTGGCGGTGCAGCCCCCGCAGCACGCCGTAGGTGCTGCCGGACTGGTTGTCCTGGACAAAATCATAATGAAAGCCCAGGCTCTCCATATCCCGCTGATTGTAGGTCTCCATAAAATAGCCACGGTCGTCGCCGTGCACCGTGGGGGTGAGCACTGCCAGCCCGGCAATGCCACCCACATTCTGCTGTGCCTGCATTTGGATCATACCTTTTCTTCCTCCAATGCCTGTAAATACCGCGCCAGTGCGTCTTGCCACTCCGGCAAGGGGGTGAGGCCCGCTGCCGCCAAGGCGCTGCAATCCAGCCGACTGTTCAGCGGCCGCCGAGCCGCCGTGGGGTACGCTGCGGTAGAGATCGGCTCCAATTCTATCTCTTTGCCGGCAAGGTCAAAAATCCGCCGGGCAAAATCGTACCAGCTCACCGGTTGACCGCTGCCGGCAGCGTGGAACACACCCTGTGCGTTTTGCTCTGCCATTTGACAAATAAGCCGAGCCAAATCCACCGTATAGGTGGGGCAGCCGATCTGGTCGTCCACCACCGACAGGCGGGTGCGGCGCTCTGCCAGGCGCAGCATGGTCTTTACAAAATTGTTGCCGTGTAGGCCAAACACCCAGCTGATCCGCAAGATGGCGTGGCGGGGCACCGCCTGCGCCGCCTGCTCGCCCAGCAGCTTGCTGCGACCGTACACATTCAGGGGCGCCGGGCGCTCCGTCACCGGATGGGGCGCCGTGCCGCTGCCGTCAAACACATAATCCGTAGACGGATACAGCAGCCCGCAGCCTGCTGCCGCGCAGGCGTGAGCCACATACGCCGTGCCCGCTGCATTAACAGCCATACAAATTTTTTCTTCCGTCTCTGCCCGATCCACCGCCGTGTAGGCCGCACAGTGCACCACCCAGTCCGGGCGGTAGTCGCCGATGGCAGACTCCACCTGCGCCGGGTGGGTAATATCCAGTTCCGTATGATCGGGGGCCCATACCTGCCAACCCTTGGCCGTGGCTGTCTGTGCCACATCCGTACCCAGCTGGCCGCTGCCCCCTGTTACTAAAATTCGCATTTATTCGCCTAACCGCTCTCTGTACATGGCCTGAAAATAATTTTGATATTCGCCGCTGAGAATGTGGCTCCACCAATCCCGGTGGGTCAGATACCACTCCACCGTGCGGCGCAGCCCGGTGTCAAAATCCGTCTCCGGCTGCCAGCCCAGCTCTCGGTGAGTTTTCGTAGGATCAATGGCATAACGCCGATCGTGACCCGGCCGGTCGGTGACGAAAGTGATCAGACTTTCCGGCTTGCCCAAAGCGGCCAGCACCGCCTGCACCACCTGCAAGTTGGTGCGCTCATTGTGCCCGCCGATGTTATACACTTCTCCCGCCGTACCTCGGCGCAAAATCAGGTCAATAGCGGCGCAGTGATCCTCCACATACAGCCAGTCCCGCACATTCTCGCCGGTGCCGTACACCGGCAGGCTTTGATCTGCCAGCGCCCGGGTGATCATTAAGGGAATCAACTTCTCTGGGAAGTGGTAGGGGCCGTAGTTGTTGGAGCACCGGCTTACCGTGACCGGCAACCCGTAGGTGCGGGCGTAGGCCAGCACCAGCAGATCCGCCCCCGCCTTGGAGGCAGAATAAGGGCTGGAGGTGTGTATGGGCGTTTCTTCCGTAAAGAACAGATCCGGCCGATCCAGGGGCAGATCGCCGTACACCTCGTCGGTAGACACCTGATGATACCGGGTGACCCCGTGACGGCGGCAGGCGTCCAGCAACACCCCGGTGCCCAGCACATTGGTCTTTAAGAACAGATCCGGCTGGGTAATGGAGCGGTCCACATGGCTCTCCGCCGCAAAGTTTACTACATAATCCGGTTTCTCCTGCAAAAACAGGCGCTCCACCGCCTGCGCATCGGCAATATCCCCCTGCACAAAGCGGAAGTTGGGGTTTTCCATCACATCCGCCAGGGTCTCCAAATTGCCCGCATAGGTCAGCTTGTCCAGGCAGACCACCCGATCCTCCGGATGGTGCGCCAGCTGGTAAAAAATAAAGTTAGCGCCGATAAATCCGGCACCGCCGGTCACAAGTACAGTCATCCTCGCACCTCAGTATTGTATTTCGCCCCGCACCACCGCCTGCAAATAGGCACCGTATGCGGATTTTCCATAAGTCTCGGCTGCTGCCGCCAAATCATCGGCGGTGATCCAGCCGTTAATATAGGCCACTTCCTCCGGGGAGGAGATCTCCACCCCTTGCTGGTGCTGGATAGTACGCACAAAATTACCGGCCTCTAACAGGCTGTCCGTGGTGCCGGTATCCAGCCAGGCGTAGCCCCGCCCCAGCAGCTTTACATCCAGATCCCCCGCTTGTAAGTACAGCCGGTTCAGATCGGTGATCTCCAGCTCGCCCCGGGCGGAAGGGGTCAGTCCTTCGGCGTAGTCCACGCACCGATTGTCGTAGAAATACAGCCCGGTGACCGCATAATTGCTCTTGGGCTCCGCCGGCTTTTCCTCCAGCGACACCACCCGGTTCTCCCGGTCAAACTCCACAATGCCAAAGCGCCCCGGGTCCTCTACATGATAGCCGAACACGGTGGCACGGTGATTTTGCTCTGCATTCTCCACCGCGCTTTGCAGCAGCCGCCGCAGCCCGGCGCCGTAAAAGATATTGTCCCCCAGCACCATACAGCAGCAGTCGACGCCAATAAAGTCCGCACCCAGGATAAAGGCCTGTGCCAGCCCGTCCGGGGAGGGCTGCTCCTTGTAGCTGAGCCGTAGCCCAAACCGCGCGCCGTCCCCCAAGAGAGACTGGAATCGGGGCAGATCCCGGGGCGTGCTGATAATGAGAATATCCCGCACTCCCGCCAACATCAGCGTGGTCAGCGGATAGTAGATCATCGGCTTATCATACACCGGCAGCAGCTGCTTGGAGGTGATCTGGGTCAGCGGATACAACCGGGTGCCGCTGCCTCCTGCCAAAATTATACCTTTCATACCATTCCCCTTCCCGGCCCGCGCCGTCTGTCTATTTTCTATACCTATTATAACTCTACCATACCCCGGCTGAAAATGCAATAAAAAGCGGCTACTGCCACCGGCCTTCAAACAGCGCTTCATAGGTAGTGCCCAAAATTTGCCGAATATGGCGGATTTCGTCCGGATAAATATGCCGCTGCCCCACCTCGATCTTGGCAACGGCGCTGCGAGTAATGTCGCACCCGGCCAGCTGCAATTTGGCGGAGAGCAACTCTTGGGTCATGCCTTTTTCTTCCCGGATATGGCGGATATTCCGCCCCATTTGCTTTTCAAATTCAATATTCATAGTCAACCTCTTGCACCTATTTAAGAACAATTTGCGTTGACTTTATTGTATCTTTGTGCTATTCTAAGATTGCACCTGTATAGGTGCAATTATGCAGAAATCGGAAAAGGAGAATGTGCAATGAAAAAAGGACTATTGATTTTGCTTTGCGGCTGCCTGCTCTTTGGTTTGTGCGCTTGTACCGGCCAAAATGGGACGAAAAGCAAAGAGTCCACCACGGTCACCACAACTACCTCGACGACCAAAAAACGCAAGACGGATTTTAGGAATGTATGCTGGGGTGACAGCGCAGCCAAAGTGAAAAAAGAAGAAAAAGCGGAACTGATAACCGAGGAGGATCATTTGCTCATGTATTCTGCAACTGTCGATCTTGAGGAAATGTATCTGTTTTATTACTTTGACAGTCATGATAAGCTTTACACGGCGCAATATGGTAGTCAAAAAGAACATGCTTCGTTTGGTCAGTGGAAAAAGGATTACGACAACTTTAAAAAATCCTTAACAGCCAAATATGGAAAGCCAGATACCAGCACTGTGGTCAATAATGTGGATCAAAATCTAATAGATGCAGCCGGCAGCCATGCATTGGAGTATGGGTATGTAACTTATCTTTCAGAATGGAAAAAAGGCAGAACCATCATTCGGTTGGGGTTAACGAGTCAGGAATATCAAATATGTCTTTCCGTTATTTATTCCGATAAGAACCATAAAGACGACCCCAATGACAGCGGGCTGTAAAGCAACTATAGAAAGAACGCGCAGAGCCGCTGCCCTGCGCGTTTGTTGACTTTTGGCGGTGGCTATTATACAATAATCCGGCAAAAACAAAGGATGATCTGCGGCTGTGTGCCGAGAACGGAGAACGAAATGGGCCGAGCCTCTGTGTTTGAAAATCGAAAATGGGTGCTCCTGTTTGCCGGCAGCGCGGCGCTAAGCTGGGCCTGCGCCTTTCCCCTGATCAAGCTGGGTCTGGCGGACTTTGGCATTGCCGGCACAGACATCGGCGGCAAGGCGCTGTTCGCCGGAGCGCGGTTCTTGCTGGCCGGTCTGGTGGTGCTGGCAGTAGCCAAGCTGTGCGGCCGCTCCTTTGCGGTGCCCCGGGGCAAGACACGGTGGCAGCTGGTGCTCTTTGGTCTGGTCAACACGGCGCTGCACTACTTTTTCTTTTATCTGGGCGTGTCCAATTCCCCCGGCGGCCGGGCGTCTATCCTGGACAGCCTGGGCACTTTTCTGCTGATCCTGGCAGCCGCGGTGGTGTTCCGGGAAAAGCTCACCCTACGGTCAATTTTCGGCTGCCTGTTGGGGTTCTCCGGCATTGTGCTCATCAACCTGGGCAGCACCGCCGGGCAGTTCACCCTCTCCGGCGACGGTATGCTGCTGTGCAGCAGTGTGTGCGCCATGGCAGGCGGACTGCTGACCCGGGTGGTCACCCGCAAAATGGACCCGCTGGTGGCTACCGGCCATTCCCTGGCACTGGGCGGCGCGCTGCTGATCCCTGCCGGGCTGCTGATGGGCGCCCACCCGGTGGGTATACACCTCAAGGGACTGCTGATCCTGGCGGCGCTGGTGGCAGTGTCTGCCGTGGGTTTTTCGTTTTACAACCAACTGCTGCGCTACCACCCGGTGGGGCAGATTGCCATTTATAACGCCTTTATCCCGGTACTGGGGGTGGTGCTCTCCTGCCTGCTGCTGGGGGAGCCTTTCTCCTGGCGCTATCTGCTGTCCGGCGCACTGGTTACCGTCGGGATCTGCGCCGTAAATTTGCCGGCAAAGGCAAGAATTGACAGCTAATGCCAAGTATGGTATGCTATGGATGCAGAGTTCTGCACATTTTTTAAGAAAAGAGGAAGTACCAAATGGACCAATACAATCAGCAAAACCCGAACCCTCAGGGCAATTATCAACAACCCTATCAGCCGCCCTATCAACCGGCGCCCCCGGCCTATGATCCCACCACCCAGGTGATGAGCATTGGCCAGTATGTGGGTATGTTCATTCTCTCCGCCCTGCCGGTGGTGAATTTGATCTGCTGGATCGTGTGGCTGTGCAGCCCCAACACCAATAAGAACAAAAAGAACTTTATTTGGGCCAACATTATTATGTGGGTCATCTCCGTAGTGGCAATGTCGCTGTTTTATGCCTTCGTCGGCACCGCCGCTTTCGGCGCCCTGTCCTCTCTGTGACCCGGATTAAAATCGTCCTAAACCGACAAACCCGTTGATGAACTGTCATCAGCGGGTTCTTTTTTTGTAGGAAATGGATGAAGTTGGTACTTTTATTCGGCGCAGACCAAGGTGCGGTTTGACTTGTAACAAAAAGCCACCGATGATCGGTGGCTTTCTGCTTTGCTATTCGTCGTAATCTTCGATTTCCTGTTCTTCCTCTTGCCTCTGTTTTTCCCGGGCTTCTTCCCGCTTGGCTTTGCGGGATTTGATGATCCCTGCAACCAATGCAATCACGGCTGCTGTGGCTAAGGCAATGGCAAGATAAATTAAAACATTCGCTACGGTGGAGCGGTGCGTAGGCGTCACCGCTGCGGTGTATGTATCGTCGGTTCGCACGGCTGTACCGCCGGTTTGTACTGGCAGTTCTTCCTCTGTATCACCGGTGCTTGTCCCGCCGGTGTACGCAAACTTACTCACTGTTTGGGCGCTGCTTTTCCGTGCGCTTTTGGCCGTGTGGGGCACTGTGCCGGTGTAGGTGAATTTGGTGGTGGTCTCTTTTTTCTTTTTCGTTGTGGTTTGCCGGGTTGATTGCTTTGTCCCGGCGCGCGCATTGCGACTTGCAGTCGTCTTTTCCGGCAAAGTGTAATCGAAAGCAGCGTGCTCCAAAAGGCAAATGCCCCGCTCGCCGCAGTTATAATCCAGCCGCACCGTCAACGGCCCGCACAGGCTTTTATCCAGCGCAATGGCAAAGTAGGCATTGCCGTCTGCGATGCCGTAACCGCCGCTGTTTTCCAGTATTTCCACCTGCATATTGCAACTGCTGGCAATGCCGTCGTAGCTTTGCAGCGCCTTGTCCGCGCCGGTTGTAAATGTAAATTTCCTAGTGGAAAATTTGGCAGAGGACACCTGCAAGTTCAGCGCAACGGCGGCGGTATTCGCCCCCGGCTCCACCTGCTGATCTTGCATACTCACCGCAAAATACAGACAATGATTGTCCGTGTCGGCATAGATTTGGTAATAGCCCATCGCACCATCCGCCCGGAATTCTGTAACCGGCACATTCTGCCAAGGCTCCCGGGTCAGGTAGGCGCGGTCCACCGCCGGCGAAGCTGCATAGGCCGTCACCGCTGCCCACAAAAGCACCAAAAGCGCCGCCAACACAGCCAAAATTCGCCGACCCATAGTCCTACCTCTTCTCTCTCTAAAAAACTTTCTAATCGGTTTTATTCTACCCATTTTTCCCTTTTTCGTCAAGGGATTTGGAGAATTTTTTCTATTTTTCGCCACAAAAAATAACCACCAGCAATAAATCCACACAAAAAAAGGCTCCCGCAAAAGCGAAAGCCTTAAATGCATTATAGTTTTTACCTGCACGCCATCAGGCACCATTTACTCCCACTCGCCGAGTTAAATCCATTTCTAAACTTTTTTGTATAGAGGATTTGATTCGTCGTGGTTTTATTTGACGCAGATTATCCTTATCCTAAGGTCTATTCGGACTTTTGCTATCAAAAATCTATCCGGGCCATCCTATCAGGGATTTTGCTTGAGGTGGATGATTGGGTGGCTTAATGGTATTGTAGCATAGTTTTTCTTAATCTTCAATTGAATCCGCAAAAAATCCATCTGTGTCAAAAATATGATCCAGTTCATCATTGCTCATAGCATGTGATACTTTATCTCGAATGGCACTCTTTGACATATCGAGTCGTTTGAACCGCTTATTTTTAGCTGCATCCTCGCTCATGCGAATCAACTGAATCCTGCCAACGCCCGGATTCTGCCTTGCGTATTCTGCAAACCCTTTCGCTTTTCCAAGATTATCTTTGTAGGCAGGATTATGTGGTTCCAGAATATCAATTACATATCCGAGCACCTTATCAGTTCTCACAATAATGATGTCTGGATATGTAGGCTTCGTTTCACCGTCCATCTCATAAGGAATACACAAGGCCCATGAGCCTCTGGATGGATTCCGAATCCAACAAACAAAATCCTTTCGCCCTTGTTCCTCCTTGAGGACACCCGATTCCCAAGGATTTAGCTTTAGCTTCGCGAACCCGGTTTCTTCACTTACAAAAAGATGGTCCCTATATTCTTTTCCTCCACTTTCGTGGGGAACTTGAATTGTTTCCGGCAAACGGAAATTGTGTTTGCTGACTACATCTCCATCTGATACGACTCGGTCGTATTGCCTCCGTATATCCTCTGAAGTAATGGTTGCAAAATACCTTCTATAATCATCATTCATGCGATGGAAGCGAGTTTCAGCATATTGGTATAGTTTAATCATGCATTCACCATCAGCAGCAAATAGAATAACATCCACCTTAAATCCACTCGGATCAGCATCATCCATGTACTTGTTGCCATAAAACATACCAATGCCTTCATTCCCAAGCTTTACATCCGCAATTCGGAATTGGCGATCTATGTCAGTGTCTGTCGTAGTAAACAGATCATGCACTGAGTAGTTGTCCACCGTTTCACCAAAGGCATCAAATATCTGTGTAGCTAATTTGAACTGTTTGACTTGCAACACTAGGTCTTCATATTTTTCCTTGGCCTTCAAATCCTGTACATAAGTATGGATCATGTCAGCGATTTCAGATTGTACCTCACGAATAGCTTCTCGCCGCAGTCTAGACATAGTAAGTAGGTGCGCCATTTTATACAATGATTTCAAATAATTGTTAATCCGCAACGACCGTACATTGTACGACAGCAGACCTGAATCATTTATGAACTTCATTACCGCTTCCCGGTCAAATAAATCTGTAGGAGTCTCGCTTGCGGAGGAAGCGTGGCCTTCCATCGTAGCTGGTACATTATCAGTCACAGAGGGACTATCAAGAGATGTCACATTACCAATATGCGTTTCAGAATTTGGCTGGTTTTCAGCATCTGATACTGGCTGCGCCTGATTGGATTTCTGCAGCTCCTGTTGTGGATTTTGAATAGCCGGCTCTACTCTCATCGTAGAATCGGGTCTATTGGAAGTTTCGGTGCTTACAGGATTGGCGACCTGATTCAAATCACTTTGCGTCGGATTATGCAATAGTCCATCCAATGTCAGCTGTCCTGGACAAGGAGTTGATTTGCCCTTTTTTCCGGATTTAACCGTAAGAGTATCATATTTTTTCCCCGCCGTAGACTCCCCAATAATATCTGCTGGGATTTCGCCACCTTCACTGTTTTGGAGCGCCTCTACAATATCCTTAACAGTATCCTCGTTAAAATAAGGTAGATAAAGATGAACATCATTTAAGACATCATCCACCTCAATGTGCATCTGCATAGGCGTTCTTATCATACGCCCAAGAAGCTGCGCGATATATGTTGCATCATTGGCGCGCTTAAAAGACATCATGGTTTCTGCACGAGGACAGTCCCAGCCGGTGGACAGGTTCTCTTTGAAAAATACAACACGAATGTTACGGTCGTCGGCAATGCGAGACGGCTCCTCATAACGGACATCAAGGCCATTTACCTGTATATTGGCGGCTGTCTGACCAAAAGTATGAACGACTTGGCCTGCCTCAAACTTAACTCCAGTTCGTTCCTCAATTTTACTAAGACAATCATCCAAGTCCGTGTCCGTCAGTTTTTTCCCGCTTCCGTTTAATACCTGCACAATTAGAATCGGATTGACATAAGCATAATGCTGCTCATAGCAATACTGTGTCCAATGTTCCCATTTTTCTTTCCAGTCATCAGCTGCTGCTTGTAAGATTGCCATATCATTGTTAACGGCATCCTCTTCGGGATATGTAATAACGATTCTGTCCTTTAGAAGCCCAGATGCGCGTACTTCATCCGCCGTAACAACACATTTGTGAATCGTAGAAGCAGTTCCCTCTACCAACGCATTAAATCGCTGAGGCGTTGCAGACATACCAATTACTACCGGCATAGGCGGGATACCGTCCGCACTGCTGCCCTTGATAAATTTTTGCATGATGGTAGTAGCCTTGCTTGCCTCGTTGCCTTGCATGCCCCGGTGTGCCTCGTCAATGATAAAGTAAAGTCTGTCACTTTTATCACGCACGGAATTTGCAATAGTCTGCCAGATAGTGTAGGTACGCCCATCACCATTTTTTGTTAGCTTCGATGTTGCAGAAAGCTTCTGTGTATTTAGGAAATAGATATGACCATCATCAAATACTTCTTGGTCAAAAGAGTCCTCGCTGATCGTAACGCACTGGCCAAGCCGAATTTTATCCGCTTTTGCATCAATTTTTTGCTTAGACTGCTCGTTCAGCTGTGGAGAGTCAGATAACCACACAATAATAGAGCCGGGTTGTTCCACATAGTTTTCGTCACCAAAGAAAATATTCTCGATCAGAGACGCCATAATAATCGTCTTACCCGCACCAGTAGGCGCAGTAAAGGAAACCACTTGGGGTGCGTGAGTTCGATGATAACTGCCCATGGCCTCCGCCGTTTTCATACGAATATCAGCGAGAGCTCTTTTCTGAAAAGGGAATAATTCAACTCTCACCTTAATCACCTCCCTGTGTTAATGCGGAAATTATCCAAGTAGTCACGGTAGAGCTGGTAACAGTCCTTGCCGTTATAATTACGGATCATTTCACGATAAGCCGGTTCAGAATCCGTCACAATGAATACCGTTTGAATTTCGGGATATAGAGCCATCTGATCATCAAATTCTGGATAATAGATTTCATCAATTAGTATAGCCATCTTATTCATTGGCAGGATTAGCATGTTGGGCAAGTCACCCTCATCTACCATAGGACATTTGCCGATGGCTCCGCCTTTCATCCAGAGAACGGGAAGCAGTTCTTTAAACCGTCTGCCTAAAGCAACAGAAGTTTTATCCAGAAAGCTTAATTTGAAATAAACAGCATTGGTTTTGAATCCATCAGACATCTTCAAATCAGCTAAGTTGGGATAAGCAGGCAGCTTTACCTTTTTATATACTTTCCCGCGTATTCTTTTCCCGGTTTCAGAATCGGTTACTTCTCCCTCAATCTCAATATATTGTTCTACGTCACACCCGTACGTCCCAGTGAGAGGGCTGCCTTCTATATTATTTCCTTTGATTGAACAGACTGTTCGAGGCCAAGTTACATGACGAGCAATCCCTAAGTTTTCCCACTCGCAATCTCCAGGTTGGTAGCCTTGAGCTGTCAGTTCTTCACTCTCATCAGCAGAAACCTCATTATTAGTTACCATAATACACCGTCGTTTACCCCCATCTTCCGCATTAAGTAGGTTTATTGCGTGAAGAGTAGTACCAGATCCTGCAAAGAAATCAATAACAAGGGCGTTTGGTTTGCTGGAAACACACATTGCGATTGTATCTTTTACTGCATATATTGATTTAGGGTAAGTAAATTTGTCGCTTCCAATTATTGAGTTTAACAAAGTTGTTCCATACTCACTCGCATTATGAGGAGTTTGATTCCATACAGATTTCGGTTCTACGAGCTTTTCAGTTACTCTTTTTAAAATCAACGCACCCTTTTCGTCCTTGCCTTCTACTATAATTGCACCCTTGGCAATTTCATCTTTTATTCCCTGATTTAAGTAGTTTATGGCCCATCTATTTTGTTTTCTATTGTATGTTCCAAGCTTAGCTGTGCCCGCATGTAATGCAGCAATAAAAGTTTCCCGCTTCAATTGCCAGCGTCCTTCGCTGCCATCTGTTCGCATTGGCCAAACAATATCTATACCTTCAACTGACTGGACAGTTTTCCTGTCTTCAGATAAATCCAAAGGCTCGCCAACTCCGACGATAGTCCTTTTTTGATGATCTACAAAAATAGGATAAAAATGTTTTGGTTTATCGGCCCTGTGAGAAGCTGCGCCTCGTCTTAGCATCGACAGCCAACCTACTTGCTCTTGTCCATCAGTTTCTGCAATCCTGTTATTTGGAGTATCCAGCATATTGTGCTCAGATTTTTTAATTGATGCATCACCTAACATCACAAAATATAAATACTCAGCGACACGAGAGAATTGCGTTATTTCTTTTTTATTGCTATCTGCTCGATTGCCTTTTCTCGAAACTCCCTTTCTGTTTATGATGTTTGTTATCATCTGAATACGTGCTTCAGGAAAAGTCTCTTCCAATAAACAGCCTAAATGGAGGTATTCTTTCTCATCAATAGTCACTATCAGCGTAGAATCCTTCGGATTCAATAATTTTTTTGCTAGTTTTAAGCGCTTTTCCATCATAGAAAGCCATTTACTGTGACGATAGGCATCAGAACTATCGACGTAATCGTTATTATATTTCCAATCTTTTGCTCCCGTATTGTATGGTGGATCAATATAGATGCAGTCTACTTTTTCTGCATATAGATATTCTAAAAGTTGAAGCGCGTGATAGTTATCTGCTTCGATCAATGTGTGCCAAAGATCATTAGCAGGCGCATTCTCCACATAATCTATCGGTTTAAGCGTCGGATAAATTGGCTCTCCAAATTCTGCGATTGCCACAATTTCATCCATTTGTAAGGTAACCTGTTCATGGGTTTCCCGGCGATCACACAGAACTGCACTTCCTTCTATTTTCAGGACAGTATAAATATCGCTGACATATCCAATTTTTCGCGCAACTTTAGAGCCAACTCGAATTGGCACATCATAGAGGGGCGTACACTCCGGCAAGTGTTCCTCAAACACTAACCCAAATTTCTTCTGTTTTACTAATTTATTTGTCTCTTGCAAAATCCGCTCACGCAGCGCCGGATCGTCTATTTGTTGGATTAAATCCTGTAAAAGCGCCATAGCTGTTCCCTCATCCTTCTGTAATGGTTTTCTCTTTTATATGGCATTGAATACCGTGTTCTTCACAAAATTCCATAACCTGAGCTGCCATCTGATTGTAAAAAGCTTTATGATTTTTATAAGAATTCGCTTCCTTGCAGTAATTAGTCCTACCAAAGATAATCTTATCTGCAAAACTCACAGCATCTAAAATCTCTTGTAAATCTTGCTCTATCAGATTTGGAGTGGGATATGGTTCAATGCTGACCCATGTTTTACATCCAGCATCATGCAACGCTTTCAAAGCAGCTAAGCGATCCGCATAAGGAGCTGCACCTGGCTCCATTTTCACACGATATGACTCATCTAGGGAAATCAATGTTATCCCATGCTCATTCTTGGAAGAAAGCTGTGCTAGTTCCATCGGTAAGATACCTTTGGTAAGTGTCGTGCATCGAATGCCAGCTTGATTCAATTTGCGAATTGCTGCAATGCTCACTGCACTTACTTCAGGGAAGCCATTCATAAATGGATCTGTTGAAAAGCAAAGATGGACAGATTGTATTTTATCACGGAGCCGAGGGATTTCTCGATCCAATAGTTCTAAGGTATTGGACACCAAGCAAGGCTCCAACCATTGCTCATAATCCTTTATCTGTCCAAATCTTTTTTTCAACAGAAACGCATAGCATGGAAATTTACAACCATGCGAGCACCCCTGTACATGATTCATGGTATAGTCACCATACTCAACGCCTGTTTGATAGAGCATGGTTTTTCGTATAATGGTTTTCAAATTATTTCATCCTTAATCTCGGTTCTGGAAAGAAAGTAGGTACTCCTTTTTTCCTGTTGTGGGGTTGTATTCTAATCGTTGTTTGACACCGTACATACTTTTTAACTCTGCTCTGATTTCTTTTCTAAATCCATCAGATGGAAATACTGGATGGCTATCAAGATGGTTCCACAGTTCGTCAAGCAGTACATCCTGGCGTCCAGCAAATTCTCGGCTGAGATATTTCGCAATGTCCCGCACAGTAAAGCACGATTCGTCAGTCTGAGTAGAAATGATTCCGCTTGTACCTACCCCAAAATCCATAACAAGCTGATCAGGATTACTGTGCAAGTGCTTGGTTGATGACTGTCCACCAAAAACTTTCCAAGCACACTTCTTGTATAATTTGAACCCTTCCTCATTACTGGTACAATGAAGGAGACTATACACTTGGGAATTTTGGCTATTATAAAACGGAAATGCCGCTACATAATACTTACGGCTCCCTTTCAATGTGGTAATGATTTCTCTCACTCGCTTCTCATAAGCCTTCTTATCACTACCATAAGGCACTAGTTTTTCAAAATCTGCAAGGTATGTATTTTCATATTTTTCCTTGGTTGATTTGCGTTTTGCCTGGGTAATTGCTCTGACAGGATCTGATACCATGTGATTGATTAAGACCTCTCCCCAGTTCCTGAAAAAAGGAAACAATGCCTCCCAATCAATAGAAGCATCATAAGGGTCATACAAAAGGAAATAATGGAGGTACTTGGTATCATAAAGCTGTGGACCGATTATATGCAAGAATTCACTGGCGTCTCCAACTTGGGTAATAATACGAAAATTCCGCTCATCACTAGGCAAATGTTTCTTGATTTCTTCAACCCTTAATGGGTCAATATCATTCAAATACATCTCAATATTTTTGCCTGGGTAATTCCTTGCAACATCTAAAAGCACCTTTGCCACTCGTACAGGAGTACCTTCTGTTTGCTGACCCGTTTCATCATTGATATAGATGCCGCTGTTGCACATACAATCAATGAAAACCAGTGTGTTGCAGAAGTTATTCAGCATCAACTTTTGAGCCCAAGATTTAACATACTCTTCAATTAGTTCAAATTTTTTTATGGTATGTGGACTTGCTTTACTAATCAAAGACTTGGAACTACTTTTATTGGCCATGAAATCCACCTCATTTTTGTTTTGGATCGTCTTCTGCGGGGATTAACTCCATAATATCTCCAATGTCGCAATTCATGGCTTGACATACCTTCATTAGCACTTCCATGCTGACATTCTCATTCTTTGAAAGCTTTGTGACAGACGCCCAGCTAATTCCGGCAGATGCTTGCAAATCTTTTTTCTTCATGTCTTTATCAATTAGCATCTTCCATAATTTTTTGAAACTGACTTCCAATGCGGTCACCTCGCAGTTCTATAAAAGCACAACAAGCTTATACATAATAGTATAACTTAATCCACCATCAACAGGCAAGAGATTTTCTTCATAAACGCAGGAATATTTTCTATCAAATGCACAATTCTGCTTGCGGCTTTGTCAGAGTTCTCTTTTGAACAACTAAAAATCCGCCAGAGGCGCATCTTTTACGATACTGCTTCTAGCGGAGTTGCTTTACCGCTAGTCTAACAAAGTTTTTTCTGTCACTGCCTTCAGATACAGTTCCGGGTCGCCATTCAAGACCAGTTCTGCATAGGCCAGCGGATCGTTGTAGATCAGCCAGTCCAGCTCCGACCGCTGGTACATACTGTTTGCCACCTCCTTCTCCACGGCGGTGCAGTCGATGGGGAGCAGCGTCCCATCATCCAGGCGCAGCTCCACGCAGGCGGTATCCAGGTTAAACGCACAGGACAAAATCTTTCTCATACTCGTTACCTCTCAATACTTGAATTTCGGTTGATTTTCCGCAGCGGCACAAGGGCCGTTTCGGTTGTTTTAGACACTGGCAAGCAATGCGTGTGGATAGCCACACACAAATCCGGCAAGCAATGCGAGTGTTTATACACACTCACATTTCCTGCCGTCTGCTTGTTGAGGGCAGCGCCCCCAAGCCCCTTTTGAACACAGAATTTCATTCTGTGGCTGCGCGTTCTGCGAACGCTTTTTTATCTGTACCCGGTGCCCCGTTTCGCAGCATGGGGGTGCGTGAATCGCGCACCCCTTTTGTTGATATGGAACATCCAGAAACAGCATTCTTCTCTCTCCCTCTGCCAGCAAAAACAGGAGCGTGGCACGCTCCTGTCCCTGCCGACAAGAGAAAATGATTAGCGGTGTCTCACCATCGAAAATCTGGGAATACCCCGCGCTTGTCCAGGTATTCCTGCCGGGCCTGTTCCCGTTTTTCTTCGGTGGGTGCGGTCTTATATTTTGCGTACAGTTCATGCCGCACCAGCGCATCCAATTTCTGTTCCAGGCCCTGGCGGATTTCCCCGGCATAGTCATCATCATAGGCCAGATGATACTCCACCAAAGCCACAAAAAGGTCATAGGGGATTTGTACACTTTTCATATTCCCTTTCCTCCCGCGACGGTTGCGACGATAGCGACGGTGTTTTTGACGGTATCATTTTCACCGTCGCGACCGTCGCTATCGTCGCGCCTCTTATTCTTCGGTCACTTCATAGGCAGTCGATTCTACCAGCATATAGGTCAATTTCACCCGCCGCCCGGAGTGTCTGGCCTTGTTTTCATAGCCCACATGGTACTCTTCCAGCAGCCTGCCGGACTTGACATTCAGGTACTTGGTGAGGGCATTGGAGGCCATTCCTGTTTGGATGGCTTCAGCCAGTTCGGACGGAGAACCGACCCACTCCCGACACTCGGAGGAAACCAGCTTTGCCACCGCTTCCAGCACCGGGTCCGGCGGCTCTTTATACAGCTCGTTTTCCATGCGTTCCAGATTCCAGATTTGGGTCTGGGGGTCCTTCTTCAAATAGAGGATCTGATCCGGCTGATCCCGTCCCACCACCTTGATGGTGGCGTCCAGCTCCGTGCGTTTTTTCTTCTGCATCAGCAGCGAACCATCTGCACAGCCAAGCAGCCCGGTGGTGCCGGAAATCGTCTCGAAGGAATCATCGGCCCGCTGTTTTCGGGTGTGGTGGACGGTCAGTACACAGATACAATGCTGGTCCGCAAACTGCTTGATCCTGCCGATGATGTCATAGTCGCTTGCGTAGCTGTATGCCTCGCCGCCCAGCTCCCGGATTTTCTGCATGGTGTCGATGATGATGAGTTTGGTGTCCGAGCGCTCTCGCATGAAGTTTTCCATCTGTTCGTCCAGTCCGTTCCCGATTTTCCCGGCAGCGGTGGCGAAGTGGAGATTCGGGGTATCGTTCACGCCATACATCATAAACATCCGGCTCTGGATGCGCTGAAAATCATCCTCCAGCGCAAGGTAGAGCACCGTCCCCTGGTGGACTTTATAGCCCCACAAGTCCTGCCCGGTGCTGACATGGTAGGCGATCTGGGCCACCAGAAAAGATTTGCCGATTTTGGGCGCTCCGGCAAGGATATATGCCCCTGCATAGAGCAGTCCTTCCGCCACCGGCGGCCGGCTCTTATAGGCGGTCTGGAACAGCTCTGTCATGGTGAGCGTATGCAGGTATCGGGGGTCTGCCATGCGCTGCATCCTGCGGTATATTTCTTCCAGGCGCTCCGGGGAATTTACAATTTCATCGTTGATTTCTTCCCCGGAAACGGGTATACTAACTTTGGAATTTGTAGAGATTGACTGCCCATCATCTGCGCCAACAGATGAGCCCTGGGCGGTCATTTTCTTTTTATCATCGGTCATAGGCAAAATCCTCCTGCATCCCGTTCATAATGGTGGCGATCATACGGATGGTGTCCAGCAGCTCGTCGTTGACATCCTGCCCGGCTTCGATCCGGCGCAGCTCGTCCAGCACAGCGGCCAGCTGGTCCCGCAGGGCCTTGTAGACCCTGGGGTTTCCCTGGACCACCACATCCCGTTCCAGCAGCCGCCGGATAATATAGTCCTGCTTGGTCAGGCCGGTGAGCTTCACCAGGGCTTCCAGATGGAGATCTTCTTCCGCCGACACCCGAAAAGCCACCGTCTTGTTCCTCCAGCGGTTGTGGTTGTCATAGTTCTTCTTGGACATTTTCTTACACTCCTTTCTCATTTTTCAGCGAATCCAGCTTGTCGGCCATTTCCACCTGGCGGGTGGGGAACAGATGGGCGTAACGGTAGGTGATGTCGATACTCTCATGCCCCACGCGCTCTGCGATGGCCAGGGCGGTAAAGCCCATGTCGATCAACAAACTGATGTGGCTATGTCTTAAATCGTGTATGCGAATCCTTTTTACCCCTGTTTGCTTGCAGCCACGGTCCATTTCCCGGTGGAGGTAGCTTTTGCTGATGGGAAACATCCGGCTGTCTGGCTCCACGCCGTAGAGCTGCTTGAGGTAGTCTTGCAACTCGTCACACAGGAACTGGGGCATCTGAATCACCCGGTTGCTCTTAGGCGTCTTGGGGGTGGTGATGACATCTTGCTTGTTGATCCGCTGGTAAGACTTGTTGATGGTGAGAGTGCGTTTCTCGAAGTCGAAGTCCGCTGGGGTCAGGGCCAGCAGCTCGCCCTCTCGGATACCGCACCAGTACAAGACCTCAAAGGCGTAGAAGGACAACGGCTTATCCATCATGGCCTCGGAAAATTTGGTGTACTCCTCCCGGGTCCAGAACAGCATCTCCTTCCGTTCCTCCGCACCCATGTTCCCCGCCTGCCGGGCCGGGTTGAGGTTCAGGCCGTAAAACCGGGCAGCATGGTTAAAAATGGCGCTAAGTTGATTGTGAACCGTCTTAAGGTAGGTTTTTGACAGGGGCTTGCCGTGACAGTCCCGCATTTCCCGGATCTCGTTCTGCCAGCGCATGATGTCCTTGGATGTGATCTCCGACAACGTCCGCTTGGCAAAATAGGGCAGGATTTTCTTCTGGATAATGCTCTCCTTGGTGCGCCAGGTGTTGAGTTTCAGCTTGGGCTTGATGTCCTTCTCATAGAGGGCAACGAAGCTCTCAAAGGTCATGTTCACATCGGCCTGCTTCTCCATCAGGAACTCCCGTTCCCATTCCAGCGCCTCTCGCTTAGTGGCAAAACCACGCTTGAGCTTCTGCTGGCGCTCACCCTTCCAGTCGGTGTAGCGGAACTGTACATACCAGGTGCCGTTGTCCTTGTTCTTGAACGCCGCCATAATTACTCCCCCTTTCTCGCCGTCTCGGTTCTCGTGCCATAAAACTTCTCGTGGAAGAACTTGCGGTCAATCCGGCCAGAGATAGTGATACAGCCGGTTTTCGCCAGTTCCTCGTTCATCTGCCGGATGAGCTTGTAGGCGTAGGGTACGGATACCCCCAGCTCCTCGGCCACTTCATTGACGCGCATAAAAATCTGGTTTGCCATGATAAATACCTTCCTTTCCTTGTTGTTGGTGACTGCGGCTTGCGGATGTTGTGTTTCATAAATGCCTCCTTACTTATATCCGCCACTTTTTATCGGTTTCGCAACCATAAATCTGACGGGCTATTTGATACGCTATATTATCTAAGCTTATTCGCTTAGTATCCTTATAATACTATACATATAAGCTTAGTTCAAGCCTTTTGAAAGAAATATTATTAAATAAATTTGCTTAGATTATCTTGACAAAACTAAGCAAATATGCTATGTTTCCTATAAGAACAACCATAGATGGGAGCTGGATGTATGGCGATTGGCGAACGGATTCACTTTTTCCGTCTCCTGCGGGGGATGACACAAAAATATCTCGGTATGGCTCTGGGCTTCCCGGAAAAGTCCGCTGACGTGCGCCTGGCGCAGTACGAAACAGGATCAAGAACCCCTAAGGCGGACCTTACCGCCGCCTTAGCCCAGGTACTGGATGTCTCTCCCCATGCCCTCTCCGTCCCGGACATAGACTCCTATGTGGGGCTGATGCACACCCTGTTCACCCTGGAGGACAACTACGGTCTGAAGGTCACGGAGCAGGACGGTGAGCTTGCCTTGCAGGTGGATTTCCGCAAAAACAAGGATGCTGCCCGGCTGCATGAGATGCTCTGGGCCTGGCGGGAACAGGAGGCCAAATTGGAAGCCGGTGAGATCTCTCAGGAGGACTATGACCGTTGGCGTTACCACTACCCGGAGTACGACAGCAACCAAATCCGCGCTAAGGTACCGCCGGAGGGTCTGATCTAACCCTCCCACTTGTAGGCCACGGGAAAGGCCATTTGTTGCACAAAATCAGAAAATTCAGATAAATGAGAGCAAAATAAAAAAGGTCTAACTGATCAGCAAAAATCAGTTAGACCTTTTCTCTTAGAATAAAAATCCTGCGTATTCGCAAGCCACCCAAAATTCCAAAACAAATCGGTTTTTGATGGGTGCTATCAATCTGCTATCAAATGGGAAATTTGAAAATCAAAAAGTCAGTGTTTATGCGGGTTTGCGGGCCCTCATATCCACTTTTTGCTTATTCCCACTCCACCGTACCGGGTGGTTTGGAAGTGATGTCGTAGACCACGCGGTTGACATGCTCTACCTCGTTGGTGATGCGGTTGCTAACAGTAGCCAGGATATCGTAGGGGATGCGCGCCCAATCGGCAGTCATAAAGTCATCTGTGGTAACGGCACGAATGGCCACCAGGTGATCGTAGGTGCGATGATCGCCCATCACGCCCACCGTCTTGACGCAGGGCAGCACGCAGAAGAACTGGGCCATCTCTTTCTCGTACCCATTCTTGGCCATCTCGTCCCGCAGGACCCAATCCGCCTCTTGCAGCACCCGGATCTTATCTGCGGTGATCTCGCCCAAGATTCGCACGCCCAGACCGGGGCCGGGGAACGGCTGGCGCCACACCAGCTCCTTGGGAATGCCCAGCATGGTACCCACCTTGCGCACCTCGTCCTTAAACAGGTCGCACAGCGGCTCTACCAAGCCCAGGAACTGCACATCCTCCGGCATCTTTACCTTATTATGATGGGTTTTGATGGTATCCGCATCCCCCTTGCCGGACTCAATGCAGTCCGGATAAATGGTGCCCTGGGCAAAATAGCCCAGCTCATCCTGGTGGCGGATCTCGTCCCAAAACACATTAAAGAACTCGGTGCCGATGATTTTGCGCTTTTGCTCCGGGTCAGTGACGCCCTTCAGCGCCTGCAAAAAGCGCTCCTGGCAGTTGACCCGCACAAAATTCATATCAAACAAGGAAGTAAAGGTCTTTTCTACAAAATCGCCCTCGTCCTTGCGCATTAAGCCCTGGTCCACAAACACGCAGGTAAGCTGCTTGCCCACCGCGCGAGACAGCAGGCCCGCTGCCACGGAGGAGTCTACACCGCCGGACAGGCCCAGAATCACCTTTTTGTCACCAATCTGCGCACGCAGCGCAGCTACGGTCTTTTCGATAAAATTATCCATCTGCCAGTCGCCGGAGCAACCGCAAACATCAAACAGGAAATGATGAAGCATTTCCTTGCCATAAGTGGTATGGGTCACCTCCGGGTGGAACTGCACTGCATACAGGCCACGCTCCGGGTTCTCCATTGCCGCACAGGGGCAGTCCGCCGTCTTACCGGTGACAGTAAAGCCCGCCGGGGGCTGGGCGATATAGTCCGTATGGCTCATCCAAACGGTGGAGTCCTGGGGCACATCCCGCAGCACACTGCCGCCCAGCACGGTCAGCTTGATCTTGCCGTACTCGGACACCGGCGCCGTCTCTACCTTGCCGCCCAGCATCCATGCCATCAGCTGGCAGCCGTAGCAAATGCCCAGCACCGGCACGCCCAGCTCCAGCACCTCCGGGGTGTAATGGGGCGAGGCCGGGTCATATACGGAATTGGGACCGCCGGTAAAGATAATGCCCTTATAATTTCCCTGCCGAATGGTATCCAGCGAGGTGGTATAAGGCAGAATTTCGGCAAACACGCCGTGATCACGCACACGGCGGGCGATCAGCTGATTGTACTGACCGCCGAAATCCAAAACAAGAATTTTTTCCATACTATTCCTCCAAAGCGCAACGCGCGTTCATACGGGTCTATTATAGCGAAAAGCCCGCCGCTTTGCAAGGATAATAGCGAAAAAGCGCCCCTTGGGTCTAAACATGCCCTATCCGGCAAAATACCGGGGCAGCACCGGCGGCTGCTCCACCGGTCTCCCGGCCTGCTCCCGGGCGGTACACAGCCGCAAAAGCAGCATAGACAGAGTAGCGCACTGGCACACAGGCGCCAGTAAAGGCAGGCTGTCCGGAAACAAAAATACCTGCCGTGCGCCGGACAGCTGCCCTGCCAGGCTCTCTACCGTGCAAGCCACCGTACCCGCGCCCCGAATGGCCGCCAGTTGCAGGGCAGCGCAGGTTTTTTCCGTCAGTTCCCGACTGCTGATCAACGCCACCAGCGCCGTGTGACTGTCCACCGTAGGCAGCAAGGTGTGGCGCAGTTCCGCCGCAGGCACCGTCTCCACCGGCACGCCCAGAGTACGGCTCCACACGCCGGCCATGGCGCCCGCTGCCGCCAGGTCAATGTTTTGGCCCACAAACAGCAGCCGATCATAGCCGCTTAGGTACGCCGCCAAAGCGTCCAGTTCGCTGCCACTTTTTAAGATCAGCCGCAGCTTGTCCGGCAGGGTGGCGCACAACTTTACCGCCATGCGGCCGAATAAGGGGGTAATGGTCTTTTGGCGCAGCCCCCAGTCCACCGCCACCAGCGCCAGCAGCACATAGCCCAGCACAAAGTGGGTCACCGGCGGCAACCCGCCGGGCAGGCTGCAAGGCAGGGACAGAAGCGTGCCCCCGGCACGAGCCAAGGGGCTGTCCGGGTCGCCGGTCAGCGCCGCCGTGCGGGCACCGAAGGTTGCTGCCTTTTGCAGCGCCTCCGCCACCTCTGCCGTTTGGCCGCTGGCAGAAATGCCCACCACCAGCGCGCCTCGGTCGCACACCACGCCCCCGGCGCAGAACTCACCGGCAGAATAGGCAAAAGCAGGCACATCGCACACCGACTCAAAATTACAAGCCGCCGCTTGCGCCAGCTGATAGGAAGTGCCGCAGCCTACCAGCAGCACCCGACTGACGCCACGGGGGCGCAGGCGGCTTTTGCCCAACCGAGGTTGGTCCCCACGCACAAAGCGATGAAGCAGCAGCTCCAAATCTCCGGGCAGCGCCTGTAACGCCTCTCCCGGGTCTGCAAAGCCCGCTGCCGGCGGCCGTCGCAAAGTCACCGCGCAGGGGGATTTTTTGATTTTCTTGCCCTTGGCGTTCCAAAACTGCAGCTTGCCCGGGCGTAGCTGCACGCACTCCCCGGCAGACAGGGCATAGATTTTCATTTGATCCGGTTCCAGTGCCGCCAAATCCGAAGAAACGCAAGCGCTGCCGCCGCCTACCGCCGCATACAGCGGCGCCCCGTGGGCACAGGCGAACAGGCATTCCTCACCCCGACGCAGCACGGCCAAAGCATAGTTGCCCCGAGCCTCACGGCAGCACAGACGCAAAGCGGCAACAGTGCCGCTGTCTGCATACGCCTGCAAAAGCGCTGCCAACACCGCGCCGTCGCTGTCCGGGTAGGGCAGCAGGTTCAGCGCGCTGCGCAAGGCAACGGCGTTCTCCACCGTGCCGTTCATCGCCAGGCAATAATCATCGGTCACAAAGGGGTGCACATTCTCTGCGGTGCGCCCGCCACAGGTGGCAAACCGGGCGTGTACCAATCCGCAGGACGCTGCGCTCTCCGGCAGCTGCTGTGCCAAAGCCGCCACGCTTTCTTTGCTTTTAACACACAGCAGCTCTCCCCCTTGCATTAGGGCGGCGCCGTAACCGTCCAGCCCCGGCTGGGTACAGGCCTGCAACTTCTCCAGCAGCAGCCCGCCACAGGGGGCGCTGCCGACAAATCCGTACAGAAACATGATATTCGCTCCTCCTTAATTTGGCAGCAACCGGGCCACGATCACGCTCATATCGTCTCGTCGATCCGCCGGGGTGTGGGCCTTGGCATAGGCCAGCACCGTATCTGCCAGCTCCTGCTGATCCTGGGATTGAAAGCGGCAAAGCAGCGCCTCCAGCCCTACCGCGTCCGCGTCTGTAATGCCGTCGCTGAGCAGCACCACCGTGTCCCCGGCGCCCAGCACCGCCGTGCGCTTGGCAAAGGTAATGCCCCGCAAAATGCCCGCCGGCATACTGGCCAGCTCGCACCGGGTCAGCCGCCCGTGGCGCAGCACATAGGATCGGGGTGCGCCGGCTTTGTAAAAGGCGCACCGACCGGTAAACAGATCTACGCAAGCACAGTCCAGGGTAGCCAGACTCTCCTCATTGCTCTTGACCAGCAGCGCAGAGTTGACTACTTTCAGCGCCGCGTCAAAGCCAAAGCCTGCACTGAGCAGTCTGCTCAGCAGCCCGGCGCCCATAGCGCCGTCCAACGCTGCCCGAGAGCCGCGACCCATACCGTCGCTGATAATCAAAATTTGGTGGCCACGGCCGTCTCGGGCGACCTTTACCGTGTCTCCGCACAGCCGTCCCTCCGCTGCGTACTGGGCGTAACCCACAGACAGACAATACAGGGGCTTTTCGTTAAAGGTCAACAGACTTTCGCTGCCGTAGCGGGTCACCTGGCCTGCCTCCAACGAGCGCCCGCAGGTCTTGCTGATCCTGGCCTGGAGCACCGGACTGGACAATCCCGGTGCCGGATCGTCACAGGCGATCTCCACGCGCATACGGTCAAATTTGTCTAAAATCACAGAGATATTTTTGGGATAAATTTCGCTCTCGCCCAGCAGCCGCCGCAGCTTTCCGGCTGTTTTGGCGTCAAAGCACTCCGCCTGATCAAACTCAAAGGCCAAATCGGACAGCATGTCAGAGATGGAGTAAAACTGGTCCGCCGCCACCATGCGCATATCGCTTTTTTCCGGATCCGGCGGCAACCCCCTTTTGCCGTTAATGCGGTCGATCTTCTCCCGCACCTCCCGCACATTGTCGCTGACGCTGGCCATGGCGGAGGCGGCAAATCGCAGCCGCAGTACCAGGCTTTGGCGCAGAGAGCCCTCCGGGGCAATATCCGCACCGTTTTCAAAAAAGGCAGTGCACCGATCGCCCCAGGCGGCAGGCAGCAGAAGCAGTAGCACGCCGGCCACCGCACTTTCCACAAAGGTGCACACACTCAAATGCCCCAGGTTGGCCGCCACAGAGAAAAAGCCCATAGACAGCACAAACGCCCCGGCGCAGCCCAGGGAGGCAAAACGATCAAACAGCGCCGCCAGCATGGCGGAAAAGCCGTAGGCCCCTAGCAAAAACATGGTGTCTTGTCCGGCCAGACCCAAGGCGAATCCCAAGCACAGCGCCAGGGTGACCCCCAGCCGAGAGGAGCCAAAGCGTAAGGTAATCAAGATCAGCAGCACGGCCGCAATCCGCGCCGGTGCAATGCCGAAAATCGTCAATCGAGACAGGCTCATTAACAGCAGCGAACCACTAATGAGCACACATACCAAGTCGCCGGTAGGTGCAGCCTTGCACCGCAGACGGCGATAATTGCAGTGCTCTGCGCGGAAGAAGAAATATCCGCCGCCACCGGCCAAAATGCTCTCGCCCAGCACCAGCGCATAATCTGCCGCACCGCCGCCCAATCGCAGTTGCAGCACCGCCCCGGTAAGCCCCACCGCCAGACAAGACAGCGCCATGGGCAGCCGGGCGTCTCGCCGGGGGAGAAAGGCAGCCATTGCCAGCGCGCCTACCAAGGCAATCAGCACTGCCGCAAAGTACCGCACACGAGCCGTGCCGGTACCAAAGATCATATATCCCAACCCGGCCCCCAGGGCGGAAAAGAGAAAATCCCGCCGCCCGGACACCGCCACCAGTGCCACCGCAAAGGGGCTGCACCCGCCGGCTACCGCCCCGGCGGATAGTACAAACCCACCCAGCAAGTGCCCGGCGCACCCCAGCAGCGCGCGCTTGGTCCCGGCGCGGCTGTGGGCGGTGGTGAATTTTGGCTTTTCCAGTAGTTTCATAAGCTTGTCCTCAACGGTCTTTTTGAACCAGTATAACCTATAAAATTAGCAGATCCTGTCACTCGCCGTCCCCGGCAAAAAGCGCCCCCTTTCCCCACAATTTCCCCTGTTTTATTCCACGAAGGCAGCAATTTGCTCCCCCGTATAACACAAAAAAGCCACCGATCATCGGTGGCTTTTTGCTTTGCTATTCGTCGTAATCCTCGATTTCCTGTTCTTCCTCTTGTCTCTGTTTTTCCCGGGCTTCCTCTTGCTTGGCTTTGCGGGATTTGATGATCCCTGCAACCAATGCAATCACGGCTGCTGTGGCTAAGGCAATGGTAAGATAAATTAAAATATTCGCTACGGTAGAGCGGTGCGTAGGCGTCACCGCTGCCCACAAAAGCGGCTGTCAGAAATAAGCTCTGAATACACAAATTTTACATTACACAATTAAAATAGTTGCCATGGAGAACAAAGCGCGATATAATGTCCTTGATGATAAAATTGTTATTATTGTAACTTTACCGGACAAATTGCGTGATCGTCCCCTGCTTTGCCTCCGTTTTTGCGGAAAATATAGTGCCACAGCGGATTTGTGATTCTGTTCAAACTTACTTGAAAATTTATACACGCATGTCTATAAAAGTCGCACACGATTGCAGGGGCAGGTATTTTAGCGTATGTTGCACGACGGGCTGTATGAGCAAATTATCAATAAGGGATTAGAAACGGAGCTTGCCTCTACGGACAAGCGCTCTACTACCGCGCCCATTGATCGTGCCGAGGCGTCCAAAATACTGGCAAAATACATTGCCGAAGTTGTAGAAAAAGGGCTTGATAATGTTGCTGATAATGGCGGTGACGTGCACGCACAAGTAGCGCTTGCAAACCGTATTATTTCTACGATTATTCACGAAACTAAAGAAAACGAACTTGGTGAAATGACAGTCGCAGAACAGGCTGAGCAGTTGCTCTCGCTCTTTGACAAAAAGAACAGCATTCTTGCTCTCAATGAAAAAGCAGCGATTATTCGCCCCGAAACGTCTATTGCACAAAGCTCGTTATTTACAGGAGCAATCCATGAGCCGCAGATGTTTACCGAACTCAAGAAGGAAATTATCTCCTGTAACCGCATAGATATGCTGGTATCCTTCATTAAATGGAGCGGACTGCGCTTAATAATGGATGAGCTTACAACCTTTACGAAAAACGGTGGAGAACTCCGCATTATTACAACCTCTTATATGGGAGCGACCGATGTAAAGGCAATTGAGGAGCTTCGCAAACTTCCTAACACAAAAATCAAGGTGAGCTATGACACCAAACGCACCAGACTCCATGCGAAAACGTATGTCTTCTATCGGGATACCAGTTTTACTACGGCGTATGTGGGTTCATCGAATCTTTCTAATGCTGCCATTTCCAGCGGTCTTGAATGGAACGTAAAGGTTACAAAGAAGGACCTGCCGGAAACCATTGACAAAATCGAGGCTACCTTTGAAAGCTATTGGAATTCCAATGAATTTGAATATTACAACGAGGATCAAAAGGAGCGTTTGTCCCGTGCGTTAAAGGCCGAAAAATACTTTGACAGTAATAATACCGAAGTTTATACAATGGATATTGCGCCATATTCCTATCAGCAAGAAATTCTTGATAAGCTGGAAGCTGAGCGCAAGGTTCGTGGCTATCACAGAAACCTTGTTGTTGCCGCCACAGGTACCGGAAAGACGGTGATTTCTGCGCTTGATTACAAGCGTTTTCGCAAGCATAACCCGGAAAAGCCTTGCCGGCTTCTGTTTGTGGCTCATCGTGAAGAAATCCTAAAACAAAGCATGTACACCTTTCGCGCGGTACTGAAAGACGCGAACTTTGGCGATATGTTTGTAGGCAGCTATAAACCGGAAAGCATAGATAATCTTTTTATATCTATTCAAACTTTCAACTCACAGAGCTTTACCGAGAAAACAACATCGGATTTTTATGATTATATTATCGTAGACGAGTTTCACCACGCCGCCGCGCCTACATATCAAAAGCTTTTATCCTATTATCATCCGCAGATTCTTCTCGGTTTGACAGCAACGCCTGAACGTATGGACGGGAAGAGCATTTTGCCGTATTTTAATAATCGTATTGCTGCCGAAATTCGTCTGCCAGAAGCGATTGACCGTAAGCTCCTGTGTCCATTTCAATATTTCGGTGTAACGGATACGGTTGATCTGGATCACTTAAAATGGGCAGCCGGAGGTTATGATAAAGGCGAACTTTCGCGGGTTTATACACTCAGCGGTATGACGGCAAACCGTCGCGCCGACTTGGTGGTTTCTTCATTGCTCAAATATGTTACCGATATTGATGATGTAAAGGGGATTGGATTTTGCGTAACGGTTGAACACGCAGAATTTATGTCCAATTATTTTAATGCCCGCGGAATTCCGTCGATGTTCCTGACCGGACAATCGCCGGACGAAGAAAGAAAAGCGGCAAAAAATAGACTTATAAAAGGTGAAGTACGGTTTATCTTCGTCGTTGATATCTACAACGAAGGTGTGGACATCCCTGAAGTCAACACGGTTTTATTCTTGCGTCCAACAGAATCTTTGACAGTGTTTTTACAGCAACTTGGCCGTGGACTGCGCTTATCTGAGGATAAAGAATGCCTGACCGTGCTCGATTTTATCGGGCAAGCAAACAAAAAGTATAATTTTGAAGATAAGTTTGCAGCTCTACTTTCCAACACCACACGAGGCGTAACACGTGAAATCAAGGATGGGTTTATTTCACTTCCAAAGGGATGCTATATTCAGCTTGAAAAAAAGGCAGCAAGATATGTTCTTGATAACATTCGCGCATCTTATGGGAACAGCGCCGGCCTTGTTGCACGTCTAGCAACCTTTGAAGAAGATACCGGCCTAAAACTTACCCTCGAAAATTTTCTTGATCACTATCGGTTGGATCCTCGCTCAATCTATAAATTTGCTTCCTTTTCTCGTCTGTGCGCACGTGCAGATATAATTGATAATTTTGAGGAACCGATGGAAGAGATAATGTCAAAAGCACTCAGTCGTTTTGCCTTGGTGGATTCAAGACGATGGATTGTGTTTATGCTGCGTGTTTTGGAAAATATCGATCATTTCGACCTTACAAGACTTTCGGATATAGAAAAGCGTATGCTTCAGATGTTCTATATTACAATGTGGGGAAAAGCGATTGAGGATTGGAACGCAGACGAAGTATTCGAAAACTTCCGGGCGCTTTTGAATAGTCCTGTCATGCTTTCCGAGCTAATTGCACTGCTCAAATATAACTACAATCGCATTGATTTTATTGATGAGCCTGTGCGCCTCGGATTTGATTGTCCGCTGGATCTACATTGTACCTATACGCGCGATCAACTGCTTGTTGCCATGGATTTTATGAAGCCAAGCACGGTTCGCGAAGGTGTAAAATGGTTGCCAGATAAGGAAATTGATGTGTTCTTTATCACATTGAACAAATCAGATAAAGACTACTCGCCAACCACAATGTATAAGGATTATTCTATCAATGAGACATTATTTCACTGGCAGAGCCAAAGCACAACCAATACAGAAGGAAAAGTCGGTCAGCGGTATATCAATCATCGCAAAAACGGCAGCAAGGTTCTCTTGTTTGTGCGCGAATTTAAGAATGATGTTTACGGCAATACGGCACCGTACACTTATCTTGGTACTGCAAATTATGTTTCGCATAACGGTTCAAGACCCATGAACATTACATGGAGATTAGATGCCCCTATTCCGGCAAAATACCTGAAGAAAACAAACAAATTGGTGGTTGGATAATGACAGAAGTCGTGGCGGCTCTTATATGGAATAAAGATAAGTTTATGATTTGTCAATCTCCGGCGCAAAAGTCAGCGGCCTTTTGTGGGAATTCGTCGGCGGTAAGGTGGAACCGGGCGAGACGAAAGAACAGGCGCTTATCCGCGAATGCCAAGAAGAACTTGCCGTGACGCTTTCTATTGGTGATGTATTTATGGATGTCGTTCATGAATACCCGGATTTGACAGTGCATCTAACCTTATTCAATGCAGCTATCCTTGAAGGCATCCCCAAAAAGCTTGAACATAACGATATAAAATGGATCACACCAAGCGAAATTTCAAATTATGAATTCTGTCCGGCGGATGTAGAGATATTGAAAAAGATAACAGAGGTTTTTCGTGATGATTAAGAATTTGGTGCATGATCCGATATTTCTTGCTGGAAAGTCGGAGGCTGCGACAAAAGAAGATTTGCAGATTACACAAGATTTACTTGATACGTTGATGGCATATGAGGATAGTTGCGTCGGTATGGCAGCGAATATGATTGGTGTCAAGAAACGTATCATCGCTTTTCTTGATGAAAGTGGACGAACGCCTACATACACAGTGATGCTAAATCCAGAGATTATTAAAAAAGACGGTGCTTACAGCACCGAGGAAAGTTGTCTGTCCCTTCTTGGCGGCCCGCGCCCTTGCAAACGCCATAAATCCATCAAGATTAAGTACCAGACTTTAGAATTCCAAACTCGTATCGGACCTTCACCGACTGGACAGCTCAAATCATCCAGCACGAAGCAGATTATTGCAATTGAATTTTAACTTAATGAATGGAGAAAAGTTATGATGCATTATCACATTTGTAAGACAAGAATTAGAAAGTTGCATCTTCCTAAAGGTTATGATGCTGCATATGTCCAAATTGGGTTACCCGATGTTAAAGGTGAAGCTTTAAAAGTTGGCTTAAACAAGGTCGGCGATATTGTTCTTCCAAGTCCCAAACTAGGTGTTTTATGCAATCGAAATGCAAATGGCTATAGTTATACCGATAATACCCAACCAAAGAAAAGACGATATGTTACAACAAATTGGATACAGCCTTTTGGAAATGAATATGCGTCTTCGGTTGCGTGTGACATTTATAAAGATTGCTATCCAATTGTTGAAGTATCTCCGACGGGAATTGAACTTACTTTACTTGAAAACGAGGAATCTAATAGATTTGTCGTCGCATTATTAACAGAGGAAATAAGAGAAAATCATTTGCTAGATGCTATAAATATCTTTTTGGAGATATTTGGTGAGTGTTATTTGTTTGATGGCAAAATTAAAGTAAATGAATCGACTAATCGTCGTCGTTGTAACTGGGAGATATTGCCGCCCGGTGAACGCCCAAGCGTTCATTTGACAAATCAACTTAGAAGTTATGGTGAGCCGACTGACACCTATGATGTAAACCGTTTGAAAATGCTTGAACGCTACAAAGTTGAACAGATAGCTGAAGGTATTAACGGCTTTGATGGTTATTACGCTTATGTATTTAAAAATCATTGTTTTTTGGAGTCTGCTGTGTATGGAAACGCTACATACATCGTCCCTAAAGAGAATTGGGAAGTTTTAAGTCAAAAAACAAAGAAAGAGTTATTTGATGAAAATATAGTCATCGAAAAACTTGTTCACAACGCGAAGTGGCGATGGAATATTGCAAACGTTATAAAAAAACTTGAAAATCAATAATGTGTATGAGATGTTTTGGGGGTAGTTGAATTGTCAAACATAATAGCTGTTGTATGGGATTTTGATAAAACATTAATTGGGAATTATATGCAAGATCCAATTTTCAAAAAATACGGAGTTGACGGAAATACTTTTTGGAAAGAAGTAAATGCGTTACCGGAAAAATATTTGAAAGAACAGGGAGTTAGGGTTAATCGAGACACGATTTATTTGAATCACTTTATAAATTATGTTAAAAGCGGAAAATTTCCTGGTCTAAATAATAAAATGTTAACGACATTAGGCGCTGAATTGCAATTCTATAACGGATTGCCGGCCCTTATGAAAATTACTAAAAAAATGATCGCTGAAGATTCAAGATATACAGAATATGATATTAGGGTTGAACATTACATAGTTAGCACGGGTTTTACTGCTATGATTAAAGGATCAGCAGTAGCACCTTATGTTTCCGGGATATGGGGGTGTGAATTAATTGAAGCCCCTAATGAAGACGATGAAATGGTTATCAGCGAAATAGGCTATACGATTGATAATACGACCAAAACGAGAGCGCTGTTTGAAATCAACAAAGGTGTTGGCGTTCTTGACAATGTTGATGTTAATACCAAACTTCCAGAGGAAATGCGAAGAGTTAGATTTGAAAATATGATATATATTGCAGATGGGCCTAGCGATGTTCCTGCATTTTCTACCTTAAACAAAAGTGGCGGAGCAACATTTGCAATATATCCCCATAATGATGAAAAAGCTTTTAAACAAGTTGAGCAATTGAGAGAAGATGGTCGTATAAATATGTATGCAGAAGCCGATTATTCGGAAGGGACGACTGCATACATGTGGATAACATGCAAAATAAGAGAATTTGCTGACAGAATTCGCGAAAAAGAGCGTCGCAAATTACAAAGTTCTATATCAGAAGCCCCGAGACACTTGACCGACTAAGGTGGTGAAATACATTGCTTGACAAATTGACCTGGAAACCGTTTTCAGAAGTTAATCTAACCGATGATTTTTTTGATTCTTTGAGGTTGGATTATGATAATGAAAAATTTGATAATTGGTTTATGGGTAAAGCAAAAAAAGGAGAACGTGCTTTAACTTTAATTGAAAATGATAGAGTATACGCGTTTTTGTACCTTAAATTGGAAGATGAACCGATTCAATTGGTTGAAAGAACTTTACCTGCAAAGCCTAGGCTTAAAATTGGGACTTTAAAATTAGACGATAGCATTAGTCAACAGCGCTTAGGAGAAGGCGTTATAGGTGTCGCTTTATGGAAATGGCAAGAATCAAAACGTGATACCATTTATGTGACTGCTTTTGAAAAGCAGAAAAGGTTAATTGGGTTGTTGTTAAAGTTTGGATTTGAAAACATTGGGACAAAGGAGAATGGAGAAATTGTTTTAGCAAGAAGCCGCAAAAAAATTGATTATTCTAGCGCATATAGTTCTTTTCCATTTCTTTCACCATACACAAACAAAGGTGGTATAATTCCAATAAATGATGCTTTTCACGATAGGTTGTTCCCGTATTCTGAAACGTATTATAGGTCTCATGAAATTGAAGAAGTGACTGCTGGAAACGGAGTTACAAAGGTCTATATTGGTTGCCCATATACAACTACACATTATGCTGTTGGCGATGTTGTGGGAATATATCGTAAATATACAGGCGAAGAATCAAAGGGTAATAGATCAGCAATAACATCATTCTGTACAATTACAAAGATAACAACAGTAAAAGACAACGGAAAGATTATGATAGGTGAAGGAGAATATCTTCGTCAAGCAGGGAATAAGACGGTTTTTACGCAGAAAGAACTTATTACTATATATCGTAATAACAAAAATGTAGTAATGATTGAAATGCTTTATAACGGATTTTTCCCAAAGGGCAGAAATGTTACATATTGGCAATTAAAAAATAATGGGCTCTTTGAAGATCATCCCTACAATATTTGTTATTCGATTGATCAAGTTAAAAAGATTTTAGAATTAGGCGGTTCAGATGTCAAAAATATTATTATCAATTAAACCGGAATTTGCAGATAAGATTATGTCCGGCAAGAAAAAATTTGAATATAGAACCCATGTTCCTTCAAGACCAATCAATTCAATTGTTATTTATTCTACCTTCCCCGTGGGAAAAATAATTGGTGAGGTGGAAGTGATTGATACTATTTCAGGTGCGCCTTCTTCTTTGTGGGAAGCGACGAAAGTGGAATCAGGCATTTCAAGAGCGAAGTACAGAAAATATTTTAAGGGCAGAAAAAGAGCATATGCATTTAAATTAGGACAGGTGAAAAAGTTTGAATATGAGACTTGTCTTGAAGATTATGGAATAACTCAAGCCCCGCAGTCATTTGTTTATTTAAGTGAATAAACCCCTGGACTTCCGCACCGAACTGTGGTACTGTTGTGTACTGCAAAGGAGGTGCGGATATGGCACAGATGAGTTTAGAAGAATTGTACCGAGGAGAAAGTGCGGGAGAAAAGTACGGTATCTTGGGAGAAGTTATGAAAGACTTCCTCCAAAATGGGCGTCCGTCGGAATACGACGAGCGTACTTGGCTTGAAATGCTGCTTGTAAAGCACACGCTGATTGCGGCAGAGAAAATGAAAAATGAGGGCGACACGGTGTCGGGTATGACCGATGACATGTCGTCCTCTTCTTATGTGAGGTGGAATGAAAATGACAACGCTTGAAGATCTGTACTACGGCAATATCGTTCCGCACGAACACAGTTTTAAGCGCGGGAGCGCTTACAGTGAGGTGTTGAGCTATGTTATTCGGCATCAGGATAGCTTGATACCGACGCTCACGGTTCAGCAAAAAGAAACCTTTGAAAAGCTCAAAGACTGCGAGGCGGAACTGCACGGTATGAATGAGCGCGAAGCGTTTATCAGCGGCTTTAAGCTCGCGGCGAGAATCATGACCGAAGTGTTGTACGAGCCGTCAAAGGATTGAATTTGCAGAAACAAGGCCGAGCCGATTTCACGGTTTGGCCTTGCGATTTTCAGTTCGACACAGCACGGTTAAAATCTGCACCGCAGAAAACAAAGAAAACAGTATTCCCAAAAACGGCTGAAATATTCACATAACTGTTCAAAACCTTGACAAAACTTTCGCTATGTGCTATACTTCAGACGGTTAAGGACAACTGAATAAGTAAAAATCCAATTTTGAGTTTCGGACTCGCACTTACATAATCTCCGATGCAATGTCGCATCGTGATTTGTAGTGCGGGTCTTTTTGTTTTGATCCGCCGAAAACTGTTTGGAGGGTTAAATATGAAAACACCAATCTACAAAAGCTATGAAGATCTGCCGCTATACTTAAATGCCGAAACAATTTCAAAAGCTCTCGGCATTGCTATCTCTTCGGCATACGAGCTGATGCAGGAAAAAGATTTCCCGACATTCAAGGTAGGCAGCCGCAAGCTCGTTGAAAAAGAAAAGTTCCGCAAGTGGGTGGACGAACATTCGGGAGGCGGTAAATGAAATACAATCGCTATCCGAAACGGGACGCACTAAAGGATTATTTCCCCGTGCCGAATGAAATATTTTGTTTGGGACTGAGCAGCGGTGAGATTGCTGTCTATGCGTATCTGCTCCGATGTGAAAATCGAAAAACCTTTCAGTGCCATCCAAGCTACAAAACGATTGGCAACGCTGTCGGCATGAGCAAAAACACCGTCAAGAAATATGTAGACAGCCTGATTGAAAAGCAGTTGATTACTGCCGAGCCGACTTCCGTCATCACGCAAAAAGGAGAAAAGCGCAACGGAAATTTGCGCTATACAATCCGCCCGATTGCGGAAGCATTAGAGCAGTATTACGAGCAACAGCTGATACGGCTACACGAAGAAAATCGGCGTCAGGCAGCCTTGAAAAAACTCGCCGAATTTGACCGCAAACACGAAAAACCGGCGGTTTAACGGCAGTTTTACGCTCCGTACGAAAACAAGCAGGAGAAAGCCGAGGGGTTGCACGGCAATCCCTCGGCGGCTCACAGCGGACGGCAACGCCGACCGCATAAGGCTTTGTGCGGCTTTTAAGAACGGTTATAAAAGCCTCAATTTAGGGGTTGCGGCGATAAAAACCTCGCTGATTTAGGGGTTGCGAAATTTACCGCAAATTTAGCTGGATATTCCGCCATGTATGTGGTATTGTGTTGTACTGCGAAAGGAAGTGATACTATGGCAAAGCGAAGACCGTCGGGAGACGGTATGGTGCGCAAGCGCGAAGACGGAAGATGGGAAGGCCGCATCGTTGTCGGTCACAAAAAGAACGGCGATCCGATTCACCGCTATGTGCTTGCCCGAACACAAAAGGAGTTAATCGTAAAGCTCCACGACTGCATCGAGATGTACCGCGACGCCGACCTCACCGAGGATTCGAATATGATGCTCGGCGAGTGGCTTGACCGATGGATCAATGAATATATGATCTTCACAATTCGTGAAAGCACGCTTGATTCTTACAAAGCGATGATTAAAAATCAAATCAAACCGTATCTCGGCGACAGACCTTTGTCGGCGCTGACCACGCAGGAACTTCAAAAATTCTATAACACCGTCAAAAAGAAAGGTCGGGTGAAACCTGACAAGCTGCACGGCACAGAGCTTGCCGACAGCATGGTGCGCGGTATTCATATGATGCTGCACGAAGCACTCGATATGGCGGTGCGCCTACGGCTGATTGTTAAAAATCCAACGGTCGGCACAACGATTCCCAAAAACAATTATCCGCCGAAGCAGATACTCAATGACGAACAGCTTGACAGATTTATGAAACGCATTAGGCAGGATGAGCGGTGGTACGATTTCTTCTACACCGAGCTGACCACAGGACTGCGGCGGGGTGAAATCTGCGGACTGAAGTGGGAGGACTTCGATGCGGAAAACGGAAAGCTGAAAGTGAGGTGCTCGGTTGCTAAAAGGAAAGGCGGCGGATTGAATATCGGCGAAACCAAAACTGAGACGGGAACGCGCACGATTGTCCTGCCGCCGAGCACTGCGGAACTTCTGCGGAAGCGAAAAGAAACGGCAGTCAGCGAATGGATATTCCCGAATATCTATGAGCCCGAAAAACCGATGCACCCCGACTATGCTTACCACCGATTAAAAACACTGTTAAAACAGGCGGAGCTTCCGCTGATTCGCTTCCACGATCTGCGCCACACCTTCGCCACCCACGCGCTGGCGGGCGGCGTGGATGCGAAAACCCTGTCGGGAATCCTCGGGCATACCAACGCCAGCTTTACACTGGACACCTACACCCATGTGACCACCGATATGCAGAGAAACGCTTCCACTATCGTGGGGGGCTTTATGGATGAGATTATGCTTGAAGGAGATGATACCAATCGCTAAAAAAAGAAAAAATGGTGAGGGCACATTACGCCTGCGTAAAGACGGTCGGTGGGAAGGAAGAATAGTTGTCGGGTACAATGAGAAAAGCCTGCCTATTACAAAATGCGTAACGGCGAAAACAAAAACAGAATGTTCCACTAAGCTCGAAGCGCTGAAAGAACAGTACGGACGCTCTTCCGATAAAATCAAGCCGGATATGCCGTTCGGGGATTGGATCGACTTCTGATATCAAACCTACTGCCGGCACACACTCCGCATTACCACAAGAACCGACTATGAAAACCGCATTTACAATCATATCATTCCCGAAATCGGAAAAATTCCGCTGAACAGGCTGTCACAGTCGGATTTACAGCAATTCTACGCAAAGGAAAAGACAGACGGAAGAAAACTGCACGCAAAAACCTACGGAAATGGACTTTCGGACAGAACGATAAGGGGGATACATGCCAACTGCCGCACAGCTTTACAGCGGGCGGTACAGGACGGTTTGATACGAACCAATCCCGCTGTCGGCTGTAAACTGCCGCCGAAAAAAGCGCGGGAGATGCAGGTGCTGACGCAAAATGAGATTCTGCGGTTTCTGCATCAAGCAAAGGAAGAAGGCTATTATGAACTCTTTCTGCTGGAGCTCGGCACGGGGATGCGGCGCGGTGAGATATTGGCACTCAAATGGAGTAACCTGAACTTCAAAACAGGAGAGCTGCATATCGAACGGCAGGTATATATCATCAAGGCAGAGGTGATTATATCGGAGCCGAAAACAAAAGCCTCGATACGCACCGTTATTCTGCCACCGTCACTCTTGAAAACCCTTGTGGCGTATAAGGAAACGGTGGATTCGGAATGGATGTTTCCGTCACCGACGGATAACGGCAGACCGAGAAATCCGTCATCGGTTAGAAAACGGTTACAACTGATCTTGGAACGGGCAGGCTGTAAAAAGGTGCGCTTTCACGATCTGCGGCACACCTTTGCGACCATGGCGCTGGAGCACGGTATGGATGTGAAAACGCTCTCGGCAACCATAGGCCATGTGTCTTCGGCAACCACGCTTGATATTTACAGCCATATCACCGATACCATGCAAAGGCAGGCGGCAGTGCATATTGACCGCAAAATCGGCGGCACAGACGCCCGTATGCCAACGATGAAGCGGGAAGAAAGGAAAGATACCTCCCCGGTCGAATTCACGCCGTACAAGCCCAAAATACGCAAACCCGGCACGGGCTGTGTCACCATGATTAATGACCACCTCTATGAGGGACGGTACACGCCGACCAACGCCTACGGCAAGCGGGAAAGCCACAATATCTATGCGAAAACGCACGAGGAATGCGAAGAAAAGCTCGCGGAAATCATTGTGCAGGTCAAGGCGCAAATCAAGGCGGAAAAAGAAAAAATAACAGGGTGACCGAAAAAGTCACTCTGTCAAAATTTGAGGTGCTGTGGACAAAGAAAAGAGATCTGTCAAGTAAAAATGAATTTTACTTGACAGCGACTGCCGCCGTAGTTTTGTTGAAAAAGATAGTTTTATATGATATAATTAATATCAGTAAGTACAATTGTGTATAAACGTTTAAATGATAAAAAGTAAATATGCTTTGTTAAGAGGGAGTATCCAATGGATTATAAAGTATATTATAGAATAGGCAATAACATAAGATGTTTACGAGAGTCGTTTGGACTCAGTCAAGAAGAACTCGCATTCGAGATTGGGATTGGTAAATCTGCAATATGTCAATATGAAACTGGAACGAGTGTTCCAGTAAGAGATGTTCTAATAAAAATTGCAAAATATTTTCATGTTACGGAAACAGATCTTCTTCAAAACGATTATTCTAACTTTAGAAGGATGACTGATGCACCAATAAATGAATTTGAATATAATAAAGATATGTTTGAGAAACTTCTCCCGTTGGTTTCCTCAGAATCGTCAATGGACAATGAAAACTTTAGACAGGCGTATGAATTTCATAATCAGGTTTGTAATTTGATAGGTTCCGGAGCGACCGTAGACAGCTTTGACGAAACGCTGATTGACAAGTGCATAGAATTATATAAGAAAGCGAGCGATGAAGGCGTTATAGAAGCAAATGCAAATTATTTGTGGTGGATTTGTTTCTTCGGTTTTTTAACATCCTTTTGTGATTCTCGAATGTTTGGTGCTGTTGAGCGGCTGAAGCAAGGGCGAATAGGTGTTAAAGAGTTTTTTAAAGAGGGTTATTTAACGCCATTCGATACTAAAGATGACCCAAATAAACAAGAAAACAAAAAAAGAGTTTTGGGAAGAGTATGCAGTAGATTTTTATGTCAATATACGAAAATTGAAACTAAATTTATTATATGCTGATCTTGGAGATTATTATCTTGCAATTTCATATATATTTGATATTGTATGCAATGGGATGAGTAGTGAACAGAATAGTGCTATTGGAAGTGAGATGTTAAGCGTATTTTCATTGATGGGAAATAAGTATGCTCGTTTAAACAAAAATTCATAATTGATAAAGTTCATACAGTATGAACGACAAAACAAATCATAACTGATATAATCAAAATACCACCTAACAAAAATTACAGGTGGAATGAGGAGGTTTGTTCATGTATGATCTTTGTGACGTTCTGCACGCATCTCATAGTTCTGCCGATGTGATTAACCATATTTTATGTGATTACGGAGAAGGAAATATGGGTAATGGCATAAGAAAACTTGCAGGTGAGGTTTTGACAGTCGCCAGCCGAGAAGGATACGATAACGGCTTTGGTGATGGTTATAGTATCGGGTATTCAAGCGGTATCGTAAAAGGCTCTATTGTTACAGTTTGTGTAGCTGGAGTCTTTACAGTAGGTGTATGGTGTATTAACAAAACCATAGCTTATCATAAAAAGAACAAAGCAGACAAAGATGGGTCTGACTCGACTAAAAGCGTTAATGGAGGTGATAAAGATGCAGATGTGTCCTAATTGCGATAAGGTGTATGACGAATCAGAATATACTCATTGCCCATATTGCTCTAGCGAATTAGAAGATGATGAAGAAGTTCGTCCGTGTCCTGAATGTGGTGGCTGTCTACATTGGGATGGAGAACTTTGGGAATGTTCAAACTGTTCTTATTCAGAAGAAGATTAGAAAAAGTAAACAGAGAACCAAAATATGATTTAATGAGGGCTGACCAAATATTATGGTCAGCCCTCAAATTTTGAGCCACAGTAAACAAAGAAAAAAGAATTTTGCAGGCCACATTTGATTATGTGGTCGTTAAAATGCGATTTCCTCAAAAGTGGCGGTAAAACACTTGAAAAACATAAAAAAGTGACCGAAAGTGGAGGCAAAACCTCTGCTTTCGGTCAAGATTTTGGTCGGAGTGGCGAGGCTCAAACTCGCGGCCTCCGCATCCCAAATGCGGCGCGCTATCAACTGCGCTACACCCCGATAGTTATTAAATTGTGGTCGTGTAGGTGGTCAAATCTGTGGTCAAACACAGTTTTGACTGCCTTTTTTCATTTGCCAAACCGCCCAAAATCCGCACGGTTGAAAGGCTTTCGGCGGTTGTCGTTGTCATACAGTGCGAACACCGTCTATGCTCCCAAAGCAGGCGCGCTACCAACTGCGCTACACCCCGATTTTTTATTCTGCTTTTTTCTTAAAATTTTCCGTGCTTCCCTGCTTTGTCCGCCCGCCATACGGCTAGCACAAGCCGATCACGGCACTTGTGTTATTTTAATATATCCGGCAGGGTTTGTCAAGCGGGTGATTGGGCGGGCAACTGTGGCTGCTCCATGTGCACTTATGCATACGCAAAGAAAAACACCACCGCTTTGGCTCACGCCGGGGCGGTGGTATTCTTTGGGGGCTAAAATCAGTCCTGGAACAGCGGGGTGGACAGGTAGCGGTCACCGGTATCCGGCAGCAAGGCTACGATGGTCTTGCCTGCGTTCTCCGGGCGCTTGGCCAGCTGCTCGGCCGCCCAAACGGCTGCACCGGAGCTGATACCGGTGAGCACTGCGTCGGACTTAGCCAGGCGCTTGCCGGTGGCAAAAGCATCTTCATTGGTGACGGTAATGATCTCGTCGTAAATCTTGGTATCCAGCGTATCCGGAACAAAGCCGGCGCCGATACCCTGAATCTTATGGGCACCGCCCTGGCCGGTGGACAGCACCGGGGAGGAAGCAGGTTCTACGGCAACCACTTTTACATTGGGGTTTTGGCTCTTCAGGTACGCGCCCACGCCGGACACCGTACCGCCGGTGCCTACGCCTGCCACAAAGATGTCAACCTTGCCCTCGGTGTCCTTCCAGATCTCCGGGCCAGTGGTGGCCTTATGGGTGGCCGGGTTCACCGGGTTTACAAACTGACCGGCGATGATGGAGCCGGGGATCTGCTCGTGCAGCTCCTCTGCCTTGGCGATGGCGCCCTTCATGCCCTTGGCGCCCTCGGTGAGCACCAGCTCTGCGCCATAGGCTTTCATCAGGTTGCGGCGCTCCACGCTCATGGTCTCCGGCATGGTGATGATCAGGCGATATTTTTTGGCCGCAGCAACGGCTGCCAGACCGATGCCGGTGTTACCGGAGGTGGGCTCAATAATGGTGCCGCCGGGCTGTAACTTGCCTGACTTTTCTGCGTCCTCTACAATGGCCTTAGCGATACGGTCCTTCACGGAACCGGCCGGGTTAAAATACTCCAGCTTCGCCAAAACAGTTGCTTTCAGGTCGTTCTCTTTTTCAAACTGAGTCAGCTCCACCAGCGGGGTGCCGCCAACCAGGTCCAGGATAGATTTATAAATTGCCATGATAATAACTCCTTGTCAAATTCAAATGAAATTGTCGGTCAAATCAGGCGTTCAGCGCTTTTACAGCGTCAAATCCCTGCTCCAGATCGGCGATAATGTCGTTGATGTTCTCTGTACCGATAGAAAGACGGATGGTGTTGTCAAAAATCTTCTGCTCGTTGAACTCCTGCTCAGACAGCTGAGAGTGGGTGGTGGTCTTGGGGTGGATCACCAGGGACTTTACATCTGCTACATTGGCCAGCAAAGAGAAGATCTCCAGCGCGTCGATAAAGGCCTTTGCCTCTTTTTCGCCCCCCTTGATGTCAAAGGTGAAGATGGAACCGGCGCCGTTCGGGAAATATTTATTGTACAGATCCTGATATTTGGGATCCAAGGACGGATGGTTCACATGCTCGACCAGCGGGTGATTTTGCAGGTACTCCAGCACCTTCTTGGTGTTCTCCACATGGCGCTCCACCCGCAGGGACAGGGTCTCTACGCCCTGGAGCAGCAGGAATGCGTTAAAGGGAGAAATAGCAGCGCCGGTATCGCGCAGCAGAATCGCGCGGATATAAGTGGCAAACGCAGCCGGGCCGGCAGCCTGCACAAAACTGATGCCGTGGTAGCTGGCGTTAGGCTCGGTAAGCTGCGGGAATTTGCCGCTCTTCTCCCAGTCGAACTTACCGCTGTCTACAATCACGCCGCCCAGGGTGGTGCCGTGACCGCCGATGAACTTGGTGGCGCTGTGAACCACAATGTCTACGCCGTACTCAATGGGGCGCAGCAGATAGGGCGTTGCAAAGGTGCTGTCCGCCACCAGCGGAATGCCGTGCCTGTGGGCGATCTCAGCCAGAGCCTCAATGTCCACCAGGTTAGAGTTGGGGTTGCCCAGAGTCTCAAAGAAGATCAGCTTGGTGTTGTCCTGAATGGCGTCCTCAAAATTTTGCAGATCGTCCGGGTCAACAAAAGTAGTCTTGACCCCATGCTCCGGGAAGGTGTGCTCCAGGTAGTTGTAAGTGCCGCCGTAAATGGTCTTGGCGCTAACAATGTGGTCACCGGCCTTGGCCAGTGCCTGGAAGGTGTAAGCCAAAGCAGCCGCGCCGCTGGCAGTCGCCAAACCGGCTACGCCGCCCTCCAAAGCGGCAATGCGCTTTTCAAACACATCCTGGGTGGAATTGGTCAGACGGCCGTAAATGTTACCGGCGTCTGCCAGGCCAAAACGGGCCTGGGCGTGGTCGCTGTTATGGAACACATAAGAAGTGGTTTGATAAATCGGTACGGCTCTGGAGTCGGTAGCGGGATCCGCCTGCTCCTGGCCAACATGCAGCTGCAAAGTCTCAAATGCGTATTTCTTGCTCATAATTCAAATTCCTTTCAAGTTCAAATGATACAGTGTAGGTTACGATTGGGTCACATACATCGGCTCATTCGTCCAAATCGGAAATTTTGTCTTAACAATGTGGGAAATAACCGGTTCATAGCGGTCTCCTGATTTCTTCGGGTCTCCCCGTTGGATTGACTTAACTATACACCATAATGCCTACTATGTCAATAGGTAATGTGGGAAAAAACAAAAAATTTTTTCTGAACCACCAAGATTTCGCGTAACCAAGCCAAAAACAGCAAAAAATAAAATGCGGAAATTCTCGTTGCAATTCAAAGTGGGTGGCAGATTGCCGCCCGCAGTGCGTTTGTCGCCTCACCCGGCAAAAAATCAAACAAAAGCGCGGCAGGATTACCCACCGCGTAAAAAATACATATTCTATTTCTTTTATATGCTGCGCTTTCGGTATTATTCTTCTGCGACACGAAAGTCCGTGCCGATGGAGCCATACTTTTTATAATCGTAGTCGATATTCACCTTTTTCATTCGATAGACTCTTACGCTGTCGTCCTGCGTTTTTGTCAAATCGGCGTCTGCAACATAGGTATCTATGCCTACGGACATGGTTTTATACGCCGAGCCATAACTATAACGAATGGACCGGATCCGGCAATTCACTGCAACAACATAATCGTATCGGTTGACATCCAACTGCGAAATGTCAAATCGAGGCGCCAGGCGTTCTAACTCCTGCTGCCCATTTCCGTTAAAGCAATAATGCGCATCACTTTGAACGAAAAAGTAACAATAGCCACCGTCTTTGTAGGTATCACAAAAAGGCGGCTCCAGAACGTATGTGGCCATCAGCTTCGGTTTGACCTTTTGCGGTGCCACAAATGCACCCACAACAAGTACCAACGCAATAAGTATGGTGAGTATAAAAACCGTCCGTTTTTTCATAACGACTGCTCCCCTTTTGACCGAATAGCCAAGATTTTTCTTTTTTAACAATATCAGTATAAATGGTGTGGCACGCGAATTACAAGGAATGCTCCGTGGAATCGGCTCCACTTTCAATGGAAAAGGATATGCACACATATTTAAACCCGCTGAACATCACACAAAAAAGCGACCTCCCGAGGGAAGTCGCTTTTCTCCATATATACATATTGTATCTATTTTCAGGTACTTATTCTTTACCGGCGCGGCGCTGGGACAGAGCGGCAGAGATCTGCGCCTTCTTCTCGCCCACAATGTCGTACTTAAACATGGGGAAGATGGACAGCAGTGCCAGCACGCCCGGCAGGGCGGTATAAGCAAAAAAGATAATATCCTTCGTCTTGGTGGTGAAAGTACCGGCGCCCAAAGCGTCATAATAACCGGACACCTGCACAAAGATCAGACCGACGGCGGTACCCAGTGCCAGGCACACCTTAATGGTCAAGGTCAGGATGGAATAGGCGGCGCCCTCCATCCGCTTGCCGGTCTCATACTCGTAATAATCCACGCAATCGGCAGTCATAATCATGGGCATTAAGGTGACGGCACCGAACTGCAAGCCGATCAGGAACAGAGAGGCATAAAACAGCACGGTGAGCACCATATTGTCCGGTGACTGGAACCAGAAATGGCCGATCACGAAAGAAAAAATGGAAGCGGAAAAGCCGTAAACAGACAGAAGAATGTACGCCTTGCGCTCATCCAGCTTCTTAATCAGCAGGGGGCACAGCGCCATACTGATCATGGAACCCACGGCGGTAACGATACCCAAAACAGCCACCAAGTTTTGGCTGCCCAGGATCACCGTTGCGGCCTGTACCTGGATACCCATAGCCATTTGGCGGCCAAAGCCCAGGAAGTAAGAGATAATCACCAGCATTAAGGGTTTATTGTTCTTCAGCGCGCCCATCATATCCTTAAAAGTGGTCTTTTCGCCGGCCTGGTAGGGTACCCGCTCCTTATTGAGCAGCGGAATCAGGGCAAAGAGCACACAACCAAAGATGGCGGTAAGCACGGCGGTCCAGAAGAACTCGGAAGCGATCATAGGCGTATCCGTCTCGCCAGACTTAACGAACACCTTGGACCCGCCGGGAATAATCAGGCAGGCAATCGGCACAATCACCACGCAGGCAGAAAAGCCGATCTGCTTAAAGGTATTGGAAATGGACACCACATTGGTGCGCTCCGTGGGATCCGGGGTCAGCACGGAAGCGATCCCCTGCGAGGGCACATCGCCCATGGTCATGGCAATGGACCAAACCAAGTAGGTGAGGAAGATCCACACATACAGCCCGGTGCCGGAAAACGGCACTTTCACAAACACCACAGCGGTCATCACCAGCAGCGGCACCAGAGAGTACAGGATCATAGATTTGAACTTGCCCCGCTTGCTTTTGGACCGGTCGATCAGGTTACCCACCACCGGGTCCGCCACAGCAGACACAATCTTGGCCACCAAAATTAAAATGGCCACCACAGACACATTGGCGCCCAAAATGGAGCCGTCAAACTCGGCCTGGTAGGAGTTTAGCAAGCCTACGATGGCCTGGAACCCGAACAGTCCCAGGGAGTACGCCGCAATCTCCTTAAAATTCATATACTTTTTTTTCGTTGCCGTTACAGCATCTGCCATAAAAACCCCTCCTTTTTATTGCAAAAAAGCAGAAAGGGGCGCAAAGCCATTCCCTCATTGAAACGGCTGCGTCCCTTGATTGCTTAAAATTTACTCCGCCAGCTCGACGTCGTCCTTAAAAACTTCCTTAAACAGGTCAATGTCCGCCGCTTTCATCACAGCGCTGAACAGGCGAGAGCCGTTCACCGGCAGCAGCTTGCCAAACACGCTCATGGCGTGGGCGTCCACACCGTGGATCTGCAGTGCCTGCTTGTGCTCTATACCGAACATGATCATCTTCACCATCAGGTCGCAATCGGTAGAGATCATATTGATGACCTTCTCGCCCTTGCCGCCTGCATTGGACTGGCCGCGGAAAATATCCGTCTTGGTAAAGCCAGGGCAAACCAGACCCACATAGCACTTGCCGCGGAACTCCTCACGCAGAGCCTCGGTAAAGCCCTTCAGTGCAGCCTTGGAAGCGCTGTACATGGAAGTACCGGCCAGGCTCATCAGCGCGGCAGAAGAGTCAATGTTAACAATGCCCGGGTCCGTGCTCTTCAGCAGCATGGGCAGAAATGTCTTAACGGAATACACGCAGCTGTAGAAATTAATGTTGATGGCACGCTCAATTTCTTCATCGCTGTAGCGGTCAAAGCGCTTAAACTTAGGCAAAATACCGGCATTGTTTACCAGCACATCCACCTGCACGCCTTCCTCTACCAGCTCGTTATAGAAGTTCTCCCAATTCTCCTTAACAGACACATCAAACAGCTTGTAAGAGAACTGCTGCGCATAAGTGGGGCCAAGCTCCTCAATGAATTTGAGCATCTTGGGTTCTGACCGAGCCACGCCGATCACAGTGCAGCCGTGCTTCTTGATCAGGGTAGCCGCAATGCCTGCGCCCATACCGCCGGAAGCGCCGGTTACAACAACAGTTTTGCCGTCTAACCAACAATACATAGGTAAAATTCCTCCAATATGTAAAATTCTGTATCTATTATAGCTGAAAAAGCGGCGGAATACAACATTTTTTTATGCAGGACAGCGGATTTTTCCGTTTTTATCCGTCACTATGGTGATTGTGCCGCTTTGATCCGTGCGATAGACGGTACACCCGGCATCCCGCAGGCGGGAAAGCGTGCTCTCTGCCGGGTGGCCATAACGGTTGCCCGCGCCCACGGAGATCACCGCATACTTGGGCAACGCCTGGCGCAGAAACACATAGCCGGTGGCAGAGTCGCTGCCGTGGTGACCCACCGCCAACACATCACAACTTACATCTGCACCGCTTTGGATTAAGCTGCGCTCTTCCTCCGCCCCGGCGTCGCCCATAAAGAGAAAAGTCGCGCCGCCAAAGCGCACTTGCAGCACCAGACTGCTGTTGTTCAGATCGCTGCCGGCAGCGACAGGACCCAGCACGGTACACTTCGCATCCCCCAAAGAGAACTGCATACCCGCCTGCCCGGCTACCGGAGTCACGCCTCGATCCGCCAATGCGTCCACAAAATCCCGGTAATATTCGCTGTCCGCCGTCACCGGGCTGACAATGGCCTGACCCACCGGCACCGCGTCCACCACAGCGGTCAGGCCACCCACATGGTCCTCATGGCCATGGGTATTCACCACATAGTCCAGCCGATCCGTTGCCGCCTGCACCGCACGAGTGACCTTGGCGCCGTCTGCCACATTGCCGCCATCGATGAGCAGACTCTTACCCCCGCAGGTGAGCAGCGCCGCATTGGCCTGACCTACATCCAAAAATTCCACCGTCAACACATCCTGCCGCCGGGTAGTCTCGTTGCCGTTTGTACCAAAGACGGCAGCCCTGTTGACCGCACTGCAACCGCCAAAAAGCAGCAAAAGCGCCAGTACCAGCGGAACAATTTTTCGTGTTTTTGCACAAGTTTTCATGGTGTTTTCCAGCACTTCCTACAAATTCCGTGAAGTTGCTTGCAACCTTTCTTTCATTTATGGTATCATAGTATTTGCTATTGGACAGGTGTCCATTACAAAGCAATTTGAGGGGGATTTTTCTAAGAAATGGACAGACGGGTAAAGCGCACCAAAGCGGCGGTCTTTAACGCTATGATCGCGCTGATGATTGAAAAAGAAACGGACAAGATCACCGTATTGGAGCTGTGCAAAAAAGCAGACATTAACAAAAGCACCTTTTATCTGCACTTTAAGAGCATGGGCGCGTGCATTCAATTCTGCTTTGAGACCATCACCAACGGCATTGTGGAGATCGCCAAGGGCATCAACTACGATCAAATCCAGCGGGATCCCACGGATATAATTAACAGTATGCTCAATGAGATTGAGCGCAACAACAACATTGAGCGGCTGACCAAATTCAAAAACAGCCGTATGTGCGCTCCCGCCCTGCGCATGCTCAAACAGCAGATGACCGAGGCCATTTGCTCTCACAACAACTTCACTATGGAGAAAAATTATCACCAGGTAACCAATGTGATCTACGCCGTAGGCGGCTGTATTGATGTGATTCTGGAGCCGCTGCCCGCCTTTGACCGGGAAAAGCTGACTGCCGTACTCACCGCGCAGCTGCGCAAAATACGGTAATCCATACGATGATTCATACGCACAAAGCCCCTGCAATGGCAGGGGCCTTATTTTTTTGTAAAGAATGGTAAATCCAAACCGATTCTGTGAAAGCCTTACGCTTCCTCGATCAACAGGTCGATACTCTCCTCCATCAAATCAAAGAAATGCTCTACGATTTTTTGATCCCCAACACCAGCAGACAACCGTCGGATAATGCACACTGTCTCGCAAGAATTATACCATATTTTTGCATGCCTGCATAGTGGGTTGCAAAAGAATATGGCGTTTTTTCGGGATAGGAAATGGTGGCAAATGGCAGGGCGTGCAATCCCTCTACCTGCTCGCAGTGCGGGGAGCCACATTATCGCACCGCGGGCGGCAGATTGCCGCCCCTACAAAGAAATAAAAGCCAAACGGATCTTATCCCTCGCACACAAAAAACCACCCGGGCCTTATGGTCCGGGCGGTTCCCTCTCTTACGGCAAGCGAAAGATCATTTGCCGATTTGATACAACGCAGAGGTATCTGCGGTGGTATTGTCTACATACCAGGTATGGCCGATCTGCACCACGGTCAGGTTGCAGGTGGCCAACTGGGTACCCTTAGCGTCCGTTACCTGCACGGTGCAGGTGGAAACGGCACTGATGTCGTCGGCGCTGACTTCATAATTCGCCAGCAGCTGGGTATTCATCTTGGCGGTATAAGCCTTTACATCCTCCACCGACTGCACATCGATCACGGTGGTGGTCAGCTTGTAATCCTCGCCCAGTGCCTTTTGGTAAGCGCCGATGGTCTTATCCGTCAGCTTCACCTTGGTGTTCTTGTCGTAGGTCTCTTCCGTACCGGTCAGACTCTCGCCGTAGGTCTTTACATTGGCCTCCAGCGCAGTGAACATACCCTCGTCGTCCAGATACTGGTCGCCAAACACCTGCCCCCGCACCTGCTGGTACTTGGCAAAGTAATTGGTGAACATAGCGTCTGCATCGTCCCAGCCGTACTGACCCAGCAGCTCCACATAGTAGGGATACATGGCATCGGTCACCTGGCCGGTAAGCGTACCGTCGTCGTTCTTGGTCTTATCGGACTTGTAGCTGTCGTCGTTCAAGCCCTTTAAGTTCTTGGTATCGTCGCCGGGCTTGTAACCGGCGTCCTTATAGATCACCGGGTACATATAATACTTGCGGATAAAATCGCCGTATTTCTCGCTTTTGCTCACCAGCGCATACTTGTTGGCATTGTAGCCGTCACCGGTCTGCGCAATGGTATCCGCATACGCCTGAGCGACCTTCTCCGGCTTAAATGCAATATACTTGCTGCTAAAGGTGGCCACGGTGGACACAGCCAAAATGGCTGCAACCAACAAAAATACCACCAGCGCATACAACTTGGTATTAAAAGTCTTTTCCTGTTTTGCCATTCTCGTCGCCCCCTTACTCGGCTGCTGCCGCATCGGCAGTCTCTTCGCCCTCACCGGCAACCAAGCCGGCGGCCTCACGGCGCTCCATCAGCTCGCGGGTAATGCGCGCCTTCTTCTCACCGACCATATCGTAGAAGAAAATAGGCACCGCCTGGAGCACAACGAACACGGCGGGAATGATGGTGTAGATCATTAAGATCTTGTTCAAAGTAGAATCCGTCTGGGCGGCATAAGCCACATTGGCGTCACGAGATACGGCATAGCCGGACCAGGTGTACAGCAGCCAGGGACCCAGCGCCTTGGTGAAGGCGGAAGCGATCTTGGAGAACAGGCCGTAACCGGCATACGCCAGACCGTCCTTGCGCTGGCCGGTTTTCCACTCGATCTCGTCTACGCAGTCGGCGATCATAATATTGGGGGTTACATTGGTGTTGCCGTGCTGCAAACCGCAGAAGAAGTTCAGAATCAGGAACGGCACAATCAGGGTGCTGTTAAAGCCGACACCCTTAGACACCAGGAACAGGATCGCCAGGGAAGACGCACCGTACACGCAGAAAAGAATAAAGGTCTTTTTGGTGGAGAACTTCTTTAGCACAAAGTTCACCAGCAGGGTGCCCACAGCGGTACCGATACCCATGGGCAGCAGCAGCGCCAGTTTCAGGTCCTTAGAGCCCAGCAGGTAAATGGCGATGTACAAAGACACGGTGCCGTACACGCCGCGGCCAAAACCGCACAGCTTGGTCAAGGACACCATCAGCAGATTTTTGTATGTAAAGACCACCTTGACGGCGTCTTTCAGGCTCACCTTCTCCTGCGTGAAAGGCACACGCTCTTTGTTATTGGTAAAGAAGATCATCACAAAGAGGATCAGACCCAGGGCGCACACCGCCGTGGAGATCACCAGGTCAAGGCCCTGGCCCTCGGCGTTCTTATATTGCTGCTTGCCCATCAAGGCCTTCATCACCAGGCCCACTACCATCACGACTACCATACCGCCGGACTGGCCCACGCTGCGCAGGAACGAAGCGATGGAGATAGCGGTGGAGCGCTCTGCCGGATTGGGCGAGCACAGGGAGCCGAAGCAGTTAGACGGGCTTTCTACCGCACAGCTAAAGGCGGTATACAAGGAGTAGATCACAAACATCCATATAATTGCCAGAGTTTGATTGGAGGTGTTGGGCGCAATAAATACCAGCATAGCCACCACGGCCAGCGGCACCACGCCGAAGCCCACCCAGGGCTTTACCTTACCCAGCTTGGTGCGGGTGTTATCCACCAAATAGCCGATCACCAGCTCGCACACGGCGCCGATGATACCGGCCACCAAGAACACCATAGAGATGGCATTTGCCATGGTGGCGGAGTCAAATCCCTTGCCTTTGAACGCGAAGTCAGCGAAGAAGGTAGCGGTGTAGTCCGGCATCCAGCCGGTCATCAGAGCCACGCCGAACAGACCGATACCAAAGGTAACGATCTCTGACTTCTTCATGTACTTTTTTTTCGTTTTGTCAGACATGAAAAATCCCCTTTTCCAGATTTGGTTTTGTTTTGCGTCCAGTATTATAACACGCAGCCGCGCATTTGACAACCGTCCGGTGCTTTATTTGGCACATTTGAAAATCTGTACCGTCATTGATTGGAATATGCTCCATATTTTAGGAGAATCGGTTGCGATTTGCCTCCCTTATTGCAGGCAACCAAATACAAACACAAAACCGCCTGCGCAGAAATACGCAGACGGTTCATGGTTTATATCAATATTATACGCACGCCGTTATGCCTTGGCGACCTCTTCGGTCTCACTGCCTTTTTTGCTCTTCACATAGCTCTTGGCACTGTTGACCGCAATGGTCAAGCCCAGTACAATCAGCAGCACGGCGATGATCAGCTGCAAACCGTTGGCAATAAACACAGCACCCCAGCTGGTCTGTCCGGCAGGGATCTCCACTGCAGCAGCCTGCTGAACGGCCTTGATCATGGCGATCAGCCGCTGCACCAATGCAGTAAAGGTAACGCACAGCATAATGATCATAGGCGGGAACAGGATCTTGTTCTTTCTGCCTGTAACCTTCAGGAACACGCACAGCGTAATCAGCACCAGTGCGCTGAGCAACTGGTTGGCAGAGCCAAACAGCGGCCAAATCTGCTGGTAGCCCACCTTGGTGAGCACATAGCCGCAAAGCAGGGTGATGATGGTAGCAAAATACGGATTGCACACCACCTTGCGCCACAGAGCTGCGTGCTGCATATCGTCTACGCTGAAGATCTCCTGGAAAGACATTTTACCGATCCGAGCCACAGCATCCAGCGTGGTCAGCGCCAAAGCGGACACACACATGGTCATAAACACGGTGGCTACCTGCACCGGCACGCCCATTTTCTCAAAGAACCCGGCAACGCCGCGGGAGAAGATCTGGAACGGGGTGCCCTCGGCAGCCACGCCGTTCTTGGCGGCGGCACCGGCCACGCACAGCGCCAATACAGCCAGCACGCTCTCCAAAATCATGGCGCCGTAGCCCACTTTCAGCATATCCTTCTCATTGGCGATGGTCTTAGACGAAGTGCCGGAGGACACCAAGCTATGGAACCCGGACACAGCGCCGCAGGCCACGGTCACAAACAGAATGGGGAACATGGTGCCCAGCTTCTCGTTATTAAACCCGGTAAAGGCAGGCAGCTCCATGGCGGGGTGGCCGATGACCAAACCGATGATGGCACCGGCGATCATGCACACAAACATAATGGTGGTCATATAGTCCCGAGGCTGCTTCATCAGCCAAATAGGCATAATGGCCGCCAGAAAAATATAAGCGAACACCACGGCAGCCCATTGGGTCTTTCCCATGATGATGGGCACTTTAATGCCGACGGCAAAGGACGCAACGATAAAGACAACGCCCACAACAAACTCTTTCCACCCGGTCAGGTTCCACTTCTTCTGGATCAGGCCGAACACCACGGCAAACACCATAAACATAATAGACACCATACCGGCGGAGCCGTTGACCCCGGCAGTCGGCAGCTTTTGCAGAGTCTCCGCATCAAAGGCAGAGAATGTGCCGGTAACCATATCCGCAAATACGGCGATGATCAGCACGGAGAACAGCCAGCAAAAGATGGTAAACAATTTGCGGCCCAGCTTGCCGATGTACTTTTCAATGAGCATACCCATGCTCTTGCCCTCGTTCTTTACAGAAGCGTACAGGGCGCCGAAGTCCGTAACGGCGCCGAAGAAAACGCCGCCGATCAGGATCCACAGCAGCACCGGCACCCAGCCAAAGACCGCCGCCTGAATGGCGCCGGTAACAGGGCCTGCACCTGCGATAGAGGAAAATTGATGGCTGAACACCGTCCAGCCGTTGGTCGGTACAAAGTCTTTGCCGTCGTTGTACTTCACTGCGGGGGTTTCTGCCTTGGGATCAATGCCCCAGGACTTGGCAATATGGCGACCATACAGCACATAGCCCGCACCTAACACAACAATGGCAATCAGTACAATAACCAATGTGTTCATTTGAAAGACTCCTTTCATTCTTCTTTTCCCAGTCAAATACAAAAAACAAAAAACCTTCGCCCCGGCACAGCCAATACTGCTGTGCAAAGACGAAGGTAAAAATCAGAAACCCGCGCGTTACCACTCTGCTTGCCGGCAAAGCTGCCGACCGCTCATGCGCTGCCCGCCAAGGCGGATAGCACGCTCCGATAACGGGGAGTACCGGCACCGATTACGAAGCCCAAGGGCCGCTCACAGGTGCTGCTTGCAGGGGATAACGAGGACCGCGCCTTGCTGCCGTCTTCCACAACCGGCGGCTTTCTGTAAGCGGTGATGCGGTTCGTCCTGTCCTGTTCGTTGCATTTGACTGTTGAATTTGTACTACCAATATAGCACTTTTGCGCCATTTGTCAACACCGTTGGAACAAAAAAATGCCCAAAATCGCAATAACGGACAGGGGTTGGAAAAATAAACGCCCCGGCGGGACCGAAAACGATCTGCCGGGGCGCAGTATATGCTTTTCCGTTTACAGCTGGTCCGCTAAGGAGAAAATCAGGTCCCGGGTCTTGTCCCAACCCAGGCAGGGGTCAGTGATGGACTTGCCGTAAATGCCGTCCTCCCACTTTTGGGCGCCATCCTCAATGTAAGACTCAATCATAAAGCCCTTCACCAAACGGCGTATATCCGCCGAGTGGCGCATGGAGTGAAGCACCTCATTGGCAATACGCACCTGTTGCAGGTACTGCTTGGAGGAATTGGAGTGGTTGGTGTCAATAAGCACCGCCGGGTTGGCAATGCCGCTCTCCACATACAGATCGTGGAGAATACGCAAATTCTCGTAATGATAATTGGCGTGGTTGATGCCGTGGCGGTCCACACTGCCCCGCAAAATGGCGTGGGACAAGGGGTTGCCCTGGCTCTCTACCTCCCAGCCGCGATAAATAAAGGAATGATCGCCGTGGGCGGCCTTAATGGCATTGATCATCACAGACAGATCCCCGCTCATGGGATTCTTCATACCCACAGGAATATCCAGTCCACTGGAGATCAGCCGGTGCTCCTGGTTCTCTACGCTGCGGGCACCGACGGCCACATAGCCCAGCAGGTCGCTTAAATACCGGTGATTCTCCGGGTACAGCATCTCGTCTGCACAAGACAGCCCGGTCTCCTGCAAGGCACGCAGGTGAATATGGCGAATGGCGCGAATACCCTCGTACATATCCGGCTTTTTGCCCGGGTCCGGCTGGTGGAGCATACCCTTATACCCGGCGCCGGTGGTGCGGGGCTTGCCGGTATAAATGCGGGGAACGATCAAGATTTTGTCCGCCACCTGCTTTTGCACCTCTGCCAGGCGGTGGATATAGTCAATCACCGCATCCTCCCGATCCGCCGAGCAAGGGCCGATCACCAACAGCAGCTTGTCGCTCTCGCTGCGGATAATGGCGGCGATCTCCTGATCCCGCTTGTCCTTGTAGGCAGCCAGCTCCGGCGTCAGGGGCATCTCTTTTTTCAGCTCCTGAGGAATGGGCAGCTTGCGAATAAAGTGCATATGATCCATTTTATCAAAATTCTGCATGGGCTTTACCTGATTTCTGTACTGTGATACCTATTATATTATACTGCCCGGAATAACTTGTCAAGAAAGCGCTTTAAATTACCACAACAGTAGAATACCGGGGGAATTGTAAATTTTGGCCCGCTGCCCTTGACCCGCTCCCTGCTTTGTATTACTATTAAAAGGATCATTTACAGGTAAAGCGGAGCAAAGCATGGCAAACGAACGAAAAAAACCTGCAAAAAAGAATACCCGCAGTCGGTCAACCCCACGGCGGACAAGCACCCGTAAAAAAGCCACCCGCAAAAAGCCCGCCGGCACCGCTCGGCACAAGGGACGGCGCAAAACCAACGGCCAATCTCTGTTTGCCAACCGGTGGGTGCAGGCGGCGCTGGCGCTGGTGATCGTGGGTGCGCTGGCTGCCACAGTGCTGGCACTGGGGAACCGCCATCAGCGGGTAACCTATGACTTTGGCACCGACGCCCCCTTTGTGGAGGGGGTAGACATCTCCGAGCACAACGGCACCGTGGACTGGACTACCCTGGCAAAAAGCGCCAAATTTGCCTTTATCCGTGTAGGCTATCGGGGCTACAACGACGGTGCGCTCCATGCAGACAAAATGGCAAAAGAGAACTTAAAAGCTGCCCGCAAGGCCGGGGTGCCGGTGGGTGTATATTTCTTCTCTCAAGCCACCACGGAGGAAGAAGCCAAAGAGGAAGCCCGTTTTGTGCTGGAAGCCGTGCGCTTTGCCAAAGTGGAGCTGCCGCTGATCATAGACTATGAATACGGCTACAACGCCGCCGGAGAACACGCCGGTCGGCTGTATGACGCCAATGTGAGCAAAAAGGACACCACCCGGCTGCTCACCGCCTTTTGTGACACCGTGACCGCCGACGGCTACACCGCCGGGGTGTACGCCAACTCACACTTTTACATTTCTAAATTCGACGCCGCCTCCCTGCCCAAGGGCACTCTGCGCTGGGTGGCGGACTACAACAGCGCCGTCACCTACACCGGGGATTTTGATATTTGGCAATATTCCAAAACCGGTAAGATCAAAGGCAACGGCAGCAAGTACATTGACCTAAACCGCTGGTATCTGGGAGGTTCCTAATGCAAAAAGCAAAAAAGAGATTGTTTTCTGTCACCGCCGTACTGCTGGCGGTGCTGGTGGCCTTAACGGCGCTGCTGCCTACGGCGGGCGCAGCCCAGGCCGCCACCATGAGATCCAAATACACCGACAAAAGCTACACCCACAACGCCCGATTTAACAAGCTGGAGGTGCTAAACGGTGTAGATATTTCCGCTTGGCAAGAAAAGGTGAACTGGAAAAAGATAAAGAACGACGGCATTGACTTCGCCATTCTACGCGCCGGGTACGGCAAGAAGGCCAGCCAGGAGGACGCCTACTTTGCCACCAACTTTAAGAACGCCACTGCCGCCGGGCTGCCGGTGGGTATTTACTGGTATTCTTATGCCAAGAGCGTGGCGGATGTGGAAAAAGAGGCGCGCCTGTGCCTGCAAGTACTGGGTAGCCGCACCCTGGATCTGCCGGTGTTTTATGACTTAGAGGAGAGCAGCCAGCTGAGCAAGGGCAAGGCCTTTTGCACCCAGCTGGTAGAGCGCTTTTGCAGCATTATTGCCGCTGCCGGGCACACCCCGGGGCTGTATATGAGCCGCAGCCCGCTGCTGGACTACATTGAGCAGGAAACCCGGGGCCGCTACGCCCTGTGGGTGGCAGAATACGGCTCCAAGACCTGCAAGTACGACGGCGATTACCTGATGTGGCAGTACGCAGACAACGGCAAGGTGGCCGGGGTCAACGGCAACACGGATATGGACTTTCTGTACGGCAACAAAAACAGTTTGCCCGGCTCTGCCACCCTGCTGAAAAGCAAGACCTACACCGGCAAAGCCATCACGCCCGCCCCCACCGTCACCGGCGAGGACGGCCAACCGCTGAAAGCGGACAAGGATTACACCCTGACCTATATCAATAACAAAGCGGTGGGCATGGCCACCATTACCGCCCAGGGGCTGGGCACTTACACCGGGCGGCGGTGGTACTATCGCTTTAAGATCCTGCCTGCCAAGGTCACCGGTCTGACCCTGGAGAGCCGCAGCAAAACACGGCTCACCTACACCTGGAACGCTACCCCCGGCGCCAACGCCTACTTGGTGAAGGTCATCAACCGCACCACCGGCAAAGGCTTTGACAAGGCAGTAAGCACCACCCGAGTGGATCTGACCGATTTAACAGACACCCAGCTGTACGAGGTGCAGGTGGCGGCTTATCGGGGCAACACCGCTTACCGAGGCCCCTATTCCAAGGTGAACGCCAAGCACGCCCTGCCGGGCACCGTCACCGGGCTGAAAACGCAAAAGACCGCCACCGGCTCCATTACCCTGAAGTGGAACAAAAAACCCGGCGCCGACGGCTATGTGGTGTACCAATATATTGCCGCCAAAAAGCAGACAAAGCGCTTGGCCACCACCACCGCCCGCAACTTTGTGTTCAAGGGCAGCGGCGCCAAGCCGGGCACCAAATACTACTTTTATGTGGCGCCCTACACGGTAGACTCCAAGACCAAGGAAGGCGCCAAGGGCACCCGACTGGCAACAACCACCCGCCCCACTGCCACCAAATGCACCGCCGCCAAATCCGCCAAAAAGCAGCAGATTACCGTGCGCTGGAACAAAGTGAAATGCAACGGCTATGCGGTGCAGTATTCCACCAAGAAGGACTTTTCCGGCGACAAAAAGACCCTGTATGTAAGCAGCGGCAAGGCCACCTGGAATATTAAAACCGCCAAGGGCGGCCGCACCTATTATGTGCGTCTACGCCCCTACACTACCGTAGGCAACACCCGCTACTACGGCAGCTACACCGCTGCCCGCGCCGTGCGGGTCAAGTGAGCACAACAGAAAAAATAAGCATAAAGCACCGTTCGTTGGAACGGTGCCTTTTTTGTGTTGTTGTGATTTGAATGGATGATTTTGTTCCCGGTGTTGTGGCGGAGATAAAACAAGACACCGAAAGCCCCTTTCGTAACACCTCCGGTGCAATCCCCCCCTGCGGCTACGCCGCTTCCGCCTAACTGGTGCCCGTCCCCCTCTGTCGCTACGCGACATCTCCCCGCACTGCGGGGAGTCACCCTTTACAAACCACAATAAGAAAACCTTGGAGTTTTACTACAAGGAGCAAAAGGAGAAAGAACTATGCAAAGATTTATTACAGACGAAAGAACAGGTATCCGATACGAACTCATCGGAGATTACTATTATCCCTGCCTGACAGTAGAGGAAAGTTCTCCCCTTTCAAAATACGGGCGGTTAAGGAAACGCTATTTGAGAGAACACAAGCGAGTTTTATATTACACTCTGCTGACAAGCGGAAAGTTATATGAACACCTTGCTGAAATTGATACTTCGGCTCGTGATATGGCAGAGTATCTGATAAAGGAAATGGCAAGAAAGCAAGGTGTAGCAGAAGAATTGAAAGCAAGGGATATGCTCCGCTGGGTTGGAAAGATGAATAACATTCGAGCCTG
>ERZ773242.55-NODE-55-length-115129-cov-11.408554_pt1 | contig 115129 bp, 76 predicted proteins | sample MGYA00511077_ERZ773242 | MGnify/ENA primary metagenome ERZ773242 (study PRJEB29015, sample SAMEA2737754) | human gut metagenome | biome: human gut; feature: human-associated habitat; material: faeces | place: China | collected 2012 ... | reverse complement strand
CGAGTGCCAGGGACAGCACTTTGTGCTGTCCCTGGCACTCGGGGGATTTTCAGTTCCGAAATAAGATTCGTGCGGCTACCTTTTGCGCAGGAACACCGTCGCCGTGCGCGAGGTGTTGTAGATGCGGATGCGGGGGCGCTCCTGCCCGTCGTCGCCCTTTGCGGGGAACGAAAAGTGCTCGGCATCCATCGACTGCCGCTCCTGGCCGCCGAAGCGCCGCTCGTCGGTCGAGAGCACCGGGACGTACTTGCCCGGCCCCTGCACCGGCAGTTCGTAGTCGGGGATCGAGGCCGTGGGGTGCCAGTTGAAGACGAACAGCAGCCGGCCGTGCGAGAAGACCATCGTTTTGTTGCGCTCGTCCATCAGCAGGTTCCACGCATAGCCCTCTTCGAGCACCTTGTATTTCTTCACCAGCCGGATCATCGCCCGGTCGAAATCACCCAGCCACGCATAGCGCAGGAATCCGTTCCGCGCCAGCGACCACTGCCGCCGGGCGTGGGCGTAGCTCCACCCGTTGCCCTCGCGCGGGAAGTCGATCCACTCGGGATGCCCGAATTCGTTGCCCATGAAGTTGAGGTAGGCTTGTCCGCCCGTGGAGATGGTCATCAGGCGGATCATCTTGTGCAGGGCCATGCCGCGGTCGATGACGATGTTCTCCGACGCGCGGTCCATGTGGAAATACATCTCCTTGTCCATCAGCCTGAACGCCAGCGTCTTGTCGCCCACCAGCGCCTGGTCGTGCGACTCGGCGTAAGCCACGGTTTTCACTTCGGGCAGGCGGTCGGTCATCACGGACCACATCTCCCAGATGTTCCACTCCTCGTCGGGAAACTCTTTCAGCTGTTTGATCCAGAAGTCGGGAATCGCCATCCCCAGGCGGTAGTCGAAGCCGACGCCGCCGTCGGCGATCGGGATGCACATCCCCGGCATGCCGCTCACGTCCTCGGCGATGGTCACGGCCGAGGGCCGGAAGTCGTGCGCGAGGCGGTTGGCGAGGGTGAGGTAGAGGAGAGCCTCCTCGTTGACCCCCGGGTCGAAGAAGCGGTCGCGCGAGTCGAATGCGACGTAGCCGTGGTGGTGGTAGATCATCGAGGTCACGCCGTCGAAGCGGAAGCCGTCGAAATGGAACTCGTCGAGCCAGTATTTGACGTTCGACAGCAGGAAATGGCGCACCTCGTCCTTGCCGTAGTCGAAGAGTTTCGAATCCCAGTAGGGCTGGTAGCCTGCCTCGCCCGCCGGCGAGTAGAGATGGTCCGTGCCATCGAGTTCGTTGATCCCCTCGTTGAGGTTCTTCACGTAGTGGGCGTGCACGAGGTCCATGATGACCGCGAGCCCCAGCTCGTGAGCCCGGCGGATCAGCTCTTTCAGCTCCTCGGGCGTGCCGCAGCGCGATGTCGGGGCAAAGAAGCTCGACACGTGGTAGCCGAACGAACCGTAGTAGGGGTGTTCGGCCACGGCCATCAGCTGCACGGCGTTGTAGCCGTCCTTCTTGATGACCGGGAGTATCTTTTCGGTGAATTCGCGGTAGGTGCCCACGCCCTCACGCTCCTGGGCCATGCCCACGTGGGCTTCGTAGATCAGCAGGCTGCCGATCTTCGAGGCGTCGAAGGCGTCGCCCCGCCAGTCGAACGGCTCCGAGGGCGCCCAGAACTGCGCGGTGTAGTTCTTCGTCGCCTCGTCCTGTACGACGCGCGCGGCGTAGGCCGGAATGCGGTCCAGCCAGCCGTTGTCGCCGTGGACGTGGAGTTTGTAGAGCGAGCCGTGCACCAGCCGGTCGCGGTACATCGCCGTGGGGAAAAAGGCGCTCCACACCCCCGCCGCGTCGCGGTGCATGCGGATCTCGGTGCGCTGCCAGTTGTTGAAGTCGCCGAAGACGTAGACATCGTGCGCCCCCGGCAGCCACTCGCGGAACCACCATCCGTCGAGTTCCTCGTCGCGCTGCCAGCCGAAATAGCGGTAGCCGTTGGCGTAGTCCACGATCGACCCCGAAGCGCTCTCGATCCGCGCCATCTGCCGCTCGTACTGTGCGTAGCGGCGGTTCATATGTTCTTCGACGGGCTGCAACCATGCGTCGCGCTCTACGACGGGCAGTCTTCGGGGCGTTTTTTCCATAGGAGATGCTGGATTTCTATAAAGTATGACAAAAACCGGACGGATTCGAAGCCGGACCGCCTGCGGTTCGGCAAGACTTTCCGACTGATAAAAGTGCCGTTACGACACCAAATATACGAAAAAATTTCTATCTTTGTCTCCGAACGAAAACGAATCCCTATTACTAACATTTACTAACATCCAAAAAAAATTTATGAAAGGACAACCCAAAGGATTGATCGCGGCGGCCCTCGCCAACATGGGCGAACGCTTCGGTTTCTATATCATGATGGCTATCCTTACCCTGTTCATCTCGGCCAAGTTCGGTCTGGACGAGGCCACCGCAGGGTATATCTATTCGGGCTTCTACGCTTCGATCTACCTGCTGGCGCTGGTCGGCGGCATCATCGCCGACAAGACCAAGAACTACAAGGCGACGATCATGTGGGGCCTGATCGTGATGAGCATCGGCTATCTGCTCATCGCCATCCCGACGCCGACGCCCGTGCCGAGTCTGTGGCTCTACCTGACGCTGACCTGCCTGGGACTGCTGGTGATCGCCTTCGGCAACGGTTTGTTCAAGGGCAACTTGCAGGCGCTGGTGGGCCAGATGTACGATAACAGCGAATTCAGCGCCAAACGCGAATCGGGCTTCCAGATCTTCTACATGTTCATCAATATCGGCGGTTTCTTCGCTCCGTTCGTCGCCATCGGCGTGCGCAACTGGTGGCTGAAGGTCAACAATTTCGACTACAACGCCAAACTCCCGGCTCTGTGCCACGAATATCTTGCCAAAGGCGAGGAGATGGTCGGCGAGGGCCTCGCCAACCTCAATTCCTACGCTTCGGCGGCGCACCTCGACGGAACGCCCGTGAGCGACCTCGGGGCCTTCTGCAACACCTACCTCGATGTCTTCAACCGCGGTTTCCACTATGCGTTCATCGCGGCGATCGTGATGATGCTCATCTCGCTGGCGATCTACATGGCCAACCGCAAGCGGTTCCCCGATCCTTCGAAAAAGGCCGCTGCCGCCGGCGCCAAGGCTTCGGCCGAGGAGATCAAGATGTCCGCCCAGGAGATCCGCCAGCGCATCTACGCCCTGTTCGCCGTCTTCGGCGTGGTGATCTTCTTCTGGGTGTCGTTTCACCAGAACGGCTATTCGCTGACCTATTTCGCCCGCGACTACGTGAATCTCGACGTTATCAACATCGATCTGGGATTCACGACCATCAAGGGCGCGGAGATCTTCCAGAGCGTCAATCCTTTCTTCGTCGTCTTCCTCACGCCGATCATCATGTGGTTCTTCGGCTGGCTGCGCAAGCGCGACATCGAGGTCTCGACCCCGATGAAGATCGCCATCGGCATGGGCATCGCCGCCCTGGCCTACGTCTTCCTGATGCTCTTCTCGCTGGCCCTGCCGACGAAGGCCGAACTGGCCGGCATGCGCGCCGACGAGGTGCAGTCGCTGCTTGTCACCCCGTGGGTGATGGTGGGCCTCTACTTCATCCTCACCGTCGCCGAGCTGTTCATCTCGCCGCTGGGTCTGGCGTTCGTGTCGAAGGTGGCGCCTCCCCACATGCAGGGCCTGATGCAGGGCTTCTGGCTGGCCGCCACGGCCGTGGGCAACGCCCTGCTGTTCGTCGGCGGATGGCTCTACCTCCATATGCCGATGTGGGCTACGTGGGCCGTGTTCGTCGCCGCCTGCGGCTTGTCGATGCTCGTCATGCTCTCGATGGTCCGCTGGCTCGAACGGGTCACCAAATAATCCGCGCGATTTTTCGCCCGGCCGCCGCAGATTTCCTGCGGCGGCTTTTTTGTCGCCCACGGCGGAGTAGTCCCCGACGGCTTCTTCCTGGTCGGATTCGTTGAAAAACCGCCGAAAACGGAAAACTTTTTTGTTTCATGAGTTTCCCTGTCTATATTTGTCGTATCAATTCGGATCGGATCATGGACCAGAAGGAACGAATCATCGAACAGGCGATGCAGATGTTCGTCGCCCAGGGCATCAGGTCGGTGCGCATGGACGACATCGCGCAGCAGCTGGGTGTCTCGAAACGAGCGCTTTACGAGCTGTTCGGCGACAAGGAGGGGTTGCTCTACCTCGCTATGGAACGTTTTTTCGAGTGCAAGCGCATCGAGCGGGCCGCAGCCTGCGCCGGGGCCCGCAACGTGCTCGAAGCGATGTTCATGGTGCTGGGGTGCGTGGCCGACGAGTCGGAGACGATACAGCGGCTGCTGGGCAACCTGCGCAAGTTCTATCCGGCCGTTCATGCCAGGCTGATGCGCGAAGGGACCGCCCAGAGCCGTCTCGATTTGCTGCGGATGCTCGAAACGGGCATTGCCGACGGGCTTTTCACCGGGAGTTTCAACCTCGATCTGGCCATTGCGGTGCTTTATTACACGGCTTCGGCCATCACCAAGCGCAAGGACATCCCGCTGCCCGAGGGGATGACCGAGCGCGAGGCTTTCGTGCAGATCATCAGCAACTTTTTCCGCGGCATCTCCACGGCCAAGGGGCTGGAGCTCATCGACGACTACCTGAAACGCTATGAACCGGCCAAGACCGGAAACAAATCGGAATTATGAATATTCCGATGAAAAGGCTGATTCTGACCCTGCCGCCGCCGCTGGTGTCCGGGCATCGGGCAGGTGCACATTGAGGCGGAAAAAATGCAAGCGAGCTTGCTTTTTTCTCTCGGCTTATTCGTATCTTTGTAACCATGAAACTCACCTTTCTGGGAACCGGAACCTCGCAGGGCGTACCTGTCATCGGCTGCCGCTGCAAGGTCTGCACCTCGGCGGACCGGCGCGACAGACGCCTGCGCACGGCGGCTATGGTCGAGACGCACGGCGTGAGGCTGGTGATCGACGCCGGGCCCGATTTCCGCTACCAGATGCTTCGCACGGGCGTGCGCCATATCGACGCCATCCTGCTGACCCACGAACACAAGGACCACATCGGCGGGCTGGACGACGTGCGGGCTTTCAATTTCGTCGATTATCCGCCGACCATCCACAAGGTCCACATCTACGCTGCGCCGCAGACGCTGGCGTGCGTGCGCAAGGATTTCGACTATGCCTTCGCGCAGGACAAATACCGCGGCGTCCCGGAGATCGAGTTGCACGAGGTGGACGTGGCGCACCCCTTTGCGGTCGGGGGCGTGGAGATCATCCCGGTTTCGGGACGCCACTCCGAACGCTTCCGGGTCACGGGCTACCGCATCGGGCCGCTGGCCTATCTCACGGATTTCAAGACCATCGAGGATGCCGAGGTCGAAAAGCTCCGCGGGGCGGAGGTGCTGGTGGTCAACGCGCTGCGCTTCGCCGTGCATCCGTCGCATTTCAACCTGGAAGAGGCGCTGGCGCTGATCCGCCGCGTCGGGCCGCGCGAGGCTTATATTACGCACATGTCCCACGAGATCGGGTTGCATGCCGCGACGGAGACGATGCTTCCCGAAGGGGTGCATCTGGCTTACGACACATTGGAAATCGAAATAAACGAACAGTATGAAAACACTCAGGGATAAGGTCATCGTCATCACGGGGGCTTCGTCGGGCATCGGCGAGGCGATGGCGAAGGAGTATGCCGCGCAGGGCGCGAAGGTGGTGCTCGGGGCGCGCAGCGTCCAGAAATTGCAGCTTCTGGCGGGCGACATCCGCTCGACGGGCGGCCGGGCGGCTTACTGCGGCGTGGACGTGACGAAGCCCGCCGAATGCAAGGAGCTGATCGGCACCGCCGTCCGTGAGTTCGGGGGCATCGACGTGCTGATCTGCAACGCGGGGATCTCGATGCGCGCGATCTTCGACGACGTGGAGCTCGACGTGCTGCACAAGCTGATGGATGTCAATTTTTGGGGTACGGTCTATTGCTGCAAATACGCATTGCCCTACTTGCAGGCGTCGAAAGGCTCGGTCGTCGGCATTTCGTCCGTCGCCGGGTTGCACGGGCTGCCCGGCCGTACGGGTTATTCGGCTTCGAAATACGCCATGACGGGCTTCCTCGAAACGCTGCGCATCGAAAACCTCAAGAAGGGGTTGCACGTGATGATCGCCTGCCCGGGATTCACGGCCTCGAACGTCCGTTTCTCGGCCCTGACGGCCGACGGGTCGCAGCAGGGCGAGACTCCGCGCGACGAGGCGAAGATGATGACCGCTGAGCAGGTCGCCCGCATCGTGGCGAAGGGCATCCTCCGGCGCAAACGCCTCTGCCTGATGGAGATCGAGGGGCGCGCGACGCATTTCGTGAAGAAATTCGCCCCGGCGTTCCTCGACCGGATGTTCTATCTGGTGATGTCCCGGGAGCCCGATTCTCCGCTGAAATAGCCTGCGGCGACATGTCGTACGGGAGTTCTGCAAACGGAACTCCCGTTTTTCGTGCCCTTTGCGGCTCGGGCGCGGCGTCTGTTCCGACCTCGCCGGAGGAGCTTTCCGGGGCCGTTTTTGGACAAATTCCGCATCCGATTGCACAAATTCAAAGTTTATTTGAGCGGTTTCTAAAATCAATTCTTCAATTCTCAGGGTGCTTGCGGGGGCTTATCGGTAATTTTGCTTACCGAAACATGTAAAACCTGAACAAAAAACCTGAACCGCTCATGAGAAGAAATTTTCTCCCCATTGTGGGTCTCCTCTCTCTGTTCGTGCTGGGTGCGTGCTCCGCGGAGCGAGATCCGAAGATCGCATCCCTGAAACACGCCCTCGAAGTCGCCGACAGCCAGCTGCTGGACGCTGCCGCCGAACTCGACACGACGAATTGCTTTCCCCGTTCGCTGATGCCCAAATTCCGGGCCGTAGATGCCAAGGACTGGACAAGCGGATTCTTCCCCGGATCGCTCTGGCAGTGCTACCGCTTCACGGGCGACGAGAAACTCCTCGCCGAAGCCCGGAAATACACCGACCGGCTGGAGGGCATACAATATTATAAAGGGACGCACGACCTGGGCTTCATGGTCTTTTGCAGCTTCGGCCAGCAGATGCAGACGCTGCACGACCGGCATTCGGAAGAGGTGATCGTCGAGGCCGCCAAGAGCCTCGTTTCGCGCTGCGATCCCCGCATCGGGCTGATCCGTTCGTGGGATTTCGGCGAGTGGAACTACCCGGTCATCATCGACAACATGATGAACCTCGAAATGCTTTTCTGGGCTTCGAAGCACACGGGCGATCCCGTCTACCGCGACGTGGCGGTCCGCCATGCCGACATCACGATGCAGAACCATTTCCGCGACGACGCCAGCTCGTTCCATGTCGTGAGCTACAACGACGACGGCACGGTCGAGAGCCGGGGCACGTTCCAGGGTTATTCCGACTCCTCGGCGTGGGCCCGCGGACAGGCGTGGGGCCTCTACGGCTACACGATGTGCTACCGCGAGACGGGCGACGCGAAATACCTGAAACATGCCGAGCGGATCGCCGGCTTCATCATGCACCATCCGAACACCCCCGCCGACCGGATTCCCTATTGGGACTACGACGCCCCGAACATCCCCGACGCTCCGCGCGACGCTTCGGCCGCCGCGGTGATCTCGTCGGCGCTGTTCGAGCTTTCGACGATGGTTCCCGAGGCCGAGGGCCGGAAGTACTTCGACTATGCCGAAACGTTGCTGATGAACCTTTCGTCGGACGCTTATCTGGCCGGGAAGGGCACCAACGGCGGCTTCATCCTGATGCACAGCGTCGGCCACCTGCCTGCCGACAGCGAGATCGACACTCCGCTCAACTATGCGGATTACTACTACCTCGAAGCCATCGGGCGTTACCTGTCGCTGCGGGGTCTCGACCCGCGGCGGATCTGACGCCGGTTCTGAAAAAACCTAAAATCACCTATAACCTATGAAACGCATTTTTACTGAAATTTCGGCGTTCGGATTCATCGTGGCAGTCCTGTTCTCGGCGGGCTGTCTGTCGGATGATCTGGGACGATCGGACAACGGCAGCGGAACGGGTTCCACGGAGCCGACGATTCCCGACAACAGCGTGATCGAAGCGGGCGTGTTCGGCGCTCTGAACCTCGATTATCCCGGTCTTGCCGCCGTGAAGGCTTACTACGAGTCCGACCAGTACTACCTGGCGGCGCAGGCTTTGCTGGAATACTACCGTGGCCGGACCGACGTGGTCAACGGCAACGTCAACCTGATCGCACCCTCGATCTCCGCCGAGGAACAGGTGTGGGCCGATCAGGCGCTCCTCGCCAACGAGTATCGTTTTTACGTTGAGGGTTACATGGACGGCGACGTGCCTTATTCCTACCTGAAATCCCGGGCCGTTGACTGGACCGTTTGCCCGACGGGCGATCTGGAACAGCGCTACCGCGTGCACCGCCATCAGTGGATGGTCCCGCAGGGAAAGGCTTACCGCACGTCGCTCGACGAGACCTATGCCTCCGAATGGGTGACGGTCTACGAGGACTGGTTGGGGAAATATCCCCGTCCGACGGGCGACGTGGACTACGACGCCGATCCCGCCTCGCAGCCCGAGGAGTCGCGCGAGGCATTGTATGCCTGGCGTCCGGCCGATGTGGCCTGCCGTGTCGAGGCCCAGTGCGATCTGCTCTATTATTTCATGCAATCGACCTCTTTCACGCCGCAGCTGCTTTCGAAGTTCCTGGCGAATCTCGCCGAGCAGGCCGAGCATGTCAGGACGCACTATTCGGAGGATGTCGATACGAAGGCTGCGGAGGCGCACGCCGTGTTCCGCGCCGGTACGATTTTCCCCGAGATGAAGCGGGCCGAAGAGTGGGTCGAGAGCGGCTCGGGGTCGATGAACGAAGGCATCGACGCCAGCGTGTTCGAGGTGCTGGATCTCGATTACAGCGGCCTGACGAAGGTGAAGCGCGCCTACGACATCGGCGATTACTATATGGCGCTGGAAGAGTTGATGAACTACTACCGTTCGCGCACCCACGGGCTGAATCCCAATGTCGACCTTTCGAGTGTGACGCCCACGGCCAACGAGCTGCGTTGGGCCGATTACGCGCTCCGTGAGAACGACTATCGTTTCTATGTCAACAATTACTATGATGCCGCAGCCGGTGAAAATGTGCCTTATTCGTATAAGAGCAAGAGCGGCGACGGCATCGACTGGACGATCTGGCCTACCGGCGAGCAGGAGCAGCGTTACCAGCTCCACCGTCACCAGTGGATGGTTCCGCAGGCCAAGACCTACTATTCGTCGCAGGACGAGAAATACGCCCTGAACTGGATCGAGGTCTACGGCGACTGGATCAAGCAGAATCCCAAGCCCGAGCAGGGCACCGACGTGACCAACCACGCTTCGTGGCGTCCGCTCGACGTGGCAGCCCGCCTGATCGACCAGTGCGCCCTGCTGGAGTACTACCAGCAGTCGGAGTCCGTCACGATCGAATGGCTGACCGAGGTGCTGAAGCATCTCGACGAGCATGCCAACCACATCATGAACAACTATTCGGCCGACTCCAACCACCGCATTACCCAGGCGCAGGCCGTGACCTTTGCCGGCATGCTGTTCCCCGAGTTGAAGAACGCTGCGGCGTGGAAGACGAGCGGCACGGGCGTCCTTGGCGACGCGGTGACCTCGGAGTACTTCCCCGACGGCTGGCTGAAGGACGGAGACCTGCATTACCACATCTCGGGTATCGAGGATTTCCGGGTGTCGCTGGACGTGGCGCAGCGCAACGGCGAGGAGAGTCGTTTTTCGTCGGGTTACGTCGAGTCGATGCGCAAGATGACCGACGTGGTGATGAACATGATCTATCCCGACTACACGGTGCCCAACATGGCCGACACGCGCCGCGCCACGTGGACCGCACGGGTGCTTCAGCGCAACCTGACCAACTACTACAACCTCTTCCCCGACAACGAGCAGATGCGCTGGATGGCGACGGCCGGTGCCGAGGGGACGATTCCCGAAACGAAGGTCAAGACCTTCCCCGACGGCGGTTACTACGTGATGCGCACGGGCTGGACCGTGGCCGACATGATGATGGTGTTGCAGAACACGCCCGACGGACCTTCCGAGCAGTGGCACCGCCAGTACGACAACAACACGTTCGAACTGTGGGTCAAGGGCCGCAATTTCTTCCCCGACTCGGGCTGCTTCTCCTACGGGGGCACCTCTTCGTCGAATGCCGACCGGCGCAAGTATGCCGCTTCGACGGCCCACAACACCGTCACGCTCGACAATAAGAACGTTTCGAGCGACGGCAAGATGCTCAAGCAGTTCTCCAAGTCGGGCTCGGGCCACTCGTACCAGGCGCTGGTGCTGGAGAATCCCTCCTACGAAGGGCTGACGCACCGCCGCACGATCTTTATGGTAGATGACAAATTCTATGTGATCCTCGACGAGGCTTACGGCTCGGCTGCGGGCACCGTCAATCTGAATTTCAACATCACCGAAGGAACCGATGCGCAGGTGGTGTACGATACCTCCGAGGGCGGTTTCCACACGGCATTCGCCGACGGCAACAACCTGCTGGTACGCACCCGGGCGAGCAAGTCGGGCGCTTACGTTCAGAAGACGGGTTTCGTCTCCTACAACATCAACCAGACTGCGGAGCGCAAGGCCTACCAGCTGAACCTCGAAAAGACGGCCGACGAACCGGTCGTGCGTTATGCCACGGTGCTGCTGCCGACGTCCGACGCTTCGGCCGAAGAGGTCTCCATCACGCTGGGCGACTGGTCGGAGACCGGCGGTTCGGTCCGTGTGCAGGTCGGGGGTGTTTCCTATCCTGCGTTGTCCTATACCCTGTAACCTTAAAACCGCAATAACCTATGAAATCCCTGTTTCGAAACGTATGTTTCGCAGCGCTGACCGCCCTTTGCGCGGTCGTGCTCGCGGCCTGCGAAGACGACGATACCAAGAGCGGCGACCTGCAGCTCTTCTATCCGACGGTCGTGGACATCGGTCCTTCGATGAATTTCGTGTCGGGCACCCCGACCTACTACGGCCCCGCGCCGTCCAACTTCTCGATTGCGGGCATCACGCTCGACGACAAGGCCTTCACGTCCGAGTGCTTCTCGATCGGTGCCGATACCGGCATGGTCAGCATCTCGAATACGGATGCCCTCGATCCCGGTACCTACAAACTGACGATTGCGTGTCAGGCCGGCGGCGGCGCCTACCGCTTCGAGAATATCTTCGTGGTGCGGATGGTTTCCGCCACGCCCGAGGCGATCGAGGTGAGCGAGCCGACGCTCGTGATTCCCTATGCCGAACTGGAGACCACCGAAGCTTCGGTCACGGTGGCGCCGGTGGGCGAGTCGGTGTCGATTCTGAACTATTCGCTCGTTCAGGCGGAGGGTTTCGAATACTTTACCATCTCCAAAGACGGCGTTGTGACATATAACGCTGAATTCACGGGCGAGGTGATGCCGGGCAGTTATCCGCTGCCTGTCAAGATCGAAACCTATGCGGGTTCGGCGACCTATGAGAATCTGCTGACGGCACGCATCACCAGCGAGCCGTTGGAGGTGCGCTATCCTTCGGCTTCGGGACGTATGGAATACAACATGGCTTTCCTGGGTTCGACGCCTTCGCTGAAGGGTTCGCCCGACGAGGTCGTGTGGGCTATCAAACAGGTGATTCCGGCCGAGGGAACCGATCCGACCGACAAAATCAAGATTGATCCGGCTACGGGTGTCGTCTCGGTCGATGCCGGCAGCGAACTGCCCATCGATGCCTCCTATACGCTCGACCTCACGGTGAAGAACAGTTTCGGCTCGACCGATTTCGACGGCGCCTATACGTTGAGCGTGATCGAGTTCATAGCTCCTATCGAATCTGATAAGTTTGGCTATGAGGATGCTGTGGCGATTCAGGGCGGAGAGTTCAAGGTTTCCAAGAAGGCCGGTTTTGTCGGCGACGAGGTGACCTTCTCGCTGGGCGACGTTCCCGCCGGGGTTCAGGGCCAGATTTCGATCGATCCGGTGACGGGCGATGTTTCGGCCGCCAAGGGACATTCGATCCCGATGGGGGTGTATGACATTCCCGTCAAGGCTTCCAACCTGAAAGGTGAGGCGGAAACCACCCTCAAACTGACCGTCAACGAGAATCCTTACTATTTCACGACGATTACTTACGGCAATAACCTCGGCCTCACTCCGGTTGAAAACTATGCCAACCAGTTCTATTTCGCGGCCGCCGCGGATTTCACGGAACTGACGCCGACGACCGACGCCAAACCGGGCACGAAACTTTCGTGGTCGATCAAGATCAAGCACCAGTGTTCGGGTACGCTGATCGATTCGGAGACGGGCGCCATCACGCCGAAGGGATTCAAGTCCGGCAACGGCGGTCTGGTCCTGGTGACGGCTACCGCCGGTGAAGGCGAGGTCGGCGAGACGTCGATCACGGTTCCCGTTTTCTTCTCGTTCCACGTTGCCGTGTCCGGCGTGACGGTTCGTTACAAACCGTTCGTCATGCAGGTCAATCCGCGCCGGGGAGGAACCTCGGTTGTTCCGGAAATCACCGGTGTGCCCAATCTTTCGTCGTTCCTGCTGGATTACCGCCGCACGTTCAACTACTACAATATCGGCGGTCCCGCGTCGCACAAGGACGGCACTCCGGCCGCAAGTACCGACACGTTCCTGTATCAGATGTGGAAGGCGTACTACAACAGCATCGGTTCGGCAACGGTGGGCACCGGTTCGAAAGACCCGATTTCCTATTACGTGAATACGGCGCGTCTGGGCTCGGCGCTGGCCTATGTGGAACCTGCCACCAAATCGGTCGTCGTGAATGCCAACAAATGGATCGACTCGAACAACGTGGCAGCCAACGGTGCGTTCATCGCCCAGATGACTTTCGTCACGGATGGCAATTCGGGCGGTATCAACTCCGGCTCGCAGATCTTCCCCATCTGGATTTGGTTCGACGAGAAATTTTAAACCTAACTGAACATGAAACCTATGAAATACATGATAAACCGGGCTTTCGGGCTGAGAGGGGTGCTGACCCTTCTCGCCCTGATGCTGGCCTTCGCGGCGTCGGCCCAGAACAAGATAACGGGTAAGGTCGTCGATGAGAACGACCAGCCGGCTATCGGAGCCAACGTCGTGGTCAAGGGCACGACGCAGGGCGTTTCGACCGACCTGAAAGGTATGTTCGCGATTCCGGTCAAGACGGGCGACGTGCTGGTTTTCTCCTACCTGGGTTATAAGTCCCAGGAGGTGAAGATCGCCGCCCAGACCCGGCTGGACATTAAACTCGTTCCCGAAGCGAACATCATGGACGAAGTGGTGGTCGTGGGTTACGGCGCCGTGAAGCGCGGCGACCTGACGGGTTCGGTCGCTTCGGTGTCCTCGAAGGATGTCGAAGGCTACAAGACCGGTTCGGTGATGGAGGCTCTCGGAGGGCAGATCGCCGGCGTGCAGATCACCGCCACGGACGGCACTCCGGGCGCCGGTTTCGACATCAAGGTGCGCGGTATCGGTTCGGTCAACGGCGACACTTCGCCGCTCTACATCGTCGATGGTTTCCAGGTGGACAATATCGACTACCTCTCCAACTCGGACATCGAGTCGATCGAGGTGCTCAAGGACGCCTCCTCGTCGGCCATCTACGGTTCGCGCGCCGCCAACGGCGTGGTGATGGTGACGACCAAATCCGGTAAGGTGGGGCGCCCCGTGGTGACCTACAACGGTTCGGCCAGCTACCGCCAGATCTCCAAGACCCTCGATCTGCTCTCGCCCTACGAGTTCGTGAAGCTGCAAACCGAGGCGTGGCCCGACAAGTTCGGATCGACGTATTACAGGGCCGGCAGCGACGACGACGGCATTCCCTACCGCTACCAGTCGATCGAGGATTATCGGAACGTGAAGGGGGTGGACTGGCAGAACGAAACGTTCCGTCCCACCTGGTCGCAGGACCACAACGTTTCGATCTCGGGCGGCAACGACAAGACCAAGTACGCTTTCTCGTTCGCCGACTTCCTCGAAAACGGTATCTTCAAGAACAGCGCCTTCAACAAGGTCACGGCCAAGATGCGCGTGAGCCATAAGATCTCGAAAGCCGTGTCGGTAGAGGCCACGGTCAACTATGCCAACACCGACAAGCGCGGTGTGGGCACCTCGGGCGACAACGGCCGTTTCAACATGCTGGCGCAGATTCTGCGCGCGCGTCCCACGGCGGGCCTCAGAATGACCGACGAGGAGCTGTTGGCGTCGTCGATCGACCCGCTGGAGCTTGAATCCTCGGAGTCGTTGTCGCAGGTGAACCCCATCAAACAGGCCGAGTCGGTGATCAACACCACGAAGACCGAGATGTGGTCGGGCAACCTGGCGCTGAACATCGATTTCGGCAAGGGATGGACTTTCCGCACCGCCGGAACCTACAATACCTCCAATGCGCGCAACTACGTCTTCTACCAGGACGGATCGAAGGAGGCTTACCGCAACGGCCAGACGCCCTACGGTTCGACCCGCATGACGCGCAACGTTCGCTGGACGAATTTCAACTACCTGACTTATAAGTATAAGCGCAATAAGGGCCATGCGTTCGATGTCATGCTCGGACAGGAGACCTCGTTCCAGGGAACGGAATACCTGCTGGCCGGGGCTACGGATTTCCCGTTCGACAATCTGGCCAATAACAACCTCGGGCTGGGCGCTACGCCGACCACGGCGGATTCGGACCGTTCGGACAAGATGCTCGTTTCGTTCTTCGCCCGCGGAAACTACAACTACCGCGATCGCTACCTTTTCACGGCGACGGTTCGTGCCGACGGTTCTACGGTGTTCAGCAAGAACCACAAATGGGGATATTTCCCGTCGTTCTCGGCGGCATGGCGTGTTTCGGAGGAGAACTTCATGAAGAAGCAGGATGTCGTCTCCAACCTGAAACTGCGCGCCGGATGGGGTGTCGTGGGCAACGACCGCATCACCAACTACCTTTCGCTGGAACTCTATTCGCAGGGTAAGTACGGCTACGGCAACAATGTTATCACGGTGCTGTCGCCCAAGCAGTTGCAGAACGAGGACATCAAGTGGGAGGCTTCGCAGAGCACCAATGTCGGCATCGACCTGGGCCTGTTCCGCAACCGCCTGAACATCACGGCGGATTTCTTCCTCAAGGACACGAAGGACCTGCTGATGGCCGCCAACCGGGCCTATGTCTCGGGTTTCGCCTCGCAATGGAAGAACGTGGGCAAGATCCGCAACAAGGGTATCGAGATTGCGATCAATTCGACGAACATCGCTTCGAAGAGCGGTTTCCGCTGGACGACCGATTTCAACATCTCGTTCATCCGCAACGAACTGCGCGCGCTGGCCGGCGGAGCGAAGGAGATGCAGACCTCGGCGAGCTGGAACAGCGACTACACGGGTTACGACTACACGGCCCGCGTCGGGCAGTCGCTGGGTCTGATCTACGGTTATGTTTTCGACGGCGTGTACCAGACTTCGGATTTCAATGTCAACGCCGCAACGGGCGAGTATGTGCTCAAAGAGGGTGTCACCGACATATCGGATCATGCCGGCGTGCCCGTGGAGCCGGGTATGGTCAAGTATAAGGATACCGACGGCGACGGGGTCATCACCACGGCCGACCGTACGGTGATCGGCAACGGTACGCCCAAGTGGTACGGCGGTATCACCAACACCTTTTCGTTCAAGGGCGTGGACCTGAGCTTCATGTTCCAGTTCAACTACGGCAACGACGTTTACAACGCCACCCGCATCTACGCTTCGCAGACGCAGGACCAGCGTGCCAACCTGATGGCCGAGGTGGCCGACCGCTGGACGGTGACCAACGCCTCGAACAAGGTTCCGGCCTGGGACGGATATATCAAGAACGAGATCTATTCGCGCTTCATCGAGGACGGTTCGTTCCTGCGGTTGAAGAACCTGACCGTGGGCTACACCTTCCCGCAGCGATGGACGCGCAAGTTCTATGTTTCGAAGCTGCGCCTCTATTTCACGGCTCAGAACCTCTTCGTGGTGACGGGCTATAAGGGCTACGACCCCGAGGTGAACATGCGTGCGTCGAATCCCATGACCCCTTCGCTCGACTGGGGCGCCTATCCGAAGAGCAAAGTCTATACGTTCGGTATCGATCTGACCTTCTAATACGATAAAACCATGAAAAAGATATTTTTATACTGCCTGCCGTTCTGCCTGCTGTTCGCCTCGTGCTCCGACCTGCTCGACGAGGAATCCTACTCGGAGACCGGCAAGGGCAACTACCTGAACAACGCCAAGGAGGCCGAGACGGTCCTCCAAGGTGTTTACAAGAACCTGGCGAATGAGTACACCTATTCGTACCACCTGTCGCTGCTGTTCACGATTTCGACCGACATCGCTCAGTGCGAGGGCAGTTCGACGACTTCGTTCCGCGAGATCCCGACCAACTCCCACAACGCCTCGACGTCGCAGATCTCCCGCACGTGGCAGCAGCTCTACTCGGCGATTTACGATGCCAACGACTTCATCGAGACCGTTTCGGGCCGCATGGACAGTTGGGGCTCTTCGGACCGCGAATTGGCGACCATCTATCTGGGCGAGGCCCGGGCTTTGCGTGCGCTGTTCTATTTCGAACTGGTGCGCTGGTACGGCAATGTCGTGCTGATGACCTCGACGGCCGATTCGCGCAAGAAGGACGAAGATTATGAGCAGACTGCCGCGAAGGATGTCTATGCCTATATCGAAGAGGATCTGAAATACGCCGCCGAGGTGCTTCCCTGGGCCGTCGACGACACCAAGCGTACGAGCAACGCCTATCGTTTCTCGAAGGGTGCCGCATTGGGCCTGCTAGCCAAGGTTTACTGTACATGGGCCGGTTATCCCGTGAAGGACGAATCGAAGTGGGCCGAGGCCGAGAAGGTTGCCCGCCGTGTCGTGGAATCGGGCAAGCACCGCCTGATCTCCGACTACGAAACCGTCTGGAAGAACACCTGCAACGGTATCTGGGATGCGGGCGAGAGCCTGATCGAAGTGTCGTTCTACTCGCCGACGGGCCTCGACAGCGACAACACGGCCGGACGTATCGGCAAATGGAACGGCGTATCGGCCACCACGATCGACGGCGAGCGCGGACGCAATGCCGCCAACTGGAAGGTCGTCTATACGTTCACCCGTGACTGGGAGGCGCAGAACGATCCCCGCATGAAACTTTCCATCGCCGATTACAAGTACGATCATACGCTGGGCAGCGGCCCGATCACCTATTTCTCGACCATTTCGAGTGCGAATCCCTCCGAGGACCAGAAGAACCGGCAGCGCCAGCTCTTCACGCCGGGCAAGTGGGACACCGAGAAGTATGTCGAGACATCGAACTATATCGTCAACAACGACAAATCGAACGTCAACTGGTATATCCTGCGCTATTCCGACGTGCTGCTGCTCTTCGCCGAGGCGCTCAACGAGTCGGGCGGTTCGATCGTCGATGCCGTCGATGCCGTGAACGCCGTGCGCCGCCGCGGTTTCGGCGACACGAAGCACGATCTTTCCTACGGTCTTTCGCGTGAGGACCTGCGCGAAGCGATCCGCAAGGAGCGCGCCTATGAGCTCTGTTTCGAAGGCCACCGCAAGCAGGACCTGATCCGCTGGGGCATCTATTACGACCGTGTCATGGAAACCGCTCAGGAGTTGGTGAACTGGTATTCCAATGCCAACTATGCGGTTGCCAGATACATTATCAAGGGCCGTCACGAGCTGCTGCCCATTCCGCAGCGCGACCTTGACATGATGCCCAAGTGCAAGCAGAATTCCGGTTGGGGACAGTGACCGGACGACGTTGAAAACGACGGGAGTTACGTACTGAAAACGTAACTCCCGTCGTTTTGTCGGGCCCTGAGGTCCGGCGTTTTTTTATCGTCCTCCCGTCACGGGACGCAGCACGAAGTTGAACACGTAGTCCTGATACGGCAGGCGGTATTGCGGCAGCGGCAGGCGTCCCCAGCTGTTCACGCACCCCAGTCCGGACTGGACGCTTTCGATGTTGACGTGCGTGCGTCCGTCTGAGACGAGGTCGCCGGGGTGGCGGACATATTCGGGCGATCCGTTGTCGAGCTGGGGAATGGAGTAGGGGATGGCCGACGCCGAGAGATGACGGTCGGAGCAGATTTCGATTCCGAGCCCCGTGGGGTCGGTCAGCCGCCACCAGCGCAGTCCGCCGCGCGTTCCCGACTCCTGGGGACTGGCGTATTTCATATGGAACTGGTCGGCGACGCATTGCGTGTAACGCCCCACGAAGGCGGCGCCGGCGCGGTCGGCGTAGTTTTCCATCGGCCCCCGGCCGTAGTACTCCACGGCGTCGAACATCTCCGGGGTCTCGAAAGCCATGCCGAAACGCATCAGTTCAGCCACGTCCTTGCGTGCCGGGTCGGCCGTCATCGCCTCGCTGACGCGGACCGAACCGTCGGCGAAGATCGTGTAGGTGAGGCGGAGCCGTGCGCCCACGGCGGGAATCGTGTAGTCGGCGACGGCTTCGGCTTCGCTGTCTCCGGCCGTGAGGACGAAACCGACGAGCTGCGGTTCGGCTGTCGCCCACATCCGGCTGTCGGGATATTTTCCCGTTTGGCGCACGCCGAGGTCGTTGTCCGTGGCCGCACGGTAGAAATTGGGCCGCAGGGGCCCTGCCAACAGTTCGACGCTGCGCAGGCAGTAGGAGCGGATGAAACCGCTTTCCGGATCGAATCCGACCGAGAATCCCTCGCCCGAGACGCTTTTGCCCTCCACGCGGAGCGCTCCGGCCGGAGCCTCGGCCGCGAAGCGGGCCGCCGGGTCGTCGCCGCGCAGTACGAGCTGGTCGGCGGCGACCTCGTGGAGCGCGTCGAGCAGTCCCAGCCGCTCGCGCAACTGGTAACGCACCGTGAGCAGGAGCTCGCCGCCGAGGCCGCGGAGCTGTTCGGGCTTGTAGCCCAGCGTCACGGCGGCGGTGGCCTGCGGAGCCACGTTGAGCCGCTCGACCGCGCCGCTCAGGACCGGACGCCCGTCTGCGGTGATCTCCCAGAGGAGCCGGTAGGGCGAGAGGTCCGTGAAGAAATTTTCGTTGCAGACGTTTACGACACCCTTTTCCAAATCGCGGGCCGAGGTGTGGATCGGCCGGTGCTGGTGCTTCACCTCGTAGGCGTGGGGATGCCACGTGCGGTCGGCGGCCAGCACGCCGTTGCAGCAGAAGGTGCTGTCCGAAGCGTCCGCGGCGTTGTAGTCGCCGCCGTAGCGGTAGATCAGCTTCCCTTCGGGACTGCGCCAGGCGAGGGCCTGATCGGCGAAGTCCCAGATGAATCCGCCCTGATATTTCGGTTCGCGGCGGATCATCTCCCAGTACTCCTCGAACCCGCCCAGCGAGTTGCCCATAGCGTGGGCGTATTCGCATTGGATAAGCGGTTTCTCGGGATCGGCGGCGAGGTATTTCCCGCATTGCTCGTAGCTCCAGTACATCGGGCAGACGATGTCGGTGTTGTAGTCCCCGTGGTAGGACGCCTGTTCGTACTGCACGGGCCGCGACGGGTCGAAGGACTTGATCCAGTCGTAGCAGCGTTCGAAATTGGGGCCGTTTCCGGCTTCGTTGCCCGTGCTCCAGACGATGATCGAGGGGTGGTTGTAGTCGCGCAGCACCATGCGGCGGTTGCGGTCGAGGTGCGCGGCGGCGAAGGCGGGGTCGCCCGCGAGGTTCTTCGACTTGTCGCGGTAGTGCCAGCCGTGCGACTCGACATTGGCTTCGTCCACGACGTAGAGCCCGTATTCGTCGCAGAGGTCGTACCACAGCGGCACGTCGGGATAGTGGCACGTGCGCACGGCGTTCATGTTCAGCCGCTTCATCTCGCGGATGTCGCGCACCATCTCTTCGCGCGTGACGCAGTAGCCCGTGTTGGGCTCCATCTCGTGCCGGTTGACCCCTTTGATGAGAATCGGCTTGCCGTTGACCAGCAACTGTCCGCCGCGGATCTCGACCTTGCGGAATCCCACGCGGAACGCCGCGGCTTCGGTCATCCTGCCGTCGGCGGCGAGGGCTTCGGCCGTGAGCGTGTAGAGGTTCGGGGCCTCGGCGCTCCATTGTTTCGGGGCCGCGACCTCGAAGGTCGTCGAGACGCTGTTGCGGCGGGGGCGGAGCGTGCGGGTGTCGAGCGTGCGGCCCCCGTCGTTGCGGAGCGTCAGCCGGACGCTGCCGACACCCGGCGTCGCGGTCACTTCGGCGCGCAGCGTGCCGTCGCGGTAGTCGTTCACCAGATCGGGCGTCAGCCGCACGTCGGCCAGACGCCGCCGGTCGCGGGCGTAGAGGTAGCAGTCGCGGCCGATGCCCGAAAGGCGCCAGAAATCCTGGTCTTCGAGATACGAACCGTCGCACCAGCGGTTGACGCGCAGCACGATCAGGTTGTCGCGCCCGGGCGTGATATGGCGGGTGATGTCGAATTCGGCTTCGAGCTTGCTGTCCTCGCTGTAACCCGCCTCGCGGCCGTTGACCCAGAGCGTCACGTTCGAGATCGCCGAGCCGATGTGGATGAACACGTCGCGGCCCTGCCAGTCGGCGGGAATCCGGACGCTGCGGCGGTAGAGCCCTGTGTAGTTCTGTTCATGGGGAACCAGCGGAGGCTTCACCTCGAAGAATTTGTGCCACGGGTAGGGTTTGTTCGTGTAGACCGGATCGCCGCAGCCGTTCAGCTCCCAGATTCCCGGCACGGGCATCACGCCCCACGACGAGTCGTCGTAGCCGGGGCGGAAGAATCCCTCGGGCTCCGCACCCGGACGCTCCGCGCGCAGGAAGGCCCATTCGCCGTTGAGCGTCCGGTAGAAAGGCGAGAGGGTGTGGTCGTTCTCGGGAACGGCTTCGGAGGCCGTCGGGAAGACGATGAAGCTCGTGCGCATGGGCGCGCGGTTCACCGCGAAGCACTCCGGATCGAGCCAACGCTCCGCGGGGGCTTTCGCTGAAACCGCCGTGGCGGCGCAGAGGGCGAGAAATAGCAGTCTTTTCACTTTCGGCGTTTTTTTTAAGGTGCGTTATTCGATACCCCGGAAGACGAAATCGGCATAGCGGTACCCCTCGCGGTCGTACAGGCCGCGCAGGCTCCCGAGCCGGCGCACGAAATCGTCGTAGTCGCGTCTTTCCGTCGCCCACGCCACCTCGGACATGGCCGCCAGACGCGGCAGCAGCATGTATTCAGCATGGTCCATCGTGGAGATGTATTCGGTCCACAGATTGGCCTGGACGCCGAGGATGTTGCGGCTCTGCGCCTCGTCGAGCCGGTCGAAGGGATCGTATCCGTAGAGTTTGCGGATCGGGACGTTGCGGCCGATCGAGAGCGGTTCGCCGTTCCTCTCCGGGTCGGAGGTCTGGTAATAGTCGAGGTAGAAATAGAACCGCGGGGCCATGATCACCCGGTTGCCGAGCTTCGCGGCCTCGATGCCGCCCTCGGTGCCGCGCCACGACATGACGATCGTCGAGGGGGTGACGCCGCCTTCGAGCAGTTCGTCCCAGCCGATCATTTCGCGGCCGTGGGCGTGGAGCCACTCCTCGATGCGGCACACGAAATAGCTTTGAAGGGCGTCTTCGTCTGCCAGCCCCTCCCGGCGCATGCGGCGCTGACAGTCGGGGCACGCCTTCCACCGCACCTTGGGGCATTCGTCGCCGCCGACGTGGATGTACTTCGAGGGGAAGAGTCCGATCACCTCCGTAAGCACGTTTTCGAGAAACTCGAAGGTCGTTTCGCGGCCTGCGCAGAGTACGTCGCTGCTGTAATACCACGTCGTGCGCACCTCGTAGGGACCTTTCGTGCATCCCAGCCACGGATACGACGCGAGGGCCGCCATCGAGTGCCCGGGGAGCTCGATCTCGGGAATGATGTCGATGCAGCGTTCGGCGGCATAGGCCACCACCTCGCGGATTTCGTCCTGCGTGTAGTAGCCTCCGTGGGGCTTCCCGTCGTATTCGTCCGAGGTTTTGTAGTGGCCGATCAGCGTCTCCCGGCGCTGCGACCCGATGCGCGTCAGTTCGGGATAGCGTTCGATCTCGATGCGCCATCCCTGGTCGTCGGTCAGGTGCCAGTGGAAGGTGTTGAGCTTGTGCAGCGCCATGATGTCGATGAACCGTTTGACCTCCTCCACGGGATAGAAATAGCGAGCCACGTCGAACATCGCCCCGCGGTAGCCGAAATAGGGTTCGTCGCGGATCTCCACGACAGGCACCCGGTCGCCGTCGATGAGCTGGCGCAGGGTCTGCACGCCGTAAAGCACCGCCCGGGGCGATCCGCCGCAGATCGACACGCCTTTCTTCGTCGCGCTCAGCGTGTATTCTTCGCCGGCGAGCGTGTCGTCCAGTTGCAGGTCGATGCCCTTGTGCACGGGTTTGTCCGCTACGACGGGTTTCCGCTCGCCCTCTTCGGTCAGGTAGCCGGCGCACAGCGCGGCGACGGATTGCAGCGCGGGGTCGTCGTAACCGATCGGGCAGCTGCGGCCGAGGCGGAATGCGCCGTCGCCCTGTTCCACCGACAAGGGCCGGGGAATGACGTTGATTTCGGGTTGCGGGGCCTCGGCGCATGCGGCGGAGAGGAGCGCGGCGGCAAGGATCAGGAGCTTTCTCATGGATTCGGGGTTCAGGCATCGGCGGCCGGGACGGGTCATTCCCGCCCCGGCCGGCCGTGCGTTATTTTTTGTTGTAACGGATGGCGAAATAGTTCATGCACGACGGCGAGTCGATCGGCTGTGCGGCGTACTCGTCGAGGCTTCCGCCGAGGTTCCGGGCCGCTTGCAGCCGGATGTAGACGTTCTTCTTGCCGAGCATTTCGAGCGGCAGCTTCACGTCTATGGGTTTCCAGCCCGCATACTGCCAGTAGCGTGTCGCGGGGGTCCAGCGCGCCATGTCGGGCACGGTGTAGGAGGCGATGTAGGTCCAGTCGCCGTCGGCGTTCATGTCGCCCGTCTCGGACCATGCCACGTCGAAATAGCGCGGCGAACCGTATTTGCCGCTGTCGTAGCGGTCGTTCAGGACGCTCACCTGCATCGACAGCACGTCGGTTTCGATCCCTTCGGTCGAGAAGTTCACGATCCACGCATGCCCGCGGTCGTTGGTCTTGTCCCACCAGTACCAATCGACCCATGCCGGGCCTTCGGCGCTGTTCTTGCGCGGAACCTTGCCCTTGCCGGCGCCGGACGTGTCGCCCGAAGTGCTGCTGTTCACGTCGGGGTTGTCGCGCCACCAGTCGGTCCCGTCTTCGAGGATGATGCCCATGCCGTTGACGTTGCCGATGTTCGACCCGAAGATGAACGAGGACTTGTTGCCCACGGGGCCGAGGTAGCTGAAATCCTCGTTGGCGAGAATCTTGATCGCGCCGGTGCCGTCTTTGTAGCTGTGCGTCAAGTAGCCGTTCGTGCCGTAGGTGGGGTAGACCTTGTTGTTGTCGTATTGCAGGAAGCGGTATTCGGTCAGCAGGGCCGAGAAACTCTCCTCGAAATCTTCGGCCAGTCCGTCGAAATCCGATTTCGAGACGTGGCGCAGCTGATAGCGGCCGATGTATCCGTACGATTCGTCGTCGCCGCTCGCATTGTCCTCCCACTCGAAGCGCGGGAACAGTTCGTGGACGACGATGCCCGAAAGTTTGCCCGAACCGTAGGGCAGGCGGCTGCCGTCGCGGCGGTAGAGACACGTCGTGTTGGTGTAGAGGTTGATGTGCTCGCCCTCGATGTCGCGCACGAGCGACGCGCACTTCTCCGTGCGGTTGGCGCCCGTGGCATTGGCGTAGCCCTCGTTGATCGGCGTGAGCGGACCCTTGCGGATCGGCAGTTCGCAGTCGGTGAGCGTGACGTAGGTGTAGATGTCGTCGTCGGTCAGCTGGCTGATGCGCTTCTCCTTGCGCGGAATGTCCGCCGCCGTGCCCAGCTCCGAGCTGATGATCATGGCCGACTTCACGCCCTTGAGGGCGAAACGGTCGGGATCGGTGTCGTGCACGAGCCGCACGCCTTTGAGCGAGAGCTGGATGCGGCTGTAACGCATGAAGATGTTGTCGTCGGCCGTTTCGGTCTCGATCAGGAAGCCCAGGCTGCCGTCGATGCTCTCGACATAGGCGGTCTTCTTGCACACCTCGTAGTTGATCGTCGATTCGGTGGTCATGGGGTTGGCTCCCATGTTGCCGCCCGCGGCGTCGCTGACCACCCAGGCCGAGATGTAATAGTCGTTTTCGACGGTCACGACCTGCCCGGGGCCGCACAGGGCGCGGATCTCGGCGAACGTCTTTTCGGTTCCGAAATCGTCGCGGGCGTTGGCCTGCACGACATAGAGCTTGGCCGCCGTAACCTTGTCCCAGCCGTTGGTGAACGAGAGGGTTATCTCCGCCGACCGCATGTTCTCCTGATCGGGGTTGGCCTGCGTGGCGAAGAGCAGCGCGCCCGACGCGTCGTCGATGCGTACGTCGGAGAGCCAGCCGGCGTTCTCCTCGTCGGGATAGGTTATCTTGGTCGTGAGGCGCTCCGAGCCGATGTTGGTGTCGAGCGGGACCGAGACGGAGCTTTCGGTGGCGCTGCCTTTCACCGAGACATTCGGCGCGGGGAACACCAGCCGCTCTTCGATCAGCCCCTCCTGACGGATGTAGACCGTGTCGCGGCGGCGTCCGCTGTCGTCCTGCAACAGCAGGCGCGCCACGCGGACGAAGGAGTCGTTGGCTTCGTAGGTGACGCTGAACGCGCCGTCGCCCGGAATCCGGTCGGCGTGGGCCTCGGCCCAGGGAGTCGCTTCGAGGAACGAGACGTTGCAGCCGCGGTTGCTGTAAACCTCGACCTCGACCGTGCCGCTCTGTGCCGGCACGATGTATTCGCCCTTGACGGCCCCGAGTTCGATGACGGGAACTTCGTCCGGATCGTCGGTGCAGGCTGCCGCACAGACCGTGAGGGCCGTCAGCAGCAGTAGTTTCCAACTGTTTATCGTTTTCATGATGTCTTTGTTTTGAAGGGGTTTGTCAATCCAGCAGGCGCACTTCGATGTCGTCGATGAAATAGTAGCTCGTGGGAGCCGCCGTTCCGTTCTTTTCGAAGAAGTTGAACGACGTGTTTTTCGACACGCCGCTGGCGATCAGCCGCACTTCGGTCCAGCCGTCGGTGCCGATCGTGGCGTTGGGAATGTAGGCCGACGTGGCGGGCGTGAATGCCATCTTTTCGCCGTCGATGTAGACCTCCTGATAGGTTCCCTTGTCGATCCAGCTCTGGAACGAGTCGGTCATGTTCGCTCCCTTGACGTAGCAGATCCGGAAGGTGATCTGCACGTTGCCCGAAGCGTCGGCGGGGATGTTCGTCAGCTTCGGCGTGTGGATTTTGCCGCGGCCCAGCGTGGGCGATCCGACACGCATGCAGCCCTGGAACTCGGCGCAGCGATAGAGATAGGTCCAGTCGTAGAGGTTGCGGTTGCGCATGTAGTCCGCCGTGACGTTGTTGGCGGCCGAAGGCGGCGCTACGTTCCACGAATTGGTGTAATCCGCCGTGCCGGCCGCGTTTTCCATCACGTAATAGGGAGCCTCCTCGACGCCCGTCGCCGATCCGTCCGCGGTCGTTCCGGCCAGACTGCCGCTGTTCCGCTGGTCTTCGGTCTGCGTGGGGGAATAGCCCTTCGTGTTGCCCACGTAGTCGCCGCCCCACACGCAGGCGTCGAAATGCTCGGCGAAGATCAGGTCGGCATCGGGGGCGTACTCGATCGCCGGGGTCTCGGTCACGACGTTGCGTTTGATCGTGCGCGGCGTCGGCGAATCGGCGGTCATCGCCCGGTGCGAACGGTCGGTGATGCGGATTTTCAGCCCCGAGGCGTATTCGCGGGCGGGCATCACGATGTGGAAATCGGTTCCGTTCTCGCTCAGCGTCACGCCTTCGCCCGCACCGCCGCAGTTCATCACCAGGTGGTAGGAGCGGGCCGAACTCGTCTCGCCCGGTACGAGGATTTTATTTCCTGCATCGTCGGTCCCGAGCGTGGCGTAGCCCGAGACCGGGGCGCCCGAACGGTCCTCGACGAGGATCGAATTGATCGTCGCCGAGCCTTTCAGCGTCAGTTTCAGCACGCCGCACATGTTGCGCAGCCGGATGTTCACGTAGCCCTTCTCTTCGTCGATGCCCGTCGCTTCGCCGTACATCGGCATCGCATTGCGGCCGAACGTGCCGGAACCGGCATGGAACTGCGCCAGCGGCAGTTTGAAATTGGCGGCCTCTTTCGTCTGCTGGAGGAAATTGCAGGCCGAGGGGAACACCGCTTCGTAGCGGTCGGCTTCGGGGACTTCGGGCACGGCGGCCGTTCCGTCTTCGAGCAGGAAGACTTCGTAGGCCGTGCCGTTGATGTCGATCATGTCGCCCGGCTGGAACTTCACCCGCAGGGCGTCGTCCAGTTCGGCGCGCGTGTCGGCTCCGGCGTCGAGGCGCAGCGAAACGTATTTCACCGGAGCGGCTCCAGTCTGCCCGCCGGCCTCTTCGGGGGTTTCGGAACACCCCGCTAACAGCAGGCAGCCGGCGATCAATAGGTTCTGTATCTTTTTCATTTTCGCGTCTGTTTAGTCGGTTACCATTCGTTGTCGTCCTTTTCATTCTCCATCCGGTCGCCTTCCACGCCGCCGATGTCGCACTTCTCCTGGGTCAGGGTCACGTAGCCGGTGGTGATACCCCCCCCCTCGCCGTCGTCGTAGCGCAGGGCGATGCGCGCCGAACGCGGTGCGGTGGGATTGGCCGGGACCTTCACGCTCAGCAGCCCCGCTTCGCGGTCGATGCGGTAATTCGTCAGCCAGCCTTCGGCTCCGGTCAGGTAGTCGCATACGAGCGTTATGTCGCCGTAGATTTCCGGGATGTTGCACTCGAACGCCTGTTCGAACGTCTCGCCGTAGGCCGCCGCCGCGTGGGTCTCCTCGGCGGGCGTCATCGTCAGGCGCAGCGCTTCGGTGCTTTGCGTGACGGTGGCGCGGGTCTCGTAGCGCGTGCCGTTGCCGTCGGCGACCCAGAGGGTTATCGTGGCGAAGCGCATGGCTCCGGTCGTGTTGTCCGCCACCCTGAAGCGCAGCGATTCGTCGTCGAGCGTCACGTTGCCGATCCACCCTTCGCCGCTCTCCTCGCCGTAGGCGATTTCGTGCTGCACACGTGCCAGATCGGGGCCGAGGTTGCTGGAAAGGGTCATCGTCACGGGGCATCCCTCGCCCAGCAGCGCGACGCTTCCGGGCGTGACGGTCAGTGTCGGGTCGGCGATGCCCGCGGCCTGCGACATCACCACCTCGCAGGCGCGGTCTCCGGACTGGATGCGGATCGTCGCCTTGCGCGACAGACCGCCGTTGGCGTCGTATTCGAAGAGGAAATCGCCGTTTTCGCGGCCCGACTTCCGGTCGATCCGCGCCCATGCGTCCCCGGACTCCGAATCCACGGAGAGCGACCAGTTTCCGGTCGAGTAGACCATCACGCGGGTCATGCCCTCCGTCGCCGGCAGCGCGACCAGATTCTGATCCACGGCCAGCCGGATCGTCGGTTCGAACGGCTCGTTGCAGCCGCCCAGCGCCCCGCAGAGCGCCGCCAGCCATGCAATGCCTTTATAGCTGAATCTCATAATGTTCCGTTTTTTAGGTTAAAGTCCGTATTTTTCATACTCCTTGTTGTCGAGCGCATAGCCCGAGTAGACCACCTGCGTGTCGGGAATCGGGTAGTATTCGTGGCAGGGCAGGATGGCGTTGCGCACGGTTTCGTAGTCGGCCGATTCGAGGGTCTTGGTGTACCAGATGCCCCACCGCACGAGGTCGAACTTGCGCTGGAACTCGCCGATCAGCTCGCGGGCGCGCTCGTTCTGAATCTCTTCGAGCGTGCGCTCCCAGCTCTTGAAGGCCGAGAATTCGGCGATCCCCGCACGGTTCTTCACCTGATTGAGATAGTGCTTGGTCTGTTCCAGGTTCTCCTTCATGCACCAGCACTCGGCCATCATCAGCACGGCGTCGGCGTAGCGGAACACCTTGTAGTTGTTCGAGTCGTAGCTGTCGCGCATGCCCGGGCACCAGAACTTCGGGCCCAGCCAGGGACGTGTGCCGACGCTTTTGAACTCCTGCCCGCCGTACTCCCACGCGAGGTTCATCTCCACGCGGCGGTCGCCGCCCGTGCGGGTCTGCAAGCCGGCGCTGAACACCAGATTGGGCCGCATGCCGGGCCACACGTTGGCATCGTCGCCCAGCTCCTCGATCTTCACGCCGTCGAAAATGTCCGACCCCGACTCGGCGGTGGTCTGGTTGGGCATGCAGATACAGGCGTAGTTCGAGGTGTAGATCAGCCCGCCGGAGGTGTAGGAGTGCTGGATTTCGAGGATCGACTCGGGGGTGTTCTTCATGCGGAACGGAATGTCCGAGAGCGGGTATTGGTCGAGCGTGCCGTAGATCTTTTCCAGTTCGCCCAGCGCTTCGAGCGCCGTGTCCCACTGTTTGTTCCACATCGCCATCTTGGCGGCGAGCATCCACCCGACGGCCGCACCCATGCGGTTGTCGGCGATCTCCGACGAACGCACTTGGTCGAGGTCGGGAACGACCTCCATCAGCTCTTCGATCAGGTAGTTGCGCGTTTCGACGGCCGACATGCGCGGCAGGCGGGCCGTCTGGTTGAGCAGTTCCTCGGTGTTTACGTCGATCGTGTAGAAGGGCACGTCGCCGAAGACCGACGTGAGCAGGTAGTAGTACATCGCCCGCAGGATCACGCCCTCGGCCAGCAGTTTGCTGCGGTCGTCCTCGCTCACCGTGGCGTGGCGGATGCCTTCGATGGCGGCGTTGCAGTACATCACGGCCTTATAGCATTGGGTCCACACCGTGGCTCCGTAACCGGGCAGCGCGGGCGAGATTTCGAGGCGCGAATCGTAGACCGTCGGCGAATTGTGGTACAGCAGGTCGGTGACGCCTTCGGTCATCACGCCGAAATTGAAATTATAGATCGTCTTGAGCGGAATGTAGCAGCTGTTCAGTCCGGCGATGCACTCCGACTTGTTGCGGTAGAAATTGCTCCGGTTGACGAAAAATTCGGGCGATTCCTGAAGCGAGCAGGCTCCTGCGAGCACCGCCGCGACCGTCAGCAAAACTATTTTCATCGGTTTCATAATCGTAGTCGTTTTTGATTAGTAGCGGATTTGGACGCTGAATATCACCGTGCGCGCCCGCGGATAGGCTCCCATGTCAACGCGCCGCAGCGTCGAGCTTTCGCTCGATGTCGAGACGTCGGGGTCGAAGCCGTTGTATTTCGACCACAGGTAGAGGTTTTCGCCGCTGACGCTCAGCGTGATGTCCCGCAGCCATTTCACCCGCTTACGCAGGTCGAACGTGTAGCCCACCGAGACGTTTTTCAGACGCAGGTACGATGCGTCGTGCACTTGCAGGTCGCTCGGCACGTGCACCTGCACGGCGCCGGCGCGCGGCAGGTCGGAATCGGGGTTGCGCACCGGGTGCCACGAATTGGCCATGTAGCGGTACTGGTTCGAGGAGTAGGTTCCGGCCATGTAAAGCTCCGAATAGTTGTAGATCTTGCCGCCGAGCGAATAGGCGAAGTAGACGCCGACTTTCAGCTGCCCGATGTTGAACGTGTTTTGCAGGCCGCCGTAGATCGTGGGGTCGGCGTTGCCCAGATAGACCAGGTCCTTCTGGTCCAGCGAACCGTCGTTGTTGGTGTCGATGTAACGCGGCAGGCCGGGGCTGAGCGAGGTCGTGGCCGAAACGTAGGTGTTGGTCACCTTGTTGCGCTCGATCTCCTCCTGGTTGTGCCACACGCCGCCGTACTTGAAGCCCCAGAGGGCGTTGAGCGGACGGCCCTTGACATAGCCGTACATCATGTACTGGCTGTTGCCGGGGCTGTTCATGGCGCTGACGAAGTCCTCCGAGCCGATGTCCTCGACCATCTGCTTGTTGTGCGAGAGCGTGAGCGACGTGGACCACGAGAATTTGGGTTTGACGATGTTGCGCGTCTCGACGGTCAGCTCCACGCCCTTGTTCGACGTGCGGCCGATGTTCTCGAAGTGGCTCGTGAATCCCGACTGCGAGGCTTTCTGGACCGACAGCAGCAGGTCGCGGGTCTTCGAAATGTAGGCTTCGAAGGTGATGTTCAGGCGTTTCTTGAACAGCGAGGCGTCGATGGCGGCGTTGTAGAGGTCGGTGGTCTCCCACGTGAGGTTGTCGCTCGCCACGCGCACCGGATAGAACGCCGTCGATTGCGAGCCGCCCAGCAGATAGCCGCCCGAGGTCGAGGTGTAGGCTTCGATCGAACGGTAGGGTTTGATGGCGTCGTTGCCCGTGCGGCCGGCGCTCAGGCGCAGTGACAGCTCCTCGATCCAGCGCACGCGGCGCATGAAATATTCGTTCGAGATGTTCCACTTGACGGCCGCCGAGGGGAAGAAGCCCCACTTGTGGTTGGCCGCGAAGTTCGACGAACCGTCGTAACGCCCGGTCAGCGTCAGGTAGTAGCGTTTCTTGTAGTTGTAGTTCACGCGGGCCAGCACCGACATCTTCGTGATGTAGTTGGTGTAGGAGGTGCTCGTGTAGTTCTCCTTGTCGTAGATGCCGTTCATGTTGTTCCACTTGTTGTCATCGACGATCAGCCCCTTGGCGTTGAGGTCGAAGCCGTTGAGGCGCGATTTCGAACCCGTGAAACCGCCCATCACGTCGAAATAGTGGCCCGTCTTGGAGGTGCGGGCGTAGGTCACGGTGTTTTCGGTCGAGAGCGTGCGCGTGTCGTACTCGGCGCGGTAGCCCTCGCCGCCCTCGCCCTCGTTCTTGACGGGAAGCGTGCTCGGATAGAAGCGGTAGTCGTGGCGCTGGTAGAGGTAGTAGGTGAATTTGCTGCTGATTTTCAGCCCCTCGACGGGTTTGATGTCCACGTACAGCGTGTTGGTCGAGGCGAAGCGTTCCAGCGTGTTTTCGTTCAGGTCGATCGTGTAGCGCGGGTTGTTGATCGTCTGTCCCGAGCCGTAGAAGGGGTTGTAGGTGTCCTCGGGACGCAGCACGGGGGCCAGATAGGTCGCGGCGTTCCACACCGACGAACCGCCGATATTGGCCTTGTTGTTGGCTTCGTCGCGGTAGGAGAGCGACGAATTGACGCCCGCCGTGAACCATTTGGTGAAGTCGTGCGACACGTTGACGCGGGCCGTCGTGCGCTGGAAACCGCTGTCGTCTACGATGCCCTGGATGTCGCTGTAACCCAGCGACACGAAATAGCTGCTGGTCTTCGAGCGGCCCGACACCGAGAGGTTGTAGTTCTGATAGGGTGCCGTGCGGGTGATCTCGTCGATCCAGTTGGTGCCCTTGCCCAGCGAATAGGGGTCGTTGTAGGTGTAGTCCTGAACCGGGCGGTTGCCCATCTGCCAGTTGAAATAGGTCACGTCGTTGCGGTAGAGGGCGAACTCCGTGGCGTTCATCACGTCGAGGTTGCGGGGCAGCTGCGAGAAGCCCATGTCGGCTTTGAGCGTGATCCACGGTTTGCTCACCGTGGGATTGCCCTTCTTCGTGGTGACGATGATGACGCCGTTCGAGCCGCGTGCGCCGTAGATGGCCGTCGATGAAGCGTCCTTGAGCACCGAGATCGACTCGATGTCGGCCGAATTGATGTCGCTCAGATCCTGCACGGCGTCGATGATGCCGTCAACGACGATCAGCGGTTCGTTCGAGGCGGTGATCGAGCGGGTTCCGCGGATGCGGATCGAGGTCGAGGCGGTCGGGTCGCCCGACGTGGACATGATGTCGGCGCCGGCCACGCGGCCCTGCAACGCCTGATCGACCGATACCACCGGAACGTCCTTGATGTCGCCCATCTTGACGTTGGTCACCGAACCCGTGAGGTCGGTCTTCTTCACCTCGCTGTAACCGATCACGACCACCTCGTCGATGTTCTTGTTGTCGGCCGTCAGCGCGATGTCGATCTGCGAGCGGTTGCCGACCCGGATTTTCTGGGGCACATAGCCCAGGTAGGAGAAGTCGAGGACCGATTCGGCGGAGGGCACGGCGAGGCTCCAGGCGCCTTTGGCGTCGGTCGTGGTTCCCCGGGACGATCCCGAGAGCACGACGGTGACGCCGGCGAGCGGGTTTCCGTTGTCGCTGTCGGTGACGACGCCCTTCACCACGCCCGAGGTCCGGGCTGCGGGTTTCAGCGCGACATCGACCTGCGCCCGTCCTTCGGCGGGGACTTTCCGGGTCTGGTAGCCTTCGCGGGAGAATTCGAGCACGGCCGCGGCGGAGGGAACCCGGATGGCATAGGCGCCCTTCGCGTCGGTCGTGGTTGACACGGCCGAGCCGGAGAGCTTTACGCTCACGCCGGCGAGCGGCCTGCCGCTGTCGCTGTCGGTGACGGTTCCCCGGACCTCGGAGGCCGGCTGGGCCGCGAGGGTGGAGAGGGCAACCGATACCAGTACGGCCAGCGTACCGATCATTTTGCAGAGTTTTCTCATATTGTCAGATAGTGTTTTAGGGGTGCTTCGTTCAGCGTTCGATCCGCGTGACTACGCGGAAGTCGCGGTTGCGGATATGGTCCGTGCCGACGATCTCGATCTCGGCGCCGGGGTCCTTCGGGGTGTAGAGATAAAGACGCACGGGTTTCTGTTTGAGCCACGTGTAGCGTTCGTAGGGGATGATGCCCTCCTCGACCAGCGAACGGGCCAGCGGATCGTAGCGCTGGACCAGCTGTCCGCGTCCGTAGGTCAGCTCGCCGTTCTCGCGGCAGACGAAAGTCCAGTTGGGGGCCACGCCCCAGAAGAATACCAGCACCGACGGCGCGCCGCCCGCGGGGTCGAGGGCCGAGGAGCTTGCGATGCCCGTGTTCGAGGTGACGCCCTTGTTGTAGACGCGGTACTGTCGTTTGCTGTTGCCGTTGGCCCAGTCGATGAGCGAGCGGCTTTCGAGGCGGTCGCCCCGGAAGACATACTCGGTGAAAGCGGCGGGGTAGCCGTTGCAGCAGATGCCCTGCCGGTACCACCAGTTGCCCGTGACGGCCGGATGGACGTACTCCACGATCCGGTCGCTGACGCGCGTCGTGCCCTCGGTGTGCCAGTCGCCCGTCATGATGGTCACGTCGTAGTCCTGCAACAGCACGAACAGTTCGTCCTTGTTTTTGAGGTTGTACCAGATGTCGTCCCAGGCGCCGTTGTTGGCTACGAGGGGCACGTGGCAGGCCACGACGAGCTGCCGGATCTCCGGATCGAGTGCCCGAAGGTCCTTGTAGAGCCATGCGAGCTGCTCCGGGGCGATGATCCTGTCGTATTTGTTGCGCCCGTGGTAGAGCATGTCGTCGAGCACGACGTAGTGGACCTTGCCGATGTTGAACGAATAGTAGGTCGGCCCGAAATACTTGCGGTATTCGGCTTCGGCCTCGTAGTCGTTTTCGTATTTGTGGCAGTGGTCGTGGTTGCCGATGACGTGGTACATCAGAAACGGGGTGTCTTTGGCCAGACGCAGGTATTCGGCCATGCCCGTGTTGTTGCGGAACCAGTATTCCGAGTGGGTCATGTCGCCCAGGTTCAGCCCGTAGACCGGCGTGCGCCGCATCAGGCTGTCGGCATATTCGACCAGCCGGGGCATGAAGTCGTCGCGGAACTGGATCGAGTCTACCGGGGCGATGACGTTGCCGCTGCCGGGCGGGATGTCGATCACGCGGCCCGAGACGTGTTCGTCGGCCACCACGAGCAGCGTGTAGTCGTCGTTGGCGGCGCGCGTGAGGTGGAAATCGAACTGCTGGACGCTCTTCTTGTCCGCCGTCTTGTCGAGGGCGTGGAAGAATTTGGGCAGGAATCCGGAATAGACCTCCGGGTCGTAGCCCCTCGGCGTGGAGATCATCACGAACTCCGAGCGCGACAGCTTGGTTTTGAGCCAGTAGCGGCCCTCGGCATCGGTCTTCACGACGTTGAAGCCGTCGGAGACGACGACCCCTTCGACGCCGCGTCCCTCGCATTCGACGTAGCCTTTGACCGTGGCTCCCGGTTTGTCGGGGAGGGGCGGCAGTCCGGCGCTCCGGACCGGCGCCGCAAGGAGTGCGGCGGCAGCCAGGAAGAGCAGGATTTTTCTGTTTTTCATCATGTTGAAATCGGTATATGGGTTCGGATTTATTCGATCTTCGTGTCGATCACGTGCAGGAGCGCTCCTTTTTGGTCGGTCACCGTGATCCGGATGGCCGCCGCGGGGTTCGCGGGGACGTATTGCAGCCAGTGGTCGGCCGTGCGGACCGTCGCGCACCACGAATAGCGCTGCCATCCGATCAGCCCCTGGTTGCAGAAATCGCGGTGGATGGGGTCGTAGCGCGCCACGCGGGTCAGCCGGCCCGAGGTCTGCACGCCGTTCTCGTAGCAGTCGAAGGTCCAGTCGGGACGCATCTCCCAGAGATTGACCAGCACCGCGGGCGAACCTCCGGCGGGGTCCGAGGCCGTTCCGGGGGCGACGGTTCCGGTGTTGGTCGTCACGCCCTTGTTGTAGACGCGGTAACGTTCCGCGGCGTACTCGTCGCCGATGGGCACGATGCGGCGGCTCATCGAGGTTCCGTTGACGGTGCAGGCCGCGAAGGCTGCCGGGGTCCCGTCGTTGCAGAGGAGTTTGTACCACCACGTGCCGCATGCCGCCGGGAGGATGTATTCGGAGGCTTTGTCGCTGATGCGCACCGAGTGGGCGTGGTGCCAGTGCCCGCTCATCACCGTCAGGTTGTAGTCGGCGAAAAGCGCGTAGAATTCGTCGAAATTTCCGAGCGCCTTTTTATAGGAGCCGTCCGTCTGCAATCCGTTGACGGTCGGCACGTGCATCGCCACGACCACGTCGCGCACGGCGGGGTCCGTCGCCGCGAGGTCCTTGCGCAGCCACTCCATCTGGCGGTCGTCGATCCGCGTGTCGTAGGCGTTCGAGCCTTTGTAGACCATGTCGTCGAGCACGATGTAGTGGATGCGGCCCAGGTTGAACGAATAGTAGGTGGGGCCGAGCGCCGCCTTGTACTGGGCGTCGGCCGTGTCGTCGGCGACCTTGTGGCAGTAGTCGTGGTTGCCGATGGCGTGGAAGACCGGGAAATCGACATCTTTCATCGCCTCGATGTACTGCGGGAAGGAGTAGTTCTTCGAATACCAGTATTCCGAGTGGGTCATGTCGCCCAGATTCAGCCCGTAGACGCGGTATCCCGCGGGGGCCGAGGCGGCATGGGCGGCGAGCGCGGGGACGAACCGTTCGCGGCATTGCTTGGCGTCGAGTTCGGCGACGACCGTTCCGCTGTCGTTCGGATAGCCCGGTTTGCGTCCCGAGATGTGTACGTCGGCCATGACCAGCAGCAGGTGGCGGGTGTTGTCCGCGGCGGTCAGGTCGAAATCGAAGCGCTGCGTGCCCGGTTCGGCGGGATCTATGGCCGCATAGAATGTCGGAAGGATGCCGTCGCGGGCCGTTTCGTAGCCCGAGGGTACGGAGATGCGCACGAAATCGGCCGACGAGAGGTCGCTCGTAAAGGAGTAGTAGCCTTCGGCGTCGGTTTTCACGACGTTCGCGCCGTCGGAAACCGCGACGCCGGCGATGCCCCGGCCGTCGCAGCGGACATATCCGCAGATATTTCCCTCTCCGGCGGGAGGGGGTACGGGGCCTTCGGAAGACGAGTCGGACGAACAGCCCGCGAGGAGCGTCAAGGCGAGCGCCGCCGATGAAAAGCAATTCAGAATTCGGTTCATTCGGGTTTGGATTTTCGTGTTGCCGCGTGGCAACGGTTAGTCGGTACGGCAAATGTACCCATAAATGAATATCCTCCGCAGGAGGGCTGCGAAAATCAAACCCTTTGAAAAATAAATGTGTTGAATGTCAGTCTGTTGCTGATAATTCGGGTTCGTTTTATCAAACTGTGTAACGGCATTGTAACGCCCGAAAAGCGCCCCGGAAGGTGATTTTGATTCCGAATTTTATTATCTTGTCTGACCGAAACACGCCTTTTGCCATGAACCGAAGCCTTTGCTGTCTGCTGTTTGCCGCCGTATTTCTCACGACGGGCTGCCGGGACGAACTCGATCACGAACTCGACAGGACGATCCGCGAACTGAACGATGTCATCCGCAACGAAGCGGTCTATGTGGAACGCCGCCACCGCATCATCCGCAAATACCGCGACATTGCGGACACCACCCGCAGCAAGCGGACCCGGGCCTGGGCCTATACCACGCTGGCGGGGCATTACAGCCATTTCCAGCTCGATTCGTCGGCCTATTATTGCAGGATGGCCCGTGCGCTGGCCGAGGAATTGGGCGACGAACGGCTGATCAACGATGCCAAGGTCCGCACGGCCATCGTGCTGATCGGCAATGTCGAACTCGCGGAGGCCAACCGCATTCTGCGGAGCGTCGATACGACGGACAGCCGGAAGGTGGACCTGACGCTCTACTACCGCACGCGGGCCACGGTGTTCCGCGAATCGAAACGCTTCAGCGTCTTTCCCGAGGTGCAGAGCCGCTACGACGATTCGCTCAAATACTACCTCCGGGCCTATCTCAACCGCGCTTCGGGACCGCGCATCGCCTATCAGAAAAAGAATTTCGAAGCCGAACTGCTGCGTCTCGAAGGACGCAACCGCGAGGCGCTGGAAAAGCTCGAAGGGCTGATCCGGGACGACATCGACAGCCTCGATATTTTCCAGAAGGGCAACATCACCTACCAGATCGCGCGCAATTACACCGACATGGGTGACAACCGGCGGGGCATGCTGTGGGCGGCCCGGGCTTCGATCTACGAGCTTTCGGCCTCGACGCGCGCCCACATGTCGCTCTACCGGCTGGCGCAGATACTCTACGAAACGGGAGAGATCCGGTTGGCGAACGCCTACATCAAACGCACGCTGAACGACCTGACGGTCAGCAACTACCGTCTGCGGATGGGGCAATACGCCGAATCGCTCGACATGATCACCCGGTCGTTCGACAAGTCGATGCGCAGCAGACTGCTGCTGACGTTCTTCACGGCCATATCGCTCTCGGTGCTGCTGATCGTCATTCTCTGGCAGGCGATCCACACCCTGCGGCGCAAGCGGGAGATCGAACGCCTCAAAGACAGCTACCTCGAAATCAACCGCCAGTTGACCGACATCAACCATCGGCTCAACGCCACCAACAGCGCGCTGGTGCGGACCAACGACCAGCTCAACGACGCCAACAGGATCAAATCGGAGTACGTGAGCCAGTATATGCAGCTTTGCAGCTCCTACATCCAGCGCCTCGACACCTACCGCATGGGGATCATCAAACTGCTCAAGACCGAGAGCGCCGAACAGACGCTCATCACGCTGCGCTCGCAGGAGCTGATCCAGACCGAGCACCGCAATTTCCTGCGGCTTTTCGACGAAACCTTCCTCGGGCTGTTCCCCGACTTTATCGAACAGGTGTGCGGGCTGCTCCACGATCCGGAGCGTTTCATGCCCAAGCGGCGCCGCCAGCTCTCGACCGAACTGCGCTACCTGGCGCTGATCCGGCTGGGCGTTTCGGACTCGGCGCAGATCGCCATGTTCCTCAACAGCACGCTTTCGACGATCTATACTTACCGGGCGCGGCTGCGCAACGCCCGGATCGACAAAACGTCGGACATCGAGGAGCAGATCCAGCGTATCGGCATCTCGTAATGACAAGAGGCGGGACCGAAATCCCGCCTCTGCCGTCGTTTCCGCCCCGGATCAGCGTTGCCGCTGGGAGTATCCGGCGAGGTTGTAGCTCACGGGCTCCGTGCTGTCGCCCACGCGGTAGATGCCGAACTTGAAGTAGTAGCCGTCCTCGTCGTTGCGGCCTATGAGTATACGCTCGTTATCTACCAGATGATCGGTCCGGCCGTCGCAGGTCATCCGTACGTCGAGGCGTCCCGGACGCACGATCGTCTCGGCCTCGCCGCCGTACTGCGTCCAGTCGATCTCCACGGTGAAGGTCACCCAGCGCTCCTTCGGGAACTCTTCGAAAGGCATCCGCGCGGCTATCGTCGAGGCTTTGAACTCCGAGGTGACGGGCTCCATCACCCGGGCTTTGGCCGCATTGGCGTTGCAGCGGTCGGTCTTGTCGGTGAACCAGCGGCGGTCGGAGTTGGCCTTGATGTAGAAATACCCTCCCGAGAATCCGAACGCCAGCGGGGGATAGCCGCCCTGTTCGACTTTCCAGCCCGTCGGTTTGCCCGCTTTCCAGACCTTGTTGCCTTTCCTGTCGGTGGTTTCCACCCGTTCGTAGGCCGTGTCCTTCTTGATGACGACGGTGTCCTGCATGGCGAGGAACTCTTCGGCCTGGAGCTTCATGACGCGCCCGTCGGGGGCCGTCACCAGCGTCCGGTCGGGCATGCCGTGCCATTGGGCGAAGATCGTCGATACCTCGGGACTCAGCTCCGAGGGAATCCGGACCGAAAAGGTGTAGCTCCACGACGTGCCCTGCGGACAGATGCCCTTGCCGTGGTGGTAGACGGTTTTCATCCGCTGGGCATCGGTGTAGGCCTTGTCCGGGAGCGCCGCGAAATCGGCCGCCGTGGCGTAGCACCAGGAGAGTTCCGATCGCCCTTTGGTCTCGCCCGGGGCATAGCCTTCGAGCGTGTTGTCGTCGCGTCCGAGCGTGAAGCGGTAGGAGGGTTTGCCCGCGTACATGCGGGTATGGTCGCGGCCGAGGGCTTCGGGTTTGCGGATGCCCACGGCGACCCACTCGCCGTCGATCACCTGACTCATCCGCGCCGAATCGGCCTGGATGTTCACCCGTTCGGGCAGCGGTTCGTAGCCTTTTTCCTGAGCCGTCGCCGGCATGGCGGCCAGCAGCAGCACGATTGCATACAGTCGGTTCATCTTAGCGGAGTTCATATCCCAGTTCGTAGGTTTTGGCGCCCACGCGCACCGCGAAGCGGAGCGTGTCGCCCACGGGGGCCTTTTCCGGAACGATGGCGATCGAGCCTTGGAACGGCGCTTCGTCCGGGGCGATGACGGTGACGAAGAGCATCTCTCCGCCGGCGTCTTTCTGCGCCTCGACGGCGTAGGCCGGACGCTCCTCCTTCTTGCGGTAGGCGGTCGAAACCCATCCCTCCTCCTCGCGGATCTGCACGGGAACGGTTGCCGAGGTCTTGATGCGGATGTTGTTGCTGTCGTCGAACAGCGTGCGCACGGTGCCGTCCCTGGCGTATTCGATCTTGCCCGGACAGAGGTTGAAATGCACTCCGACCTTTCCGGCGGCCGTGCCCGACACCTGGTCGGCGATCACCAGCAGCCCCTCTGCGGTGAAGAACATCGCCCGGCGGTGGGTGAGACCCTCGTAGGAGGGGTTCTCGGTCACCAGCGTCGTCAGCTCGGGCGTCGCCTTCCACAGCAGGAGTTTCGAATCGGTCTTTTCGAGGTCGCGGTCGTCGAGCGTCACGGTGTTGTGCACGCGGGTCTGGCGGAACCAGTTGCGCTGGGCCAGCACGGCGCTGTCGCCGCCGTAGACGTAGCTGCCCGAGTCGGGGAAGAAGTTGCGGCCCCGGCGCCAGTAGTCGAACGTGCCGTTGTCGGGCTGGTTGTGCCAGAACGCCGGGGGACCTGCTTTCACGACCGTGACTGCGGCATCCTTGTCCCATCCCGTGCGCAGGACGTAGAATCCCGATGCCGGGAACTGCTGCGAGGTGTAGTCGGGGAGTGCGCCCTTGCGGCCCTCCGTGGCGAACCATTGCAGCTGTTTGTCGTCGGGGAAGACCTTGCTCCAGCTGCGGAACTGCCGCTGGAGGGAGCTCTTGTCGTGGCTCTTGGTGTCGCCGAACATCGGGTTGGAGTAGTCGGGGAAGAGCAGGTTCCATGTCACGACGGTCATCTTCCCGACGGTCTCGACGTAGCTTGCCGGAAATTCGCTCTCGTATCCGTTGGCCGAGGCCATGCCGAGGGCTTTGAGGAAGATGTCGATGGCGGCGATGTGGTAGCCGAAATCCAGTTCGAACTGCATGCCGTCGGGGTAGACCTGCACGCCGATCTCGCGGTTGAGGATCTCGATGCCGCTGCGGCGCCACTCCGCGGCTTCGCGGAACTCCGGGAAGTAGATGCCCGCGAACAGCATCCGCTGGGCTTCGAACAGCAGGTGGTTGCCCTGCTTGGAGTAGTTGTGCAGGATGTGGTCGGCGTGCTGGCGGTAGGTGCACAGGAAGAGGTTGAGGAACTGGGGCGTGAAGCGCGGCGAACGGATCGTCAGCGCGAATTCCGTCAGCAGGTCCTGCAAACGGCGCCCGGCCTCCATCGGACGCCATGCGAAGCGGATGTTCTCCTTTTCGGCGGCGATCTCGGCCTCCGAAGCCCCTGCGGCTTTCAGCCTTTCGACGCCGTCCAGCGGGTTTTTCTTCACCCAGTCGGCGTACTGCTCCATCCATGCGTCGATGTATCGGGCATCCTGGGTGACGTAGTAGCACTTGGCCAGCGGGATGAACCAGTAGTGGCGGTGCAGCTGCCAGCGCAGCTCGTTGTCCTTCACGGGCCAGTAGCGCCAGTCGATGTCGTCGCCGTAGAAATAGGAGGGCTGATAGCCCTTGTGGGCGTAGAACTTGTGTTCCAGCGCCTCGTCGGCCTGCTTCTGTTCCAGCTTGCTGACCTTGACGTTTTCGAGGTCGAGGCCGAAGAGTTCGACGGGTTTGCGCGTGCGGAAATATTTCAGCAGCTCCTTGTCCGCGGCAGCGACGTTGCCTTTTGCGACGGCTTTCTTCACCGCCTCCATGCCCGGACGGTCGAGGTTCAGCAGGTCGTAGAGCGACTTTTCGTCGCCGAGGGCCGGGGTCGTTTCGGCGGCCGATGCCGCGCCGAGCGCCAGCGCGGCGCAGAGGGTCATCAGGATTCGTTTCATGGCAGTTATTTTAGGTTGTATCTCTTTCCGTCGATTTTGACATGCAGCCGGTCCCCGCGCCAGGCGGCTTCGACGCGCTGCGCCGCGGCGTCCGCGGCCGGGAGCAGCACCGTCACCAGCCGCACGGGCTCTCCGGCGCGTTTCCTCACCGTGAAGGCGTAGGCCGGACGTTCCGTGCGCTGACGGTAGGTGCGCGACACCCACCCTTCGCGGCGCTCCATCCGCTCCGCGCCGAAGACCTTCAGCAGCAGGTCGTTGCCGTCGCCGAAGCGGGTCGCTGCGGAACACGCGGCGAAATCCTCCGCCGGGTCGCACTCCACGAGGTTGTAGTGCAGGGCCACTTCGCCCTCGGCCGTTCCGAAGGCTTCGTCGGCGATGACAAAGAAGCGCCGGTCGATGAACCACACCGTGCGGCGGTGGGTGAGGCCCTCGTAGGAGGGGTTCTCGACCGTCACGATGTCCGTCGCGCCGTCCGTCTCCCAGCGCAGGCATTTCGAGTCGGTGCGTTCGAGGTTCCGGCCCTCGAGCGTCAGGGTGTTGTGAACCTGCGTCCGGCGGAACCAGTTGCGCTGGTCGGTCACCTCCTTGTCGCCCGCGTAGACGTAGCTCCCCGAGTCGGGGAAGAAGTTGCGGCCCCGGTGCCAGAGTTCGAAGGTGCCGTTGTCGGGCTGGCAGTGCCAGAATCCCTGCGGCCCGGCTTTGAGAACCATCGCCGTGGCGTCCGCCTCCCAGCCGTTGCGCAGGACGTAGAATCCCGAGGTGCGCAGCGCCCGCGACAGATGCTCCGGGGCGGCTCCCTCGCGGCCTTCGGTCGCCATCCAGCGGATCGCGGCGTTGTCGGGGAAAACTTCGGCCCACGCGCGGTAACAGGGCATCAGCTCCTCTTTCTCCCGGAACCGGTTGTCGCTGAACAGCGGCGTGGTGTAGTCCGGGAACGAGCAGTCGATATAGGCTTCGATCATCCGCTCGACCGTGGCCAGATACTCCGCCGGGAAATCGCCCCGGTAGCCGTTGGCGTCCATCATTTGCAGCGCCTTGAAGAAGATGCCGATCGACTCGTGGTGGTAGTGCAGGTCCAGTTCGTACTGCATGCCGTCGTCGTAGACCTGTTCGCCGATCTCGCGGTTGAGTATCCCGACGCCCGTCTCGCGCCAGCGGTCCGCGTCGCGGAACTCGGGGAAGAACACCCCCGCGAAGACGAGCCGCTGGGCCTCGAACAGCAGGTGGTTGCCCTTGGCCGAGAAGTGGTGCGTGATATGCTCCGCATGGCGGTGGTAGTTTTCGAGAAAATGCAGGAGGAAATCGGCGTCGAACGCCTCGGCGGGCAGGAAATAGAGGAACTGGTGGATCTGGAACTCCAGCCGGTCGCTCACCTCGAGGGGCCGCCAGGCGAAATAGACGTTTTCGGCCTGCGTCCAGTTTCCGGCCTTGCGTTCGTCATACGCCGTGAGGGGGTTCTTGCGCATCCAGTCGAGGTATTCGGCGCACCACTCCGCGGCGTAGCGTTCGTCGCCCGAGAGGCGGTAGGCTTTGCCCATCGGCACCCACCATTTCATGCGGTGCAGCTGCCAGCGCAGTTCGTTGTCCTTCACGGGCCAGTACTCCCAGTCGATGTCGTCGCCGTAGAAATAGGAGGGCTGGTAGCCCTTGTGGACGAAGAAACGGTGCTCCATCGCCTCGTCGGCCCAGCGTTGTTCTTCGGGGGTGATCGTGATGCCGGCGGGGTCCGCATCGGGGCAGACGACGCCCGTGCGGCGGCGGTAGTAGTCCAGCAGGGCTTCGGCGGCGGCTTTGTCGTCGCCCGCGGCGTGCAGTTCGGCGACGCGTTCCAGCCCGGGGCGCGTGAGGTCCAGCAGCGCGAAGACCGTGGTGTCGGCCTGCACCCGCATCAGCGAGGGCAGGAGGGCCAGCAGGAGGGCGATAAGCAGTTTTACAGGTTTCATGGTACGGCAAAGGTACGACAAAGCGCTGTTTCCTTTTATCAATAATGACCAATCCTTTCCCGAATTTCTGCAAAGGGGTTTCAGTTTTGTGCAGTCCGATGCCGGATTTGTCGAATGACGGCGCCCGAAGGGGCCTGCGGCGCGGTTTTAGGACAAATTTAAGGTCCGATTCTACAAAATCGAAAGCCTTTTGCACACGTTTCGCGTTTTTGGGGACAATCTCCGGGGCTTGCGCTGTCGGTTTGTGGTAATTTTGTATGACCGAAAAACTACGCCTATGACCTGTCTCAACCACGCTCCGCTGGCCGCATCGCTCGCCGCCCTGACCGTGGCCGCCGATGCCGCCGCCGCTTCGAAACCCGAATCCGCCTCCGGGAAGCGTCCCGGCATCATCGTCATCATGACCGACCAGCAGACCGCCGCCGCCATGTCGTGCGCCGGCAATCCGTGGGTCCGGACTCCGGCTATGGACGCGCTGGCCGCCGACGGCGTGCGCTTCACGCGCGCCTACTGCCCCTTTCCGCTGAGCGGCCCCTGCCGCGCCTCGCTCGTCACGGGCCGCATGCCCTTCGAGGTCGGGGCCTTCGACAACGCGATCCGCCCCAACGACGCCGACATGCGGGCCGGCATCGGCCACCGTCTCGCCGAAGCGGGTTACGAGTGCCTCTACGCCGGGAAATGGCATGTCCCCGAGGTCAACCTCCCCGATTCGGGCACAGGATTCCGCCGCATCTCGAAGATGGACGACCCGGCGCTGGCCGACGCCTGCGACGCGGCGCTGAGGGAGTACGACGGCTCGAAGCCGCTCTTTTTGGTCGCTTCGCTGCTCAATCCCCACGAAATCTGCGAATACGGACGCAACGAAACGCTGCAATACGGCGAGCTGGCGCCCTTCTCCACCGACGAGTGCCCCAATCTCCCGGCCAATTTCATGCCCTCGACCTATGCGGCCGAAGCGCTGACGCTCGAACACGCCTCCTCGCCCCGCTACCACGACACCTACACCTACACGCAGGACGACTGGCGGCGCTATCTCTACGCCTATTACCGCCTTGTGGAGCGCGTCGATCGTGAGGTGGGGCGCATCGTCGGGGTTCTGAAAGCCCGCGGACTCTACGACGACTCGGCGATCATCTTCCTCTCGGACCACGGCGACGGCGTCGCCGCCCACGGCTGGAACCAGAAATGGAACTTGCAGGAGGAGGTCGTCAACGTGCCGCTGATCGTCAAGGCCCCCGAAGGCGCCGGCCTGCGGGGCGTGCGCAACGACGAGGCGCTGTCGAACGTCGGACTGGACCTTTACGCCACGGTCTGCGACTATGCGGGCGTCGCGCCCGATCCCGGACGCTACCGCGGGCGGAGCCTGCGCCCCGTGGCCGAGGGTCGTCAGACGACGCTTCACGACGAAGTTTTCGTCGAGACGCTCCTTCCCGGCCCCGGCATGCGCGGCTGGTGCGTCGTCGGCCCGCGCTACAAATACGTCCTTTACCAGTGGGGCCGCAACCGCGAGGCGCTGTACGATTTGCAGGACGATTCCGGCGAGATGGTCAACCTGGCCGTCGATCGCCGTTACGAAGCCGAGCTGAACCGTCTGCGCCGGGCGATGTACGACTGGGGCGTGCGCATCGGCGATCCGAAGCTCGTGCGCAACCTGCGGCCCTGGGCCGAATCCCGGAACTGAAACCGAAAACCGACCCGATATATGAAAAACCTCGATTCCGTGCGGTGCGGTGTGCGTTATGCCGCCGTGCCGCTGACGCTGGCAGCCCTCGCGGGGTGCAGCGAGGGGCGCACCAGACGCCCCAACATCATCGTCATGATGACCGACGACCACACCACGCAGGCCATGAGCTGTTACGGCAGTCTGCTGGTCGAAACCCCCAACCTCGACCGCCTCGCGCGCGAAGGCATGCTCTTCGAGAACTGCTACGTCTCCAACGCCATCTCGGGACCCTCGCGGGCCTGCATCCTCACGGGCAAGTACAGCCACGTGAACGGATTCACGGACAATTCGCGCACCTTCGACGGCGACCAGCAGACCTTCCCGAAACTCTTGCACGACGCCGGCTACCAGACGGCGATGATCGGCAAGTGGCACCTCAATTCCGACCCGCAGGGATTCGATTTCTGGAGCATCCTCGTGGGGCAGGGCGAGTATTATTCGCCGCTGTTCGTCGAAAACGGCGAGGAGCGGACCGAACCGGGCTACGTGACGGACATCATCACCGACAAGGCCATCGGATTCCTCGAACGGCGCGACAAGTCGCGGCCCTTCGCCATGCTCTACTACCACAAGGCCCCGCACCGCAACTGGATGCCCGCGCAGCGTCATCTGGGCATCAACGACGATAGGGTCTTCCCCGAGCCTTTCAATCTGCTGGACGACTATTCGGGGCGCGGCAGCGCCGCCCGCGAGCAGGCGATGGAGATCGGCCGCGACATGTGGCCCGAGTGGGACCTCAAGCTGATGACCCCCGGGCAGCTGGCGCAGTCCTACGAATTGGAATCCTCGGGCGACGCCAACAAGGACGACGTGTCGCGCGCCAACGACTGGCGCAGCAGCGTCATGCAGTATCAGGCGGCCTACAACCGCATGACCCCCGAAGAGCGGGCCAACTGGGACCGGGCCTATGCCCCGCGCATCGCCGAGTACGAACGCATGAAGGGCCGCGTGTCGCAGGAGGAGCTGACGCGCTGGAAATACCAGCAGTACATGAAGGACTACTGCGCCGTCATCAAGGGCGTCGATGAGAACGTCGGGCGCCTGCTGGATTATCTGGAAGAGATCGGCGAACTGGACAACACGATCATCGTCTACACCTCCGACCAGGGCTTTTTCCTGGGCGAGCACGGGTGGTTCGACAAGCGTTTCATGTACGAGGAGTGCCAGCGCACGCCGCTGCTGGTGCGCTACCCGAAAGCCGTTGCGGCGGGCGTCCGCACCCGGGCGCTGGCCATGAACATCGACCTGGCCCCGACGTTCGCGGACATGGCCGGGCTGGAGGTCCCCGCCGACATGCAGGGCCGTTCGCTGAAGGAGGTGCTCACCTCGGGCGGCAAGATCCCCGAAGCGTGGCGCACGGGCGTCTACTACCACTATTACGAATACCCCTCGTGGCACTCCGTGAAGCGCCACTACGGCGTCCGGACCGACGATTACAAGCTCATCCATTTCTACAACGACGTGGACGAGTGGGAGTTGTACGACCTGAAAAAGGACCCGCACGAGATGTGCAATGTCTACAACGATCCCGAATACGCCTCGGTGCGCAGCGACATGCACGCGCGTCTCGAAAAACTCCAGCAGGAGTGCGGCGACACGGACCCCTGCGAACGGGAGTACGAATTTTTCCGCGGCGCGGACCAACTCTGAAAACAACTTAAAACGCATCATACGATGGATAGAAGAGACTTTCTGAAGGCTTCGGGATGGACCCTGCTCGGCCTGGCGGCCGCGGGAACGCTCCCCGGATGCGCCAGATCGGGCGGCAGGGATTCGCTGCCCGGCAACCTGAAAAAGGGATTTCCCTCGCTCAAGGACCTGAAGGTGTTCTGGGGCGACGTGCACAACCACTGCAACGTGACCTACGGCCACGGCGACCTTGCGGACGCTCTGGCCGCCGCGCGGCAGCAGCTGGATTTCGTTTCGGTGACGCCCCACGCCCTGTGGCCCGACATCCCGGGCGAGAACGATCCGCGGCTGAACTGGGTCATCGGTTACCACACCGAGGCTTTCAAGCGTCTGCGCGCCGGAGGCTATGACAAATACCTCGCGGCCGTCGAGGCGGCCAACCGTCCCGGGGAGTTCCTGACCTTCCCCTCCTACGAGTGTCACAGCATGGAGCACGGCGACCACGTGGCGTTGTTCCGCGACTTCGACGCCCCGCTGGTCGAGTGCATCTCGGTTCCCGACCTCAAGGAGAAACTCAAGGATTACGATTGCTATGTCACGCCTCACCACATGGGCTACATCACCGGATTCCGCGGTTACAACTGGGCGGCTTTCCGCGAGGACCGGCAGACGCCGTTCGTCGAGATGTTCTCGCGCCACGGGCTTGCCGAGAGCGACACGGGCGACTACGACTATCTGCACGACATGGGTCCGCGCATCTGGGAGGGCTCGATCCAGTACGGTCTGGAGCAGGGCCACAAGTTCGGTCTGATGTGCTCCACCGACCAGCACGCCGGCTATCCGGGCAGCTACGGCGACGGCCGCATCGGCGTCTACGCTCCGGCGCTGGACCGCGACGCCATCTGGGAGAACATGGGCAAACGCCACGTCTGCGGCGTCACGGGCGACAAGATCAAGATCGATTTCCGCATCAACGGCGGCGCCTCGGGCGACGTGATCCGGGCCGGACGGCGCGAGATCTACCTCAATGTCGAGGGGCAGAACGCCATCGACTACGTGGACCTCATCAAGAACGGGCAGTGCATCGCGCGGCTGAACGCTCCGCACCGCGCCGCCGCTCCCGGCGACGGGACGATCCGCACGAAGATCAAGGTCAACTTCGGCTGGAACCGCGAGGAGGAGTACGTGCATTGGCAGGGCGAACTGCGGCTGACCGACGGCACGATCGACGACATGCAGACCTGCTTCCGCGGCGCGGCCTTCACCTCGCCGCAGCCCGGCGAGACAGAGTTCCACACGCGCGTCAACCGTGTCGTGGAGCGCGACGGGCGGCACGTGGCACTCGACATGTATTCGTCGAAGAACCCCAACGTGATGACCCCCGCCATGCAGGGCGTCATCCTCGACGTGACGGCTCCCCGCACGGCGAAGCTCGTCGCCGAGTTCAACGGACACCGCTACGAACACACGATCGCCGAACTGCTGGAGGGCGCCCGTGCGCATTTCCTGCGCGGATGGCTCTCGGAGGCCGTGCAGTTCGAGCGCGCGCAGCCCGAGGCGGCTTTCTGCGTCGGACACCGCATGGTCGATGACAAGGCCCAGCGCGATACCGATTATTATTACGTGCGCGTGCGCCAGCGCGACGGCCAGTGGGGCTGGAGTTCGCCGATCTGGGTGGAAAGGGCCTGACGATGGTACGCCATGCGATCGGAATAGACCTCGGCGGCACTTCGGTGAAGTACGCCGTGGTCGCCTCCTCCGGGGAGGTGCTTTTCAACGGTCAGCTCCCTGCCCTGGCGCAGGAGAGCTCCGAAGCGGTGCTGGGACAGATTCTGAAAGGCGTCGAAGCCTGCCGGGAATACGCCGCGGGCGGGGGTCTGACGCTGGCCGGGGTCGGCATCGGCACGCCGGGAGTCGTCTCGGCCGACGGCCGCACGGTGCTGGGCGGTGCGGAGAACATCGCGGGGTGGGAGAACGTCCCTCTCGCCGACCGTATCGAGCAGGCCGCGGGGCTGAAAACCCTCGCCGGCAACGACGCCAACATGATGGCGCTGGGCGAAACGCTGTTCGGGGCCGCGAAGGGGGCTTCGGACGTGGTGTTCGTCACCGTCGGGACCGGCATCGGCTGCGGCGTGCTGATCGGCGGCCGTCTTTTCCGCGGCTACCGCAACCGCGGGATGGAGATGGGCCACATCACCGTCAAGTGCGACGGCGAGGCGTGCGCCTGCGGCGGGCGGGGATGTCTGGAACACTACGCCTCGACTGCGGCGCTCGTGCGCAGGTTCTGCGAACTGAGCGGCGCCGGGGCCGCCGGGGCCGACGGCAGGGAGGTGGTGCGCCTCTACAAGGAGGGGAACCCGGCCGCCGTGCAGGCTATGGAGGAGCATTGGAACTACTTGGCGCACGGCATCGCCTCGATGATCAACCTCTTCGCCCCGCAGCGCGTGGTCGTCGGGGGCGGCATCTCCGAAGCCGGGGATTTCTACCTTGCGAAGCTCCGCGAGGGGGTCCGGCGGCAGATGATGTCGGTCTGCGGCGAAGACACCGAACTCGTGGCGGCCCGGCTGGGCAACCGTGCCGGGTGCATGGGTGCCGCGGGACTGGTGCTGGATAAAATGCAGGGACGATGAAAAGAATCCTGCTTCTGGCCGCGCTTTTCGCGGCTCTCGGCGCCGAGGCGCAGCTTCCGGCCGAAATCCGGCTCGACAAACGCTCGCTGCGGCCCCGCTACCGCGAATGGGCCCGGCCGTCGGGCGGCGTCGCGGTGACGCAGAATCCGCCCGCGCTGCTCTGGCCCGCCGCGGGCGACTCGAAGCGCGCGCTCTACCGCGTGCGGCTGTCGCAGGACAGCACCTTCGCCGGAGTTACGCCCTCGGAACCGTTCGAATGGGCGGCTTATGCCTGCCACGAGCCGCTGGCCGAAGGACGCTGGTACTGGCAATGGTCCGTTTCGGAGCCCGGTGCCCCAGAGCGTTGGTCGGAGGTCAACGCCTTCACGGTCGATGCTTCGTGCCGGCGGTTCGCCACCCCGACGGGTGCCGAACTGGCGCGCCGGGTCGCCGCCATGCCGCACCATCGGCTCTATGTCCCGCGCGACGGGGCCGACGCCTTCCGCACCCGGGCGCAGCGGAATCCCGAAGCCCGGGAGTTGGTGCGCAAGGCTCGCAGGAATCTGAATATGGACCTCGTGCCCGTCGCCCCGACGCGTCCGCGCGACACGACGGGGATGACGCCTTTTCAGAAAAAGTCGCTCGTCAACTTCATGTACCACAAGTTCGGCGAGGTGGTCACGCAGCCCGTCGTGGACTTCTCGACGGCCTACCTGATCACGGGCGAGGAGCCGTTCCGCGACGCCGCGGTGCGTCACGCCCTGCATGCCGCGTCGCTGCCCGTTGACAGCGACGCCACGTCGGAGGATTTCAACCGCTCGGCCATCATGTACGGGCTCGCGGTGGGCTACGACACGGCCTGCGACCGCATGACCCCGGAGGAGCGGGCCGCGGTGCTCGAAGCCATCCGCGTCCGGGGCGAACACTTCTACCGCCACTACGTCAAGGATTTCGAGACCCACTCGATGGACAACCACGTCTGGCAGCACACCTTCCGCAACTTCTTCTTCTCGGCCATCGCCACGCTGGGCGACCTTCCCGAGGCCGAAAAGTGGTTCCGCTACTGCTACGAGGTGTGGTGCGCGCGCTTCCCGATCCTGGGCGGCGACGACGGCGGCTGGCACGACGGCAGCAGCTACATGCAGGCCAATCTCGTGACGTTCATTTACGTGCCGTTCGTCCTCTCGCGCCTGACGGGCACGGATTTCTTCGACCTGCCGTGGTTCCGCAACCTGCCGTCGTTCCTCGTCTACTCCTTCCCGAAAGGCTCCTACGCCACGGGTTTCGGCGACGACTACGAGAAGATGACCTCTCCGTCGCAGCTCTACATGGGTTTCGCCGACGCGCTGGCCCGCGAACTCCGGAGTCCCGAGGCGCGGTGGTATGCCGACCAATTGATCGGCAGCGATCCGAAGAACCTCTACCGCTCGAAGGGCTTCACGCTCTACCGCATCCTGACCGACAAGCCGATCGACAACGTGAGCCCGCAGGCCCCCGGGCGTAACACCTCGCGGTTCTATCCCGACGCGGGCTTCTCGCTGATGCACACCGACCCGGCCGATGCGTCGGACGACCTGATGGCGGCCTTCTTCGCCCTGCCGTTCGGCTCGACGGGACACGCCCACGCCGCGCACAACGGCTTCACGATCAACTACGGCGGTCGCCAGCTGTTCGGCGGCACGGGCTATTATTCGAATTTCAACGACAAGCATACGTTGATGCACTACCGTTCGCGGGGCCACAATACGATCCTCGCCGACGGACTGGCGCAGGTCATCGGCGAGAACGGCTACGGCTGGCTGGCGCGCTTCGCCGACAACGAGGCGCTGACCTACACGCTGGGCGACGCCTCGCACGCCTACGACTCGATCCGCACGCCGTTCTGGATCGACCGCATGGAGAAGTCGGAGGTGGCCTGCACGCCCGAAAACGGCATCGGCGATCCGGGCGTCACGCGCTTCCGCCGTCATTTCCTCTTCCTGAAACCCGACGTGATCGTCGTTTACGACGAGCTGGAGGCCCGCGAACCCGTCGCGTGGACGTGGCTGCTGCACAGCCACAACCGCATGGCGCAGGCCGGAGAGAACGCCGTCGCGGCCTCCAACGGGGCGGCCGAGGGGCGGATGGAGCTCTTCACCTCGGGAGAACTGACGCTGAACCTGACGGACCGCTTTTTCTCCCCGGCGATCAACTGGAAGAAGCGCACGGGACCCGACGGCCGGGTGCAGGAGTATGTGAATCATTGGCATGCGGAGTTCACGATCGCGGCGAAAAGCCGTGCGCAGCGTTTCCTGGCCGTCTTCCGCATCACCCCCGAGGGGCGCAAGCCGCTGACGCTGAAATGCGGTGCGAAGGGGCGCGTGACGGTCGGCGGATGGAGCGTCTCGGCGGAGCTCGACGCCTCGAAACCCGCGTCGCTCTCCGTCACGGACCGCCGCGGCAATGCCGTGCTTTACAACACTCCGGCGTCGGAAACCGCGGGCAGCACCGTCGTCCGCCGCCGGGGCGAGCCCGCCCGCGAGCTGGTCGATGTCGTGCCGGCTTCGGTGCGCTGATGCTGTATCCGAACCTGCCGCCGGACGTTTCTCACGCCCGGCGGCGGCGTTTTCGGGACCGAAAATCGGCCCGGAGGTTCGGATTTTCCGAAAAAAAGCGTATATTTAGCCTGCCAAGCCTCTACGATATGCTGAAACTCAAACCTACGCTTCTCCTGTTCGCACTTCTTTCCGTTTTTTCCGGCAGGGCCTTCGCCGCGGCCATCGAATTCCGCACGCTGTCGGTCAACGAAGGATTGTCGCAGAGCACCGTGCTGGCCATTGCGCAGGACGGGATGGGGCGTATCTGGATGGGCACGCAGGACGGGCTGAACTGCTACGACGGCTATTCGTTCTCGGTGTTCCGCTGCGTGGAGGGCGATCCGCAGAGCCTGGGCGACAACTCCGTCAACGCGCTCTACGCCGACGGGGGACTGCTCTGGATCGGCACGGCGTCGGGACTGTCGTGTTACGACGCGGCGGCGCAGCGGTTCGAGAATTTCCGCCTCGAAGGGCGCAACATGCAGGTCGCCGACATCGCCGCCACGGCCGACGGCGATCTGATTCTCGCCACCGATCTCGGCATCGTGCTCTTCGACCGCGAGAGCCGCGAGCTCGAAATCCGGACCTACCTCGCGGGCATCAGCGTACACGCCGTCTGTCCCTCGCGCGACGGATTCCTCGTCGGGACTTCCAACGGCGTCTACACCTATTCCTCGACATACGGCAATGCCGTGCGCATCCTGCCGCAGATGGCCCGCTACGACATCGCCAGCATCGTCGCCGACGACGACGGATACTGGGTTGCCACCCACGGCAACGGCCTCTACCGTCTCGACGGCGCGTTGCAGGTCACCGGACGCTATGACGCCGCATCGAATCCCGGGCTGGTTTCGGACTACATCCGGGTGCTGAAAACCGACTCCGAGGGGCGTCTCTGGATCGGGACCTTCGACGGGCTTTCGATCCGCGACCCGCAGAGCGGGCGCTTCGAACGTCACGTCCATACCTCCGACCCGGGGTCGCTGAGCCACAATTCGATCCGTTCCATCTTCATCGACGCCCAGCGGGGGGTCTGGCTCGGGACCTATTACGGCGGTGTGAGCTACTATCACCCGCTGGCCCGGCGTTTCGGCATCCTGCGCCACGATCCGGTGCGCAATTCGTTGGGCGACAATACGGTGAGCTGCATCGTCGAGGACCCCTCGTCGGAGAGCCTCTGGATCGGCACCAACGACGACGGCGTGAACCTCTACGACCGCCGCACGGGGCGTTTCTCGGAGCTCAACACCGCCAACGGCGCCCTGCTGTCGAACAACGTCAAGTGCGTGCTTCCCGACGGCCGCGGGCGCGTGTGGATCGGCACCCATGCCGGGGGCCTGAGCTCGATGGACGTTGCGACGCGGCGCACGCGCCACTACCCGGTCAACGCTTCGATCCCGATCAACAACAGCTGCTATTCGCTGCTCGACGGCGGCGACGGCACGCTGTGGGTCGGCACGCTCAACGGCCTGCTGTCGTTCGACATCGCCGCGGGACGCTTCTCGCGCCACCTCTGCACCGATTACGAATCCAAACTGGGGTCGTTGCAGATCACGACGCTTTTCCGCGACTCGAAGGGCCGCGTGTGGATCGGCACCGGGGCGGGGCTGTACCTCTGGCAGCCCGGCGTGAAGCAGGTCATGGCCTGCGAACTGACCCTTGCGAAGAACGGAATTTCCCCCCCCCTCCGGCAGGATGTTCCGGTCATGTGCGTCGCGGAGGATACGCACCGTAACATCTGGATAGGCACCCGGCAGGGGCTTTTCCGCTACAACGCCCCGGACAATTCGTTCACGCGCTTCACCGTGGCCGACGGGCTCCCCAACGATTTCGTCTACGGCATCCTCGAAGACGAGCTGGCGCGGCTGTGGATCTCGACCAACAACGGACTGGCCTGCTTCGACACGCAGAAGAACACCTTCCGCCGCTACTCGCTGTGCGACGGCATCGCCAACAACCAGTTCAACATCTACTCCTACTGCCGGAGCCGCGACGGCGTCTTCTGGTTCGGCGGCATCGGCGGCATCACCTGGTTCCGGCCCCACGACCTCGTGGACAACCCCTTTGCGCCCGCGCCGCAGATCACGGGCGTCGATGTGGCCGATTCGGACGGCGACCGCCGCGTGCGCATCGAACGCGATTCGGCCGGGCGCGTCGTCGCGGCGGCGTTCCCCTCGGTGCGCAACATCTTCACCGTGCGCTTCGTGGCGGTCAATCCGCTGGCCGGAGGCCGCAACACCTTCGCCTACAAGCTGGAGGGATTCAACACCCGCTGGTACGAAACGTCGCATCTCGAAGCCAACTACTCGAACCTCAGGCCCGGGCACTACCTCTTCAAGGTCCGCGCGGCGAACAACGACGGACGCTGGAACGACGAGCCCGCGACGGTCGAGATCCGCGTGCTGCCGATGTGGTGGCAGACCCTTGCGGCGAAGATTCTGTGGGTGCTGCTCGCGCTGGGATTCGTCGGGGGCGTCGTGGCGGCGCTGCTGGGACGTATCAAGATGAAGATGCAGCTGCGCGTGGAGCGGCTGGAAAAGGAGTCCATCGGCCAGCTCAGTCAGGAGAAGATACGCTTCTACATCAACCTTTCGCACGAACTGCGCACGCCGCTGACGCTGATACTCTCGCCCTTGCAGGAGATCCGCGAGCACGGCACGGCCGACAAATACGTCGCCTCGCGCCTGAACTACATCTACCGCAACAGCCTCAAACTGCTGCACATCATCAACCAGCTGCTGGACTACCGCAAGGCCGAGCTGGAGATGTTCAAGATGAAGGTCGCCGTGCAGGATGTCGATGCCATCGTCGCCGAGGTCTTCTCGATGTTCGAGGAGGTGGCCCAGAACCGCGACATGGACTATATCCTCAGCTCTGAGCTGAAAGGCGAGGCGCTGCCCGTCGATAGGATGTTCCTCGAAATGATGCTCACGAACCTGCTCTCCAACGCCTTCAAGTTCACGCCCGACGGCGGCATCGTCCGCGTCGCCCTGCAACGTGGCGAGGGGTGTTTCCGCCTCACGGTCCGCGACTCCGGCATCGGCATTCCGCAGGACCAGCAGGAGCGCATTTTCGAACGTTTCTACCAGGTCAACGAATCGCACGCCGGGTCGGGTATCGGGCTGTCGATCGTCCGCCGCATCGTCGAGCTGCACGAGGGTTCGATCTCGCTGCGGAGCGAGCCGGGGCGCTTCTCGGAGTTCACCATCACGCTGCCCGACGACATAGCGGCCTATCCGGCCGGGAAGCGCGCCGGGGAGCACGACGTGCGCGCCTCGATCATCCGCGACGCCGAGAAGTTCCTGCCCGAGGAGTGGTCGGGCGAGAGCGGCGATTTCGCCTCCGACGAGGAGGCTGCGGAGGAGAAGCGCGGCATGATCCTCGTCGCCGAAGCCAACGCCGAGGTCGCGCGCTACATCGCCGACCATTTCAAGGCCCGTTACGGCGTGGAGACCTTTTCCGACGGCAACGAGGCCCTCGAAAGGCTCAAAACGCTGGAACCCGACATCATCATCGCCGACCGGGTGCTGCCGGGGCTCGACGGGCTGAAACTCTGTCAGGCGGTGAAGCAGAATATCCGCACATGTCATATCCCGGTGGTGCTTCTCGCCGCGGAGGGCAGCGTTGAGGAGCAGATCACGGGCATCGAGGCCGGGGCCGACAGCTACCTGCCGATGCCGCTGTCGATCTCGCTGCTCGCGGCCAACGTCCAGAACCTGCTGAAAGCCCGCTACCGGATGCGTCACTACTATTCGGACGACGCGGAGATCGACCCCGACAAGATTACCTCCAACTCGATGGACGGGGAGTTCCTGAAGAAGGCCATCCGCATCGTCGAGGAGAACATGGACAACGAGGAGTTCTCGTCGAACGATTTCAGCAAGGCGCTTTGCATGAGCCGTTCGAACCTCCATCTGAAGATGAAGTCCATCACGGGCGAGTCGGCCACGAAGTTCATCCGCAAGATCCGCTTCAACTACGCCTGCAAACTGCTGCTGGACCGCAAATATTCGATTTCGGAGATCAGTTCGATGGTGGGCTTCAACTCCCCGTCGTATTTCGCCACGAGCTTCAAGAAACACGTCGGGTGCCTGCCCACGGAGTATGTCCGCAGCCGCTCCAAGAGCGGCGAGAAAGCGGGGTAGCCCTTCTCCCGTGAACGGAAAATCCCCCGGAACCTGCCTTTCCGCAAGGTTCCGGGGGATTTTTATGGAGTGAGTCGGCCGCTTCTCCTATTTGGAGAAGATCGACGAAATCTCCTTGTAGTTGTGCACGCGTTCGATAACGTCGGCGAAGAGGTCGGCGACCGACAGGACGGTGAATTTGTGTAGGTCCTTGTCGGGGTTGAGCGGAATGGTGTCCGTCACGATCACCTCTTGCAGGGCGCTGTCGTTGATGCGCTCGTAGGCCGGGCCCGAAAGCACCGGGTGGGTGATGGCGGCGCGGACGCTCTTCGCCCCGCGGGCCATGAGCATGTCGGCGGCCATGCAGATCGTGCCGGCGGTGTCGATCATGTCATCGACGATCAGCACGTTGCGGCCTTCCACGTCGCCGATGGCGGTCATCTTGCCCACGACGTTGGCTTTCGCGCGCTCCTTGTGCGAAATGATGATCGGTGTCCCCAGCAGTTTGGAGTAGTTGTTGGCGCGTTTGGCGCCGCCCATGTCGGGAGCCGCGATCGAGAGGTCCTCGATGTTGAGGCTCTTGATGTAGGGTACGAAGATGCCGCTGGCGTAGAGGGCATCGACCGGAACGTCGAAAAATCCCTGGATCTGGTCGGCGTGCAGGTCCATCGTCATCACGCGGTCCACACCTGCGGCCATCAGCATGTTGGCCACCAGCTTGGCGCCGATCGGCACGCGGGGGCGGTCCTTGCGGTCCTGGCGCGCCCAGCCGAAGTAGGGCACCACGGCCACGACCTGATAGGCCGACGCGCGGCGTGCGGCGTCGATCATCATCAACAGCTCCATGAGGTTGTCCGAGGGCGGGAAGGTCGATTGGATGATGAAGACCGTGCAGCCGCGGATCGACTCGTTGTAGCAGGGCTGAAATTCGCCGTCGCTGAAACGCAGGACCTCCGACTGTCCGAGCGTCGTGCCGAAGCTCGCGGCGATTTTGGTGGCCAGGTATTCCGAACCGCGTCCGGTGAAGATTTTGATTTTGTGGATAGCCATAGGTTACGAGGATTTTTTTGACGCTGCAAATATAGGACAATAGGATTAAAAAATGCCTCCGCGCGGGCGCATTTTTTCAACAATCGGTTAAACATTTCCGGAACGGGGCGGTTTTCGCTCCCGCGGCCAGCCGTTTCGCCTCCGTTTCCGGGGCTTCGGGTGTCAGTTTTGACGCAGGCATTCGTCGATGAAGGCGAGGATCTCTTCGCGCCCGGTGCCTTTCTCCGACGAGGAGACGAACATCGGCGGCAGCTCCTCCCACTGTTCGGCGAGCGCCGTGCGGAACCGCTCCACGCTCTTCTGCTGCTGGGTCTTCGAGAGTTTGTCGGCCTTGGTGAAGATGATGGCGAACGGGATGCCGTTCTCGCCCAGCATCTCGATGAAGCGCAGGTCGATCTTCTGGGGTTCGAGCCGGATGTCCGCCAGCACGAACAGGAAGTGCATCTTCTCGCACTTGAGAACGTAGTCGGTGATGAGTTTCGAGAACTCTCCGCGCTGCGTCTTCGACGTGCGGGCGTAGCCGTAGCCGGGCAGATCGACGAGATACCAGGCGTCGTTGATGCGGAAATGGTTCACCAGACGGGTTTTGCCGGGCGTTCCCGACACCTTGGCCAGCCCTCCGCGGGCGGTGAGCATGTTGATGAGCGACGACTTGCCGACGTTGCTGCGTCCGATGAAGGCGATGTCTTTCAGGCCGTCTTTCGGGACTTGCGATATGCGCTCCGAAGAGCATTTGAATTCGGCTTTGGTGATCTGCATCGTTCTGCGGTTTTTCGCAAAGACAGTTGTGCGAGCCGGGAGCAGAGGCGAATTCATTCGACTGTGCCGGGGCGCCGCCTGTCCGAGCGGTGGTTTATCCTCCGCAAAGATAGTGCAATCCCTCCGCCGAACCAAATTTACCCCGGTCATTGCTTCCGTCCGCGTCCCTTGCGGCGAATGGCGGCGGCTTTCGCACTTTTTTTGCAGCGGAACGGCCGGACTAAAAACACCTGATTTATGAAAACTCCCGTTATGACGATGCTGGGCGCCGCTGCGCTGGCCGTCTTCCCGCCCCAGGCCGAAGCCTGCACCCGCGCCGTTTATCTCGGACCCGACGGCATGACCGCGACGGGCCGCACGATGGACTGGCGCGAAGATCCGCTCACCAACCTTTACATCTTTCCGCGCGGCACGGCGCGCCGCGGTGCGAATACGGACAACACCGTTTTCTGGACCTCGAAATACGGCACGCTCTCGGCCGCCGGCTACGACATCGGCATCACCGACGGCATGAACGAGGCCGGGCTGGTCGCCAACCTGCTCTTCCTGCCCGAATCGGTCTACGAGCGTCCCGGCGACACGCGCCCCGTGATGGGGCTGAGCATCTGGACGCAGTATGTGCTGGACAATTTCGCCACGGTGGACGAGGCCGTCGCCGAACTGGAGAAGGAGGCGTTCCGCATCGACGCCCCCGACCTGCCGAACGGCGTGAAATCGCGGCTCCACCTGGCGATTTCCGACGCTTCGGGCGACAGCGCGATTTTCGAATACCGCGACGGCAAGCTGGAAATCCACCACGGACGCCAGTATCAGGTGATGACCAATTCGCCTTTCTACGCCGATCAGCTGGCGATCCTCGGCTACTGGCAGCAGATCGGGGGGCTCACGATGCTGCCGGGAACCAACCGCGCTTCGGACCGTTTCGTGCGGGCATCGTTCTATATTAACGCCGTCGCGCAGTCGGCCGATCCGAAGATCGCCGTGCCGGCCGTGATGTCGGTTATGCGCAACGTTTCGGTGCCCTACGGCGTTTCGACGCCCGACAAACCGCACATCGCCTCGACGCGCTGGCGCACGGTCTGCGACCAGAAGAACCGGGTCTATTACTTCGAACCGACGCTGGCGATGGAAACCTTTTGGGTGAACCTCGCGGCGATCGACTTTTCGAAGGGCAGCGGCGAGCGGACCCTTACGCTCGCCGGCGGGCAGAGCTACGCGGGCGACGCTACGGCGAAATTCCGCAAGAGCGCCAAGCCTTTCGCGTTCCTCTTCGGGGCGTGATCCTGTCCGCCCGAAATGAAAAACCCCGGCTGTGAGGCCGGGGTTTTGCGTGTCAGCGGTGCCGGGGGTATTTGTTGTTGAAGCGGTAGCCGACGCCCAGCATCAGGAAGTTGGGCATGTGGAAATCGCGCAGGCTGTATCCGATGTGGACGTAGGAACTGTGCGTCACGGCGACTTTCAGGGTCAGCATCTGGTAGAATGATTTCAGGTCGCCGCCCTTGTGCAGGACGTTGACACCCAGTCCGATGCCGATGTTGAAGTAGGGCATCACGAACTCCCCGCGGGCCGAAACTCCCAGGGCGATCTGCCTGTCGAATCCGGGTTTTTCCACCACGAGGTCCGGCCTGCCGCCCATCGGTACGAGCTGGTCGGCGATGGAGATGTTGGCGCTGCCGTCGTAAACGCCGTCGAGCGACACGCCTGCGCGGAACTTGTAGCCGAAGTTGTACATCGAGGCGAAATTGAACCCCACGACCGTATAGGCGTCCGGTGCGGCTACCTGTATGTCGCCGTCCTCGATGCCCTTGCGGCGCCACGAGCCGAACAGCGTGAGGTCGTAGCTGAAATGGCGCGGGAAGGCCGGATAGGCGGTTGTCGTGGGGGCTTCGGAGGGGTTGCGGCCGAAATTGTAGGTCAGTCCGGCGCGCAGGCCCACGGAGTTGAGGCCCGCGTTGGGGAACTTGGTGTTGCCGTTGGAGAAGTGCGAGAGCGAGACGCCCGCCGAGAAATCGACTTCGCGCGTGACCATCCAGTTGAGGAAGAAATCGACGTTGAGAAAGGCGTTCATCTTCGATCCCATCATCATGTTGAGCCGGTTGGTCTCCTCGTCGTAGGGCTTCCAGCCGAACGAAAGGCCGAAATTCCACTCGTAGTCGAACGACAGCCGGGGGCTGATGCGGGCGATGCGGGCTCCCTGGAAGAGGTAGGCCGCGACCGGGTTGCCCAGCTCGTCGGGGTTTCCGAAGTCGTAGTAGGCGACCCCGATGCCCTGATAGGCGCCGCCGTAGATCCGGTCGGGGAGCGATCCCGGGCGGAACTGGAACGAGTAGCGGAGGTGTCCCGAGAGCGAGAGGTCGATGGGCTGCCCGGCCGTGTTGTTGCCCTGTACGAAGGGGTTGGTCGGGAAGATGTATTCGGGGCGGAACTCGCCGCCGAGGCGGTGCATGAAGCGGCGTTCGGAGGCCGTCTTGCCGCTGCGGACCCTGTTTTCTGCGGCGGCAGGCCGGGCGGCGTCGAATCCGGACCGTCCGCGCAGCCCGGCTTCGTAACCTGCGCGGTACCCAGCCCTGTATCCCGCGCGGTAAGTGTCGCTGCCACGGTGACGGAGACTGTCGGGAGCTTCGGATGTCGTTTCGTCGGCCGGGGGAGCCGTGCCCGGAGGCGTTTGTGCCGCGGCCGTTCCGGACAGGAAGAGCAGGGTTCCCGCGAGAACCGCAGTTTTCCAGATCCGTATCTTGTTTTTCATCGTGAGACTGAAATTCATGTTTTGACGCCGAAGTTACGAATTTTTCCGCAATCCCGGCACTCGCGCGCGTACTAATACTAAAAAAAGTCCTCCCTTTTGGCGGGGGAGGACTTGGAGTGAATCGGCCTGCGGAGTGTTACACGCGCTTGCAGGCACGTGCGGATCAGTACCCGAGTATGCGGAGCATCGAGCGGTAGGACTGTTCCTTGGCGAACAGGCGCGTGTAATACTCGTTGTCGGACTTGTCGCGGTCGATGATGATGTGCTTGGGCGCGGGGATCAGACAGTGCTGGATGCCGCCGAAGCCGCCCAGCGACTCCTGATAGGCTCCCGTGTGGAAGAATCCGATGTACTGCGTGTTGCCTTTTTCGAGTTTCGGCAGGAAAATGGCGCTGGTATGGCACTCCGAGTTGTAGAAATCCTCGCTGTCGCACGTCAGTCCCCCCAGCAGCACGCGCTGGTACTCCTTGTCCCAGTTGTTCACGGCCAGCATGATGTAGCGCTGGTTGATGCCCCATGTGTCGGGCAGGGTGGTGATGAACGATGAGTCGATCATGTACCAGTTCTCGCGGTCGTTCTGCTGCTTCTGGTTGACGATCGAGTAGAGCGCCGCGCCGCTTTCGCCCACGGTGAACGATCCGAATTCGGTGAAGATGTTGGGCTCCTCGACGCCGTTGCGCTGGCAGATGTTCTTGATCTGCGCCACGATCTCTTCGGTGAGGTATTCGTAGTCGTACTCGAAGTTGAGCGAGTTCTTGATCGGGAATCCGCCGCCGATGTTGAGGCTGTCCAGCTCGGGGCAGACGGTTTTCAGTTCGCAGTAGACGTTCATGCACTTCGACAGCTCGTTCCAGTAGTAGGCCGTGTCCTTGATGCCGGTGTTGATGAAGAAGTGCAGCATCTTGAGCTGGAATTTCTTGCTGTTCTTGAGCTTGGCCTTGTAGAAATCGACGATGTCGTTGTAGCGTATGCCCAGCCGCGAGGTGTAGAAATCGAACTTGGGCTCCTCCTCGCAGGCGATGCGGATGCCGACCTTGCATTTCTTGGTGAAGGCGTCCTCGAAGAGTTCGAGCTCCTCCTTGTTGTCCAGCACGGGGATCGTGTTCGAAAAGCCGTCGTTCACGAGCTGGGCGATGTTCTCGACGTACTGCGGGCGCTTGAAGCCGTTGCAGATGATGTAACGGTCCTTGTCGATGATGCCGCCGTCGTAGAGGGCGTTGATGATGTGGATGTCGTAGGCCGACGAGGTTTCCAGATGGATGTCGTTCTTCATGGCCTCCTCCAGCACGAACGAGAAGTGGCTCGACTTGGTGCAGTAGCAGTAGTTGTACGAACCCTTGTAATCGACCTTCGCCATCGCCACATTGAACATGCGCTTGGCGCGGTTGATCTGTTGGGAGATCTTCGGCAGGTAGGTGATTTTGAGCGGAGTTCCGTACTGTTTGATCAGTTCCATCAACGGAATGTCGTGGAAATTCAGCTCGTTGTCCTCGACGGTGAACTCATCCTGCGGGAAATCGAACGATTGTTCGATCAGGTCGATGTACTTGTCTTTCATGGTTCGTTCGGTATGGTTTTTCCGATCCGGCTCGGCTACATCGTGAATTTTCGGCCGAAGTAGCTCGCCCGGATTTTTCAAAAAATCGGGATGCAAATCAAGTGAATATTTTCCGGATAACCAACACTTTGTCCGATTATTTTGAAAAAGGGCGTTATATTTTGCTTTTTTCTATGAAAAAAGGTATTTTTGAACCCGGATTAAAACGTGATTCGACAGTGTTGATTCCCATTATAAAACAATATCTGGCCGCTCACAAGCGGCTGGTCGTGCCCCAGCTCGGCGCGTTCATCGTCAAGGAGCCGGAGCGGAGCATCGTCTTTTCCGAACTGCTCAAGCGCGACGACGGAGTCCTGCGGGGGCTTCTGCGCGACGGCGGAACGGGGGATCTGGAGGCCGCCGGCGAGATCGACCGCTTCGTTTTCGAGGTGCGTCACGCCGTGGAGCGCGGACAGGAGTATCCGCTCGAAGGTCTCGGGGTGATGAAACCCGGTCCCAACGGCACCATCGCCTTCGTCTATGCACCTGCGCCTGCCGCGCCGCTTTCCGGCGGTGAAAGGCCCGTCCGCCCGCCTCAGCTGGAGCCGGGAAAACTGGCCGAGGCCGTCCGCACGGCCTTCGCCGAGCCGCACGTGTCGCCCTCGGCGAAGATGAACCCCGACCCGTCGGTGCGGGGACTGCGCTACGGCAAGCCGCACAAGAACACCGACGCCTGCCGCTATGTTGACCGCGTTCCGCGGCGGCGCGGCGCCGACTGGTTCATCTGGATTGCGATCATCGCCGCCGTGATCGCCGCGGGCGCCATCGCCTTCGGTTACTGGCGCGATGCGAAGGAACGGCAGGCCGAAGCGGAATACATCGAGGCGCCGGCCGCCGGGGGAGTCTCACAACCCGAACAGAACGAATAAATGACAGACATCACGACCGTAAAACAGCGCTTCGGCATCATCGGCACCTCCCCGCTCCTCGACCGGGCGTTGGAGGTGGCCCTGCGTGTGGCCCCCACGGACCTGACGGTGCTCGTCACGGGCGAGAGCGGTGTGGGCAAGGAGTTCTTTCCGCAGGTCATCCATGCCTATTCGGCGCGCAAACACAATAAATATATAGCCGTCAACTGTGCGGCGATTCCCGAGGGAACGATCGACTCGGAGCTTTTCGGCCACGAGAAGGGCGCCTTCACCGGGGCCCTCGAAGCCCGCAAGGGCTATTTCGAGGAGGCCGACGGCGGTACGATCTTTCTGGACGAGGTGGCTGAGCTGCCCCATTCGACGCAGGCGCGCCTGCTGCGCGTATTGCAGACCGGCGAATTTATCCGTGTGGGTTCGTCGAAGGTGCAGAAGACCAACGTGAGGGTCGTGGCCGCCACGAATGTCAACCTGCAGGAAGCCATTGCCAAGGGGCGTTTCCGCGAGGACCTTTACTACCGGCTGGGTACGGTGCCGATCCTCGTGCCGTCGCTGCGCGAGCGTCCCGAGGATATTCCGCTGCTGTTCCGTCGTTTCGCCGCCGATGTGGCCGTGCAGTACCGCATGCCCGCCGTGACGCTCGACGACAGCGCCCGCGAGATGCTGATGCACTACTACTGGCGGGGCAATATCCGCCAGCTGAAGAACGTCGCCGAGCAGATCTCGGCCATCGAGCAGACCCGTGTCATCTCCGCCGAGGTGCTGGCCAAATACCTGCCCCCGCAGGGCGGCGGTGCGCCGATGGCCGCCGGGGCGCCGCATCCGGACGACATGACCACCGAGCGCGAACTGCTCTACAAGGTGCTGTTCGACATGCGCGCCGACATCAACGACCTCAAACGGATGATGGCCGAGTTGATTCAGGGCACGGGCCGCTGTCCGGAACCTGCCCGCGACATCAAGGCCCTGCTGCCGTCCACGGCGCAGAGCAGTTTCATTCCGGCCGTTCCCGCCTGTCCGCCGCAGGCTCCGGTCTATGCCGAGAGCGAGGTGGTGACCGACGAGCCGCCCCGGGAGATGACCAAGGCCGACATGCAGCGCGAACAGATCGTCCGCGCGCTGCGGCGCAACAACGGCCGCCGCCGCGAGGCCGCCGCCGAACTGTTCATGTCGGAGCGCACGCTATACCGCAAGATAAAGGAGTTGGGTATAGAGGAGATTTAGCTTATGAAGATCAGACTTACGATACTGGCCCTTTGCGCCGCACTGCTCACGGGTTGCGGCGTGGCCATCAAATACTCGCTGTCGGGCGCTTCGATCCCGCCCGACGCCAAGACCTTTTCGGTGGCGTACTTCCCCAACAACGCGACGATGGTGTCGCCGATCCTGAGTTCGACGCTCACCGAAGCGCTGGTCGATATCTTCACGCGCCGCACGCGCCTGATGCAGGTCGATGAGGGCGGCGATTTCGCTTTCGAGGGCGAGATCGTCAACTACACCTCGACGACGGCCTCGGTGTCGAGCGACGACTACGCCCTGCTCAACCGTCTGACGATCACCGTCAAGGTGCGCTTCACGAACGCCCTCGACGAGAAGGCTTCGTGGAACAAGACCTTCAGCGCCTACGAGGACTACGAATCGACGCAGCTGCTCACGGAGGTCGAGGGGACGCTCATCCCGCAGATCGTCGATAAACTCGTGACCGACATTTTCCAGGCTTCGGCCTCCAACTGGTGATCCTGACATGACCGATCTGAAAGCATACTTCGCCGCACCGCGCACCGCCGCACGTCCCTCCGCCGCCGAGATCGGGGCGCTGGTCGCGGCCTGTCCGTGGTTCATTCCGGGGCGTATCCTGCTCGGGATCGTCACCGGGGAGGAGGACCCGCTGACGGCGCTGACGGCTCCGTGGCGGGCCGAGAGTTCGCTGCGCATGCCGGATGTCGATGCCTCGGCGCTGGACCGGCTCTCGTCCGACGAGATCATCGACCGTTTCCTGAAGGAGGAGAACTTGCGCATCGTCGCCCAGGAGGGGGAACCCGAGGAGGAGGTGCAGATCCGTCCCGAACTGGAGGAGGACGACGAGGTGGTTTCCGAGGAGCTGGCCGAAATCTATCTCGCCCAGGGCCTTCGGGACCGGGCCGTGGCGATTTATCGCAAATTAAGTTTGCTAAATCCCGAAAAAAGTGTTTACTTTGCCGAGTTAATTGGAAAAATAGATAACAATAATTAAAATTTACGGATATGTTATACACGATTTGCATTGCCCTGATACTCGTTGCGAGCGTATTGGTGATCCTCGCGGTGTTGGTGCAGAACCCCAAGAGCGGCATGGCCGCCAATTTCGGCGCGTCGAACCAGGTCATGGGTGTGCGCGAGACCTCCAATTTCCTCGAAAAGTTCACCTGGGCGATGGCCATCGCCATCGTCGTGCTGAGCCTCGCCGCTACGCTGACCATGGACAAGGGCCGCGTGATCGAGAGCAATACGAAGATTTCGAACGACGCCAAGGCATTGCAGGAGCGTGTGCTCGAGTCGGAGATTCCCGCCCCGATGCCGCAGGCCGAGATTCCGGCCGCCGAGCAGCCCGCTGCCGACCAGTCGGCCGAGTAGTTCCCGGAGGGGCCGGAAAGGGCGGGCCGGAGAGTCGGCCCGGACGATAAAAAGAGACCGCGGAAAAGTCCGCGGTCTCTCTTGTTTTTGCCTTTGCGGCCGGAGATGCCGCCGGGCGGAATGTTCCGATGAAGCGGTCAGAGATGCTGCGGGCTGAATGCCCCGATGGTCTTGATGCGCTCCTCGAAATTGTCCCGCGAAACGAGCGTGTGACCTTTGATCTTCGAACGGTAGTTGTAAATCGTGCTCACCGAGTAGCGCAGCAGGGCGGCGATCTTCGACGAGTCGTTGATGCCCAGCCGGATCAGCGCGAAGATGCGCAGCTCGGTGTTCAGCAGCTCGCCCTTCTTGGGCTCGATGCGCGCCTCCTTGTCCAGCAGCGAGTTGAAATCCTCGATGAACGTGGGGTAGAGTTGCAGGAACGTCGTGTCGAAATTGCGGTAGAACTCCTCCAGTTCGCGGCTGTCGCCGTCGCTCGATGCGTACTCCTTCTTCAGTTCGTCGATGCGCCCGTCGCGCAGCAGACGGCGCACCCGGCGCCGTGAGTCGATGATCTTGTCGATGTATTCCGAACACATCGTCAGGAAAATGCCGATGTACTCCTCCTTCACCTCGTTGGCTTCGGAAATCTGGCTGTTGAGGCCGGCCAGCTGTTCGTTGATCCGTTGCAGGTCGTTGTTCGAGATGTTGAGCCGGTTGTTAGCCTGTTGCAGTTCGAGCCGCGCGAGGCTGAGCTTGCGGTTCTGACGCAGGACGAAGATCACGCCCCCGAGGGCCAGCAGCATGAAGCAGACGATCGACACCACGAAGATGTTGTACATGGCGTCCATCCGCTGCCGCCGGGCCGTGTAGGCTTCCTCGATGACGTGCAGGGCCAGCGCGTCCTGCCAGGGCCGGAGCCGGGAGTTGAAGAACCGCGCGTCGTCCATGACGATCCGCATGTAGCGCATCGCCCGCTGGATGTTGTCGTCGTCGAGCAGCGTGTTGGCGAGGCTTTTCAGCGCCGCATTGTCGCGGATCGCCAGCTGGATGTCGGTCATCGCCGAGCGGGCGAACCACACCTGCGCCGTGAGGGTGTCCTTCATCAGGTCCGCCACCAGCGCCCGCATGTACGACGCCTCGGCGTAGCCGCGCGAAAGGGGCGGCAGGGTGTTGCACAGCCGTTCGGAGATCTCCACCGCCTGCTCGTAATTGCGGTCGTTGATCGCCTGCCAGAGCTTGAAATTGAGGTGCGTGGTCGATTCCGGCTCGGTGTTTTCCACGATCAGCCGGGCGTAGAGCACCGTGAGGTGCCACGATTGCGTGCCCTGTACCGAGTCGTGGGAGTAGAGTTGGAGTTCGTCGTTGAGTTTGTGGCGGGCGACGTAGTAATCGACCAGCTGTTTCCGGTCGAGTTTCGCGGTGTCGATCTGTTGCAGAAGGGTGGCCGCTTCGAGGTAGATGCCCGCTGAACTGTAAAGGTAGGCCAGTTGGATGCGGCTCTCGTCGAGGCGCCGTGCGTCGTGCATCTTTTTGGCCAGATTGATGTTGCGGTAGAGGTAGTCGATCGTGGAATCGGCCTGGTAGGGGGTGTATTCGTCGATCAGTTGTTGGTTCAGGATGTAACGCTGGGCGTCCGAAAAGTCCGATTTGCCGAGGATGCTTTTCAGCGATTCGATCCGTTGTTCGCGGCCTGCGATGTAGGAGTCGCGGTGCGAGAGGGTGGCGTCGAGTTGCGAGAGCACGCTTTTCAGGTCGTTCTGTGCCAGGATGGATGGCGTTGCGGCGAGCAGCAGGGCGGTAAACAACAGGTTTTTCATGGGCAGACGGTATCTGTTAGGTCCAAACAAAGATACGAATAAGCGAGTGCAAAAGCAAGTTTACTTGCATTTTGCCGAGCGGGAGTATCTTCGGCGCAGCCAAAGATACGACTAAGCCGACCTCGGAAAGCGGAGCTCGCTTGCATTTTTTCTGAGCGGAGTATCTTCGGCGCAGCCAAGGTACGAATAAGCGGGGCAATGTCAAATTTATTTGAACATTGCCGGGCGGCTCGGCAAAAGTCCCCGACACTGAAAGTGTCGTTACGGCATCACCGACGGAACGGGCGGTTTTGCCGACGCTATCGCCGATTTTGCCGACGGCGCGGATGGCGGAATTAATTAAAATTTTTTATTTAATTGCTTTCCCGACGCTTTTTCTTCCGCGGAAAGATTCCGGGGCGTCTACTTTTTTTTGAAAACAGTAAAATATTAATATATTGATAATCAGTAAATTATATTTTAACGAACGGGTTTTCGGTTTACAAAATCCAGTTTAATTTTTTTTCATGTCGCAGAGGTTGTTTATTTTTATTTAAGAGAAACGAAGCGAGGTTTATACTGAATTTTTAAGAATCCGTCATACCTATTTATAATAATAACCAAAACCTAAAATCTGATTTCCTATGGTACATGTATGCAAAAAGCTGCAATCGGGCTGCCGGACAGGATGGATGCTGCTGCTTGCGGCGGCTATGCTGATCGTGTCGGCTCCGGTCCTGGCCCAGCAGCGGGCGACCGTGACGGGAACGGTCACCGACCAGTCGGGACAACCCGTCATCGGGGCTACGGTCATCGAGCAGGGCACCACCAACGGTGCCACGACGGGTGTAGACGGCACTTATACCCTCAAACTCAAAGGGGGGGGGAATTCTGCTAACCTGATTTTCCAGTCGCTGGGATTCGTCTCGCAGACGGTCGCTCTGAACGGCCGCACGAAGGTGGACGTGAAACTCAGCGAAGACGCCGTGGCCCTCGACGCCGTGGTGGCGATCGGTTACGGTACGGTCAAACAGAAGGACCTTACGACGGCCGTGTCGATCGTCAAGACCGACGACCTCGCGCGCCGTCCGATCACCTCGGCTTCCGGAGCCTTGCAGGGCAAGGCCGCCGGTGTGCAGGTCATCCAGCCCAACGGCTCGCCCGGTCAGGGCATGGTGGTCCGCGTGCGCGGCGCTTCGTCCATCTCGTCGAGCAACGACCCGCTCTATGTGGTTGACGGCGTTCCCGTGGGCGAGGGCAACTATGCCATCGCTTACCTCTCGCCCAACGAGATCGAGTCGATGCAGGTGCTGAAAGACGCCTCGTCGGCCGCCATCTACGGTTCGCGCGCCGCCAACGGCGTGGTGCTCATCACCACCAAGCAGGGCAGCCGGAAGATGGGACCCGAGATCTCGTTCTCGACCTTCGTCGGCATCTCGAAGGTGACCAAGAGCTTCGACGTGCTCAACGCCCGGCAGTACCGCGAACTGATGGAGGAGAACGGCGCCGTATCGGGACTTCCCGAGACGCTCACCGATGTCACCGACTGGTTCGACGAAACCTATTCGACGGGCGTCAACCAGAACTACCAGTTCTCGATCTCCAACGGCGACGAGAATTCGTCCTACTACCTCGGCGGCGGCTACACCAACGAAACGGGTATCATCAGCACCACTTCGTCGGACCGCTACAACGTGAAGGCCAGCCTCGACAAGAAGATCTTCAAATGGGTTTCGGCCAACGCCTCGACCACCTTCTCGCACTACACCACCAAGGGTTCCATCATCTCGGGACAGGGCGCCAACCGCGCCGGCGTGGTCGTTTCGGCCATCACGACCCCGACCTATGCGCCGATCTGGGACCCCGAGAACCCCCAGCAGTACTACAACAATTTCTACGGCGCCAACCTCACGTCGCCTCTCGAAAACATGGCCCGCACGGACTATGACAAGAATGTCACCGACCGTCTGCTGCTTTCCGGCGGCCTGACCTTCTATCTGGCCAAGGGGCTGACCTTCAAATCGACGGTTTCGATGGACCGCCGCTGGGTCCACTCGTCGTCGTTCCTCGACCCGATCCGCACCTCCTACGGCCGGACGCAGCACGGAACCGCCTCGGACACCCGTTCCGACGACATGCGCATGGTCTACGACAACATCCTGACCTGGAACAAGTCCTTCGACCGCCACAGTCTCGAAGTGATGGCCGGCACATCGGCCACGACCTCCGTGTGGGAGCAGCTCTCGGGATCGCGCTCCTATTTCTCGGCCTCCAACAACAACGCCATCCCCAATCTGAATGGCGGTAACAACGGCGGCGTCCGCGGCCAGAGCTACGGCAAGTCGGAGTGGTCGATCATGTCCTACCTGGCGCGCGTGTCGTACAATTTCGACAGCAAGTACCTCGTGACGGCCAATTTCCGCGCTGACGGCTCCTCGAAGCTGGCTCCCGGCCACCGCTGGGGCTATTTCCCGTCGTTCTCGGCGGCCTGGCGCATCTCGGGCGAAAAGTTCTTGAGCGACGTGCAGTGGATCAACGACCTGAAGCTGCGCGCCGGCTGGGGACAGACCGGTAATCAGGCGGGCCTCACCGAATACGGCTGGATGCAGCAGTACAGCACGAACTACTACGATTGGACGCTGACCGAGAACGCCCATGCCGTGCCGACCGTCGGCGGACGCAGCAACATCAAGAATCAGGACCTGACCTGGGAGACCACCTCGCAGACCAACGTCGGTCTGGACTTCGCGCTGCTGAACAACCGGCTGAGCCTGTCGCTCGACTACTACTACAAATACACCAGGGACATGCTGATGAGCGTGCCCCTGCCGTCGCCCTATCCGAACATCACGCGCAACGACGGCGAGATGTCGAATCAGGGCTTCGAGATCACCCTCTCGTCGGTCAACATCGCCCGGAAGGATTTCAACTGGTCAACCGACCTGAACGTCTCGCTCAACCGCAACAAGCTCGAAAAACTCGACCTGAAACAGGTCTACTACTACGCCAAGACCTCCGACGCCACCAACGACAACGTCGTCCGCATGACGCCGGGCCATCCGCTTTCGATGTTCTGGGGCTACGTCTCCAAGGGCGTCGATCCCGAGACGGGCGACCTGATCTACGAGGACCGCAACGGCGACGGCGAGATCACGCCGCTGGACAAGACCTGGATCGGCAACGCCAACCCCAAGTTCACGTTCGGCATGACCAACAACTTCTCGTGGCGGGGGTTCAACCTGAACATCCTCATCACGGGCTCCTACGGCAACGACATCTTCAACGCCTCGCGCATCGAGACCGAGGGCATGACCACGGCCAACAACCAGACCACCACGGTGCTGCGCCGCTGGCGCATCCCGGGGCAGCAGACCGATGTCTTCCGCTCGGACAACCCCTCGTGGAACGTGAAGAACTCGACCTACTGGGTGGAGGACGGATCGTATCTCAAGGTGAAGAACATCACCCTCTCCTACGACATCACCTCGCCCAAGCTCAAACGCATCAACATCACGCGCATCCAGCCGTACGTCTCGCTCCAGAACTTCATCACCTGGACCGGCTATTCGGGTTACGATCCGGAGGTGAGCCAGTCGGAGAGCGCTACGCAGATGGGCATCGACTGGGGAACCTATCCCAACGTCCGCACGGTGGTCGTGGGCCTGAACCTTACTTTCTAATTCCGGAAAACAAGAACCGATCATGAAAAAGATATTATCATACGCTGCGGTGTTTTCGCTGGTTGTCGCGGCTTCGTCGTGCAGCCTCGAAAAATTCCCCGAAACCATGTACGCCGAGAACAACACCTCCGGCACGGGTGACGCCGAAACGGCCATCAACACCCGCGAACTGCTCGAAGGCCAGCTTACGGCCATGTACAACTACATGAAGGGCGACTTCCAGAACTACTGGTACCAGCTCATCGTCCTGGCCGAAAGCCGCGCCGACAACGCCTACGGCTGCCCGGGCGAAACGAAGACTATGGCCGTCGAACAGAACCAGATCGACAGCGACAACGAATTCGCGGCCACCATGTGGAACTATTCGATGAACGCCGTGGACTATGCCAACCAGGTCATCTGCAACATCGACCTCGTGAAGGAGAACGACCCGTCGCTCACCGAGAAGGAGTATCAGGAGTGGCTTTCCGAGGCGCTCTGCTGGCGCGCCTACATCTGGATCAACATGATGCAGCTGTTCGGCGAAATCCCGATGCTGACCGAGATTCCGCCTGCCATCAACGCCGACAACATCGAGGAGGTCTACCCGCTCTACTTCCCCTCCCGCGTCTCGAAGGAGACCGTCGGCGAACAGATCGTCAAGGACATCGAGGAGTACGCCTGCAAATACGCTCCCGACATGGACGCTTCGAACAAGTTCAAAATCACCAAGGGCTTCGCCTACGGCCTGATGGCGCGTTTCTACTCCCTGCGCGAGTTCCGCGACTGGTCGAAGGTGGTTGCGGCCTGCCAGACGGTCGAGGGCATGGGTTACAGCCTCTGCGACAGCTACGGCGACCTCTGGGCCTACACCACGGGCGATACGGGCATGGCCGCGATGAACACCCGTGAGTCGATCTTCGAGGTGCAGTGGACCAGCCAGACTTCGGGTTCGTGGATGTGGATGATGTTCCATCGCAATGCCTACGTCCCCAACGACAGCTTCTCGTGGGCCAAGTGGAGCACGCCGTCGCGCAGCCTCACGAGGGCCTATAACGCCGCGGGCGACACCGAGCGCCTGAACGCATCGGTCGTCTACGACGAATGCGGCTGGTCGTACCAGTATCCCAGCGACGAATACGCCTTCATGCACAAGTTCCCGACCAACGTGACGCCGGTCTACGTGATGCGTCTGGCCGACATCCGGCTGCTGCACGCCGAGGCGCTGGCCAACTCGGGCGATCCGGGCGGCGCCGCCGACATCGTGGACGAGATCCGCGGCCGCGCGGGCCTCGGCAAGCTGACCGACGCGCAGCGCGCCTCCGAGACGCAGATGCGCGAAGCGGTGCTCGACGAACGCCGCCTCGAACTGGCTATGGAGGGCTTCCGCTGGTTCGACCTGATGCGCTACGGCGACGATTATTCGAAACTGATCGAGGTCTGCGACGGCGTCAACGTCAAGGGTTCGTCCTCCTACGACTCCTACTTCAAGGTCCGCCGTGCGATGAACGACAACCGCGTGCTGCTGCCGATCCCGACCAGCGTGCTCGACGACAACACCAATATCGAACAGAACCTGGGTTACTAAATCTTAAAATTGCGATACGACCATGAAATTCACGATCAATAACAACCTGCGTTTGCTGACCGGCTCGCTGCTGCTCGCCGGAGCGGTCTGCTGTTCCAGCGGAAGCGACGAACCCGGTCCCAACCCCGGCCCGGAGCCCGAACCCGTCTCGGGAGATGTCCGCGCCTATGTCACCTCGGCCAACGGCAACCGCCTGTTCGCGGAGGAGGGGCTCTCCTATTCGAAAGTCTCGATGTCGCCCTACCGGGTGGAGCTCGATCCCGCGACGACCTACCAGACCATCGACGGATTCGGCCCGGCCATGACGGGGGCCACGTGCTACAACCTGCTGAAAATGTCGCAGGCCGACCGCACGGCGATCCTCAAAAAGTGCTTCGACCCGGAGACCGGCGCCGGATTCAGCTTTATCCGCGTGCATATCGGCGGTTCGGACTTCTCGATGGACGAATACACCTGCTGCGACCAGGAGGGTATCGAGTTCTTTGCCATTCCGGAGGTGGAGAAGGAGGGCATCTTCCCCGTCCTGAAAGAGGTTCTGGAGATCAATCCCGAGATCAAGATCATGGGTTCGCCGTGGTCGTGCCCCAAGTGGATGAAGGGCACGGTCGCCGATCCGTCGAAACCCTACGATTCGTGGACCAGCGGGCGTCTGAATCCCGCCTATTACGACGACTATGCCGAGTATTTCGTGCAGTGGGTGAGCGAGATGGAGGAGAACGGCTTCCCGATCTACGCGATCACGATGCAGAACGAGCCGCTGAACCACGGCAATTCGATGTCGCTCTACATGCCGTGGCAGGACCAGCTGGCCTTCGTCAAGAAGCTCGGCCCGGCCTTCCAAAAGGCGGGCATCAAGACCAAGATCCTCTGCTATGACCACAACTACAACTACGACAACGTAGCCGGACAGCAGAGCTATCCGCTCAACATCTACGCCGACGGCGAAGCGTCGCAGTGGGTAGACGGATCGGCCTGGCACAACTACGGCGGTTCGGTGACCGAGCTGGACAACATCTTGGCGGCAGCCCCCGACAAGTCGATCTACTTCACGGAGGCTTCGATCGGTACGTGGAACTACAATTTCGAGAGCTGCGTCATCGACGATTTCGAGTCGATTTTCCTCGGGACGCTGAGCCGCATGGGCCGGGGCGTGCTGCTGTGGAACCTGATGCTCGACGACAAGGGCGCGCCGAACCGTCCGGGCGGCTGCACGACCTGCTACGGGGCCATCGAGATCAGCTCGTCGGACTACAAGACGCTCAAGTACAACAGCCATTACTACGATCTGGCGCAGTGCGCCAAGGTCATCCGTCCGGGAGCCGTGCGCATCGGCACGTCGGGCTATACGGCTCCGGGCCTCACCTACCTGGCGTTCGCCAATCCCGACGGCTCGAAAGCCTTCGTGGCCTTGAACCGGAACAGCAGCGAGCAGACCGTCGCCGTGTACGAAAGCGCCGACCGTTCGTTCAAATACACCATTCCGGCCAAGTCGATCGCCTCGTTCCGCTGGGGCGCCGCGGCTGAAAACTAACCTTAAAAAAACTCGCAGAACATGAAAACGCTGAAATATATCGCATTGTCGCTGCTCGCCGCGGCCTGCACGACGGCGTGCAAGGACGATCCGGAACTGCTCACCACCGATGTCGGTCCCGAGATGACGGCCGTGTCGTCCGACGCTTCGGGAGTCTTCGGCGGCAAGGTCGGCTTCGAGGCGACGATGACCGACCGCTATGCGCTCTCGACGCTCAAGGCGCAGATCTTCTTCGACGACGAGATGGTCGCCGAGGAGGTGATCCGCACCAAGGAGAATGGCACCTATTCGGGTACCGTGACGCTTCCCTTCTACAAAAACGTTCCCGACGGCGAAGCCACGCTGCGCCTTGTGGGGCAGAACGTCCGCTTCGGGCAGACCTTCGTCGAACGTCCGCTGGCCGCCTCGCGGCCCAAACCCGACCATCTGGTCTTCGTGCTCGGCGAGCAGGAGTACCGCATGGAGCCCACGGGCGTCGATTATGAGTACGCCGTGACGGCCGATTTCCCGCAGAAGCCCCAAGGCTACATCACGACGCCCGATCTCGACGGGCAGGGCTCGGTGGTGACGTTCGGTTACAGCTCCGAGCAGGGCGGGATCGTTTCCGACTCGACCGAGCCGATTCCCTTCGCCAATTCGAACGCCGGGGAGTTCACGGTCACCTTCAATCTGAAGAGCTTCGAGGGTTCGCCCTTCATCAAGCTGCTCTTCAACGATGCGGAGATGACGATGGTGGACAACGACAATTACAGCATCGTCACCACGCTGACGCAGAATCAGACCTACACGCTGACGGGCGTTTCCGATTTCGCCGACTGGGACTTCGACCGCGACTTCTTCGAACGGGCCGACGCCTCGAATCCCGAGGCCCTGACCTTCCTGCCGATGTCGGGCATGTACAAGGTGACGGCCAATTTCAAGCACAGCTACCTGCGTATCGAGGCCATGAAGTCGGCCACGGAGTATGCGTCGCTCGCCGCCGACGGTTCGGGCAATGCGATCTGGACGGTCGGAGCCGGTATCGGCAAACCCGTCATCAAGAACGGCGACGGTTGGGATATGGGCTCCACGGGCTTGTGTCTGGCTCGCGTTGCGGACAAGAAATTCCAGATCTCGCTGGTGGCCGGCGTTTCGATCAACGCTTCGAACTTCGACTTCAAGTTCTTCTGGCCGAAGGACTGGGACAAGGGCGAATTCCTGGGTAAGACGGATGCCTCGTTTGCCAATCCCTACGGGGTCCTGACCACTACCAGCGATCTGATCGAGATTTCCGACGGTGGCAACCTGGGGCTTGCCGAGGGCAAGACGCTCGACTTGGGCGGTATCTACCGCTTCACGATCGACGTTTCAGGCGGCACGATGGCCGCGGTGCTGACCGTCGAGAAAGTGGGCGAGCAGGAGCTTCCGCCCGCCGACATCACCGTCAACGGCACGAAGATGACCCAGCTCGATATGGACAACTACCAGGTGGACCTCGACCTGACGCAGGGTCAGACGCTGACGCTGGGCGGTGCCGACGCCTTCACGCCGGCGTGGATTGACGACAACTATTTCTCGGTTAGCGGAACGACCGTTACTTTCATTCCCGTTGCCGGACACTACCGCGTTCTGGCCAATCTCGCCGACCGCTTCATCCGCTGCTACCGGATCACGGCCGACGGCGGTTACGCCACGACGGCAGCCGACGGTTCGGGCGGAATCTGGCTCATGGGCTGGGGTGTGGGCGCCCCGTCGATGGACTATCAGTTTGGTTTCGACCCGTTCACCAACATCTACTGCATGCCCGAGGTCGAGCCGATGAAATACCGGCTGACGGGTAAGGCAGGCCCCGAAAAGGAGTCTTCGATCGGCGACTATTTCCGCACCGACTACATTTCGATGAAGTACTTCTTCCAGCATGGCTGGGGCGGTGAGATGACGAATCCGACGGTTCAGGGCGGTCTGCTGAAGGCCGATGGCAATTTGAGCCTTGCCGGAGATCCGCTTGAGCTGGGGGCCGTCTACGAACTGACGATTGATCTGAGTGCAGGCCGCGACAACGGTGTGGTCTCCTTTGTCAAGAAATAATCATTATCTTTGTACGCGAAGTGCGCAGCCCTCGGACTGCGCACTCCGTGTGCAAACCGAACAAATTTTTTATTCCAATGCCAAACAATGTTCTGATAAAGACCCTTGCCGGGGTGTGCGCCCTTGCGGCGGTGGCCTGCGGCGGGGGGCAGCAGCCCCGGAGCGATGTCGCCGTCTACCTCGACGAATCGCAGCCGATTGAAAAACGTGTCGAGGACGCCCTTTCGCGCATGACCCTCGAAGAGAAGGTCGCCATCCTCCACGCGCAGTCGAAATTCTCGTCGGCGGGAGTTCCGCGCCTGGGCATTCCCGAGGTGTGGTGCACCGACGGTCCTCACGGCATCCGCCCCGAGGTGCTGTGGGACGAGTGGGAGCAGGCCGGCTGGACGAACGACTCCTGCACGGCCTTCCCGGCCCTGACGTGTCTCGCCGCGACGTGGAATCCCGAAATGTCGGCCCTCTACGGCAAATCCATCGGCGAGGAGGCCCGCTACCGCGAGAAAGACATCCTGCTGGGCCCCGGCGTGAACATCTACCGCACGCCGCTCAACGGCCGCAATTTCGAGTATATGGGCGAGGACCCCTTCCTCTCCGCGCGGATGGTCGTTCCCTATGTCCGGGAGGTGCAGAAGAACGGCGTCGCCGCCTGCGTGAAGCACTTCGCGCTGAATAATCAGGAGGTGCACCGCCACGGCATCGACGTTGAGGTCGGCGACCGGGCGCTGTACGAGATTTACCTTCCGGCCTTCAAGGCAGCCGTCGAGGAGGGCGGCGCCTGGGCGATCATGGGTTCCTACAATAAATATAAGGGCCAGCATTGCTGCCATAACCAGTATCTGCTGAACGACATTCTCAAACGCGACTGGGCGTTCGACGGGGTGGTCGTCTCCGACTGGGGCGGCGTCCACGACACGAAGCAGGCCGCCGAGAACGGTCTCGACATGGAGTTCGGGTCGTGGACCGACGGTCTGAGCTGGGGCGCCAGCAACGCCTATGACAACTACTATCTGGCCGCTCCCTATCTCGACATGCTGCGCAAGGGCGAGGCTTCGACGGCCACGCTCGACGACAAGGCCCGCCGGGTGCTGCGGCTGATTTTCCGCACGGCGATGAATACGCATAAACCGTTCGGGTCGCTCAATTCGCCCGAACATCTGGCCGCCGCACGCCGCATTGCGGGCGAGGGCATGGTGCTGCTGAAGAACGACGGCGGGGTGCTGCCGATCGACCTCGGGAAGACGAAGCGGATCGCCGTCGTGGGTGAGAATGCGATCAAGATGATGACTGTCGGCGGCGGCTCCTCGTCGCTCAAGGTGCGGCACGAATATACGCCGCTGGAGGGTATCCGCGCCGCCGCGGGCGACAAGGCCGAGGTGGTCTACGAGCGCGGTTATGTCGGCGACATGACGGGCGACTACAACGGCGTGAAGACGGGGCAGGACCTCTCGGAGAAGCGTTCCGAGGAGCAGCTCATCGCCGACGCCGTGGCTGCGGCACGCGAGGCCGACGCCGTGATTTTCGTCGGCGGACTCAACAAGAGCGACCATCAGGACTGCGAGGGTGCCGACCGTCTGCAATACGGTCTGCCCTATGCGCAGGACAAGGTGATCGAGGCGCTGGCCGGGGCCAATCCCAACCTGGCCGTCGTGATCGTTTCGGGCAACGCCGTGGCAATGCCGTGGATCGACCGCGTTCCGGCCGTTCTGGAGGCGTGGTTTTCGGGTTCGGAAGCCGGCAACGCACTGGCCGACGTGGTGTTCGGTGCCGTGAACCCCTCGGGCAAGCTGCCCTTCACCTTCCCGGTGCGTCTGGAGGACAACAGCGCGCATGCGTTGGGTGAGTACCCCGGTACGGACAAGGTTGCCTACAACGAAGGGATTTTCGTGGGCTACCGCTGGCACGACAAGGAGCGGATAAAGCCGCTGTTCGCCTTCGGCCACGGCCTGAGCTACACGACGTTCGACATTGCGAATGTGACGGCGGACCGCACGGCCCTTGCGGCGAACGGCCGTATCCAGGTTTCGGCCGACGTGACCAACACGGGTTCGCGTCCGGGCGCCGAGGTCGTGCAGCTGTATATCGGCGACGAGCAGTCGTCGCTGCCGCGTCCGGTGAAGGAGCTGAAAGGATTTCAGAAAGTTTCGCTGAATCCCGGCCAGACACAGACGGTGACTTTCGAGATCACGCCCGATATGCTTCGATACTATGACGATGCGAAGGGCGCGTGGGTTGCCGAGCCGGGTGCGTTCACGGCCTGCGTGGGCGCCGCGTCGGACGATATTCGCGGCACGGTGGAGTTCGAATTGAAATGATTCCGTCGCCGGAAAAGAGAAGTCCGCGGCCCCGAAGGGCCGCGGACTTTTTCATTGTTCGGTCCGGATGCGATAGAGGGCGTGCCTCCGCAGGGGATGGCCTTCCGGCAGGGCAGGGTGGTCGAACTCCCCGGCGTACTCCATGCCGAGTCGTTTCATCACGTTCAGCGAACGCCGGTTTCCGACGTAGGTGAAAGAGATGAGTTCCGGGATGCCGAGTTTCGCGGCGTGCGCGATGCAGGCCCGGGCGGCTTCGGTGGCGTATCCCTGTCCCCAGGCGTCGCGGCGCAGGCGCCAGCCGATTTCGATCTGCCCCTCTAACCCTCCGGAGCTGGTTACGCGGTGCAGTCCGACGTAACCCAGGAGTTCGTTGTCAGAAAGACGTTCTACGGCATACAACCCGAATCCGTCGGTCGAGAATTCGTCGCGGATGCGTTCCATCAGGGCTTGCGACTCCGCATCCGTCAACGGTGCGGGGTAAAACTCCATGACTCGCGCGTCGGCGTTCATGGCGGCAAAAACCGGCTGGTCTTCCTCCCGCCATGCGCGCAGTGCGAGACGGGCTGTTTGGGGCGGAAACAACATTTCAATATGATTTCAGCCGGATGTTCCCGGTTTTTTTACTCCGCCACCTCTTTTTTCGAGCGTTTGCGCGTGTTGATCGTCAGATAGCGTTGCAGGGTCTGCTGCAACCGCACGGGGTCGATGTCCAGGCGGATTTCGCCGCCCTGCGCGATCGAGATGTCGCCCGTCTCCTCGGAAACGACCACGATGATGGCGTCCGAGATCTCGCTCATGCCGATCGCCGCGCGGTGGCGCGTGCCGAACGACTTGGGAACGTCGCTCTGCGTCACCGGGAGGATGCACTTGGCGGCCACGATCCGGTCGCCCTCGATCAGCACGGCGCCGTCGTGCAGGGGCGCGTTCTTGAAGAAGATGTTTTTCAGGAGCGATGTCGAGACCTTGGCGTCGAGGGCGATGCCGCCTTCGGCGATCAGCCGCAGGTCGCTCTGCTGGCCGATGACGATCAGCGCCCCGGTCTTGGTTTCCGACATTTCGCGGCAGGCCGTGACGATCGGCGCCACATTGGTCTGCACGGTGTCCTCGCCGGTCGAGAAGATGCGCGAGATGAAGTTGAAATGTTTCTGGCGCATGCCGATCATTTGCAGGAAGCGCCGCAGTTCGGGCTGGAAGACGATGATCAGCGCGATGGCTCCCACCGAGATCAGTTGTCCGAGGATGGTCGATAACAACTCCATGTTCAATGCCCGCACGACCACCCACAGCAGGTAGACGGCGATGATTCCCGAGAGGATATACGGCGCATTGGTGCCCTTGGTCATGCGGTATATCCAGTACATGATGACGGCAACCAGGATGATGTCGATGAAATCGACGAATGTGAACGGAACGAATCCCATCGTTTGTCGGCGTTATTTGATTTACAAAGGTACAAAAAAATCGGCCGGGGCCAAAACCGAACTGTGTATCCCGGTCCGGCAAAACCTTCCGACCCTAAAAAGTGCCGTTACGGCACCAAAGGTACAAAAAAGTCGTATAGGTCCAAACCCGAATTGCGATGCAGTCCGGCAAAACCTTTCCGGCAAAAGTGTCGTTGCGACACCAAAGGTATAAAAAAACACCGACTTCCGCTCAGCGGGGAAGCCGGTATTTTATTTTCCGCGGGGCGGAGGCTATTTCTTCTCGGCCTTCTTGTCCGCAGCGTAGAGTTCGTTGACCTTCGCCAGCACGGCGGGAGTGATGTTGAGCGTCGTGTCGGCGTCGATCAGCGCCGTGGCGTTGATGATCAGTTTGTACTTCTTGCCGGCGTTGATCTCCTGCACGGCGCGCTGCAACAGGTCCTGGGCGCGGTTGGTGAACACGTAGTTCTCCTCGTCGAGCGTCTGGGCCTCCTTCTGGGCGTTGGCCTGGTAGGATTCGGCCCTCTTCTGGATGCTCTCCTGCTGGGACTGCGCGTCGCGCGAGGTGATGAGTCCCTTCTGGTACTTCTCCTGCAACTGCGCGGCTTCGGCCTGAAGTCCCTTTTCACGCTGCGCCCAGCTCTTCTGCGCCTTTTCGGTCTTCTCCTGGAGCGCTACGCCTTCGGTTTTGTAGAGGTCGCATTGCGCCAGCACGGCTTCGACCTGAACGTAAGCGATGTCGCTCGAAACAACCTGCTGTGCGACCGCTTCGGCCGCATCCCCGGTCTGCTCTGCGGTTTTCGTGCCGCAGGCCGCGAGGACGAGAGCCGCAGCCAGCGCCGGAAAGAGAGTTTTTTTCATGTCGTTTTGCTATTTGAAAAGTTAATTATTCTGCGTTTGAGTCACAAAGGTAAAAAAAAATCTTTACTTTTGCCCAACCTGCATTAAATTTTGACTTTCATGTACGAATACATCAAGGGAACCGTCGCCGAAGTCGCTCCGGCTTACGCCGTTATCGACGCCGGCGGGGTGGGCTACTACCTCCATATTTCGCTCGAAACCTATGCCGCCGTCGAGCACGCCTCCGAGGCCAGGCTTTACGTGCACTACGTCGTCCGCGAGGACGCCCAGCTGCTCTACGGGTTTTCGACGAAGATCGAGCGGGAATTGTTCCGACTGCTGATCAGCGTTTCGGGCGTGGGCGGCAATACGGCCCGCATGATCCTCTCGACCTATTCGCCGCGCGAATTGCAGGGGATCATCACCTCGGGCAACGCCGTGCTGCTGAAGAACGTCAAGGGGCTGGGTCTCAAGACGGCGCAGAAGATCATCGTCGAGCTGAGCGGCAAACTCGCCGTGCTGGGGGCCGATACGGCCGATGCGCCCCTTGCCGCGGCCGACGGCGGCAGTTTCGACGAGGCCCTCGCCGCGCTGGTCATGCTGGGCTTCGCCCGCGCCGCCGCCGAAAAGGTCCTGCGCGCCGTGATGCGCGAACTGCCGCAGGCTCCGGTCGAGGAGCTGATCCGCGCGGCGCTTAAACGCCTGTGACGTGAAAAATGCTCCGTGCGGGGATTGTTACGGACGGAAGCGACGGCCGGCATTCCCGGTTTTTCTTCTTTTTTTGTCCTCCGGCATGCCGTGCGGACGTTTTTTTTCGTTTCTTGTTCGTAAATCGGATTGTTTTATGTAAATTTGCACGATTGTATGCCGATGAAACGACTTATTACCTTACTGAGCGTGGCCCTGCCCGTGCTGTTGAGCGGTTGCTCCGACGAGGAGGACATCCTCCCCGAGCAGCGCGAGAAGATCGTCTCGTACCTCGAAAGGACCCACACCCCGACACTCGTTTCCGAGGCCGAGGCCGACGAGGAGGGGCAGCTGCCGTTCTATACCACCGCGGGCAGCACGGTCTACCGGTATATCATCAATTACTACCGTCCCAACCGGGAGTCCTATCCGGCGGTGACGGCCGCGTCGAAGGTCACCATCACCTTCCGGGCCTATGTCTTCAGCTATTCGAACATTACGGATTCCACGTTCCCGTTCTATTCGAACGATCCGTTGTTGCAGGCGGCTTATGAGGATCTGGGGCTGACGCCCGGGGCGTGGTCGTTCGAACCGCTGACGCTCGATATGCGCGGCGACATACTAAAAGGACTCCGGCATGCGTTACTTGGTTGTCGCGCCGGGGACGAGGTAGAGGCGTACATGACCTACAACGAGGCTTTCGGCGACAAATATTTCACGACGATCCCGCGGGAAAGCCCGGTCGCGTGGTATTTCACGGTCAAATCCGTAGAATGAACGAACCCGAAAAAAGAACCGTTTAACGAAATATGAAATTGATCACCCGTTTTCTGTACCTCCCGGCAGCCTGCATCGCGCTGCTGTCCTCCTGTGCCGAAGATCAGACCGAGTCGTACGACAAGTTCGAGGATCAGGCCCTCGAAGCGTATATGACGCAGAAGCATCCCGAATTGCTGGAAAATTACCAGACCGAGGGCGGCTATTACGTCGATGTGCTTGAGGCTGGCGATCCCGATGCCAAACCAGTGAACGATACGATCTGCTGGGTGAAGTTCGATTTCTCGGGCCGCGACCTGAGCGGTAACATCGCCCTCACGCGCCGCGCTTCGGAAGCCTATCAGCTCGGGACCTTCACCAAATACACCCATTACGTGCCTTATTACCGCTATTGCGGCACCGCGAACTCCGGACTGATCGAGGGCACTTACCTGGCCATGCGCAATACGCTGCATCTCGGCGAGGAGTATGCCAGGAAAAAGGGGATCGACCGGGAGTACCTTTTGCGTGAGGGTGACATCGTGCGGCTCTATATGCCTTCGCGCGTCGTCGGTTCGGGCGGTTTGGGCGGCGACGGCGGTTACGAGGGGCAGTATTCGCTCAGCGCCAAGCGCCCCCTCATCATGGAGATGGAGATTTGCGGCATCGATAAAAACCCGCTGGAGGCCGAAGGTTCGCTGGTCGATGCTTTCGCCAAGTCCAACGGCGGGATGGTGATGTACACCAAGGACGGGGAGGACGGAACCGAAAAGCGCCCGACCGATCCCGATGACGAAAGGCATCCCTATAAGCCCGGTGTCGAGCGGTGGGTGAGCGCCTGCGACACCGTGGCGCAGCTCTACGTCAATGTCAAGTACGATCCGGCCGAGACGCTGGCAGGGGACAAGTTCACGTTCGATTTCGCCGATCCTGAAAATGATGTCGCAAACAAACCTTATAACGTCGGTTACGAGCCTTATAACGGTTCCGATCTGGAGAAAGAGATCTCCGAAGCGCTTGTGAAGCGTTTCCACGGCGAAGGCGACGACTACAAGGTCTACGAGGGCGTGGATAAGCTCGAATCGGATTCGGTCGGGCTCGACGGTACGGCCAAGATCTGGTATATCGGCCGTTTCCTCGACGGCTTCATCTTCGATACGAATATCGACGAGGTGAAGGAGATCATCTACGGGGCGGGCAATTATACCGAGGGTACGGTGAAGTCCTACAAGCCGGAAGATGGCGGCGATCTAACGGCGTGGTACTATACGGTGCCCAACCTGCGCTACGGCCAGTGGGCGGCTTTCGTCACCACCTCGACCAACGCCTACGGGACGAGCGGCAAGAGCGGAAGTTCGACCACCTCGTCGTCGGGCAACGGCTATTCGTCGAGCTATTACGATTACCTGAACTACCTGAACTATTCGCAGATGTATTACGGCAACAGCGGCCTTTACGGCGGTTATTACGGCGATTACTACGGATACGGCGGTCTGGGCTACGGAGGCTATTACGGCGGTTATTACGGGGGCTACGGCTACGATTACGGTTCGACGGGCACGACCACGACCACGACGACCGTGACGACGGAAATTCCCTCTTTCGCGCCGCTGATCTACCAGTTCTACATCGAGCCGGCGGAGGATTGATCCGCGTGTCGCACAACGGTTTCGGACTATGGAAAACCCTGCTTCGGCGGGGTTTTTCTTTTGCCCCGGCGCGACTTCCGTTCTTTTTCGCGCGCGTTTCATTTTAATTGCACTTTTTCGGGCAGAAATTTTGCAATTACGCAAAATTGTACTAACTTAGTTGTGCAGAACCATCAACCAAAAATTCAAGGGATATGATTATCACATTTAACGAGTTGCGACGTATCAAGGACAGGCTGCCCAGCGGCAGTTCGCAGCGCATTGCAGATGAATTGGGAATCGACGTGGAGACGGTCCGGAACTATTTCGGCGGCAAACACGAGTCGAAAGAGTGTGTCGGCGTGCACTTCGAGCCGGGGCCGGACGGGGGCGTCGTCACGTTGGACGATACGACGATTCTCGATGTCGCAATGCGTATCCTGAGCGAGTGATCGAGTTATAGCGATTCAGTCCGGCATCCGCCGGGGAAAGCCTGCGTTTTGCAGGCTTTTTTTTTCGATTCTCACGGGCACCTTTCGCCCTGCCTTGTCCGCCCCGAACGGGAAATACTTCTGTATGTCCCGTTCGGGACGAACTGCGTTATGACGAAATCTGCTCCGCGATAATCAAAAACACTCCGATCTCTTAGGCAGGTACGTCTTACGCGGGTAGGTGAGGTCATTCCGAGCGAACGAAGTGAGCGTGGGAATCCGATGGAAGCGTTGTGAGGTCGCGGCATTCAATCGGATTGCCACGGCACCTGCGCTGCCTCGCAATGACGGGGAGGGCGAGAATCGGATAGAGCGCGTCCCGGCAGACCGTCGCCCCTAAACTGGCGTCTTGCGTGGGTAGGAGAAGTCATTCCGAGCGAACGGAAGTGAGCGTGGGAATCCGATGGAAGCGTTGTGAGGTCGCGGCATTCAATCGGATTGCCACGGCACCTGCGCTGCCTCGCAATGACGGGGAGGGCGTAGAACCGGAAGAGAGCCTCCCGGCAGACCCTCGCCCCTAAACCAGCGTCTTGCGTGGGTAGGAGCGCAGAATTTGGATAGCGCGCGTCCCGGCAGACCCTCGCACCCTAAAGCCCGCTTCTTAAGCGGGGGTGACAAAATGCCCTGCAATAACGGGCCGAATGGCATTCTTTCTGCCATTCGGCTGACATTTTGGCAGGGATCGCCGATCGGCACGACCTTTGTTCGAATTCCGGGCGTAACCCGCGGCCGGAGCCGGAAAGCAGGCCCCGGGGTGCGAAAAACGAAAAAATGACAATTAAAACATATTACGATTATGGCAAAGATTATTGGTATTGACTTAGGAACCACGAACTCCTGCGTGGCAGTGATGGAGGGCAGCGAGCCCGTTGTAATTCCCAACTCCGAGGGACACCGCACGACCCCTTCCGTCGTGGCGTTCACGGCCGAGGGCGAGCGCAAGGTCGGCGACCCCGCCAAGCGTCAGGCTATCACCAACCCCAAGCGCACGGTCTTCTCGATCAAGCGTTTCATGGGCGAGGCTTACGACAAGGTCGCTGCCGACATCGCGCGCGCTCCCTATACGATCGTCAAGGGCGACAACAACACTCCGCGCGTGGACATCGACGGACGCCAGTACACGCCACAGGAGATTTCGGCCATCATTCTGCAAAAGATGAAGAAGACGGCCGAGGATTATTTGGGCCAGGAGGTTTCGGAGGCCGTCATCACGGTTCCTGCCTATTTCTCCGACTCGCAGCGTCAGGCTACGAAGGAGGCGGGCGAGATCGCGGGTCTGAAGGTGCGCCGTATCATCAACGAGCCTACGGCCGCCGCGCTGGCCTACGGTCTGGACAAGAAGTCGAGCGACCTGAAGATCGCCGTATATGATTTGGGCGGCGGTACGTTCGATATTTCGATCCTCGAACTGGGCGACGGCGTATTCGAGGTGAAATCCACCAACGGCGATACGCACCTGGGCGGCGACGACTTCGATCACGTGCTGATCGACTACATGGCCGAGGCTTTCAAGGCCGAGCACCAGATCGACCTGCGTCAGGACCCGATGGCCTTGCAGCGTCTGAAGGAGGCCGCCGAGAAGGCGAAGATCGAGCTGTCGTCCTCGACCACGACGGAGATCAACCTGCCGTATATCATGCCCGTCAACGGCATTCCGCAGCACCTCGTGATGACGCTCACCCGCGCCAAGTTCGAGCAGCTGTGCGACCACCTGATCCGCAAGACCATCGAGCCTTGCAAACTGGCTCTGCGCGACGCGGGGCTGAATGCTTCGCAGATCGACGAGGTGATCCTCGTGGGCGGTTCGACGCGTATTCCCGCGATCCAGAAGATCGTCGAGGAGTTCTTCGGCAAGACCCCGAACCGTTCGGTGAACCCCGACGAGGTCGTGGCCATCGGCGCCGCCATTCAGGGCGGTGTGCTCACGGGCGAGGTGAAAGACGTGCTGCTGCTGGACGTTACGCCGCTGTCGCTGGGTATCGAGACCCTGGGCGGTGTGATGACGAAGCTCATCGACGCCAACACGACGATCCCGACCCGCAAGTCGGAGACCTTCTCGACGGCTGCCGACAACCAGCCTTCGGTGGAGATCAACGTCTGCCAGGGCGAACGTCCGCTGGCCCGCGACAACAAGTCGATCGGCCGCTTCCACCTGGACGGCATTCCTGCCGCTCCGCGCGGTGTGCCGCAGATCGAGGTGACGTTCGATATCGACGCCAACGGTATTCTGAACGTCTCGGCCAAGGACAAGGGCACGGGCAAGGAGCAGAAGATCCGCATCGAGGCTTCGTCGGGTCTTACCGAGCAGGAGATCCAGCGGATGCGCGACGAGGCTAAGGCCAACGAGGAGAAAGACAAGGCCGAGAAGGAGCGTATCGACAAGATCAACGCCGCCGACTCGAACATCTTCTCGACCGAGAAGCAGTTGAAGGAGTACGGCGACAAGCTGCCCGCCGACAAGAAGGCCGCCATCGAGACGGCGCTCGGCAAGCTGAAAGAGGCGCACAAGAACGCCGACGTGGCTGCCATCGACACCGCGATGGGCGAACTGAACGCCGCATGGCAGGCCGCTTCGCAGGACATCTACGCCGCACAGCAGCAGGCGCAGGGCGCACAGCCCGGAGCCGATGCCGGCCAGCAGGGCGGCGGCGACGGACAGCCCGAGGACGTGGAGTTCGAAGAGGTTAAGTAAAACCTCCGGGGAGAATCCCCGTCAAACATAACGCGAAGAGCGCGGTTCCGGAAACGGTGCCGCGCTCTTTTATTTTGCCCGGGAGGTAAATTTCGTTATCTTCGCCGACATAAATCCGTTTCCGATGGCTTGGTTGTATCTGATTCTGGCGGGGCTTTGCGAGGTGGGGTGGCCGCTGGGTTTCAAATTGGCGAACCTCAATCCGCGTTACCATCTCCTTTTTCTGGTTCTGGCTGTCGTTTCGATGGGCATGAGCGGCTGGTTGCTCTATATCGCCCAGAAGACGATCCCGATGGGCACGGCCTACATGATCTGGACGGGTATCGGGGGCGTGGGAACCGTGATCCTCGGCATCGTCTTTTTCCACGACGCCGTGACCTTCTGGCGGATGTTCTTTCTTTCGCTGGTTTTCATCGGCATCGTCGGCCTGAAGATGGTGCATTAGGCTCGCTCCGCCCGCCACATTCCGTAGAGGATCAGCGCCGCTCCGGCCAGCGCCGCAGGGGTGATGCGTTCGCCGATGCAGAGCGCGGCCGTGACGATCGTCACTAACGGATTGATGTAGATGTAGTTGGTCGTGCGCACGGTTCCCAGCCGGTGCATCACGGCGTTCCAGAGCAGGTAGCAGAGCATCGAGGCGACGACCCCGAGGAACAGCAGGTTGCCCCACACCGCAGGGCGTGCGAGCACCTCCCGTTCCACCGCGAAGGGGTGGAAGGCGAAGACCGGAAGAATGGTCAGCAATCCGTAGAAAAAGACTTTCCGGGTGATGAAGACTGCGGGATAGCGGCCTCCGATGCGTTTGACGACCAGCGAGTAGACCATCCACAGCAGTGCCGCCGCGAGTGCCAGCATGTCGCCCCGCGGCGAGAGTTGCAGCACGAAATGCCCGTTGAGCACCACGAGGACCATGCCGGCGAAAGCCAGCGCCGACCCTGCGATTTGCCGCCGCGACATCCGTTCGCCGCGGTATGCGAGGCTCATCGCCACGGCCGTCCATACGGGCGCCGTGCAGACGATCAGCGAGACGTTCGAGGCCGGGGCGTACTCCAGGGCGATATTCTCGGTCAGGAAGTAGAGCGACCCTCCGCTCAGTCCGGCCGCCGCGAGCAGCAGTTCGTCGCGCAGATTCGCGGCCAGCAGCCTCCCGCGGGCGAAGGGCAGGATGCAGACGTAGGCCAGCGCGAAGCGCAGGACGAATATCTCCGCCGGGGTCAGCGAGTTGGCGATCAGCACCTTGGTCGATACGAACGTCGCGCCCCACACGGCGACGGCGAACAGCGCCGCGAGGTGGTATCGGTATTCCGGATATTTTGTCATGCGGCCCCAAAATTACTTATTTTTTGGCTTTTGACGCTAATTTCCACCCGCCGAATCCGCGTTATTTAATTCTTTTTTTCTATCTTTGCGTGCTATTATGCGTAATGACAAGAATTACAACAAATAATAACAACTATTTTTCATTCAAATGCAAAGTAAAGGTTTCATTAAACTCATCGCGGTCCTGCTGGGCCTCGCATGCGTTTACCAGCTCTCGTTCACGTTCAAAACGCGTGGCGTAGAGAAGAAGGCGGCTGCGTATGCCGCGCAGTTCCCCCTCGACCAGCAGGCCGAGGCCGAGCAGCATTACCTCGATTCGGTGCAGAACCTGTCGGTTTACAACCTGGGCTTCAGGAAGTTCACCTACAAGGAGTGCAAGGAGAAGGAGTTGAACCTGGGTCTCGACCTCAAAGGCGGTATGAACGTCATGCTGGAGGTGCAGGTCGAGGATGTCATCAAGGCGCTCGCCGGTGACAGCCAGAACGATCCCGCCTTCGTCCAGGCCATCGCCGAGGCGAACGAGGCCATGAAGCAGGGCACGTCGAACGACTATATCGCCGATTTCGTGAAAGCCTATTCGCGTCTGTCGAACGGCCGGGCCATCGCCGAGATCTTCGTAAGCCCCGACCGCAAGGACATCACGCTCGAAAGCTCGGACGCCGATGTCGAGAAGATCCTCAAGAAGGAGACCGAAGCCGCCATCAACGCATCGTTCAACGTGTTGCGCAGTCGTATCGACCACTTCGGCGTCACGCAGCCCAACATCATGCGCCTGCCCAACTCGCACCGCATTCTGGTCGAGCTTCCGGGCGTGAAGGAGCCCCAGCGCGTCCGCGACCTGTTGCAAGGCACCGCTTCGCTGGAATTCTGGACCACCTACGATGCCAACGAGGTGCTGCCGGCGCTGGTTGCAGCCGACAAGCTCATCAAAACCGAACTGGAGCAGGCTCCCGTCGCTGCGGAGCCCGAGACCGCTTCCGCCGAGGCTGAGGCCGCTGCCGGGACTGCCGCTGCCGAGACCGGCGACCTGATTGCCGAGGTCGGCGCCGCCGATTCGACCGCCACGGCTCAGGTCGCAGGCGACGAGCTGCGCTACGACCGCGCGCAGAACCCGCTTTTTGCCGTTCTCAATCCCCGCTTTGCGGGCGGCGCCGCCATCGGCGCCGCCTACAAGGCCGACATGGCTGCTGTGAACGAGTACCTCGCCCAGCCGGCTGTGCGCGAGCTGTTCCCCGCCGACATCCTGTTCAAGTGGGGCGTCAAGGGCGACGACAAGATCGACGGCCGCTTCTACCTCTACGCCATCCGGGTTTCGACGCCCGACGGCAAGGCTCCGCTCGACGGTTCGGTCGTTACGGAGGCCACCGAGCAGTACGCCCAGCGCGGCGCCACGGCCGAGGTTTCGATGACCATGAATGCCGAAGGCACCCAGGAGTGGTCGCGCATGACGGGCGAGAACATCGGCAAATGTATCGCCATCGTCCTCGACGGCTATGTCTACTCGGCTCCCCGCGTCAACTCGAAGATCGACAAGGGCCAGTCGCAGATCACCGGCGATTTTACCATCCAGGAGGCCAAGGACCTCGCCAACGTGCTCAACTCGGGTAAGGTTCCGGCGCCCGCCAAGATCATTCAGGATACGGTCGTGGGTCCCTCGCTGGGCCAGGAGTCGATCAACGCCGGTATGATGTCGTTCGTGATCGCCTTCATCCTCGTCCTGCTCTACATGGGCCTGTTCTACAAGACCGCAGGCTGGATGTCCGACATCGCGCTGCTGACCAACGTCTTCCTGCTGATGGGCGTGCTCGTGTCGTTCGGCGCCGTGCTGACCCTGCCGGGTATCGCGGGTATCGTGCTGACGATGGGTATGGCCGTCGATGCCAACGTCATCATCTACGAACGCATCAAGGAGGAGCTCCGCGGCGGCAAGGGCCTTTCGCTGGCCATCAAGGACGGCTTCTCGAAAGCCTACTCGGCCATCATCGACGGTAACCTGACGACGATCATCACGGGTATCGTGCTGTTCATCTTCGGCAACGGCCCCGTTCAGGGCTTCGCCACGACCCTTATCATCGGTATCATCACCTCGTTCTTCAGCGCCATCTTCATCACGCGCCTGCTGATCGAGTGGATCGTCGGCAAGTGGGGCCGCATCTCCTTCTCGCGCAAATGGTCGGAGAACTTCCTCAATAACACGCGCGTCGATTTCATCGCCAAGCGCAAGGTGGCTTACTACATCTCCGCAGCCCTGATCGTGCTGTCGTGCGTTTCGTTCTTCGCCCGCGGCCTGAACCTCGGTGCCGAGTTTACCGGCGGCCGTGCCTATGTGATCCGTTTCGACCAGCCCGTTTCGGCCGAGGAGGTTCGCCAGAATGTCGAGCAGGCTTTCTCGCAGTTCGCCGATGCCGACGCTTCGTCGATCAGCTCCGAGGTGAAGCAGTACGGCAAGGAGAATCAGATGCGCATCGTGACGCAGTACCGTTACGACGATACGTCGGACGAGGCTACGGCCGAGGTCGAGAAGATCATCTACGACGCCCTGAAGCCGCTCTACTCCTATGACATCACCTTCGAGCAGTTCCGCAATACGCAGACCGACGCCAACGGTATCCTGACGGCCGACAAGATCGGTCCCTCGATCGCCAAGGATATGACCTGGAACGCCATCTATTCGGTGCTCTTCTCGCTCATCGCCATCGGTCTCTACATCACGTTCCGCTTCAAGCGCTGGCAGTGGGCTTCGGGCGCCACGGCAGCCCTGGCTTTCAACGCGCTGTTCATCATCGGTATCTTCTCGATGTTCTACGGACTGCTGCCTTTCAACCTCGAAGTCAATCAGGCGTTCATCGCTGCGATCCTGACGATCATCGGTTACGCCATCAACGACACCGTGGTGGTCTTCGACCGTATCCGCGAGTTCCTGGGGCTCTATCCCAAGCGCAACCTCAAGGAGAATGTGAACAACGCCATCAACTCGACCCTGTCGCGTACGATCAACACCTCGGGTACGACGCTCGTGACGCTGCTGGCCATCTTCTTCTTCGGCGGCGAGACGATCCGCGGCTTCATCTTCGCGCTGATCATCGGCGTGGTCGTAGGTACGGCCGCCACGATCTTCCTCGCTACGCCGATCGCCTACGATCTGATGACCAAGCGTGCCAAGGCCGACGGAGAGAAGTAGGGTTACGTCGAATGTTTTACGTGAAATGGACTGCATCCCGGGCGGGTGCGGTCCATTTCGCATTCGTGGGACGGCCGTTCTTTCCGGTTCCGGCAGATCGGAATTTGCACGGAATTTGAGGGTTGTCCGGCGATGTGTAACGATATAACCGGAAGATTATGAAAACAAAGAATCTGTTACTGGGTATGGGCGCTGTTTGCGGCGCTTCTTTCCAGGCGATCGCCTGCACGGGCATCGCGCTTACGGCTGCGGACGGCAGCTATGTACAGTCCCGCACCATCGAGTGGGCCCGCGGCGTTTTGCAGAGCGAATACGTCGTCATTCCGCGCGGCCAGCGGCTCCGCTCCTTCACGCCCTCCGGAACCGACGGAATGACTTTCACGGCCAAATACGGCGTCGTGGGGTTGTCCGTCGTGCAGAAGGAGTTCATCGCCGAGGGGATCAACGAAGCGGGATTGTCGGCCGGGCTCTTCTTCTTCCCGCAATACGGCGGTTACGAACCCTACGAACCGGCTCGGAACGACCGCACGCTCGCCGATCTGCAATTCGTGGCATGGGTGCTGACGCAGTTTTCGACGATCGACGAGGTGAAGGCTGGCATCGGAGAGGTGCGCATCGTCGGACTGGAGCCTGCGTCGGTCGTGCATTGGCGTATCGGAGAGCCCTCCGGGCGGCAGGTCGTGCTGGAAATCGTCGGCGGGGTGCCTCATTTCTACGAGAACGAGATCGGCGTGCTCACCAACGCTCCCGGTTTCGAGTGGCAGCTCACCAACCTGAACAATTACGTGAATCTCTATCCGGGCGACGCTCCCGTCCGGCGGCTGGGCGCCGTGACGCTGCGTCCTACGGGCGGCAACTCCGGGTTCCTCGGGCTTCCGGGCGACGCCACGCCGCCGTCGCGCTTCGTGAGGGCCGCCTTCTACCGCGCCACGGCTCCGCAGCGCGCCACCGGGTTCGACGCCGTGCAGCAGTGTTTCCATCTGCTCAACAATTTCGACATCCCCATCGGCATCGAGCATCCCGAGGGCGAATGTCCGGACATTCCGAGCGCTACGCAGTGGACCTCGGCCATCGACCTGACCAACCGCCGGGTCTATTACAAGACGGCCTACGACAATACGATCCGCTGTATCGACCTCGCGCGGATCGACTTCGCAAAGACGGCCTATCAGTCCCATCCGCTGGACCGGAGGCGGGAACAGCCCGTGGAACAGATTGTCATTCCGAAGTAGACCGCCCGGCCGCCCGCCGGATGCGGGCGGCCCCTCGCGGAAAGCCGGGCTTGCAACTTTTGGGGTGCGGTTCATTTTGAATCCATCCGACTTTTTCATACCTTTGCGAACGTAATCGAACCTGTTCATGGAAAATTTGCTGAAATGGATGCATCGTTACGTGTCGCCGGTTTTTCTGGCGCTGCTGGTCGCGTCGTTCATCCTGTGGTATATCGCCAAACTGAGTTACACTTACACCGCCGAGCAGACCGTGAAGGTGAGTGTCGATGGGCAGCCCTTCGAGGTCACGTGCGTGGTCGAGGGCGTCGGGACGAACCTTTTCGGCTACCGGGTCTACATGAACAAGACGCTGCGCATCCCGCTTTCGGACCTCAAGACGAAGCGTTCGCACGAGGAGGGTCACGAGGGCAAGCTCATCATCGACCCGCAGTCGTTGCAGAACGCCCTTGCGCCGCGTTTCAGCGACATCAAGATCATCTCCGTCGGGGATATTCCCGAAATCGACGTTCCCGCGCGTCCATGATGAAGGTCGGGATCACGGGGGGCATCGGCAGCGGCAAGAGTACGGTTTGCCGCCTTTTCGCGCAGCGGGGCGTCGCGGTCTACGACTCCGACGCCGCGGCCAAGCGGCTGATGACCGAAGAGCCCGCACTTCGGGCGGGCATCGCGGCCCGCTTCGGCGCCGAAGCCTATGCCGGCGGCGCGCTCAACCGCCCGTACCTCGCCGCGAAGGTCTTCTCCGACCCGGCGGCTCTGGCCGACCTGAACGCATTGGTCCATCCGGCCGTCATGGCCGATTTCGCCGCGTGGGCCGAACGGCAGGAGGGGAGTTATGTGATCCTCGAAAGCGCCATTCTCTTCGAAGCGGGACTGGAGGGTTCGGTCGATCGGACCGTCGCCGTCCTCGCCCCGTTGGAGCTGCGCGTCGAACGCACCTGCCGCCGCGACGGCTGCGACCCCGAAGCGGTCCGCCGCCGCATCGCCGCTCAGGCCGGCGACGATTTGCTGCGTGAGCGGGCCGATTACACCCTTGTCAATATTTTCGAAACCGATCTCGAACCCGCCGTTGCGGAGTTGGACCGCATATTTACCCATGAAGCCGTTGAACATTGATTTTTCCGCACCGCAGGTGATGGCGATTCTGAACGTCACGCCCGATTCGTTTTATGCCGGCAGCCGCATGCCCGACGCCGGGGCCGTCGAACGCCGCGTCCGGGAGGCCGTAGCCGAAGGAGCGCAGCTGATCGACGTGGGGGGCTATTCTTCGCGTCCCGGCGCCGACGAGGTTCCCGCCGACGAGGAGTGGCGGCGCGTGGAGTTGGGCGTCGGGACCGTGCGGCGGCTGGCTCCGGACATGCCGGTTTCGGTCGATACGTTCCGCAGCGAGGTGGCCGCAAAAGCCGTCGAGGCGTTCGGACCTCTGATCATCAACGATATTTCCGCAGGGGAGCTCGACCCCGCGATGCTCTCCGTCGCCGCGAAATACGACGTTCCCTATATCGCCATGCACATGAAGGGCGATCCCCGCACGATGCAGTCGCAGACCGACTACCGGCGCGACATCACCACCGAGGTCGTGGACTATTTCCGCGCCCGCATTGAGACGATGCTTGCGGCGGGTATCCGGCCTGAAAATATCATCCTCGACCCCGGCTTCGGCTTCGCCAAGACCACGGAACAGAACTACGAACTGCTGGCGGGCCTCGGGGAACTCTGTGCGCTGGGTTATCCCGTGCTGGCGGGGCTTTCGCGCAAGTCGATGATCTACAAGGTCCTCGGCGTGACGCCTGCCGAATCCCTCGCCGGGACCGTCGCGCTGGGGTGGGAGTGCCTGCGGCAGGGGGCGAAGATTCTGCGCGTCCACGACGTGCGGGAGGCCGCCGATACAGTCAGACTGTTCAACATGTTCCGCCGATGATACGAGTTACCGACATACACAAGAGTTTCGGCACGCTCGAAGTGCTGAAAGGCGTCTCGCTGGAGGTCGCCGCAGGCGAGGTGGTCTCCATCGTGGGGGCCAGCGGCGCCGGAAAGACCACGCTTTTGCAGATCATGGGGACCCTTTCGCGGCCCGACAGCGGGCGCGTGGAGATCGGCGGCGAGGATGTCTCGTCGCTGGGCGACAAGGCCCTGTCGAAATTCCGCAACGAGCGCATCGGCTTCGTCTTCCAGTTCCACCACCTGCTCGCGGAGTTCACGGCTTTCGAGAATGTCTGCATTCCGGGGCTGATCGGCCGGCGTCCCCGCGCCGAGGTCGAGCGCCGGGCCGCGGAGCTGCTCGACATGATGGGCCTCGCGTCGCGCCGCGACCACAAGCCCGGGCAGCTTTCGGGCGGCGAGCAGCAGCGTGTGGCCATCGCCCGTGCGCTGGTCAATGCGCCTGCGGTGCTGTTGGCCGACGAACCCTCGGGCAACCTCGATTCGCACAACCGCGACGAGATCCACCGTCTCTTTTTCGAATTGCGCGAGAAATTGGGCCAGACCGTCGTCATCGTGACCCACGACGAGAACCTCGCCGCGATGGCCGACCGGAAGATCACCATGTCCGATGGAACGATTCTCTGACGACGACCTGCGGGAGCTGCTGGAGGCCCTGCACGACAAATACAACCGTCCCGAATTCATTCCCGACGACCCGATTTCGGTGCCGTATCGCTACACCGGGCGCGCCGACCGCGAGATCGCGGGCTTCCTCTCCGCCACGATCGCCTGGGGCAACCGCAAGGCGATCGTCAGCAGCGGCCACCGCATGATGCGCTTCATGGACGACGCCCCGGCGGATTTCGTCCGCAACGCCTCGGAGCGCGAGCTGGCGCTGCTCTCCTCCTATGTCCACCGCACGTTCAACGGCCGGGACCTGCGCGATTTTGTGCTGGCCCTGCGGCGCATGGAGGAGCGTCACGGAGGTATCGGGAACTTCTTCGAGACATGCTACGAGGCGACGCATGACATGCCCGCCGTGCTGGCCGACTTCCGGCGCGAGTTCTTCGCCGCGGAGCACGCCCCGCGGTGCGAGAAGCACCTCTCGTCGATCGAGAAGGGCGCGGCCTGCAAACGCCTCTGCATGTACCTGCGGTGGATGGTGCGCTGCGACGACCGGGGCGTCGATTTCGGGATGTGGCGGCGTATCCCGATGTCGGCCCTCTACCTGCCGCTGGATCTCCATGTCGGCAAGACAGGGCGCGCGCTGGGGCTGCTGACCCGCCGTCAGGACGACTGGCGCGCCGTGGAGGAGATCACCGCCGCGCTCCGCCGGTTCGATGCGGAGGACCCCGTGCGGTACGATTTTTCGCTGTTCGGCGCCGGGATAGACGGTTACCTGCGGTAACAACCGCAATTAAGAATTAAGAATTAAAAATTAAGAGTTATTTTCAGCTTCAAACAATTCACGATTCGCCAGGACCGCTGTCCGATGAAGGTCGGCACCGACGGCGTTCTGTTGGGGGCCTGGGCCGGTGTGCGGCCCTCCGACCGGCGGATGCTCGACATCGGCACCGGCACGGGGCTGATTGCCCTGATGCTGGCCCAGCGTTCCCCGGAGGCATTTGTTACGGGTGTAGACATCGACGACGTTTCGCAGGCCCGCGAGAATGCCGACGCCTCGCCGTGGGGCGGCAGGGTGGCTTTCGAACGCTGCCCCGTGCAGGAGTTCGCGGCGCCGGAACCGTTCGATCTGATCGTCTCGAACCCGCCCTTTTTCGTCGATTCGCTCACGTGTCCCGACGAAGGCCGCACGGCGGTGCGCCATGCCGTGCACCTGCCTTACGACGAGTTGCGCGATGCCGTGCTCCGTCTGCTGGCTCCTGCGGGCCGCTTCGCCGTGATCCTCCCCACGGCCGAGGCCGCGCGGTTCCTTGCGGTCTGTGCCGGACGGTTGGCCCTCGTGCGCCGCACCGATGTCCGCACCACGCCCCGCCGTCCGGCCAAGCGGGCGCTGATGGAGTTCGTCCGCGCGGAGGACGCCGCGCCCGTGCCCGAAACCTCGGAACTGGTCGTCGGCACGGGCGAACACGAGTGCTACACCCCCGAATACCGCGCCCTGACCCGCGATTTTTACCTGAAATTTTGACGGCTCACGAAAAAAAGTTACATTTGTCGTATTGCAATAAAAAGACCCGGACTATGAAACTCAGACTTTTGGCATTGTCCCTGCTGCTCGCGGGCGGCGTTTCGGCACAAAACCCATACATCGCCTTGCAGGGCGCGAATGAAACCGCTTCGGGCGTCGTCGTCTCCCAACCGCGCACGATCCTCGCCGTGGACGTTACGGTCGAGCGCGATCAGACCCTCACGGGGCCCTATGCGCGTTATGCGCAGAAATACCTCGGGGTGCGCGCTCCGCTGGCCGACAAAACGACGTGGAACATCACCGGGGCGCAGATCGCCCTGTTGGACTTCGGCACCTGCCTCGATGCCGGGGCTCCCGCGCCCGCTTCGACGCGCATTTTCAACCACGCCGCTTCCGACGAGGAGTTCGCGCGTCTGCAACCCGACAAGACCGACATGACGACGCCTGCGCTGGAGGATGCCGCGCGCGCCGCCGCCGACCGGATCTTCTCGCTGCGCCGCCACCGGATCGAACTCATCACGGGCGAAGCCGGGGAGAACGTCTTCGGCGAAGGGCTCAAAGCCGCCCTGGCCGAGATCGACCGCATGGAGCAGAGCTATCTGGAGCTGTTCCTCGGCAAGCGCATCGTCTCGACCGAGACCCGCCGCTATGTGGTCTACCCGCAGGCGGACAAGAAGCAGTATATCGTCTGCCGTTTCAGCCCGGCCGCCGGACTGCTGCCCGACAGCGACCTTTCGGGCGACATCGTGCTGTTGCAGATCGAGCCTTCGGGCAACACGAAATGCGACCTCGAAGCCGGTCCGAAGGAGACTTCGGTCGTGGCGTGCCGCGTCGCCGATCCTTCGACCTGCACCGTCCTCTCGGGCGGCCGCGAATATGCCCGGGCCGTGCTTCCGGTCTTCGAGTTCGGCCGCACGGTCAATGTCGTTTTGCCGCGCCGCAAATAATCCCGCACCGGATATGGATTTCACCTCCCGGATGGCCGCGCTGCTCGGGGCGTTCCGCCGCGAACGCAACGGCGCCGTGGCCGATTCGATGCGTCTTTACGGCAAGCCTTACGGCCTGAACTACGGCGTGAGCCTCCCGACGCTCCGCACGCTGGCGCGCGCCGAAGGCACCGACCATGAATTCGCCCGTTATCTCTATCAACAGGATGTTCGCTGCCTGCGGCTCGCGGCGTTCCATATCGCCGACCCGGCGCGCTTCCTACCCGCCGAATTCGCCTTCTGGGGCGGCGGACTGCTCAACTCCGAACTGGCCGAAGAGGCCGCTTTCGCTCTGCTGAGCCGCTCGGAAGCCTTTTCCGCGCTCTTCGAAGCGTGGACCGCCCCGGGCGCTCCCTGCCTCGAACAATATGCCGCTCTGATGGCCGCCGCCCGTGCGCCGCATCCGTCTCCGGCGTGGATCGCCCCGACTGTCGAAGCCGTGCGCCGCGCCGCTTCGGACAACGCCCCGGCCGCACGGCTGTTGGCGCAGGGCGCCGTGGCGCTACTGGCCGCCGCAGGCTCCCTGAACGACGAAAACCGGCTGGCGGTGCTCCGCGCGGCCGGTTCGTTGGATTCGTCCCCTGCCGCGGAGTATCTCCGCGACGAGCTGGGATGGCGTCTGGATGCTTAAAGCAGCACGTGTTCGTGTTTTTCGAGTTCGTTGAGCACGTTCACCAGGTGCTCGTAATCCACCTGTCCGCTCTCGCGCCACAGCACCTCCCCGCGGCGGAAAAACATCAGCGTCGGTACCGACACGATGTTGTAGCGCCGCACGATTTCGAGCAGGTCGGGGTCTTCGATGTCCATGCGGTAAACGTCCGCGCGGCCGTTCATCTGTTTTTGAAACCGGTCGATCACGGGGGTCATCGCCCTGCACGTTCCGCACCAGACGGCGAAAAAATCCACGAACGTCAGCGCGTTCCGCCAGATGATCTTGTCGAAGTCTTTCATTGTCGCTGTTTTATTCGGTTCAACTTATCTCCGCCCACGTCATCCCCGCATGGGTCTTGTCGGCGAGCTCCTTTTCGGCGTAGCTGATCGTGCGGCGCAGCCCCTCGACCAGCGGCGTGCGGGGCTCCCATCCCAGTTCGCGGCGCGCCGACGAGATGTCGGGCGCGAGACGCCGCACGTCGTCGGCGCGGGCGTCGGTGTGTACGATCTGCGAGCGGCTGCCCGTCAGGGCGACGATTTTCTCGGCCAGCGCACGGATCGAAACCTCGTGGCTGCTGCCGAAATTGATCGTCCGCGCGGTCTCGGTCGGCGGGGCGTCCATCAGCCGCACCAGCCCGTCCACGACATCCTCGACCCAGCAGAAGGTCCGCAGCTGTTCGCCGCTGCCGTTGATCGGAATGTCGCGGTTCTGCAACGCCGCCACGATCATTTTCATCACCACGCGCTGATCCATCAGGTCGGCGCCTGTGCCGTAGGTGTTGAATATGCGGGCAATGCGGGCGTCCACTCCGAATTCGCTCTGATAGGCGCGGTGCATCGCCTCGGCGGCGCGTTTGCCTTCGGCGAGAATGCGGCGCGTGGTGCAGAAGCCGGACTCTTCGGCGGTGTCCCGGCAGTTTGCGGCATAGATGTTCCCCGCCGAGGCGAACAGGATGCGGGCATGTTCCGCACGGGCGGTGTCGAGGGCGTTTATCGAGCCCAGCGTGTTGACTTTGAGCGTTTCGACGGGCAGTGCCTTGTTGTAGCGCACGCGGGAGGGCGAGGCGAGATTGTAGATCTCGTCGCAGCGAATCCCGAATTGGTGGACGATGTTGTGGCGGACATAGCGGAATTCCGGATGCGGGGGCATATCGCGCAGCAGCGGCGAATTGGCGATGTCGCGCGTGTCCACGCAGAAAACTTCGTGCCCTTCGTCCAGCAGACGCAGACACAGGTGGGTGCCGATGAATCCCACGCCGCCCAGTACGACTATTCTCTTTTGCATCTCGTTCCGGTTTTTTACCGGAGCGGAAGCAAAATCCGTTCCATACCGATGCGATTCCTGCTTTTTAACGGGCTTCCAGGAAGAGTGCCCGGGGAAGCTGGTCGATGCTGTTTATCGGCACGACCTCGATCCCTTTGGGGCGCTTGCCGCCTTTGGCCAGATAGCCCGAGACGATGATGCGCTTGAACCCCAGCCGCGCCGCTTCGCTGATGCGCTGTTCGGTGCGGGGGGCGGGGCGCACTTCGCCCGAGAGGCCGATCTCGCCTGCGCAGCAGACCCCCTCGGCCACGGGACGGTCGTAGTAGGAGGAGATCACCGCCGCCACGACCGCGAGGTCCAGTCCCGGATCGGCGACCTTGAATCCTCCGGCGAAGTTCAGGAAAACGTCCTTCTGGAACATCTTCATCCCCACGCGCTTCTCCAGCACGGCCAGCAGCATGTTCATGCGCCGGCCGTCGTAGCCCGTCGTCGAACGCTGGGGGGTGCCGTAGGCCGCGCCGCTCACCAGCGCCTGCACCTCGATCAGATAGGGCCTCACGCCGTCGGCCGAAGCTCCCACGGCGATGCCCGAAAGCGGTTCCTCGTAGTGGGTCAGCAGGATTTCCGACGGATTATCGACCCCCCGCAGCCCGGCGTCGAGCATCTCGAAGACCCCGATTTCGAACGTGGCGCCGAAACGGTTCTTGATGCCCCGCAGAATGCGGTAGATGTTGTTGCTGTCGCCTTCGAATTGCAGAACCACATCGACGATGTGTTCCAGTATCTTGGGGCCGGCTATCGCTCCGTCCTTGGTGATGTGTCCGATGATGAAGATCGACGTTCCGGTCGATTTGGCGTATTTCAGCAGCGTGGCGGCGCATTCGCGGATCTGCGACACGCTTCCCGCCGACGAGTCCAGGAGGTCGGTGTAGATGGTCTGTATCGAGTCGATCACCACCAGGTCGGGACGCTGTTCGGTGATCTGCGCCACGATGTTCTCCAGCAGCGTTTCGGGATAGATCAGGCATTCGTCGTTGCCGATTCCTATGCGTGCTGCGCGCATCTTGATCTGCTCGGCCGACTCCTCGCCCGAGACATAGAGGGTCTTCAGTCCGTTCGCCGCCAGCGCGATTTGCAGCGAGAGGGTCGATTTGCCGATGCCCGGCTCGCCGCCCACCAGAACCAGCGATCCGGGGACCATGCCGCCGCCCAGCACCCGGTTGACTTCGGCGTTCCCGAGGTCGATGCGCACGTGTTCGCTCTCGCGGATGTCTTTCACCCGCTGGGGCTTCGCCGCGGGCAGGGGGCCCGCCACGGTCGCCGCCACCGAACCGCTTTCACGGGCGATGATCTCCTCGGTGAAGGTGTTCCACTCGCCGCACGAGGGGCATCGTCCCAGCCATTTGGGGGCTTCGAAACCGCAATTCTTGCAGAAATATGCCTTTTTGACCTTTGCCATCTCAGTTCGCGTTTGTCGAGGTGTACGACCGGCGTTCGGCCTTCGTGATCCCGGCGTCGGGGTAGAGCGCCTGGTAGGTTTCGGTCAGGTCGGTCACGAGCACCGTTTTGGTCCGCCCGTCCGTGTCCTGATAGGTCGAGAGCGTGAACGAGTATTCCGCCTCGGGTTCCGGACAGTAGATCAGCACCTCGTTCGTGCCCGGGGTCTTGAAGAAAGCCGCCGTCACCGTGCCGGCCTCCGTGGCGGTCTCGATCTGCGCGCGGCCGCCGTTGTATTTCGAGAAATTGAGCGTATAGCGCCCGCCTGCCTGCACGTGCGCCGACGCGACGATTCCGGCCTCGATCTCTTCGATCACCGGGTCCGTCGTTTCACCCTCGTCCGCCCGGCTTTCCGGCGTCGGCTCGGGTTCGGGCTCCGGCTCCGGCTCCGGACTCGGGACGGTCACTACGGCTTCGACACGTACAACGGGGTAGACGGCCGTGTAGAACACCTCCGATTCGCTGCATGCTCCCAGCAGCAGTGCCGCCAGCACGGCGGCGCCGTATTTCAATCCTTTCATCATAATCCCAAATCTTCGTCGATCAGTACCACCAGCACCCGTTTGTCGGGCCAGCAGCGCAGCATCTCCATCCGGGTATTGCAGACCCGGTCCTGCGCATTGCAGTCCGAACAGACGCCCGTTTTGGCGCAGGGCGTGCGGAATCCCGGGTGGCGGGCGATGTTCTGCGGCGCCGCGATGCGGCGGATGCGCTCTTCGGCTGCGTCGCGGTCGGCCACCACCTTGTTGCGGCCCGCCACGATGACCACCTTGCGGGGTCCGAACGCTACCGGGGCGATGCGGTTGCCCACTTTGTCGAGCCAATGGAGGGTACCCGCTTCGGTCACGGCATTCACGCCCGTTACGAAAAAGTCCGACATCAGGGCCTGACGGCGTATTTCGAGCCGTTCCTCATAGGGCTTCGAGGCGTCGAATCCGTCGAGCAGCACTATTTCGTCATTGCCGGCGAGCCACTCGACGATCCCCGTCGCACGCATCGTCATCGAGTCGCCGAACGACGCCAGCCGGGGCCGGCACTCCTCTGCTGCGGCCTTCATCACGGCGAAGGCTTCGGCCGTACTGCCGACGGCCACGGCGTCGAAATGATGCCTCCGCAGCGCCGCGGCGCAGGCTTCCAGTTTTTCCATGCTCTCTTTTGCCATCTCACAAAGGTAACTTATTTTCCGGTTTCTGCAAAATGCCCGTTTTCGCTTGAGAACGGGTTTTACCGGCGGCGGAAATTTGCGCTCGTATATGAAAAAAGGCGCGGAACACTCCGCGCCTTCGTCCCGAGCGGGGTTTTCCCCGGGATCAGTCCACTTTCAGCGAGTTCTCGATCCTGCGGAGCATGTAACGGCAGAAGTCCCGCGAGGAGGCATCCGACGCTGCGGCGACGCCCCGGCGATAGATGTCGCGGAGTTGCAGCAGCATGCCGTAGTAGACGTGTTCCGAGAAATCCTTGGCGTAGTACGTCATGCGGTATTTGCCGTATGCGCTGATCGGAGCCAGCGTCGCCGTGGCTTCGTAGGGGAATGCGGGCTGCATGGCTTCCTTGTCCGCAGCGAACGCCGAGGCCCGGCCTTGTGCGGTTTTCGGCTCTGCGAGCACTTTCGAGCCGCCGATGACCACACCCGTAAATGCCTGTTGAAGCAGCCGGTTGTAGTCGGACAGTTTGCGTCCCGCCTTTACGTCGCGGAAGATGTAGTCGGCCATGTCCGCCGCCATCTCTCCCGGCGTATAGGCTCCCGACAGTCCGTTCTGGTAGCGGGGCAGGGTCTCCATGCGCTTCATCAGCGTTCCCAGGCAATCCGTCTGCACCGACTGCGGGAGGTTGGCCAGCTGGCCTTCGGTGAGCTTCGTGTCGAGCCACGAGAGGTCCTCGATGGCTTTCAGCGTCTCCTTCACATAACGCCGCTGCTCCTCCTTGGGCACGACGCGAAGCATCGTTTGCCCGTCGCCTTCCGTGACCTCGGTGTAATAGACGCCGCCGATGTAGGCCGCCATGTAGGAAATCACCTCCCGGACACCCTGCGAGAGCGCCGCAATGGCTTCTGCGCGGTAGCTGCCGTCCGCATCGCGCCCTTCGAGCCACTCTGCTGCATGTTGTGCGACGGTACGCAGATTCTCGAAACGGTAGCGGATGCGCTTCACGGGATCGTCGCCCAGATTGTAATAAGCCAGACGCACGTCGCCGAAATAGTAGTCGTACCAGTAGTTGCCGTAATAATAAGCCGGATCGCCGGCTTTCTCGCGGAGCATTTCCGAAAGCGCTTTCTGCTCCTCGGCGGGGGTCTTGGCTCCTGCGATGTCGCCGTAGAGCCAGCGGACGGCGAAATAGTCGTATTTGCCCAGACAGTCGTTCACCAGCCGCACGCCCTTGTCCCCGGGCTGTGCCAGGTAGTTGTAGTCGTTGAGCGCCGTGATCGACGAGCAGAGCCCGTTTTCGCGGGTGAAAGCCGCCGAGCGTAGCGAATCGGTCGGATAGGCCGCTGCCGCCGCATAGTTGGTCGCAAGGCCGAGCAGCTGGGCCACGCCGCGCGCCGTGTGGACGGCCAGCGACGAGGCGAGTTCCTCGTCGTCGAGCATCATGTCGCGTGCCGCGGGATCTGCGGCCGAGAGGTCGATGAAGCGGCGCAGGCGGATTTCGTCGAGCAGGCTTTCGGGCAGGTGGATGCACCCGCCCGTGATTTCGCCGCTGCGGGGATCGGTCGAGAGGTTGACCGTCATCTTCGGATTGGTCGAGGCGACGTACTTCACGTAGAATCTCCCGGGGCTGTTGCTGTCGAAGCCCTCGGCGGGGTAGACTTCGGCTTTCAGCACGTCGCCCATGCCGATGCGGCGGAAGGCTTCGTTCCACAGCGCGATGCCGCGGCGGATGCCCCGCTGCCACGCCGGAGTGAAGAGGGTGTCGATGTAGAAGGTCACGGGACGAATCTCACCCCCGGGGCGGAAGTTGATCCGCGAGGCGAAATAGGCCGGGCGCGTGCCCTGTTCCGCGGTGAAACGGGTGAAAGGCACGGGCAGTACGCCGATCCGCGGGTCGGCGATGCGTGCCGGGGCGCACTCCTCGGGAAGCATCGTGACCGTGCGCCGCGCACGGGCCGTGAAAGGTTTGTCCTTGCAGATGATGAAGATGAAATACTGCGTCGTCACACCGTAGGTCATGTCGCTGATGACCGAGGCGTAGTCCTTGCCGCCCTCCACGTCGCGGAGCAGCGAGCGGTCGGCCTTGTAGCTGGCGCGGGAGATGTGCAGCGGGCTCATGCCGCGGGCTTCGAACGCTTTGAGGTGTTCGTTGTCGCTCATGAACAGCGCCGTGTTCTCGATCACCACGGCCGTCGAATCGGCGTTGTAGGCCTTGATCGGGTAGCTGGCGACAATGGGCATCGCCGAGCTGAGCTCCAGCGCCCGGGCGATGCCGGCGTCGCTGTCGGAGAGCGTGCGGCGCGGTACCTCGTGCATCCTCACCAGCGAATCCCGGCGTGAGAACGTGATGTGGTAGGGCGGCAGGGGCTGTTGGCCCGCCAGTCCGTAGTCGGCCAGCGACGATGCTTCGATCGTGGTGTTGATGACGAACTCGCGTTCGAGGATGTCGAGCGGAATCTCCGTATAAAGTTTTCCGTCGATGATGTGGAGTTTGAAAAGCCCTTCGGCCGTTCTGGACTCCTTGTCCTTGAAGAGTTTTTCGTAGGCCGACAGCTTTTTTTCGGGAGCCGGGGTTTCGCTCTTTTTCTTCTCCTTGCGGCTCTTTGCCGCCGCATGCGCTCCGCCGGGCAGCGCGGCCGTCGCCAGGAGTGCGGCTAACAGCAGCGCGCCGATCTTGTTCAGGAATGTTCTCATGGCTGCCGGCATTATTTGTTGAGCGCTTTGTCGAGGTTGTGCAGCAGGTATTGGTAGTGCATGCGGGTTTCGCCCGACGCCGATGCCACCTTGCCGCGCAGCAGGTCGCGGATGCGCAGGATGTCGTTGTAATAGATCATCGAGATGTCTTTCTGTGTGAAGTACTGGAACCGGGGCGCGCCGAATCCCGACACGGCGTCGCCGTCGGCCGCGGTTCCGTGCGCACACCCGGCGCAGCTGCACAGCGGCGCGGGTTGGGCGAATGCGCTGAATGCCTCCCGTCCGGCGTCGTCCGCGGCGAATGCGTTGGGCGTGCTGCCTCCGGCGGTGTAGTTCTTCAGCCCGGCCTTGACGGCTGCGGCTTTGAGAAATTCGCGCTGGATGGCCATTTCATCCTCGGTCAGGCGGCGGTTGCGCACGGTAGGCTTCCACACGAAGTCCGAAACGTCTTTGTAGCAGGCTTCGGGGGTGTAGGGGTCTTTCGACAGCTGGGCGTTGATCGCCAGGGTCTTCTTGGCCGGGGCGTTGACCACGGCCTTGATGATCGCTTCGCGCACGGCCTCCCGGGGCGAACCCAGAATGGTCACCTTTTCCAGCAGAGGCGCGTTGTCGAGCCACTCCATCCGTTTGAGCTCCGCGAGGATGAACTGCAATGCCCGGCGCTGTTTCTCGCGCGGAACGCACGCCACGGCCTCCACGGGGTCGCCCTCCAGTTTTTCGTTGAGGTAGATGCCGCCGATGTTGGCGTAGACGTGCTGGATATAGGTGACATACTGGTTCACGATGTTCGTGTACATGCCGTTGCGCTGCGAATAGTCGTCATCGCCGGACGCCAGCCATGCGTCGAGGTTTTCGAGGATGTAGCGCAGGTTGCGGATGCCGTATTCCGAGGCCTTCACGGCGTCGTCGCCGAGGTCCTCGGTCTGCGACTTGGGATCGACGATGCCCCCGAACTGCTGTTTGCCGTAGCGGTAGGTCGGGTCGGCCGAAGCCTCGGTGATCCATTTCGAGGTTACCGCATACTCCTCTTCGGGGGTTTTGGCGTCGGGCACCGGGGTGTAGAGCCACTTCACGGCGTATTCGTCGTAGACGCCGAAGCGGGGCGGAGTGAGCTGCACGCCGCGCTCCCGGTCGCCGGGCTGGGCCACGTAGTTGAAACGCGCGTAGTCCATGATCGAGGTGGTCGTGCCGTACTTCCGGGTGAACGACGGCGAGCGGAGCGAATCGACCGGAATGACCGACGACGAACTCATGTTGTGCATGAATCCCAGGCAGTGTCCCACCTCGTGCGCCAGCACATAGCGGAGCCCGTCGAGCAGCACCTCGTCGGGCAGATTTACCTGCCGGACGCGCTCGTCGGCCTGCGAGGTCTGCACGAAGATCATCCGGTTGAGCATCTTCACGACATCGTGGAAGACGTAGACCGAGGCGTTGAGGATCTCGCCGCTGCGCGGATCGACCCACGAGGGACCCATAGCGTTGGCGATGGGCGCCGGAGCGTAGCGCAGGCAGGAATATTTGATGTTGTCGGGGTCGAATTCCGGATCGTCCTCGGGGTAGGGCAGCGCCTTCACGGCGTTTTTGAACCCGATCTTGGCGAAGAGCTCGTTCCACTGCGTGACGCCCTCATAGACCGCGGGCTGCCACTTCTCGGGGAAATCCGGGTCGATGTAGAAGACGATCGGCTTGACGGGCTCGACCTGCTCGCCGCGTTTCCAGGCCTCCGTGTCCGAAGGCTCCAGCCGCCAGCGGTTGGCCAGGTAAATGGCCTTCACGCGCTGTTCCTTGTCGCTGTACAGGTATTTCCCGGTGGGGAATACCGACATGCGGCTGTCGGTGATGCGGGGGCGGTAGGGCTCTTCGTCGAGCAGCACCAGCGTCCGGGTCATGACAGCCGTCAGCGGTTCGTTGTCCACGATCTTCTGCTTCGTCACGGGGTGCGTCACCGAATAGGTGTAGCTCAGCGTGCTCTTCACCGTGAGGTTGTCGGCGAACGATTTGATGCCGTCCAGCGACGAAAGCTCCTTTTTGAACGACTCGCTGAGGCTCGGCGACCCTGAGCCGCCGTAGGCCCCGAGGTAGGAGAAGGGCGACAGCTCCTTGACGTGGCTCACGAAAAGGTCCGTGACGTTGAACACCACGGCTGTCGAGTCGGCGTTGTAGGCGTCGATCTTGAAGTTGCGGAAGATGGTCGGGATATTATTGCGGTCGAGCGAGCGGAGGATGTTCCCGGCCACACCCAGCGTGTAGTTGTCGGCGTTGATCTCCCGGATCTGCACGTTTTCGCCCGTCTTGGTGAAGGTGATGTGGAGCGGTACGTAGGATTTCGAACCGGGGACTCCCGTGAGGTTGTCCGAGGTCTCCGAGATCACCGATCCCAGCAGCATTTCACGTCCGAAGAGCGCCTGCGGAAATTCGAAATAGAGCTTGTCGCCGACCTTGTGCAGTTTGATCATGCCGTCGGCTACGTCGTGTTTCTTCTTGAAGAGCTTGTCGTAGGCGCTCTCCTTGGGTTTTTCCGCGGTTTGCGCCGTCTGCGCCTTTTTCCGGCTGCTTTTTCGGCTTTTGGCTTCGAGCGGCACGGCGGCTATCAGGGCGCAGAGCGAAAGCGTAAGAATTTGTTTGAGCATAAATCGTATCGATGGTTAATTGTTTCAGAAATAGCGGTGAACGATGCGGATGGCCTTCGAGCGGGACATGTCGCCCGGATTGGTGCCCGGCACGCCCTCGGGGATGTCGCATTTGAAGCGTTTGAAATGTTCGATCCACAGGGGGCTCGTTTCGCCCGTCGTCTTGTCGCGGAAAGTCATGGGCTTCATCCGGAAGATCGGTTTTCCGTCGGGGCGGAGGTAGGAGACATAGATCAGTTCGCTGCAATAATAGGTGTCGTCGTCGGGGTTGAAAACATAGTCGTAGCGTTTTCCCAGCAGCTTCTTGATTCGTTCGATGGCTGCCGGGATGTTCTTTTGCAGCCGGGGTTTCAGTCTGCCGACCACCACGACCGGTTTGCCGTCGATCAGCTGGGAGTTGCGGAAGAACTTGTCCAGTTTGCTTTTGACGACCCCGTAGGGCACGGCTTCGAGCACATAGGTCTCCCCGTTCTCCACGTAAGCGACGCCCACGTGCGAGAATTCCAACTGTCCGATGCCCGAAGTGACGTTCTTGATGGCGTCGGTGTAGGCGCTCCGGCCATTGACCTGAAAGAGCAGATCGCCGGTTTCGAGCCGGAAGGTCTCCTGCGCGAATCCGGGCGCGACGGTGAGGAGCAGCAGGACGAACAGGATTTTTTTCATGGTTTGCATAGGCGAATCGTTTTCGAAAGATAAGGATTATTTCCGGCAGTCCCGTGCAGGGCCGTCGGAAATAATCCCCTCGTTTCGGGTGTTTATTGGTTGGCCAGGTAGCGGACCACCTTGCCCGGGATCGCGGTTTCCACCTCGGAGTAGGCTTTCAGGTCGTCGGTCCGGGCGTCCAGCACATACATTTTCGAGGTTTTGGCACTCGTATCGTACGTGAATATCGCCGTGTATAGCTCTTTGGTGTTTTCGCTGATGGTGTTCGGGGTGGAGATGACCACCTCGGCGGCCGTGATCGGAGCCGGAAAACTCTTCACCGCCTTCGGGTCGGCCTGCGACTTGTAGCTCGTGCGCCAGAGGTCGCAGCCCTTGGCGATGTAGAGATAGTTGAGCGGAACTTCGACGCCGTTGGTGAACATCTTGCAGTCGTCGCTCATGCCCCCGGCCCAGGAGGTGATGTCTTTCTTGCCAACGCAGGTGATGATGTCGCTGCCGCTGGTCTTCTGCTCATACGTGTAGGTGTAGAGCTGGTAGGCGGCGCCCGATTTCACGGCCACGAACATCTTGATCTGCTTGTCGATGAACGTCGGCTGGCGGAATACGCCGATGATCCGGTCGGCTTTGAGCGCCGCATCGCCGCTCTCATCCGGCAGTATCTGGCGCAGATACCCCCGGTTGGAGTCGTAGCGGTAATACCAGAGTTCGCCCGAGGTCATGCGCTGTATCGAGAAATGCATCCGATTTCCATAGGGATTCGCACCCATGATCTGCGCTACGTTGTCCTGCGAGGGTTCGGCGCCGGGCAGGATCACCTGATACTCTTCATTGCTCGGAGCGATGAAGAGTGAACTGCCGATTAGTATTTCCTGCATGCATCCTTTGTAAAATCCCTGTCCCTCGATCTTCCCGTCGGGCGTACCCTGGAACACTTCGTTGCTGATCGAACCCACGTGGAAGCCCATCGGGTAGCTGTCCGATTCCGATGTCTCCACGATCACGCCGTAATCCGGGGCATGGTCGGTGTAGACGATGAGTTTCGATCCGGTGAAGGTGGCTCCGGTTACGGAGCCTCCGATCTCGCGCGGGGCGTTGTAACGGGCGTAGAGGTCGGTATAGAGTGTCGTGAATGCCTCCGGGGTCGAAGCGTTCGTACCTTTGACCGAACCCCATTCGACGGTTCCGTCCTCCTTTTCATAGACGAAGACCCCGATTTTCGGTGTTATCGTTTGGGAAATCTTCACTCTCAGAATAGTGCCGCTTTCATTTTGGAGGTAATAGAGCCAGTTTTCGCCTGATTCCCTGTTGTCGATGGCCAGCCAAAAAGAGGTCTCTCCCGAGTCGTTGAATTCCATTTTTGCCGTACGGGTCACCGTCCAGTCCAGTTTGAGTCCCGACGCGATGGTGTCGCCGCCCATGACCCAATGATAAGCGAATTGCGAAGTGTCCGCTCCCGGATTGAAACGAACCGTGGGATTTATGCTCAGCGTTTCATCTTCGACCAGGTTGAGAAAGTAGGCTGTTTCGGTGCCGGGTATGCTCATGCCTTCCACTGCGGCGATCTCGGTCCACGAGCCGGTGTAATAGCTGCCCTCGTCGTCGTAGCAGCCCGTTGCCGCGAGGGCGGCCGCCAGAATAACCGTCAGGTATTTGAATGTTTTCATGGTCGTTCGTCTTTATTCGTAATTGATCGTTCCTATGAACATCACCCGCTCTCCGTTGTCGTAAGTGGGGTTGTCGCGGAACCATTCGTAGGTGCGTTTGCCGTAAGCGTAGAGTTTGGCCTTGTTGCTTTCCCACCAACTGTCGGAGGTCACGCCGTTCAGTTCGACATATTTTTCGGCTTTGATCGAGGAAAAGTTTCCGCCGTAGGTGTTCAGGTCGTTCTTGTTCCAGAAAACGGGCTGGCTGGTGAATCCCTCGCCCGATATTTCCAGTCCGATGCTCTGGTATTTTTCCAGTCCGACGGCAAAATCGTCTCCCGGGACGAGCTCGAAGACCAGTGTTCCCGAAGCCTTGTCCGCGCGCAGTTTGGCGATGTTTGCATGGACGACGGCCGAATCGGCGTATTGCCCTGCATGGAGAATCTGTTCTGACGGGAGTGTGAAGTGTACACCTTCCACTAGGTCGCCGTAGCTTTTCTCGGCCGATACGCGCATGGTGTATTTCCGGTCGTGGTCCGTAGCGGGTCCCGACAGATATATCGGGAGTTTGAAATCGGCCTGCTCCTGGCCGGCATAGAACACGGCGACGAGTTTCAGCGTATCCATCGTCGGGTCCGTCAACGCAGGTGTGAAATAGGATTTGACGAAATTCAGCGAGGGACGGGAGGCATCGTATACCGGAATATCCTCCTTCTCGCAGGCGACGAAGGCAAGGGCGATCGCCAGAACGGATATAATGTATTTTTTCATGGCTTTCATCTCTTTAATAGGTTCGGCCCGCGTTGAACTCCTTGTCGGGGATGTCGGGCGTATATCTGTTGTCGTTCATCGTGAAATAATAGGTCAGTTCCGGGACCTGGAACAGCGTAATCAGCCGCTCCTCGTTGCGCCGCTTGTAGGCGTAGAAGAGTTGTCCCTCGCCGAGCGTCTCACGGCGGTATTCGAGCAGGATCTCTTCTTTCAGACCGTCGGTCGTGTCGTATATGCCGCCTTTTCGTGCGTCTTGGAGTTGTCGGAGGATGCTCAGACCTTCGCTCGGGCTGACTGCCGTGATGGCCGCTTCCGCGGCGATCAGATAGGCTTCGCCCAGTTTGAGCAGCGTCACGGCCTGTTTCGGATAAAGCGCCACATCCTCCGCCGCACTCGATTCACGGATGTATTTGCCGACCATACCGGCAGTCGGAACGGTTCGTTTCCAGAGATTGATGCGGATGTCGCTGGCTGCCGAGAAGAACGCTTCGGGCACCAGTCCTGAAGTTGCACTCAGCCATTTGTTCGACGCGAAGCGGGCCATTGCGCCGAGCCGCTTTCCGCTCATGCTGATTGCGTCGCGTACGTTGTTGTCCAGATCGTCCGTCAGCACGGCGAAGAGATTTTCCATCGGGCAGCTGCGGTCCACGGGGGTTCCGTAACTATCGACACGGCTGCGCTCGGCTTCGGTGATGAAGTGGACGCCGGCTCCCGCGGCGTTGTCGATGACCTCCTTGGCCGCTTCATAGGCCTCTTTGTCCTTGCCGCGGTAGAGGAACGACCGTGCCTGAAGCAGTTTCACGGCGTAATAGTTCAGCTTGTACTGGCGGTTGGTGGTGAACATCAGCGTATGGTAACTCTTGTCCGAGCTGATGGGATCGTTGTCCTTCATGATCTCGGCGGCATGGGCCAGATCGGCGTCCACCTTGTCCAGAATCTCGTCGGTCGTCGATGAGGGAACGAATTTCAGAGCATCGAGCGTCTCCATGTAGGGGATGCGTTTGGCCGTCCTGCCCTGCTCCGACAGGTAGGGAGGCTGGAACAGCCGCACGAGGTCGAGATGCAGGTAAGCCCTCACGGCCAGCGCTTCGCCCGTCAACAGTTCCTTGACACCCGTTTCGAACGCTACGTCGGTGGTTTTGAGCTCCTGAAGCAGCAGGTTGGCGTTGGTGATGGTGTTGTACATCTTCGTCCAGATCGTTTCCAGCGTGGCGTCGGTCTTTTCTGTCCGGATGCCTCCGCGCGTGTAGTTGAATGCGGGGAATTGCAGTGCTGCGACCATGGGGCCGTAAGTCGGGTCTGCATAGTAATTGTTTGCCTGATAGGTGACCATGTTGCCTGCGCCCATATACACGGCGCCTCCCATCAGGTCGAGGTATCCGCACGTGAGGTCGAATCCGTAGAGCTTGTCGTCGGCCATCTTGATGTAGAGGCCTGCAAGCGCGGAGTAGAAACCGTCTTCGTTCTCGAAAACCTTGTTCGAAGTGATCTCCGAACGGGGATATACGTCGAGCCAGTCTTTGCACGATACGGCGCCGACGGCCAGCAGCAGCAGGGTTGCGATATATCTTATTTTCATGGAAATCTGTTTTTAGAAGTTAGCTTGAAGACTGAGCGTGAACGTCCGTGCGAAGGGATACGAGAGTCCGCGCTCCTGCCGGATCGTCGAGGAGTAGAACAGGTCGTTGGCCGAGAGCGCGATACGGAGCATCGACATGCCCAGCAGCCGCTTGTCGGGGCTGTTGAGGTTGTACATGATGCGTATCGAGTTCATCCGCAGGTAGTTGTTCTTCTGTACGAAGCGCGAGCTGGCGTAAGTTTTTCCCGAGACGTTGATGCCGCGGTACTTGGCGCTCTGGCCCGGCTCCGACCAGCGGTCGTAGAGGGCCCGGCGGTCCATGTTGTAGGCCACCCGGTTGACCGAGTTGTTCATCGAGGTGTTCTCGATGCGGTCCACGAGCGTCTGGTTGTACATCTCGCCGCCGAACGAGTATTCGAAACTGGTGTTCAGCGACCAGCGCTTGTAGCTGAGATTCACGCCGAAATAGCCTCTCAGGTCGGGCTCCGTGTCGCCCACGACCACCTGATCCGCCGAGTTCCACGTGAAGGTGCGCTTGCCGTCCTTGGTGATGAATATCTCCTGACCCGTGCCGGGGTCGATGCCGGCCGACGGCACGGCGTAGATCGCCGTGAGCGATTTGCCCTCCTCGAACAGGAAGACGTTCTCGATTTTGGTCTTGTCGGTCGTCGTCTGCTGTTCCATGATCTGCTTGTTGTAGTCTTTGAGGGCTTCCGAGAGATTCGTCAGTTTGTTGCGGTTGTGCTGTCCGTTCACGAAGAGGTTCAGCTGCCATTCCTTGGTGCGGACGGGCGTTACCGAGAGATTGAAGTCGAAACCCTTGTTGCTTACGTCACCCTGATTGGCCGTGTAGGACGAGAATCCCGTCGAGGGCAGAATATCGACCCGGGTGATGTTGTTGTCCGTGGTGTTCGAATAGTAGTTGAACTCCAGGTTGATCCGGTTTTGCAGGAATCCCAGTTCGACGCCGATGTTGCGTTTGAGCGTCGTCTGCCATTTGAGGTCGGGGTTGGCCAGCGACATGAGCTCGGCGCCCGTGATTCCGTCGTACATCGTCAGGTACTTGTACATGTTGAGGATCTGGCTCAGCACGAAGTTGGAGTTGCCGGTGGTGCCGATGTTGGCTTTCAGGGCGAGGTTGTCGAAGATCTTGCGGTTCATGAATTTCTCGTTCATGAGATTCCACCGCACGCCCACGGCCCAGAACGACGACACGCGCTGTTTGCTGGCGAAGTTCGACGATCCGTCCACGCGGTAGCTTCCGTCGAGCATGTAGCGGTTGTCGAACGAGTAGTTGACCGTCGCGAAGGCGCCCGCCGTGCGGACGATGCTGCTCGAACCGGTGGGGCGTCCCGAAAGCGGATATTGTGCGCCGTCCGAAGGATAGGTCTGCGAGTTGTTGAGGAATCCCGTCACCGAATAGCTGTCGCTTTCGGCGTTGTCCTCCTTGATCTCGCCGCCGAGTACGGCCTGCACGGTGTGCCGTCCGAAACTTTTCAGGTAGGAGAGGTTGACCATGCCGTAGTATTTCGATGTCGTCGTGTTCTGCTTGTCGTAGGAGCCGCGGCGGTAGAGCTGTTCGACGGAGTTGTTTTCGAGTCCGTCGGTGATCGCCGAACTGAACGGCGAAACGTATTTCTCCGTCATGCTTTCCATCCGGTCGTAAGTGAACGACGCCCGCAGGCGCAGATCCTTGACGATCTCCCAGTTGGCGCCCAGTTGATACGTCAGGCTGAGGTTGTTGCCGCGCGAGAAGTTGTTCAGGTTGTTGGCCTCGTAGAGCGGATTGATCTGGGAACCGAGGATATCGGAGCCGATGCCGGTCCAGGGGAAGTTCTCGTAGAGCGGGATGTTGTTCGCCGAAAGGGTCGGGAAATAGTCTCCGTTGCTGTCCTTGATACGGAAGATCGGGAGCAGCTGGGTGTAGGTCGAGAAGTTGCCGTAGGGCGAATCCTTCGTGTCGGTGAATCCCACTTGCAGGTCGCTGGTCAGTTGCAGCTTCCGGGTGTCGTAGATCAGTTTCGCGCCGCCGCCGTAGGTGTTGCGCTGCGAGCCGATCATCACGCCGTCCGAAAAATTGCCGTTGAGGTTGATCTGGTAGCGCAGCGTGTGATCCTTGCCCGGTTTGCCAACGTCGGTTCCGCCTTCGAGGAAGAGCGAATGGTCGTGCTTGAACGAGGTGCGGAGCGGTTGTGCGAGCCAGTAGGTGTCCACGCCGTTGGCGGCCTCCATTTTGAGCATCGTCAGCAGGTTGCGCCGTTCGGGGTCCACGCTGCCGATGGTGGTCGAGCCTCCCGAGAAGACATCCATCTTTTCGTAGTACTGCACCAGCTCTTTCGAGTTCATCAGGTTGTACGACGAGAGGTCGGGGGTCTCGATGCTGGTGTTGAGCGTGTAGGAGATCTGTATGCTGCCTTTCTGGGGCATTTTGGTCGTGATGACGACCACGCCGTTCGCCGCGCGCGATCCGTAGATCGACGAGGCCGCGGCGTCTTTGAGGATGGTGACGTTCTCGACGCGGTTGATGTCGAGGTTGTAGACCTTTTCCACTTCGACCTGGAATCCGTCGAGGATGAAGATCGGCAGCGAGGTGTAGGTTTGGAGCGTGTTTTCCGAGATGTCGGGCATACTGTTCGCGCCGCGGATCTCGATGCGGTCGGGAATGTAGTTGGGGTTCGATCCGAATTCGCCGGTGATGTCCGAGATCACGAATGAGGGGTCGTACACCTGCAACGCCTGCAACATGTTGGTCGGGTTGACCTTCACCAGATCGGCACCCTTCACCTGCGTCGCCGTACCCGTGAAGCTGTTCTTGGCCTTGGGCACATAACCCGTGATTACGAGCGCTTCGGATTCGATAACGTCGGATTTCATCGTGACGTTCAGGGTTCCGTTGCCGACGGGCAGCGTCTGGGTTTTCATGCCGATCATCGAGACGGTGATGTGCGTTTCATCGGCCGGCACGCGGAACGAGAATGTTCCGTCTGCGGCTGTCGAGGTTCCGCGCTGCCGGTCTTTGACCGAGATGACCGATACGCCGACGATCGGCTTGCCCGCTTCGTCCCGGACCACGCCCGATACCGTGCGCACCGGGACGGCTTTGGCCATTACCGAACTTCCTTGTGTCGTTGCGGCTTTGGGGTCCTGCGACAGTACGATGGTGTTGTTGATGAACTGGTAGGTGAGGCCCAGCTTGGGAAGGATGCTTTCGAGCACCTTGTTCACGGGCACCTGCCTTGCCGAGACGTTTACTTTGCGCGATACATCGACGCTGTTGTCGCTGTAAAATATTTTGTATCCGGTTTGCTTCTGGATTTCGGTCAGTAGGGTCGAAAGCGGTTTTTCCTGTAACCGGAACGAGACTTTGGCCTCC
>ERZ773242.45-NODE-45-length-118842-cov-12.879650_pt1:0-117500 | contig 118842 bp, 73 predicted proteins | sample MGYA00511077_ERZ773242 | MGnify/ENA primary metagenome ERZ773242 (study PRJEB29015, sample SAMEA2737754) | human gut metagenome | biome: human gut; feature: human-associated habitat; material: faeces | place: China | collected 2012 ... | reverse complement strand
GTGTACCGCCGAGTAGCCGCGTTCGGTCTGGATAAGCGCTGAAAGCATCTAAGCGCGAAGCCATCCCCAAGATAAGTCTTCCCTTGAGGGGCGTAGGAGACGACTACGTTGATAGGCTGCAGGTGTAAAGACAGTAATGTCAAAGCCGAGCAGTACTAATTACCCGAACGGCTTTCTTACAGCAATTCTTTATCTCATTTCCGCAATATGTCACTCTTACCGAGTGCGACGGGTTATGATACGGAAAGTGTCATTCGCACGGCTTCGATACATTGAAGCACAGGTTCTTTTAGGTGGTTATAGCAGTGAGGTCCCACCTCTTCCCATTCCGAACAGAGAAGTTAAGCTCACTAACGCCGATGGTACTGCGGTTTTCCCGTGGGAGAGTAGGTAGCCGCCTCTTCAAGCCGGTCCCTGATAAAGGGGCCGGCTTTCTTGTTTTCTTATCGGAGGGTTGTTTTTCATCCCGGGATGTAATCATCTCTGGTCTTGAAGGCGGTGCCGCCGATTATATATTGACAATTCCATCCCCTTTAAGTCTTTTTCGTTGCTCATGCTCGGCAGAGCAAACAAGTTTGGCTTTCTCCTCGCTTAATCGCAACGTTGAGAAGGGGGATTTGTTTTCTTTTTGTGCCCGGAGATTGGGGAATCGGATTATTCTTGCTATATTGGGCCGATGGATGATCGGTCCGATTGTGCAGTTGACGGCCGAGGCCGCTGTCCTGACCTATGATTGTGAGGTTCACCGGGACGGATGTATATTTTGAATTTTCAGACGATGATCGAAATTCCCGAATCGCAGACCGTGGCGCGGCAAGTCCGCGAAACGCTGGCTGGCCGTACCGTTACCGGTGTGTTCAACGCCACGCATCCCCATAAATTCACCTGGTATACGGGTGATCCGCTCGAATATCCGATGCTGCTGACCGGTCGGAAGATTGTCGGGGCTGAGGGTTGCGGGGCATTTGTCGATGTGCTGTTGGAGAACGACATGCACTTGGCTCTTTCGGACGGCGTGATCCTGCGGCTTTACGGATGCGAGGACCCGATTCCGGCGAAATACCAGTTGCTCGTTACCCTCGATGACGGGAGTTTTTTGGTGTGTACGGTGGCGATGTACGGCGGGATCAATGCCTTTCCGGGCGAGTCGGATAACCCGTATTACCAAGGTGCCCGGACGAAATGTTCACCGCTGGAGGAGCGGTTCGACGCCGGTTATTTCAGCCGGCTTTGGGCCGCGTCGAAGCAGAGCCTCTCGGCAAAGGCATTCCTGGCCACGGAACAACGGATTCCGGGGCTCGGGAACGGAGTTTTGCAGGATATTCTGTTCCGGGCGGGGATTCATCCCAAACGCAAACTCGCCACGCTGGGGGATGCCGATGCGGAGCGGCTTTTCAGGACGCTGAAAAGCGTGCTGCGGGAGATGACCGGTCGCGGCGGGCGCGATACCGAGAAGGACCTCTTCGGGAAACCGGGCGGATATGCCGTGCAACTTTCGCGCAACACCTGCGCGGAGCCGTGCCCGGTTTGCGGCGGACCGATCGTGAAGGAGGCTTATCTGGGCGGTGCCGTCTACTATTGCCCCTGCTGCCAGCCGTTGAAATAGGTGATTGAGAATCTGTATACGAAAAAACATCCGGAATTGTCCGGATGTTTTTGTAAAGTAGGGGCGGGCTGTGCAGAATCGCCGCTGAATTATTGTTGTGCGGCGGTGTAAGCGTCGGCTTTCTCTTTCATGCGGGCCGCGCGTTTTTCGCTGTCGGGGTGCGAGGAGAACATTTTCTGCACCGTGGAGGCTTTGGAGCCTTTGGACAGTTCGACCAGCTTGTTGAGCGAATTGCTCATGCCGTAGGGGCTGAAACCGTGTTTCACGGCGAACTCGAAGCCTTATTCGTCGGCGGCATACTCCTGTTTCTGCGAGAACTGCGCATCGGTGAAGGCCGTTACGACCTCGCCCAGCTGCGAGTCGCTGAGCTTGGCCAGCGCGCTGCCTTCGGCAGCTCCGGCGGCGTTGCGCGCTGCGGAGGCGAGGTAGGCGTTTTTCATCGCGTGTTTCGTGTCGGCGTGCACCACGTGGCCGATTTCATGGCCGATGATCGACATCAGTTCGTCGTCGTCCATCAGGTCCATCAGGGCTGCGAAAACCCGGATCGAACCGTCTCCGCAGGCGAAAGCGTTGACATCCACCACGAGGTAGACCTTGAAGTTGAGCGGCAGGCCATCGACCTCGGTGATGCCTTCGGTAAGCCGTTTGAGGCGTGCGCCGTAACTCGTCGAATCGTCTGCCACGGGGTTGTGGGCATCCATCCACTCGACCGATTCGCGGCTCAGACGGGCGATGTCGTCGTCGCTGAGCGTGATGGCTTTGGCAACGTCTTTGCCGGCGCTGAGGAGTTTTCCGGCATTGAGTTTCTTACCTCCGATTTTAAGTTGGGCGGAAGCGCCCGTCGGGTATGCCGCAACGAGGAGTGCGGCTGCGAACAGATAGAAAAGTTTGTTCATGGTGTAAATTATGTTTGGCGGCGCAAAGATACGAATAAGCGGGGGCAATGTCAAATTTTTATTTGAACATCATTGCCGAGCGGGAGTATCTAAGGCGAAGCCAAACATACGGAAAAAACGGGTAGTTCTGATTTTATAGGCAAAAAAAGCGCCCCCGAAAACGGGGACGCTTCGAATTTTTGCGTACGGGGATTATCCCATGTATCCCTTGATGTAGTGGTGGTGCGATCCCCAGCGCTCGAAAGCCGCCCGGTCGAGCTCCTCGCGGGCCGAGGGGTGCGCCACGCTGATCAGCAGGCGCGCACGCTCCTGCATGGTCTTGCCGTAGAGATCCACGGCGCCGAACTCCGTCACGAACCAGTGGATGTGGTTGCGGGTCGTCACCACGCCGGCGCCGTCGAGCAGCGTCGGGCAGATCTTCGATACGCCCTTGTTGGTGATCGAAGGCATGGCGATGATGGCCTTGCCGCCCTTCGAGAGCGAAGCTCCGTAGACGAAGTCGATCTGGCCGCCCACGCCCGACCAGAATTTCGTGCCCAGCGAGTCGGCCGAAACCTGGCCCGTCAGGTCTACTTGCAGGGCCGAGTTGATGGCCACGAAGCGGTCGTTCTGCGAAATGATGTAGGGATCGTTCGTATAGCCCACGTCCATCATCAGCACGCCCGGGTTGTCGTCGATGAAGTCGTAGACGCGCTGCGAACCCATCAGGAAGGTCGAAACCATCTTGCCCGGGTCGGTTTTCTTGGCTTCGCCGTTGATGACGCCCTTCTCCACCAGCGGCAGCACGCCGTCGGCGAACATTTCGGTGTGGATACCCAGATTCTTGTGGCCTCCCAGCTGGCTGAGCACGGCGTTCGGAATGGCTCCGATACCCATCTGCAACGTCGCGCCGTCTTCGATCAGCGCCGCGCAGTTCCGTCCGATGGCCGTTTCGACCTCGTTCGGCTCCGAGAACTTGGCTTCGATCAGCGGGGTGTCGTCCTGCACGAAGATGTCGATCTTCGACATCGGGATCATCGCCTGACCGAAGGCGCGGGGAACGTACTTGTTCACCACGGCGATCACGTGGTCGGCACACTCCACGGCGGCCAGCGTAGCGTCCACCGACGTACCCAGCGACACGTAGCCGTGCTTGTCGGGCGGGCAGACCTGAATCATCGCCACGTTGCACGGAACGGCGCCGCAGCGGTACAGCTTCTGCGTTTCGCTCAGGAAGATCGGAATGTAGTCGGCATGGCCGCTCTGCGTCACCTTGCGGACGTTCGCGCCCACGAAGAACGAGTCGAGTTGGAACACGCCCTCGAATTTGGGATCGGCATAGGGCGCCGGACCCTCGGTGTGGAGGTGATGGACGTGTACGTCTTTCAGTTCGCCGGCCTCGCCGCGCTTGCACATGGCGTTGATCAGACACTGGGGGGCCGATGCCACCGAGCTCAGGTGCACGTGGTCACCCGATTTGATGACCTTGACGGCCTCTTCGGGCGTGGTGAAATGGATGGGTTTAGTAGTCATTACTGCCAATGGATTGTAAGTAGTTAGTTTTATGGATTACTTGCGTTTCACTTCTACCTGTTCGTAGCCTTCGACGATGTCGCCGACACGGATGTCGTTGAACGATTCGATGTTCAGACCGCAGTCCTGTCCGACCACGACCTCCTTCACGTCGTCCTTGAAGCGTTTGAGCGAACCCAGTTTGCCCGTGTAGATCACGATGCCGTCGCGGATGACGCGGATCGGGGTCGAGCGTTGCAGCTTGCCTTCGCGGACCATACATCCGGCGACGGTTCCGACCTTCGTGATCTTGAAGATTTCGAGCACCTCGACCGATGCCACGATCTCCTCCTTCATCACGGGTTCCAGCATGCCTTCGATGGCGTCCTTGATGTCGTTGATGGCGTCGTAGATGATCGAGTAGAGGCGGATTTCGATCTCCTCCTTCTCGGCCAGCTTGCGCGCCGAGGCCGACGGGCGTACCTGGAAGCCGACGATGATGGCGTTCGAAGCGGCGGCCAGCAGCACGTCCGACTCCGAGATCTGTCCCACGGCGGCGTGGATGACGTTGACCTGCACGGTTTCCTTCGAGAGCTTGATGAGCGATCCGGACATGGCTTCGATCGACCCGTCCACGTCGCCCTTGACGATGATGTTCAGCTCCTTGAACGAGCCGATGGCGATGCGTCGGCCGATCTCGTCGAGCGTCACGTGCTTCTGGGTCATGATGCCCTGCATGCGGGCCAGCTGTTCGCGCTTGTTGGCGATCTCGCGCGCCGAGCGGTCGTCGTCCATGACGTTGAACGTGTCGCCGGCCTGCGGGGCGCCGTTCAGACCGAGCACCTGCACGGGCGTCGAGGGACCTGCCGTCTCCACTTTCTTGCCGTTCTCGTTGAACATCGCCTTCACGCGGCCCGTGTAGGTTCCCGAGAGGATCACGTCGCCGACGCGGAGCGTACCGCTCTGCACCAGGATCGTCGAGACGTAGCCGCGGCCCTTGTCGAGCGTCGATTCGATGACCGTACCCTGCGCCTTCTTGTTGGGATTGGCTTTCAGGTCGAGCATCTCGGCTTCCAGCAGCACTTTTTCGAGCAGTTTGTCGAGGTTGATGCCCTTCTTGGCCGAAACCTCCTGGTCCTGGTATTTGCCGCCCCACGACTCCACGAGGTAGTTCATCTGCGAGAGCTGCTCCTTGATGTGGTCGGGGTTGGCGTTGGGTTTGTCGATCTTGTTGATGGCGAATACCATCGGCACGCCGGCGGCCTGCGCGTGGTTGATCGCCTCGATGGTCTGCGGCATGACGTTGTCGTCGGCTGCGACGATGATGATGGCAACGTCCGTGACGGCGGCGCCGCGCGCACGCATGGCCGTGAAGGCTTCGTGGCCCGGGGTGTCGAGGAACGTGATCTTCTGTCCGTTCAGCACCACGCTGTATGCGCCGATGTGCTGGGTGATGCCGCCGGCCTCGCCTTCGATGACGTTGGTTTTGCGGATGTTGTCCAGCAGCGAGGTTTTACCGTGATCGACGTGTCCCATGACCGTCACGATCGGCGGGCGCGGCACCAGATCCTCCTCTTTGTCCTCGCTGTCGTCGGCGATGGCCTCCTGAATCTCCACCGAGACGAATTCGGTCTTGTAGCCGAACTCCTCGGCGACGACCACGAGCGCTTCGGCGTCGAGACGCTGGTTGATCGACACCATCAGTCCGAGGTTCATGCAGGCCATGATGACCTCCGTCGGTGCGACGTTCATCATCGTGGCCAGCTCGCTGACGGTCACGAATTCCGTGACCTTGAGCGTCTTGCGCTCCATTGCCTCGCGTTCGAACTCCTCGTTCATGCGTTCGGCCACGGCTTCGCGCTTGTCCTTGCGGTATTTCGCACTCTTGCTCTTGGCACCCTTGGCCGTCAGACGCGCCAGGGTGTCCTTTACCTGCTTCGATACCTCTTCGTCGCTCACTTCGGGGCGTACGATCGGCTTGGGGGCGTTTTTGCCCTTGTTGCGGCGTCCTTCGCCCGGACGGGGCTGGTTGTTCTGTCCTCCCTGGCCGCTGCGGTTCTGGCCCTGGCCGCCCGGACGGTTGTTCTGCCCGCCCTGGCCCTGACGGTTGCCGCCGCCCTGCGCATTGCCCTTCGGGGCCTTGCTGACATCCACTTTTTCCTTTTGGAGCCGTTTGCGTTTGTGCTTGCCGCCGGCGACGAAGCCCGACACGTCCATCGTGCCGAGCACCTGCGGACCCGTGAGGGTCACGGTCTCCGGACGGAAGATATTGTCTTTCGGAGGCTCCGGCTTCGGAGCTTCCGGTGCGGATGCTGCGGGTTGGGGTGCCTCGGGGGCTTTCGGGGCCTCCTCCGCCTTGGGCTGCGGAGTCGGGGCGGGAGCTTCGGCCTTCACCTCGGGTGCCGGAGCGGCTTTCGGCGCTTCGGGGGCTTTCGGGGCCTCCTCCGCCTTGGGCTGCGGCGCCGGGGCGGGAGCTTCGGCCTTCACCTCGGGCGCCGGAGCGGCTTTCGGCGCTTCGGGAGCCTTCGGAGCCTCCTCCGCCTTGGGCTGCGGAGCCGGGGCCGTCTTGGCCTTGGGTTTGGGCGAAAGGTCGATCTTGCCGAGGAATTTCGGCTGCTGGATCTCGTCCTTTACGCTGATGACATTGCTTTTGATGACGACCTCCTTTTCTTCCTCGCGCTCCTGCTTTTTGGCTTCTTCGAGGGTGATGGTCGTCTGTTTCAGGGAGATGCGCTCACGGATCGAGTCGCGTGCGCCGGCAGCGCTGCGGTTCGCCCCGAACTCCTTCTCCAAAACGGCATAGGTGTCCGCATCGACCAGCGTATTGGGCGATCCGTCGCTCTTGATGCCCTTCTTTTGCAGGAAGTCCGTGATCGTGTTCAGACCGACGTTGAACTCCTTTGCAACCTGAATGAGCCTTAATTTTCTTTCGTTACCCATATTTTGTCTGTTTCTCTTTTTTCGGTTTGGATTATTCGAACTCGGCTTTCAGAATCTCGACGACCCTCTGCGCCTGTTCCATTTCGAGATCGGCGCGGGCGGCGATCTCCTCGACGGGCAGTTCCAGCACGCTTTTGGCGGTGTCGCAGCCGGCGGCTTTCAGGGCTTCGATGATCCATCCGTCGATTTCGTCGGCGAATTCGGTCAGCGCCACGTCCTCCTCCTCGATTTCGCGGTAAACGTCGATGTCGTAGCCGGTGAGCATCTTCGAGAGGCGGATGTTGAGACCTCCCTTGCCGATGGCCAGCGACACCTGGTCGGGTTTGAGGTAGACCGAAGCGGTCATCTTCTCCTCGTCGATGGTGATCGAGGAGACCTTGGCGGGGTTGAGCGAGCGCTGGATCATCAGCGACGGGTTGGCCGTGTAGTTCACAACGTCGATGTTTTCGTTGCGCAGCTCCTTGACGATCGAATAGATGCGCGAACCCTTCATGCCGACGCAGGCTCCCACCGGGTCGATGCGTTCGTCGTAGGACTCCACGGCGACCTTGGCGCGCTCGCCCGGGATGCGGACGATCTTCTTGATGGTGATCAGCCCGTCGAAAATCTCGGGAACCTCCTGTTCGAACAGCCGTTCGAGGAACTGGTTGGCCGTGCGCGACAGGATGATGCGCGGCTGGTTGTTGTTCATCTCCACCGACTTGACGATCGCCTTGATGGTGTCGCCCTTGCGGTAGAAGTCGTTGGGGATCTGCTCGGCCTTGGGGAGGATCAGCTCGTTTTCCTCGTCGTCGAGGATCAGCACCTCTTTCTTCCAAACCTGGTAAACCTCGCCCGTGACGATCTCGCCGACCTTCTCCGAATATTTCTCGTAGAGGCTGGCCTTTTCCAGATCGAGGATGCGCGATGCGAGGTTCTGACGCAGCGACAGCACGGCGCGGCGTCCGAACGACTGCAATTTGATCTCATCGGCATAGTCGTCGCCGATTTCGTAGGTCGGGTCGATGGCCTTCACCTCCGACACGGCGATCTGCGTGTTGGGGTTCTCGACGGCGCCGTCCTCGACGACCGTGCGGTTGCGCCAGATTTCGAGGTCGCCCTTCTCGGGGTTGATGATGACATCGAAATTCTCGTCCGTTTCATACTGTTTCTGCAACGCATGGCGGAAAACGTCCTCCAATACGCCGATCATCGTCGATTTGTCGATGTTCTTCAGCTCTTTGAACTCGGCAAAGTTGCTGATGAGATTGAGATTGTCCATTGTGTCGTTATCTTGTTTTCAGTTTCGTACTATTTGAAATCCAGCCACTCCTTCGTCCATTTGACCTCGGAGAAAGGGTAGGTGCGGGTGACCGTCACCAGTTGTTTCTTCTTCTTGCCCTCGACGGCCTGCTTCTCCTCGTAGGAGAGGGTGATGCCTTCCTCCGTCGCCTCGTCCAGCTTGGCCAGGATCTTGACGCCGTTCGTGAGCAGCACTTCCGCCGGCCGGCCGACGAGTTTGCGGTACTGGCGCAGGCTGCGGAGTTCCGAGCCGATGCCGGCCGACATGACCGTCAGCGAGAAATCCTCCTCCTCGCGGTCGAGTTCCGCCTCGATGGCGCGGCTCAGTTCCGTGCAGGCGTCGATGCCTACCGACGTGTCGCTGTCGATCGTCAGTTCGATGTCGTTGCCCGGCGTCGAGGTGCACTCCACCACGAACAGGTCCGTGCCTTCCAGGTGGCGTTCCGCCGCTTCGATTATTTTTTTCGTATCCGTCATAATAATTGTTCGTGCCTAAGTATGAAAGAAGGGGACTGACCGTCCCCTTACCTCCTGCTTCTGTCTTTCGACAGCGCAAATATACGAAAAAAAATCTATATACCAATATTCAAAGGCAAAATTTACTCCTCTTTCGATTTCGATTCGTAGGGTTTGATGATCCCGCGTTTCGAGGTGCGGATGAATTCGATCAGCGCGTCGCGTTCGGGGCTCTGCGGAATCTGCTTCTCGACCTCGTCGCAGCCGTTCAGGTAGTTCAGACCGCTCTGGAAGAGGATGCGGCAGGCGTCGTGGATCTCGGCGATGCGCTCGGGCGTGAAGCCGCGGCGCGAAAGCCCGATCTTGTTGATGCCCGCGAAGCGCAGCGTGTCGTTGCGCACGATGACGTAGGGCGGAAGGTCCTGTCCCAGCAGGGTGCCGCCCTGAATCATCGAGTGCGCCCCGATGTGGGTCCACTGGTGTACGGCGGCGTGTCCTCCGATCACCACCCAGTCGCCGACGTGAACCTCGCCCGCGAGCGATACGCGGTTGGCGATCACGCAGTTGCTGCCGATGACGACATCGTGTCCCACGTGCACGTAGGCCATCAGCAGGTTGTTCGAACCGATGCGCGTGGTTCCCGTCGAGGCGGTGCCGCGGCTGATCGTGACGTATTCGCGGATGTCGTTGTCGTCGCCGATCTCGCAGGTCGTGATCTCACCGGCGAATTTCAGGTCCTGCGGCAGACACGAGACCGACGCGGCGGTGTGGATGCGGCACCGGTTGCCGATGCGTGCGCCGTCGTGGATCACGGCTCCGGGGCCGATCCAGCAGTCGTCGCCGATCACGACATCGCCGGCGATATAGGCGAAAGGCTCCACCGTGGCGTTCGCCCCGATCTTCGCGTCGGGGTGGACGTAGGCAAGGTTGCTTATCATCTCTTACTTTCTGTTTTTGACTACCTGCGCCATCATCACGGCCTCGCAGGCGAGCGTCTCGCCGACGAACGCCTTGCCCTCGACCACGGCGACGCCGCGGCGGATGGGTTCCAGCAGGTGGATTTCGAATTGCAGCGTGTCGCCCGGCACGACCTTGCGCTTGAATTTCACGCCGTCGATCTTCATGAAGTAGGTCGAGTAGTTCTCGGGGTCCTCCACGCCGCCCAGCACCAGAATGCCGCTGCACTGCGCCATAGCTTCGACGATCAGCACGCCCGGCATCACCGGCTCCTCGGGGAAGTGGCCCACGAAGAAGGGTTCGTTCATCGTCACGTTCTTGATACCCGCCACGTCGGTCTCGTCGCGGTGGAAGATGCGGTCCACCAGCAGGAACGGCGGGCGGTGGGGCAGCATGCGGCGGATGTCGTTGATGTCGTACAGCGCCGGTTTGCGGCAGTCGTAGGTGAAGCGGGGTTTTTCGCCGGCCTTGCGGATGGCATGTTTGAGCTGCTTCATGAACTCCGTGTTGGCGAAGTGGCCCGGGCGGGTGGCCCACACGCGGCCCTTGATCCGCACGCCCAGCAGGGCGAAGTCGCCCAGCAGGTCCAGCAGCTTGTGGCGCGCCAGTTCGTTGTTGCAGCGCAGTTCGAGGTTGTTCAGATAGCCCGACTTGATCTCGATGTCGGGTTTGTCGAAGAGTTTCTTGAGGTGCTCCAGCTGTTCGTCGGGCACGGGGTTCTCGACCACCACGATGGCGTTGTCGAGGTCGCCGCCCTTGATGAGGTTCATCTTCATCAGCGGTTCCAGTTCGTGCAGGAAGACGAACGTGCGGCAGGGGGCGATCTTGTTCGTGAAGTCGTCGCCGGGGTTGAAGGTGGCGTACTGGTTGCCGATGACCTTCGAGTTGTAGTCCACGTGCACCGAGACGGAGAATTCGTCGTCGGGGTAGAGGATGATCGCCACGCCCTTTTCGGGGATCGTGTAGACCATCTTTTCGGTCACGTGGTAGAACGTGCGTTCGGCGTCCTGGTCCGTCAGTCCCGTTTCGGCGATGGCCCGGGCGTATTCGCGGGCCGATCCGTCGAGGATCGGGGTTTCGGGGGCGTCGATATCTATGACGGCGTTGTCCACGCCCAGCGTCCAGAGTGCCGACATGACGTGCTCGATGGTCGAGACGCGGTGTCCGCCGGCTTCGATGGTCGTGCCGCGCGAGGTATCGACGACATGGTCGCACAGGGCGGGGATTACGGGTTGCCCTTCGATGTCGGTGCGGCGGAACACGATGCCGGTGCCGGCTTCGGCGGGATTGATGGTCATGGTTACTTTCACGCCCGAATGAAGGCCCTTGCCCGTGAACGAGATCGGGGCTTTCAGCGTTTGTTGTTTGGTAGACATAAGCGGAATTTCTTGTATATTTCGCGCAAATATATTAAAAATTTCGGTAAAAAGCCTTATTTTTGCTCGAAATTCCGAACGACAGCAATGACCGAAAATCCGCGTGACAGCAAACCCCAGGCTCCCCGCCGGCCCCGGCTCCGGCTTCCTTTCGACAACCGCAGGGAAGATGCCGGAACGTGGGCTTACGACCATCGTATCGGGTTGTGCGTGACGCTGATAGCCTATCTGGCGCTGATGATCGTCTTCGTGTCGTCGAAGATCGTCGTCGGGGCCCGCTCCCACCAGCAGGGAATGTACGTCGATTTGCAGTCGCTCGCCGAGCTGGAGCAGGAGAAGGCGCGTCTCGAACGCGAGGTGCGCGAGCGCCGGGCTCAGGAGGAGATCGACTGGCGGAGCATCCGCAACCAGGCGTCGAACGAGAACGCCCTCAACGAAAAGCTCCGGGACGACCGCGGAACCAACGCCGCGGCGCTGAACCAGGCGGCGGCCGAGGCCGAGGCGCGGATGCAGGCCAACCGTGAGGCTTACGAGCAGGGGCTGGCCGAGGAGCGCGCCATCCGTGAGCGCCGCGGCAGGGAGGACGGTTCGGAGCATCAGGACCGCAAGGTCAAGGGCCGAGTGACGGTCTCCTTTTCGCTGACGAATCCCGTCCGCACGTCGCGTTGGCTGGAGGTTCCGGCCTACCTGTGCGAAGGCGGCGGCGACGTGGTGGTCTCGGTCACGGTGAACCGTGCCGGCAAGGTCGTCGGCGCGCGCGTGGTCGAGGGCGGCGACGAATGTATGCGCGAATCGGCGTTGCGGGCGGCGCGGTCTTCGCTGTTCAACATCGACGAGACGGCTCCCGCCAAGCAGACCGGAACGATCACCTACATCTTCATTCCCCAATAACCCGCTCGCTTAAGAAGCGGGTTTTGGGGTGTGACGGTTTTTCAGAACGCTCTTCGTCCAGTTCTGCGCTTTTGCCGTCTTTGTGAGGCATCACCCGCTTAAGAAGCGGGTTTCAGGGTGCGACGGTTGTTTCAGAACACTCTCCGTCCGGTTCCGCGCTTTTGCCGTCATTGCGAGGCATCACAGATGCCGTGGCAATCTGAGTGGACGTTGTGGCCTTACAACACTGCTATCGGATTCCCACGCTCACGTTCGTTCGCTCGGAATGACCTGTTGCCGCCCCTTAATCCCAGTTCTTAGCCGTGCGGGCGCAGAATCGGTTGGAGAGCGACTTGAGAGGCTGTTCGCGTTCTAAAACCCGGCTCTTAGCCGGGATAATTTTGTCCCTTTTGTGAACTTTTCCGCTCAGGGGCGCGGACATTTCCGAAAAAAACGTAACTTTGCATCAGACCGGATTCTCCGTAAAAATAACTATGCGCAAACTGCTCTTCATATTGCTGGCCCTCGCGGGCTGCCTGCTCTTCTCGGAGAGCCGGGAGAGCTTGCGCACCGTCCGAACGGCCCCCGTGGCGGAGCTTTCGGGCGGCAATGCGTCCGCCGACCAGTGGCTGTGCGAACGCATCTGCAATTCGGACCTGAACCAGCCCCGTGTTCTCCGGGAGGCGGAAGCCTCCCCGGCCGCACCCATGTTCCAGCGCGGAGGTCTCCATACGGCGGCACGCGCTGCATTGCGTTGCGTCGCATCGTGCGGCGGCACGGGAGTTGCCAAACTTATTTCAACCTACCGATCCAACGATCTCTCCGTCGGTCCGCATGCCGTGGACTATTACGTCTACCGCCTGCGCCGGCTCATTATTTAGCGTTCCGGATGCCCCGAACGGTTCCGTCCGTTCCGGAAAACGGAGTTGCAAACGTCAAATAATGAAAGAGATATGGATAAAATTAGAATATGCGAGGCGATGTACGCCTTGCCCGGGGAGGTCGTGGTGCGACGTCGCAAATCCCTCGTGCTGCCTGCCGCACTGTTCGTTGCGGGGGTGGTTTTGTTGGTTCTGAATCATGTTTACGGCGCAGAGTTGTCGAACAACATGCGTTCGGCGCTGGTCTTCCTCGGCGGATCGCTGGCGCTGGCGGGGATGATCACCCTCGCGGCGCGGTTTTTCAGCGCCGAAGGGGCGCCCTATTACCGTGCGGGGCGTTGTTACCTGCGCTACGACGAGCTCTATTTCGAGCGCGGATTGGCCGCAGAGGTCAGGGAGTGCGTCGCACAGGGAGATGCGGAGCGGCTTTTCGCCCTGCCTCACGCGCAGGTGCCCGCTGTGGCCGTGGCCGTTTACCGGACGCCCGACAACCGCTTCGCGGCCATGCAGGCGTTCGAGTACGCCGACCTGGAGTACAGGCCGCTGACCGAACTGCGCATTGCCGACGGGCGCGAGATGCAAACAGTTAAAAATTAAAGATACGGAATGATAGACATCAGTGGTGAAAATGTAGTGTTGGTCGGAGCCTTGCTGCTCTTCGTGGCGGTGATGGCCGGTAAGGTCGCCTATCGTTTCGGCGCCCCGGCGTTGCTGCTCTTTCTGGGAGTGGGCATGTTGTTCGGTCTGGACTTCATCTCGTACCGTTCGGTCGATATGACGCAGTTCGTGGGCATGATCGCCCTCTGCATCATCCTCTTCACGGGCGGTATGGATACCTCCTTCCAGGAGATCAAGCCCATCATCGGGCCCGGCGTCGTGCTGGCCACGGTGGGGGTGGTGATGACGGCCGTGGTGCTGGCGGGCTTCGTGTGGCTCATCGCGCCGTGGATCGGATTGCAGATCTCCTTCCCGCTGGCCCTGCTGCTTGCCTCCACGATGTCTTCGACCGACTCCGCGTCGGTGTTCTCCATCCTGCGAAGTAAGAAACAGGGGCTCAAACAACACCTCCGTCCGTTGTTGGAGCTGGAGAGCGGCTCGAACGACCCGATGGCCTACATGCTGACAATCCTGCTGATCGGTGTGGTGACGAACTCCTCCGGCGATGTCAGTATGGGCATGAGTATCGTCTATTTCGTGATCCAGATGATCGTCGGCGCCCTGTCGGGCTACCTGATCGGCCGGCTGGCGGTGTGGACGATCAACAAGATCAACCTCGCCAACCACTCGCTCTATTCGGTGCTTCTGCTGGCTTTCATCTTCTTCGCCTTCGCCTTCACCGACCTCGTCAGGGGCAACGGCTATCTGGCCGTCTATCTGGCGGGTCTGGTCGTGGGCAATCACAAACTGACGCAGAAACGGTCGCTGACGGTCTTTTTCGACGGTTTCACCTGGCTGATGCAGATCGTGATGTTCCTCACGCTGGGACTGTTCGTCAACAGCGACGAGCTGTTCCGTTCCGAGGTGCTGATCCTGGGTTGCGCCGTCGGCGCGTTCATGATCCTCGTGGCGCGTCCCGTCACGGTCTTCGCGTGCCTGCTGCCTTTCCGGCGCTTCACCACCAAGGCGCGGCTCTACATCTCGTGGGTGGGATTGCGCGGCGCCGTGCCGATCCTCTTCGCCATCTATCCGATGATGGCGGATGTCGAGCAGGCCGGGCTGCTGTTCAACGTGGTGTTCCTCTCGACGATCATTTCGCTCGTGGTGCAGGGAACGACCGTGAGCGGCATGGCCAACCTGCTGGGGCTGGCCTACGAGGAGCGGGAGTCGGCGTTCGATGTCAACATGCACGAGGATATGAAGTCGGTGCTCACGGAGGTCGAGGTCAACGAGTCGATGCTCGACAGCGGGCACACGCTCAAAGAGATCACCCTGCCCGAGAACACGCTGGTGATGATGGTCTGCCGCAAGGGGGAGTACTTCGTGCCGCAGGGCAAGACGGAACTGCACCTGGGCGACAAGCTGCTGGTCATTTCGGACCGCAGCGAGGAGCTCGAATCCACCTATAAGGATATGGGCATCGACGACGTGATGAAGTTGGGCTGACGCTTCGGAATGATATGCGGAAAAGGTTCCTGCCGTGCGGCAGGAACCTTTTTTCGTTCGATTCGTCTCTCGACGTGCGGGCGGAAGCTACTCCTGCTCGTAGTCGATATAGATTTTGTAGATGTAGAATGCGGCGGTCGAACGGATCGTTATCTTGACCTCGCCTTCCGTGGACGCGCCGCAGTCGGCCGAATACTCGAAGCCCGTGTTCTTCACGGCCGTCACGCTGACGGCCGCCTCCGTAAGGGGTAGATACTCCCGGTCCCCTACGCTGACGGACACGCGTGAGAGCTTGTCCTTCACTCCGCTCGACATCCAGACGGAGACTTTCGAGATTTTCTTTCCCGCGAGTCCGTTCGTTTTCAGGATGAACGGGTCCACGTAGTCGGCGTTGGCCCCGATCTTATAGCGTCCGTTGGCAGCGCCGTTGGTGATCACGAACTTGTCATGGGCCTCTCCCGAAATTTCCCAGTCGAGCCCGAGGGGAGCGCCGGCCTTTTTTATCGTGCAGATGTCTTCGGGCGCATTTTCCAGCGTGATCGGATAATCGCAAAGTTTCAGGACGTAATTCACCGAACCCTCGACGGGGGGCTTCTCTTCGGACATTCTCGTGATCTCGAAGGGCGTTTTAAGGGCGTTCAGGGCCGCTTCGACCGCTATCGGCCGGGTCCGGTCATCGACCGGGGTCGAGCATTTGCCCGGGGTTTCGTCGCTTTTGCCGAAAAGATAGCGGCTCTCCGATATGTCCGCCCCGAGAGCGGGTTTCAGAATGGACTGGAAGAACAGGGCCGATTCGCAGAAGCGCGTGACTCCATAGTCGGAATGGGTCCCGTCGCGGCTGAGGTCGAGCGGGTGGTTCTCGTTGAGTTCCGAGGTGCGGAGATTCTGCACGGCGGTCGCATTCGAGAAGAACAGATCGACGGGGGTCCGGGAGGTCGCTTCCCGCATTTGGGCGAGAAACGCTGCGTAGCATTTGTCCTGGTCTCCGTCGAAGAGCTCCCACAGAATGGTGTTATGGGTGCCGTAGAGCTTTGCGGCGGGACAATGAGGGGCGAAGTAGACGATACTCGGACGGTGCGTCGGCTGCGCATGCTGTATGTGATCGACCAGTTCGAGAAAGGCCGCCCGGCCCTCCTCGGACCATCCGCTGCAATTGGTCCTCGTGTCGTCCTGCAAAGTCACGATGTCGTATTCCCGCAGCGCGAGAACGTCCGCCGCGCAGTCATCCAGCAGATTCGGATCGAACTCCGTCCAGTCGTCCTTGCCCGCCTCGTAGATGTAGCGGGAGCATTTCGTGTCCCGGAAGTTGTTCCAGTGGTTCAGGAGCGACCATCCTCCGTGATAGATTACGTCGATATTGACATTGCCGATTCCCATGTCTTTCAGGATTCTCGGAAGATGTTCCACGGCGTCGGCCGTGAGGCTGTTGCCGATACAGAGAATATTGAGCGTCCGGCCCTCTTCCATCCTGCGCAGGGGCGGATTGTAGGGCATCGGGATGTCGCTGCCGAGAATCGCGTCGGGTTCACCCCCCCCCGGCTTGGAAAATAGGAAGTAGCGTCCCTTGTCCTCGACTTTCAGGCCGGATTTCAGATCCTCCGGGGTTATGTCTATGGATTCATCGTCTCTCAGGAGGAGTATTTTCATAGACCCGTCTTCGCCGGAAACGACGCTCGACGCATAATTGCACACCTTGTTGAGCGAATCGACCCTTCCGAGATCGAAAGACCGGAGGACCGGGGCCGGGGGTACCGGATTCTCCTCTTCCGGGGCCGACGACTTGGCGCACGAGACGGCGATGGAGACTGCGGCGACCCAAAAGAGCCATTGAAATTGTTTGAATTGTTTGATATACATGACGAATGTTTTTTTATGAAGAAATCGGGGTTGCGGTGCTTATTTTTCCGCTTCCCGGCGCCAGTCGGCGAGTTGTTCTGCGAGGCGTTCCGCCCGTTCGGGGGCGTCGCCGATCCGGTTGCGGGTTTCGCCGGGATCTTCGCGCAGGTTGTAAAGCTCCTTTTCCCCCGTGTCGTGGAATTCGATCAGTTTCCAGTCGCCCGCCCGCACCGAGCTGCACCAGCGGCCGCCGTTCTTCCGGCCCTGTATCTTGAAATACCAGTAGAGCGGACGTTCGGCGTCGCACTTTCCGGTGCCGAGCAGTTCGTCGGCGATGCTCGTCCCGTCGGGTTCGAATCCTTCGGGCAGCGGCGTTCCGGTCAGCTGGCAGAGCGTCGGATAGAAGTCGTAATTGTTGGTCGGCAGTTCCGAGACCCTTCCGCCGCAAATCCGCCCCGGCTGCCAGACGATCATCGGTTCGCGCGTGCCGCCTTCGTAAAGGGTTCCCTTGCCGCCGCGCAGCGGCCCGTTGTCGGTCACCTGGGGAGAACCGCCGTTGTCGCTCGTGAAGATCACGATCGTATTGTCGGCGATCCCCAGCTCTTCCAGTTTTTCGACGATCATCCCGACCCCGTCGTCGATCACTTTGAGCTGGGCGGCGAGATGCGGATTGTGCGGTTTGGCCAGATAATCCGCCGGCCATTTCTTGTAGGGATCGTTTTCGGGGTTGTTCTTGGAGGGCGCGCTGTGGCTGCATCCGGGCTTGCTGCGGAAATAATCCACCAGTTCGGGCTGGCCGTGCACCATCGTGTGCACGGCGTAGTGGCTCAGATAGAGGAAAAAGGGCCGGTCGCTGTTCCGCTCGATGAAGCCGAGTGCCTCGCGGTTCATGCGTTCGACGATGAATTCGTGTTCTTCGGCCTCGGTCACCGACTTCAGGTGGTGCCACGGATAGAAATAGGAGCCGTTGCCGATGCTCTCCTCGGCCGAAAGGATCACCTCCTCGAACCCGTATTCGTCGGGATGCCGTTCGACGGGAGCCCCGTTGGCCCTGTATCCCGAGAGGTGCCATTTGCCGATGATTCCCGTGCGGTAGCCGTTGCGGCGCAATGCCTCGGGGAGCGCGGCGCGGGACGGATCGAGATGGATCGGGGAGTTCGGTTTGATGTAGTCGGTGATTCCGTCGCGCAGCGGATAGCGGCCCGAAATCAGTCCTGCGCGCGACGGCGAGGAGATCGGCGCCGAGGCATAGGCGTCGGTGAATCGCACGCCGCACCGCGCCAGACTGTCGAGTGCGGGCGTTTCGTTGAACGTGTTGCCGTAGCACCCCAGTTCGGCCCACCCCAGATCGTCGGCGAAGATGATGATGACGTTGGGTTTCTGCTTCGGCTTCTCCCCGGCGGATACCGCGGATGGATGGGTGAACCCGGCCGCGGCCAGCGACAGATAGAAAAGTTCGCGTTTCATGGGTTGTTTCGTTTTGCGGTTATTTCAGTTCGATGCGCATCCATGTTTCGGGGTCGTCCGTCGCGGCGGTGAATCCGTCTTCGACCGCTCCGCTGCGAACTGTCGCATTGAACCGCAGCGTGTCGCCCGGCCGGGCCTGCAATGCGGCGAGCGGCACGGCGATCTCCGTGGCGCGGCCCGGAACGCCCGCAGGGGTGAGGCCCGCACGGCTGGCGCCGCGGATGCCGGGGATCGGGCTGACGACCGAACCGTCGGAAGCGACGGTCAGATCGACGCGCCGCCCGCCGTACCCGACGGAGAGCCTGATCTCCGCTCCTCCGGCCGACGCCGGATCGAGCTGTTCGGCCAGCAGGTAGAGCCGTTTGCCGTCGTGACAGGCCCGGAAGATCGTTTCGGTCGGGGAGTCGCTGCCGATGAAGAGCGCCTGGTCGCTGCGCCACTCCCGGCCGTCGCCGTCGGGGCGGATGCGGGCTTTCGGGGCGTCGATCCGGTGGTTGAGGTAGAAGACGCCGATCTGGATGCCTTCGTCGCAGTGCATCGTGCCGATGACGCGGTGGGCGTCCATCGGTTCCAGACTGCCCCAGAAGCCTTTGCCGTCGAAGGGCCGGTACCAGTCCTCGTCCCACGACCGTCCGTTGAAGACGCGGCCCCGGCTGTCGCCGATTTTCAGGCTGAACAGCCGGTCGATGTTGCACGAAACGACGATCTCTCCCGACGGGAAGGTCGATACGTATCCGGCGCACCCCTTGAAGAGATTCGTTTCGCGGTCCGCGGGGCCGGCTGTGTTCTCGCCGAGCGGCTGCCAGTCGAATCCCCGGTTGCGGACGACCGACATCGTGTAGATGCTGCTGCCCTGCGGGCCGTCGGGTTCGAGGCGCGCTTCGAGGAACCCGAAAAGCGTCTCTCCGTCGTTGAGCAGGCGAAAGCAGGGCATCTGGTCGGTGAAGATCCGCACGCCCTTGTCGTCGTACTTGTACTGCCGGCAGACGCGCATGTGTCCGTGCCAGGTGCGGCCGTTGTCCGTGGAGGTGATCACCGAGGTCCCCGAATTGCGGGTGGCGGGCAGGCAGTCGGTGAAGTAGCACTGAATGCGTCCGTCGGGCAGCTGAAGCAGATAGGGTTCCCAGTTGGTGCCTTCGAAGATGACCTCTTCGTCGGACCAGGTGGCTCCGTTGTCGCGGCTTCTGCGGAGCATGATTCCGCAGCCGACGTTGTGTTTGTAGCCCTTCGCGGCGCGGAACGAGCAGGCGGCGAGCAGGTCGCCGTCGGCCAGCACGACGGCATCGACGGTCGAGAAGCAGCGCGTGTCGCTGCCCTCGGAAGTCGTGACGGCGTAGGGTTCGAACAGGATTCGCGTGTCGCTCCAGTGCAGGAGATCGTCGCTCGTGCAGTAGTAGATGCGGGAGGCGATCTGCCCTCCCTGCACGAAGAGAATGTAGCGTCCGTCGGCCATGCGTTTGATGCGCGGATAGATGGCCGTCCGGTCGGTTTTCAGCTTCGCGGCCGGGAGCAGCTGCCGGTAGGCGCGGACCGATTCGAGCACGCTGTACCGCTCCGCTCCGGCGTGGGAGTTCAGCGGCGCGGCGGCCGTGTTCATCTCGTCGAGCGTGTGCAGGCGCACCGGTCTCTCTTCGGCTTGCGAGGCGGCCGGACCGATCGTCAGGATGCAGGCGGCGAGCAGGGAAAGGATACGTGGATTCATGGGGTCGGAAGGGTAAAAAGGGGGCCGGGCCTGCCGGCCCCCGCGGTTGAACATGGACGATAGGATTTCATCGGATCATTCCGAGGTAGTAGTTGGCCCAGAGGTGGTCGTTGCGCTGTTCCAGGGCTTTCCGGAAGCACTCCGCCGCCCGGCTTTCGTCGCCCAGCGCCTTGTGGCCGATGCCCTGCATGTAGTAGGCGCGCGCGTTCACATCCTCGGGATACTCTCCGTAGCCGAAGCTCTCGAAGAAGCGCTGAACATAGTCCGTCACGCCGGCCTCTCCGGTCTCGACGATCTTGCGGAGCATGTCGCCGACCGGGGCTTTGGGGTCGATTTTCCTCATTGCGAGCGCTTTCTCGTAGTTGTAGATGCCGTCTGCGTCCCGGACTTCGACCTGCGACGCCATTTTGAAATATTTCCGGGCGTTGCGCCGGTCGCCGACACGTTCGTAGGCCAGTCCGATGTTGTAGTAAACCTGTGCGTCGCGGGCGTAGTACTCCAGATGGGCGTATCCGTGGTTCTCGGGATACTCGTTCATCATCAGCATGTATTCGAGCGCCTTGCGGTCGTCGCCGTTCTTCCGGGCCTTGAGACCCGAGAGCAGGCAGGCATCGACATAGATGTCGTGCAGGTCTTCGATGTGCTCGCGGCGGCTGTAAAAGCGCGTGAGCAGCGGCCGGAGCACCTCTTCGTATTCGCCGTGGAGAATGCGCTGCTTGATGGCCTTCGTCTCCGAGTCGTAGCGCTTTTCATAGAGCGCTTCCCGGCCGGCGAAGAGTTCGTAGCGGGTTTGCAGCGGCGCGTTCATGCGTTCCAGAATCTCGTCGCACTCGGCCAGGAAGATGGCGTTGCCCTCCCGGTCCGCTTCGATCGCCTTGCGGTACCATTCGGCCGCGGCCGGACAGTCCCCGGCGAAGAAGAAGCTGCCCCAGCCGAGGTTGCGCAGGGTCATGGCGAAGTCGGGACGGAGCTCGACGGCCTTTTTCCAGCACTCCATAGCGCGTGCGGGCTGCTTCTGGAAGTAGAGGTTGCCCAGATAATACCAGGTGTTGGCGCTTCCGGGCATGTATTCCAGGGCTTTTTCGTAGACGGCGACCGTCTCCAGCCGGAACGGGTAGACGTAATCCGTGCTCCCGGCCTCGGCCTTGGCGAAGAGCTTCCCGGCGGCGGCCCGGTCGCCCCGGGCGTCGGCCCGCCACGCCTGATAGTACTCCACGGTCGGATAGGGGGCGATCGACTCGCTCCGGGCGAGGATGTCGTCCGTCTCGTCGCCGAAACCGTTGTTCATGTAGTAGAGCGCCAGTTCCAGATAGGATTCGCTCACGCCGCGCAGCAGCCGAGCGAAGGTCTCCTCGGGGAGTTTTCCCATGCGGACCAGTTCGTAGGTCGCGTAGTAGTTGAGCGGATCGAACGCCACGACGTCGGCGGCGATCCGGGCGGCCTCCTCCTGCCGGCCGGAGCGGCGCAGCAGGGTCGTCAGCAGGTTGCGCGCGTCGAGGTTCATGCCGTTGTAGGCGACGGCCATCTGTGCCTCCTGAAGCGCCCGGCCGCTGTCGCCCGTGAGCGACGAAATCTGCGCCAGCTGGAAATAGGCCGCCGAGGCGTACTCGTAGTCCCAGGCCGCGCGGTACAGCGTATCGACGGCATCGGCGTATCTGCCCTCCGCTTTCAGGATCAGACCGAGGTTGTACATCGACTCTCCGTCGCTGACGCGGGTCTGGTTGGCGGTCTGCCGTTTGAGGGCGGTCCGCAGGTGCTTCTTGGCCCGGGCGAAATCGCCCTGCTTCCGGTAGTGGATGCCGAGCTGCGTGTTGGCGCGCACGTCTCCCGGGTCGCGGCGGACGACCTCGAAGAAGTAGTCATTCGGATCGACGTGGGCGTTGTGGAACTGGAGATTCCGCATGCCGAGGTAATAGACCTCCTCGGTGTTCTCCACGCTTTTCGGATCGGGGTTCAGCGGCACGACGGGATCGGGCATGGGCTTGGTGCGGTCCAGCTTGTAGGGGTGGTAGCTGATCAGCTCGTTGCCCTCCGAGTCGTAGAGGTACATGGTCACCTCCGACGGTTCGGCGACCTCTTCGGCCGGGACCTTCGTGTCGGCGGCGAAGGGTTTGTCCGGGGCGATCAGGGCGGTCGTCTCGTAGAGCGTCTTGCCGCCGCGCCGCACGACGATGCGGGCGTCGGGCCGGATGCGGGTCACGTTGGCGGCCAGATGCAGCCGTCCGTCGGCGCCGACCTCCATGTTGACCGTCGCGTGTTCGTTGCCCCGGTTGACGTGTTTCAGGTCGCGGATGCCGTACCAGTAGGCCGTGAACTCCTTCGTCTCGTAGGGATTGAGCCAGCAGTAGTCGGGCTGGTTGTCCGAGTAGGCGGCCGTCATCAGTTCGACGTAGGCCCCGTCCTCGTCGGTGAGGGTCTTACAGTCCCACTCGTGGCCGTAGTTCATGTGGCCCCAGGTCCAGAATTTGCCGCCTTTGTTGATGTGGCGGTTTCCGGCCAGCATCGTGCCGGCGTTCTTGCCGTAGTCGTATCCGCCGATGAAGTCGTCCTGCAAGTCGTAGACGAACACCGATCCGCCCATCAGGGCCGGGAGGTTGCGCCAGTAGCTGACATCCTTGCCGATGTAGTCCGGATTGCCGCTGTAGGGCGCATCGGGAACGGGCCAGCGCATGAAGCTGTTCTTGTGGTGGAACGTTCCGAATTCGGTGTTCTCCGGGAATACGATCTGGTAGTTCTCGTTGGCGTGGGTGGCGACGTTGTTCCAGTGCAGCATGGAGTTCCGGTCGGGGCTGTTGTTGAAGAAGCGGCCTTTCACCTCGATGTAGGAGCGGTCGGGATAGAGTGTCATGCCGATGGCCCACGACATGCGGTGGCGCTTCTCGACCTCGCCGACCCAGATCGTCTTCGATCCGTCGCCGTTGTCCACCAGCTTGTAGTCGATCGGATACTGGCTGGTCGCGCGGTGGTGGTGGAAGACGTTCCATTCGACGCCGCCCGAGATCCATGCGCCGAGCATGCCGACGTTGGCGGGTTTGATCACGTGCTGGCGGTAGAAAATCTCGTATCCGTTGGTTTTGTCCGTGGCGTAGAAAAGGCGTCCGCCGATGTCCGGGAGCACGCACACCTCCAGATAGTCGTTCTCCAGAAACAGGGCCCGGTAGGTGGTGTCGATCTTTTCGTCGGTCGGATTGTCGTTCATGGCATAGGGATAGACGCCGCGTTTGGCCCGCTGGTAGGCGAAGTCGCGTTCGAAAAGCGGAGCTTTTTCCGGTGCGTTCACCCGGTAGGCGGGCAGCGTGATGGTCCCTTCGCGCATTTTCACCTCGCCGTTCCGGGCGCCGGCGCTGCCGCAAAGCAGCACCGCGAGAACGCCGAGTGCGAATTTCGTTTTTTTCATGCTGTTTGTTCTTTGTTGAATATTTGAGTTCGGTTATTGCTCGGTCTTCACGCAGCGCACGGCCATGCCTTTCGCATGCGATTCGTTCTTGATATTCACGCCTGCGTTGTTGAAATAAAAGCGGTTCTCTGCCGTGGCACCGCCGGCGTTGAGCCACATGTACCCGCGATATTCCAGATACATCGTGATATTTTTGTTCGCTTCCAGATAGCCGGAGGTGGGGAAGTACGATTTCGTGTCTTCGCCGTTGACGGCGAGCAGCATTCCGTAGTTCGCGTTGCATTCGGCTGACGATGTGGATTTCATCTCGGCGAAATGGCGCGCATCGGGGACGCGGTACCCCGCCGGGCAGGGGTCGTACACCGTTTTGACGGAGCCTTCTTTCGCGCCGCCCCACAGCAGGTCGTTGCCGCCCGCTCCGACATACCACTCCTTGGCTGCCAGCAGACGGGTCTGCGGGTTGCGCGTCGCATAGGCGATGGTTCCGGTGGCCTCCGTGGCGGCTTCGGTCTTCTCCAGGTCGCTCGAAGCGCTTTCATAAGGGGAGCCGCCCGGGCGCGTCGCGGTCAGGTTGCGGGCGAACGGGTCCTTGCGGCCCCACTGGTAGAACAGGCCGTAGGCGTTGCGGTCCTTGGGAGTCGTCGATGTGGCTCCCAGATTGCGGTCGAGCATCGTGTAGGCTCCGGCCTCTTCGAAACGGCACGCTATGTCCTGCGCCTCGCTGACCCAGATATGGTACGACCAGAGGATGGTCCCGTCCGCTTTGCATACGGCCACTACGGCGTTGCCCTTCGTGCCGGTGACGGGCACTTTCAGCGTCGCGCCCTCCATCGCCGGGGCGTCGATCACGCTGCCCGAAGCCCCGTTCTCAGGCTGCTGCCAGACGATCTGGGCCTTGGCCGGGACGCCCGCCGGCGCTCCGGAAGCGTCCGTGCAGCGGATTCCCTCGTGCACGTAGTTCCGGCTGAACGTGTAGTACGGCGTGGCGTCGATGGAGAGGGTCTGGGCCGAGGCGTCCGCCCGGTAACAGTTCGCCGTGCCGTAATAGCGCGTCAGCGGCAGGCTTTGCAGCGGCGTTACGACGCCGGCCGTCACCGTCACGGCCTGTGCCGTCTCTATTTCGTAGCGGCAGCCGTCGGTGTCGGTGATTCTGAACGAGAATCCCTGCGCATAGGTTCCGGCGGGCAGGAAGATGAGGAATCCGTCCGGTTTCGAGAGGTCGCCGTTCGAGGAGATGTTGGCTCCGCTCCCGCAGTCCACCGTGACCGAGGTTCCCGTCGTCCCCTGATTCAGTTGCGGGGTTCCCGTCGCGGCCTCCACCGTGATCTTTCCGGCGATCTGCTCCCCGCCGCGGGCCGTCGCTTCGATGCGGGCGATCTTGATGCCCAGCGCCTGATAGTCGTTGACGCGCAGCAGCAGGCCGCCGCAGACGTTCTTGAATTCGAACGTATTGTCATTGGTCGCGGCCACCATCGGCAGCGCCGCGATGTCGGACCCTGCGCCGAGGGCCGATGCGTAGGATTGTCCGGCCAGCGCCGACAGGTCGATTTCGAACGTGTCGCCCGAGAGCCCTTTCGTCAGGGCTTCGGCCGGATAGACGGCATAGCGCTGCGCGTCGGTGACGGTTTTCGAGCTTTCGACCGGATTGAAAATGCCGGTGCGGGTGTTGTCCGAAGCGGTGACATAGGGCGCTCCGGAGGGGTTTCCGGCGCTGAACACCTGAATCCGGTCGCCCGATTTCCAGACGACGTTGCGCTGGTTGTCGAGTGCCGTGCGGGTCTCCGCGATGGGCGCTGCGACGACCGACCGGACGGACAGATCCGTGTCCGGCTGCTGCGGCCGCAGGCCGTCTTCCTCCTCGTGGCGCGAACATCCGAACGATGCGCATATGGTGGCCGCAATGACGATGATATGGTGTGTTTTCATGGTTTTCGGTTGTTAACGGTTATTTCCAGGGGTTGACTTCTTCGCCGTTGCTCCATCCGGGACCGCGGCCGTTGTCGTCGTCGGCTCCCGGTTCGGGTTCGGTGACGGGCTCTGCCGGCAGCTTCAGTTCGACGGGCAGCCATTTGTCGTAGTTGCCGGCGGCCAGCCCCGTGAAGGTGTCGTCGCCGGCGTCGTCGTGCAGCACGGCATTGAAAAGTATGCGGTCTGCGGCCACGTTGATCCGCTCGCGCGGGATGGCGAGTTCGACCACGTAGCCCCGGTCGTTGTCCGTTTCGTCGAAGGTGCCGAGCACGGTCGCGGCGCACGTCACCGCCGTATTGTCGCATGCGAGCGTGCCCTTGGCCGCATCGGGGGTGATTTTCAGGATCAGCGGGTCTCCGGTGGCGTTTCCGCTCTGGAACATCAGGTCGATGCCGTCCGCCGCGGCGAGCCCGTTGTCGAGCCGCTCCACGAGGCAATAGAGGTTGTCGTCGTCGTAGGCGAAGCGGAAAACGGCCTGGGCCTGCGAGACGCTGCCGATGAACAGGGCGTCCTGCACATCTTTCCAATGGGCGCTGCTGCCGACGAGGGCGGGGGTGAACTGCGTGGCGTTGATGCGGTGGTTCAGGACGAATTTCGCCAGCTGGATGCGGGCGCTGGCGGTTTCCTGGCCGTCGATCGTCTGCGTGAAAGCCTCCGGGAAGACGCCGGCGAGCGTGTGGTCGTCGATTATTTCGATCGAACCCCACGAACCCTTGCCCGGGAATCCCTGCATCGGTTCGCCGAACGTCCAGGCTTTCGTGTCGCCGATGCGTATGTTGAACAGACTGCTGATGTTGCACGAAAGGATGGTTTCTCCCGACCGGAACTGCCGGAGATAGGGTGCCGCCTGATTCAGGAAAAGGTTGTTCTGCCGTTCGGCGGGGCCGTCCTCGTCGCCTGCCGGGGGGCCTGCGGCCCAGTTGTCGTTCGAGTAGGCCAGTCCCAGATGGTATTTGTCCTCGGAGGTTCCCGTGCGTCCGAACCGCGATTCGAACGCCACGGCGATCCGCTCCGAGCCGTTGAGCTGGATGGCCACGGGCATCTGGTCGGTGAAAATCACCGTTCCCGAACCGTCGGTCGCTGTTCCGGCTTTTTGGCGAATGACTTTGCCGACGGTGGTCCAGGTCGCTCCGCGGTCCGTCGAACGGAGCAGCGACGTGCCCGAATTGCCCGTCGTGGTGTTCGCATCCGTGAAATAGACGTGTACCTCTCCGCTCGAAAGCTGGAGGGCCGACGGCTCCCAGGTAGTGCCGCGGTAGATGATCTGAGTTGCGCTCCAGGTTTTTCCGTTATCGGACGAACGGCGCATCATGATGCCGTTGTTCAGCGGGTTGAGCCGGTATCCCTTGTTGAGGCGGAACGAGGCGAAAGCAAGAATGTCTCCGTTGTCGAGCACTATGGCATCGGCCGACGTGAAAAGCACGCGGTCATCGACATCGCTTTCGTACTGCTTCATGTCCGTCTTGGCGAAGAGCTGTTCGTCGGCGTTCTGCCACGTGATGAAATTCCTGCTGAGGGCGTAATAGACATCGTGGGCCGAAAGTCCCTGCTGGTAGATGAGCAGGAAGGTGTTGTCTTTGAGCTTCTTGATGCGGGGGTAGCGGGCGTTCACGGCCGAAAGCAGGGGCTTTTCCAGCTTCATGAAAGAGCGGAAATCCATTTCGAGCGAACTGCTCTGCCACTCCGGGGCGTGCGAATTGAGGTATCCCTGCGTCGCGTTCAGGTCGTGGATCGAGGTGATCTCCGTATCGACGGGCACGGGATCGCTGCCGCCCGTACCCGGTTTGGGATTGGGGTTCTCGTCAGCCGACGGCTTGGAGCAGGCGGCCGTCGAGAGGGCCAGCGCCAGCAGCAGGAGGCTGGATATGTTGTGTCGAAGATTCATATTCGGTGGAATTAGCGGTTAGTTCATGTTTTTGTCTTGCGTCATGGAGCGGATGAAGTCTACCTCTTGCTGGCTGTACGGGGTGCCGTCGAGGCGGAAGATGTCGTGGAACCAGACCTCGGGTTCGGGATCGCCGGCCTTGCTCGACCATTGGAGATGGAAGTTGCACTTTCCGGCGGTGAGCCCCCAGCTGATGGCCCCGACGCGCTCGCGTTTGAGTATGGGCATGATCTCCTCGAAGGTCGAGCGCGGACGCCCCATGTACTCCTGGCAGACCACGGGCCGCCCGAACTGCTGCATGAAGGAGATGAAGGTCTCCATCTCTTCCGGACCGTAATAGCAGTGGTACGTCATGATGTCGCAGTTTTCCCCGAGGAACGAGATGATCGGGAAATTGCTGCGCGTGCCGTGTACTCCGGGGCATATCCAGAGCGGCGACGAGAGCGGCTGCGAGGGGTTCGCCTCGCGCCCCCATTTGAAGACCTCGCGCAGCAGCGGCAGACTGCGGGCGCCCTGCTTGAAGTTCTCCGGTTCGTTGTAGAGACACCAGAACAGGATGCGGTCGTCGTCGCGGAACGTCGTGAGGATGTCCTTGACGTAGCGTTCGAGGCGGGGCCACGAAGCCGGATCGTTGACCGACGGGGCTCCGGGGCTCTGTATCCACTGCGAGTTGTGGATGCCCTGGATCGACTCGGGCTGTTTGCCCAGCTGCGGGTTTTCGAACCGGCCGCCGTTGGTGAAGAAGGTCACGATGGCCTTGATCCCGTGGTTGCGGCAGATTCCGAGGAATGCGTCGATGCGCTGCTTGAATCCGGCGGGATCGGCCTCCCACACCATGTCGTGCAGGAAGATGCGGACCGTGTTGAACCCGAGTTCCTCGGCCTTGGACATCTCGTAGTCGATGGTCTTCGGATCGAAGCTCTCCGCCTGCCACATTTCGAACTGGTTGATGGCCGTGGCCGCGACGTAGTTGAAGCCCACGGGCCACTCCTGCTCCGCATACCAGGCGTTGGCACGCTCCTCCGACCAACGCTGTGCCGGAGCCGGGGCCTCTTTGCCGCAGGAGGCTGCGGCGAAGAGCGCGATCGCGCAATAGATGATTGATTTTTTCATGGTGTTGTGTCAATATCCGGGATTTTGATCCTTGGTCGGATCGAGTGATGTGTTGTAGTTGAATTCGTCGGCGGGTACGGGCCACCAGTAGGCTGCGGGCCCCACCTCCGATTCGGCCGCGACACGGCCCGCCTTGACGGCGTATTCGGCCAGTTTGCCACAGCGTTTCAGGTCGCAGTAGCGTTTTCCTTCGAAGGCGGTTTCGTAGCCGCGTTCCTGAAGCAGCAGCTTCATGAACTTATCCTGCGTGTCGTAGTCGGCCAGCCGGAAGTCCGAGCCCTGCGGACGGGTGGGTTTCAGACCGTAGGCGCGGCGGTGCACCTGGTTGAGAGCCTCCATTGCCGTTTCGTCGGGCTTGCCGTCGCGGCGGCAGATCGCCTCGGCGTAGTAGAGCAGCGCATCGGCATAACGGTACACCGGGAAGTCGTTGGCGGCTCCCGTGCTGTTGTAATCGCGGAATTTCAGGCAGATCATGCCCGTTTTCGTCAGCGAATTGAGCGTGCCGTTGCCGGTCTGTATCCAGAGATTGTATTGATAGCGCAGGTTGGCCTTGTCCCAGTTCTTGACGAAGTTGTTCTTCTCGTAGTCGGTGTAGATGCCGACGTTTCCGCCGTCGCGCACCGGGTTCGGACGGCAAAGATACATCGCCATGAAGTTGTTGCCGTCGTCCTGATTGTATTTGAAATAGAAGATCTCTTCGCGCGTGGCGTTGGCCGTCGTGCCGTAGATTTTTTCGTAGTCGTCGGCCTTCGAGACCTCCACCAGCCCGTAGCGGTCCGAGTCGATCACCTCGCCGACGGCGGCTGCGGCCTCGCCCCAGCGTTCGAGATAGAGCAGGGCTTCGGTCTCCAGCATCAGCGCCGCATAGCGCGCGGGGTGTCCCGCCTGGGCGACGCTTTCGGGCAGCAGGGCGGCCGCATCGGCGGCTTCCCGGGCGACGAATTCCCAAATGTCGCGTTCGGGCGTGCGCGGCTTGTTGAAGTCGTGCATGTTGTGCTCGTCGAAGAAGGGCACGGCGCCGTAGTAACGGGCCAGGTACGAGTAGCTGAAAGCCCGCAGGAAGCGTGCTTCGCCGCTCAGATGGTCGTATTCGAGCTGCGAGAGCTTCGCATCGCCGATCTGCGAGAGGATCTCGTTCGAGAAGCGGATCGCCCGGTAGAGAACGGCCCACGTGTCGTTCGTGAAGGTCACTCCGCCCGAGGTGAGGCCCGTGGCGTAGGAGGTGGCGTAGTTCCCCCGTCCGTAGCAGTAGTCGGCCAGACTTTCGCTCAGCACCGAGAGATAGCGCCCGAATCCCACCTGGCGGCGCAGCTGATAATAGATCGAGTTGATGACGCTCTGCACCTCTGCCGCATTGGACATGAAGGTCGTGGCGTCTACCTTTTTGGGATGTTCTTCGAGGAACTCCCATTTTTCGCACGACGGAAGCGACGTTGCGATACCGGCGGCGGCCAGCAGTATGAATAGGATGTGTTTCATGGTTTGCGAAGGTTAGGTCGTTAGAAAACAAGCCGGCATCCCAGCGTGAAGGTCCGGGCTCCGGGATAGCAGCTGGCGTCGATGCCCTGGGCGAGCGACGTGCTGCCTCCCTTGGCGTTCACGTCGGGGTCCCAGAAGGGGTAGGACGTGATCGTCCAGAGATTCTGCGCGCTGACATAGACGCGGGCCTTGCTGATGACGCGGCTCTTGCTGCACGGGATGTTGTAGCTCAGTTCGAGGTTTTTCAGACGCATGTAGCTGCCGTCGTAGACGAAGCGGTCCGACATCTTCAGCGCGATGTCCTGACGGAGATTGGGATATTTGGCGTCGGGCTTTTCGGGGGTCCAGTGGTTGTAGAGCACTTCGCGCAGGGTGTTGGCGTTCGAGCTGTAATCGTAGGCGGCCGAAGCCATGCTGAGCGAGTAGATGTCGTTGCCGATCGAGCCCTGGAAGAATGCGCTCAGCGTGAATCCTTTGTAGCTGACCGCCGTGTTGAAGTTGAGCAGGCAGTCGGGGTTCGGGTTGCCGATGATCGTCTTGTCGGCCGGCGTGATGCCGTCCGAGCCGTCGAGGTCCTTGTAGACGAGCTGTCCGTTGTCGTCGTATCCCTCCTCGACGTAGCCGTAGAAGACGTACATCGGTTCGCCGATGCGCATCAGGTTGAGCTGGTCGCTGATGATGGTGTTGCTCACCGTGCTTCCGAAGATGTCCTTGCCGTCGGAGAGCGAAAGCACCTTCGACCGGTTGACCGAGAGGTTGACGCCGAAGTCCCACTTCACGGCCTTGTCGATGATGCGCGTGTCGAGCTGCAATTCGACGCCCGCATTCCGGATCGCCCCGACGTTGCGCAGGGCGGTGGTGTAGCCGCTCGACCGGGGCATTTCGACATCGTTGAGCAGGTTGGTCGTCTTCTTGTGGTAGTAATCGGCCGTCAGGCGGATGCGGTTGTTCAGCAGCGCCAGGTCGAGCCCCACGTTCCATTGCCCCGTGGTCTCCCAGCGCAGGTCGCCGAGGTAGGTGTTCTTGGGGGCGTAGCCTACGGTGGTGGTCTTGTCGAACACGACGTTGACCGATTCGAGCGTGTTCTGCGTCGAATAGGGCGAGATGGCGGTGCTGCCGGTCACGCCGTATCCGACGCGCAGCTTGAGGTCCGAAAGCCAGTCGGCCTGCCGGAGGAACTGCTCCTGCGAAATGCGCCAGGCGACGGCCGCCGAGGGGAAATAGCCCCACTTGTTGCCCTTGCTGTAACGCGACGAACCGTCGGCCCGGAAGTTCACGGTGAGCAGGTAGCGGTTGTCGAAGTTGTAGTTGATGCGCCCCAGGAACGAGAGCATCCGCCAGTCGGAGTAGCTCGATGTGGGCAGACCCTTGATGTCGGCGGCGTCGAGGTCGTAGGATCCCACCACGTCGCTCAGGAATCCCGATGCGGTTCCCGTGCCGACGGACTTGGAGACGCTCTGTTCGTAGGTGATGCCGCCCATGACGTTGAGGTGGTGCCGGCCGAAGCCCTTGTCATAGGTGATGATGTTGTTGCTGGTGATGTCCACCACCTCGTTGAAGTCGATCGACGCCGCACCGTCGTAGTTCGGATAGGCGAGCGAACGGGTATGGTCGCTCCGCGCCTGGCTGTTCTGCACGTTGGCGGCGATCTGGACCGAAAGTCCCTCGACCGGTTTCACGGTCAGGGCGGTGTTGGCCAGCAGGCGGTTCGCATACCGCCGGTTTTTCACCTCGTGCAGATAGGCCACGGGATTCATGCCGGCGGTGGGCTGCGTCTGGAAGTCGTTCCACGAACCGTCGTCGTAGTGCGGCGTGGCCAGCGGCGAGGCCGTGAGGGCCGAGTTGATCACCGTCGTGCCGCGGCTGCCGCCCTGCGAGTTCATCTGGTCGTGGTTCGAACGGCTGAAGATGATGTTCGCCGAAGCGGAGACGTATTTCGAGATGTTGTATTCGAGATTCGTGCGGATCGAGATGCGCTCGTATCCGCCCTTCTTGACGATGCCGTCCTGATCGAAGTAGCTCAGGCCGAGCGATCCCTTGAAGGTCGGGCCGCCGCCCGAGATGTCCACGGCGTGGTTGGTGATCACGGCCGACCGGAAGATTTCGTCCTGCCAGTTGGTGTTCCACACGTTGGCTGCGATCTGCTCGGGCGTGAAGACCGCCGGCTGGTCGTTGACGCGGGCCTTCTCGTTCAGATAGGTCATGTATTCGTCGCCGCTCAGCACGTCCATCTGCTTGTAGAGGGTCTGGATGCCGACGCTGCCGTCGTAGCTCACCCGGATTTTGCCCTCCTTGGCGCCCTTCGTCGTGACGATCACCACGCCGTTGGCTCCCCGCGAACCGTAGATGGCCGTCGCCGAGGCGTCTTTGAGAATCTCCACCGACTCGATGTCCGACGTGTTGATCATGTTGATGTTGCCCGGAAATCCGTTGATGATCCACAGGGGTTCGTTGTCGCCCTTGATCGAGTTGGCGCCGCGGATGCGGACCTGGATGGCCGCTCCGGGCTGTCCGTTGAGCTGGTTGATCTGCACGCCCGAGACACGTCCCTGGAGCGCCTGCGCCACCGAGACGTTGGCGAATTCGTTGATCAGGTCGCCCTTGACCTGGGCCACGGCTCCCGAGAGGTCGCGTTTGCGCTGTACGCCGTAGCCGACTACGACCAGTTCGTCCATCACGAGACTGCCCTGCGAGAGTTTGATGTCGAATGCGGAGCGGCCGTTGACCGGCTCTTCGCGGTTGTCCATGCCGAGGTAGGTCACCAGCAGCGTGGCGTTGCGCGGGATGTTGCGGAAGCGGACGAAGCCTTTGGCGTCGGAGATTTCGCCCGTGTTCGAGCCTTTCACGACGACGGCGGCGCCGGAAACGGGATTTCCGTCGTCGTCCAGGATGCGGACCGTACAGGCGTGGTCCGCATTGTTCGGCGATTGCGCGCACAGGCTCTGACAGCAGAACAGCGTGAAGCAAACGACGAAGAGCCATCGGGCTCCGGTCCCTGCTGCACGGAATAGTTTGAGATTTTTCATAAGGGTTGATTTTAGGTTGATCCGAATTCCGTTCGGTCGGCTGCATGGCAGCATTGAGGTCCTCGACAGCAAATGTAGGAGCTTTTGTTTTACGACGGAACGGGGTGGGCCGGGAATGGAAAAATCGTCGCATCGGTTGGAAAAATCCTCTTATCGGCAATTTCCCCGACGCCCGGGGGCTTATTGTTTCTGATACTCGGCAGGCGATACGCCGAACTGCTCCTTGAAGCATTTGGCGAAGTAGGAGGGGGAGTTGAAGCCTACGGAGAAGCAGACTTCGCTGATCCGGCACTTGTTCTGGGCGAGCAGCTGGGCCGCTATCGAGAGCCGTTTGGACCTCAGATAGTCGTTCGGGGTGGTGTCGAGCAGCGCCCGGACCTTGCGGATCAGCGTCGAGCGGCTCAGAAAGAGCGCCTCTTCGATCTGTTTGCTGGAAAAGGCCGGTTCGTTGAGGTGCTGCATGATCAGTTCGTCGATCCGGCGCAGGAACTCCTCGTCGGCGCTGTGCAGTCCGAACTGTTTGGGATCGAGCGGCTCCTGCGTGTTCTGGTAGCTTTTTTTCAGCCGGGCGCGTTTGTCCAGAATGGCCCGGATGCAGGCTTCGAGATAGTCGAGTCCGAACGGTTTTTCAATATAGGTGCTGGCTCCGGCTTCCATGCAGGCGATCTTCGTCGCCGTGTCCGAGATGGCCGATGTTACGATGACGGGGATGTGCGAGAGGTCGAAATCCGAACTGATCGTGCGGCAGAGTTCGATGCCGTTCGTGCCGGGCAGGGCGATGTCCGTGACGACGATGTCCACCTCCTGTTCCTGCAATACGCCGACGGCCTTTTCGGCCGCGTGTACGGCGATGACCCGATAGTCGGCGTCGAGCTTGTGTTTGAGATAGGCCGTGAGTTCCCGGTTGTCCTCCACGAGCAGCAGCAGCGGCAGCGACCGGTCCTGCGGCGCCGGCGGCTCCTGCCCGGCAGCCGTTTCGGGAAGGGGCGCCGCGGCCGGAAGCGTCAGTACGAACGTGGTGCGGAGGGTGTCGTCGGCGAGTTCGAGCGTCCCGGCGTGCATTTCGGCGAGCGAACGGGCGAGGGAGAGTCCGATGCCGAAGCTCCGGGACCCGGGGGACTTGTCGTACTGCACGAAAGGTTTGAATATTTCGGAACGCTGTTCGGGCGAGATCGGCTCCCCGTCGTTGGTGATGGAGACCGTCGCCGTCCCGTCGTGCGACCGGACGTTTACTTCGATGTAGGATTCCGCGTATTTCAGGGCGTTGTGCAGCAGGTTGTTGAGAATCTTGTTCATGGCCGATTCGTCCGCGTCGATGCGGATGTTGTCCCTCTCCGCCGTGAACGAGAGCCGCAGGTTGCGTGCTTTGGCGGTCTCCTGGAACGTCGAGCAGAGGAATCCGGTGCGCTCCACGATGTTCATCGGCTTGCAATCGAGCTTGTAGCCGCGCTTCTCGACCCGCACGAAGTCGAGAAGCTCCCGGACCAGCTGGTCGAGATAGTGCGTGCCGTTGCAGATCGCTTGCAGGTTGTCGCGGTCGGCCGGACTGAGGTGCCCGGATGCCTGTATCTGCTGTAAAGGCGTGTGAATCACCGTCAGCGGGGTTTTGATCTCGTGTACGATATTCGAGAAGAACGTGAGTTTTTGCTGGAAGAGCTCCGCCTCTTTCTGTTTCTTGTAGTTTTCGTGCTTGCGCTTCTCCCGGGCGATGGCCCGCTTGTAGTAGACCTTGAACGCTGCGATGAGCACGCCTGCGAACAGCAGGAGATAGAGCCCGATGGCGGCCGTGCTCTTGTAGAAACGCTGCTCCACCACGATCGACAGCGGTTCGTGGCCGATGGGCTGTGCGGTTCCCGACGCCAGGCTGCGGATTTCGAGCGAATAGGTTCCGGCCGGCACGTTGTAATAGAATATCGTGTTGTCGGCGACCGTGCGGCGCCATTGCGTGTCGTAGCCCACGAGCCGGCACTCTACGGTGTTGAGCTGCGGCAGCGTCGAGTTGAGGACGGCGAATCCGAATCCGAACGAATTTTGCCGCGGGGAGAGGTGGATGGACCGGGTGCGGTCCACGTTGCGGACGAGGGGCGAACGCCCGTCGTCGGAGGGGACGACCAGTTCGTTGCCGATGCGGAATTCGGTGACGACCAGCCGGGGGTCTCCGCTTTCGCGGTCGAATTTCTCGGGGTTGAAGCGGATGAAGCCGCTGCGGGAGCCGAAATAGAGGTCGCCGTCCGCAGAGCGGAGGCCGCAGTTCTTGAAATCGTTGTTCAGCAGTCCGTCGAAGATCGTAAAACGCCGGATGGCCTTGGTCTGCGGATTGAAGGCGAAGAGCCCCTTGTCCGAACTCACCCATACGGTTCCGGCGTGATCTTCGAGCACCTGGAAGAAGATGTTCGTGGGCAGCAGGTCGCAGCTGCGGGTGTCATAGCTCTCGAAGCGTCCGGTGGCGGTGTCGAGGCACCCGAATCCTCCGTTGAAACTCGTGGTCCAGACGTGTCCCCCCCCCGGCCCGGCAAATACGGAAAAGAGCATGTTGAGCGGGCCCGGATCGTCCTCCGTCCCGATGTGGTTCGCCGTGATTTCGCCGCGTTGCAGATCGTAGCATATCAGTCCGTTGGCATAGGTCGATACCCAGAGTCTCTGCCGTTCGTCCTCGTCCATGCCGGTGACGAACACGCCCTCGAATCCCTCGATCGGGTCGAACGCCTCTTTTCGGCGGTCGTAGTGCAGCAGCCCCACGGTCGTGCCTACGAACAGTTCGCCCTTTGCCGTCCGGTGGATGGCGAACACGCGCTGGTCAAGCATCGCCGTGGCATAGCCGAGCGTTTCGTATTCCCGCACGGCCCGTGTGCGGGTGTCGAGCCGGTAGAGCCCCTTGTCGGTTCCGAGCCACAGCGCGCCCGGTTCGCAGCAGATCGAGAACTGCGTGTTGGGGAGTTGGTCGTGCACGACCCGGTTCAGCGTGCGGCGCTCCGTGTCGTAGAGAAGCAGCCCCTCGTTTTCGGTGGCGATCCAGATGCGCCCCGCGCCGTCGTCCGCGAAGCCCCGCACGAGGCAGTCTTCCAGCGAACGCCCGTCGGCGGCGTGGTACTTCTCGAACTGCTGCTGGAAGGCGCCGCAATAGTTCACTCCTCCGACGTTCGTGCCGATCCAGATGCCGTCCGAGGCGTCGATGAAGACCGCGAAGGCGTGGCTGTCCGAGAGCGAAAAGCGGTTGTGGCTGTCGCAGGCGAGTTTGCGGGCCGAATCGGTCCGCGGGTCGTAGCGGTACACGCCTTCGCTGGTGGACATCCAGACGATGCCCTCCCGATCGACGTACAGGTCTTCGGGCGTGAATCCCCGCGACGGGACGGGGATCAGCGTCCGGATACGGCCGCTGCTGCGGTTCAGCAGGCAGAGCCCCCGCCGGGCGCTGGCCACGTAGATCGTTTCGCTGTCGTCCGGGGCCGAGCTGACGGCTGCCACGTTGTCGTTCCGGAATGCCGCGATTTCCCGGGCGTCGTCTCGTCGGGGATGGTCTGCGCTGTCGTGGCCGATGTAGAGGAACGAATGGTAGAAGAGCCCGATCCACAGGCCGTTGTCGCCATCGACGTGCAGCGCGCGGATGTTCACCGGGAGTGTCTGCCGGCCGTTCTCGAAGAAGTGGTTGCGCAGGATCTGCGTGCGGGGGTCGTAGGCGAAGAGCCCTTGGTTGTTGACCGAAATCCACATCACCCCGTCGGGGCCCCGGCGGATGACGTTGGCCTTGTTGCGGATGACCGTCCCGAGGTCGCTCTCGCGGAGGAACGGCTCGAAACGGTCCCGGTCAACGTCGTAGACCGAGACTCCGCGGTCGGTTCCGATCCAGAGATTGCCTTCGGAATCGGTGCAGAGGGCGATCACGTAGGCCGATTTCAGCCCCATCTCCTCTTTGGTGTAGTTGCGGAAGCGGATGCCGTCGAAGCGGCTCAGTCCCGAGGAGGTTCCGAACCAGATGAATCCCTGGGAGTCTTGCACGATTTTGTTCACCCGGTCGTAGGGCAGTTCGCTGTTGCCCGAGTTGTAGTGCGTGAAGTTGAAATCCGGGGCGTCGGGGGCTGTCCCGGCGGCGCGGGCGGCTGTCGGGAAGCCGGGGCCGGAAAATCCTGTCAGCAGCGCCAGGAGTATGTAACGTCGGAAGGCGGACAAAACGAAAGCCTATTTTGCATAGAAACGGAATTCGGTGACGGAGCGGTAGCGTTCGCCGGGGCGGAGCACCGTGGAGGGGAAGTCCGGCCGGTTGGGGGAGTCGGCGAAGTGGAGGGTTTCGAGCAGCATGCCGCCGAATTTTTCGAGCGGCACGCCGTTTTTGCCGATCATCCGTTCGTTCAGCCCGCGTCCCGTATAGGTCAGCAGCCCCGGTTCGGTCGTCCAGGTCTCCACGCCGCGGCCGCTGCGCGGGGAGTAGAGGTCTGCGGCCCGGGCCAGTTCGCCCGTCTGGCTGCGCAGGACCCAGCAGACCGAGAAACCCCGCATGATTTGCAGCTGCGGGTCGGGCGTGTCTATGGCGTAGTCGATGCGGTGCGGAGCGCGCATGTCGAAGGGCGTATCCTCCACCGGCAGCATCGCCCCGTCCGGCACGTACTGGGCCGTGTTCCTGAAGTAGCGGTCGGCTTCGACTTGCATCACGTGATCCATCACATAGCCGCCGTTCTGCCCTTTGAGATTGAAATAGGTGTGGTTCGAGAGGTTGACGACCGTCGGACGGTCGGTCTCGGCCTCGTATTCGATGCGGCATACGTCGTCTTTCGCCCACCAGTAGGTGACCGTGCAGGCGAGGTTGCCCGGATAGCCCTCCTCGCCGTCGGGGCTTAGGCGCGAGAACCGCACGCCGGCCCGGTCGGCTTCGAGCAGCGGTTCGCCCCGCCACATCACGCGGTCGAATCCCTTCGTTCCGCCGTGCAGATGGCCGGGCCTGCCGCCCAGCGTCTCGTTCGGGGTGAGGTACACCGTGTCGCCGTCGAGCGGGAACGAGGCGCCGCCGATGCGGTTGCCGTAGCGGCCGATCAGGGCTCCGAAGAAGCGTTCGCTGCCCGTTTCGAACGAGGTGATGTCGCCGTATCCGACCACCACGTCGTCGATGCGGCCGTTGCGGTCGGGGACGCAGATGCGCACCACGCGGCAGCCGTAGTCGATGACCTCCATCGAGGAGCCGGTTCCGTTGCTCAGACGGTACAGCGTGACGGGCTCGCCCGTGGAGAGGGTTCCGAAAGGTTCGGTCGTAACATCGGGGGTGCGGGGTGCGCACGCGGCGAGAAGAGCCGCTGCGAGGCACGGACAAATAGTGCGGAGGTTCATATCCATAGGTTAGGGTTCAAACAAAGATAGCTATTTTTTTCGATTTGCGCCAGCCCGCCCGGCGGCCGGGGCGCTTCATCCGTCCCCGGATGTGCGGAAGCGGATGTCCTGCTGATTTTCTGTCATTGATTGACGATATTCTGGCATTCCGTCACGGGGATATGTTTGTAAATTTACAATCATCAAAAAAACGAATGTCATGTATGACTCTGCAACCCGGTTTATCCGGATCACCGCCCTGGCGTCAGGGCTTCTTCCCGTGACGGCCGCCGCCGCACAAGACCGAAGACCCAATATTGTAGTGATCGTGGCGGACGACCTGCTGTCGTCCGAAATCAGCTGCTACGGCGGCCGGAATCTCGAAACGGCGAACATCGACCGGCTGGCCCGCGAGGGGCTGCGGATGACCGGCGCCTATGCCTCGATGGCGATGAGCGTCCCGATCCGGGCGTCGCTCTATACGGGGCTCTATCCCGCGCGCCACGGCTCGTGGCTCAACCACAAGGACACGTTTCTCGGCACGAAGACCGTTTGCGAATACATGGCCGAAGAGGGCTACCGGGTGGCCCGCGCGGGCAAGAACCATCCCGTCAATCCCGATGTCTACCGCTTCGAGGAGCTGCCGGGATTCCCGGTGAACTGCGTGAGCCGCGAGGCTCCCTACGACACCTCCGGCATCCGCGAGTTCATCGCGCGCGACGATCCCCGGCCGTTCCTGCTCTTCGTGTGCAGCATCCATCCCCACGCCCCCTGGACCTGGGGAGACCCCTCCGAATTCGATCCGGACCGCCTCGTCATGCCGGAGAACTGCATCGGCGACCGGCGCATGCGGGAGATTTTCACCCATTATCTGGCCGAGGTCCGGGCGCTGGACAACGAGGTCGGCTCGGTGCTGGAGACGCTGACCGAGTGCGGCGAGCTGGACAATACGCTGGTTTTGTTTCTCGGCGAGCAGGGGCCCCAGCTTCCGGGCGGCAAGTGGACCTGCTGGTATCCCGGCGTGCACAGCGCCCTGCTGGTGCGTTATCCGGCGCGCATCCGGCCCGGACGCGTTTCGGATGCCGTCGTGCAGTACGAAGACCTGCTTCCGACCTTCATCGACCTTGCCGGGGGCCGGCGCCGGCGGGAGCTCGACGGGGAGAGTTTCAAGAAGGTGCTCTTCGGCGAGCGGGAGAAAGCCCGCCGCTATGCCTATGCCATGCACAACAACTGCACTGCGGGCAACGCTTATCCCGTCCGCAGCATCCGCGACGAACGTTACGCCCTGATCTGGAACCTGCTTCCCGACAGTTCGTTCTACAAAACCTTCATGGATCTCGACAAGCCCGCCAACCGGAAAGGCTGGTGGCCCGTCTGGACCGACGCCGCGCAGCGGGATTCCGTTGCCCGGAGGCTGGTCGGGCGTTATGTGCACCGCCCGGAGTTCGAGTTCTACGACCTTGCGGACGATCCGTGGGAGATGAACAACCGCATCGGCGATCCGGCGTACCGGGCCCGGATCGACCGCATGAAACGCGAACTGAAGGGGTGGATGAAGCGGCAGGGCGATACGGGCGTCGGGATGGATGTCCCGTTCCGCAACCGGCCCCGCAAGTGACGCCGCCGGGCGATGCGAAACGGCCTTCGGACGGATTCATTCCGCCGAAGGCCGTTTCGTTTGCAGCGCGCCGGGTTCAGTCGTAGTTTTTCGGATTCTCGTCCTGCCACTCGTTCACGCCGTCGCGGATGCGGTTGCGGAACGTCAGCGTGTCCCGGACCACCGTGAAGGTCCCGTCGCCGTTCGGGTAGCGGTAGTAGAGGAACAGTTTCCGGTTCTGGAGCAGCCGGGCGTCGTTGAAACGGCTCCCCAGGTCCTCGATCTCCTTGCTCCCGTCCACCGACCCCGAAACGCGGATCTCCTTTCCGTCGAGCGTCAGGCGCACCGATCCCTCTTTCGTGCCGATGTAGTTGGTCGTCAGCGCATCCGGCGCATCGGTCGTCAGCGTGTAGATGCCGTGCGTGCCCTCGTCGCTGGGAACGGCCGTCGGGTAGACCTCTTTCGAAAGTTCCTCTCCTTGGGCGTCCACCACCTGCGTTTCGCCTCCGTGGTAGTAGTTGCCGAAGAGCTTGTTCTCGTAGCGTACGGCGATGACCTCGAACGATTTGGAGAGCAGAATCGTGTCCGCATCGGCGCTGGTGATGCGGAATCCGACGGCGTAGTAGGGGTTGCGGCCCGCCTTGGCGTCGGCCAGGAATGCCGCCGAATCGGCCCGTACGGTGATCGTTCCGGTGTGGCGGCCCCGTCGGATGGTCATCTTTTCTTCGTCGCTGACCGTGAAGTATTCGCGCGGCAGCGGCGTCAATTCTTTGATGCCGCTGGCCTTGACGGCCGTGGTGACGTAGCTCTGGCTCACCGTTCCGGAGGTCGATTTGCCGCTCATCACGTCGAAGGCGGTGAACGGGGCCGAAGGCTGTCCCAGTTCGTCGAGCCCGTTGAAGGGCGCGAGGTCCCCGGTCACCAGTTCGTCGTCGAGCGCGTAGTAGACCGAACGGTCGCGTTCGTTGTCCATGACGCCCGCGAGCACCGACCCGACCGTGAATTTCATGCCCTCCCCGACCACGAACGTGCGCAGGTCGTATTGGTAGGCGATGTATACGCCGCTGTAATCGTAATCTTTGACGTATTCGTCGTAGCACCCCGCAAGGGTCGCGGCGGCCAGCAGTGTTGCAAGTATTTTTTTCATAAGTGTCGTTTTTTTCGGTTTTACTCCCAGTTGGACCAGCCTGCGTTCTGAACGATGCCCTTCATGCGGACCACCTCCGTGTAGGGGATCGGCACGTAGAGCGAGGGATAGTTGCGTTTTTCGACCTCTTCGTAGGCGATCGGCTGCCGGGCGGCGATGCGGGGCTTGTAGACCGCTTCGTTGAGTTCGGAAACGTCCGTCGCCCAGCGGCGCAGGTCGTAGAAACGCTGCCCCTCGAAGCAGAGTTCGATGCGGCGTTCGTTGCGTACGAGCTTCTCGAACTCCTCGGGGCCCGCGGCGGCGCATTCGTCGAGATAGGGGTCCGCCGTGGCCCCGACGCCCGGCATCCCGTCGTTGGTGGGGCGGCTTCGCAGATAGGCGATGGCCTGCTTGGGGGTGTAGCCGTAGAGTTCCGCCGTCGGGCCCGACACCCGGTTGGCCGCCTCGGCGAAGATCAGGCACATGTGGGTCCAGCGCATGAAAAAGATCGACTTGGGCATCGTCTGAACCTTGTCGTCGTCCTTGTTCCAGCCCAGATAGATGTATTTGCGGATGTAGTAGTTGGTCATCGTGTTGTTCACGCCGCCCGCTTCGTCGCGCCCGCCGACCGAGGTGTCGAACGTGTACATCAGCTCGTTGTTGGTGATGCGGCGGACCTCGGCGCCGTTATAAAAAAGAACGCTGTAAAAACGGGGGTCGCGGTTGGCGTAGGGCGTGTTCTTGTCGTAATTGGCTTCCGGATGGTCGATCGGGTATCCGTTGGCTGCCGGGAAGGCATCGACCAGATTCTGCGTCGGTCCCACGCCGCCCGTTCCGAGGAACCCGTCGGGGTAGAAAAGGTTTTCCAGCGTGCTGCCTTTCGAGTAGTCGGACGACCAGATGATCTCGGGACTGTTGGGATCGGTCCAGGCGAATGCGGCGGTCGGGTCGAACCCGTGGGCTCCGTCCTGCGTGAGTTTGAAATCCATCACTTCGGCGGCGTATTTCGCCGCATTCTCCCAGCGCTTCGGATCGTTCTCCGGGTTGAACGCCGGAGAGGCCCATTGCAGGTAGGTCATGGCCTTCAGCGCCTTCACGGCGAGGCCGTCGAAGCGGTGCCAGCGCACGGCGCCCTGCACCGAGATGTCTTCGGCCAGCCAGTCGCGGTTGGCTGCGGGCAGGTAGACCAGCGCCGAGTCGCAGTCTTTCAGGATTTGTTCCACGCATTGTTCGTAGGTGGCTCGTTCGAACGAGCCGGCGTCGGCGTCGAAGACATCGACGGGTTCGAGCACGATGGGGAATCCCAGCAGCCGCCCGTCGGTGCCCCGGCCGCCCCATTTGCGCAGCAGGTCGTACTGCCACCAGGCCCGCAGGGCGTAGGCATCGCCCTGCAACGCGCGTTGCAGGCGGCGGTTCTGATCGTTGTCGATCATGTAGCGGGTGTTGATGCCCAGACGGTCTTTGAGGAACTTGTTGACGTACATGATGCCGCGGTAGTCGCGGACCCAGTAGGTTTTGAACGGGTCACTGGCGGGAGTGCCCGTACCGACCGCGAAACGGCGCATGGCGTGGGTCTGCGCCGTGATGACCGCATCGTCGGTGGCGCCGTCGAGATAGACGTATTCGCCGCCGGAGTAGAGCGTGGGCAGCAGGTCGTAGCTCTTCTCCACGAAGCCGCGGATCATCGAGGGGTATTCCAGCAGGTTTTTGTCCGTATAGTGGCCGTTGGGCAGCGGTTCGAGGAAGTCGGAGCAGCCTGCGAACATCGTTACGGCGGCCAGCGCGATTATCAGTTTTTTCATGTCCTTGCAGGTTAAAAGGTGAATTTGAAGCCGGCCGTGAAGGTGCGGTAGAGCGGATAGGTCGTAACGCCGGCATTGATGTTCTCGGGGTCCACGTCCTTGATCCCGCTGATGGTGCAGAGGTTGGCGCCGCGCAGGAAGACGCGCAGCCCCTTGACGGCCGACTGGCTGCGGAAGCGGACGTTGTAGCCCAGTTCGATGTTCTGAATCTTGAAATAGCCTCCGTCGCGGAGCCAGAAGTTCGAGGGCTGGAAGTTGTTCGTCTGCTTGATGTACGTCAGACGGGGGTAGTCGCCGCCGATGTTGTCGCGCACGAAGTGCGAGTAGGTGCCGGTGCTCCATCCGTTCCAGAAATACTTGTTGGTCAGCGCCGTGTCGTACGAGGCGCGGCCCGTTCCGACGATCGTGAAGTCGAAATTCCGGTAGCGCAGGTTGATGCTCACCGAGTAGTCGAACCGGGGGCTGCTGTTGCCGATGACCTTCTGGTCGTTGCTGTCGATGAGCCCGTCGTTGTTCAGGTCGGCGTATTTCAGGTCGCCGACCTGCACTTCGTCGTCGAAGAGCTGGCGGGGCGAAGTCTCGATCTCCTCCCGCGAGGTGAATTTGCCCAGGCAGACGTATCCCCGGTAGGAGCCCGTCGCCGTGCCGGTGACCTTCTGATAGTCGTAGACGACGCTTTCGTTGTAGCGCAGGTATTTTCCCCGGATCGTCGTGAGGCTTCCGCCCACCGTGTAGCTGAAATCGCCGATCTTGTCCGACCAGTAGAGCGCCGCCTCCCAGCCCTGGTAACGGAGGCGGTTGTAGTTCTCATAGGTGCTGATGCCGTCCATGCCGTAGATTCCCGGCAGCGTACCGCTCATCTCGGTGATGATCCCGTCGCGGAGGTAGTTGAAGTAGTTGGCTTCGACCGAAAGGCGGTTGCCCAGCAGCGCGGCGTCGATACCGACGGTGAACTCCTTGCGCTTCTCCCAGGTCAGGCCGGGATTGCCCAGCCGCGTGATGGTGTTCACGTAGGATTGGTTGGCGTTGGTCGAGCCGATCCACTGGTAGCCCGTGGTGTAGGGGCCGAACTTGATGCCCGTGCTTTTCGTGTAGTTGTCTTCGTAGAGGTCCTGCGCGCCGAACGAACCGTAGCCGATCGTGCCGGCCTGCCCGCGCACCTTGAGGTAGTCGATCCATTTCACGTTTTGCATGAATCCCTCTTCGGATACGACCCAGCCCAGACCCAGCGAGGGAAATACCTCGAAGCGTTTGCCGGGGGCGAACATCGGCGATCCGGCGTAGTTCACGACGGCCTGGAAGAGGTATTTGCCGCGGTAAGCGTAGTCGAAGGTGCCGATGAGCGACATCATCCGTTCGCGGACCGCGTTGCCCGTGCGCTCGACCGATTCCAGCCACCAGGTCGCCGAAGCCCCGACGCGGTGGTCGTCGTTCCGGTAGTCGTAGCTCAGCCGTTCGTGCAGGTAGAGTCCCTGATGGGTCCATTTGCCCATGCTCGATTTGCCGGAGACCTGCGTTCCCTCGTGCGAAGTCTTGACGGTCTCTTCCGTGGCGGGATCGTAGATGACGGCCGTGTAGTCGGGGTTCTTGCCGATGCGGTTCATGTTGAAGAGGTTCAGCCCCACATAGGACTGGAATTTGAGCCCTTTGACCAGCGCGTGCAGGTCGTAGGAGAGCGTGGCGTTGACCACTCCCGAGCGGCCGCGTTCGGTCGAGAAGCCGTTCTCGGTCAGCGATGCGTAGGGATTGTCCTTGTAGACCGTGCTGACGCCGTAGATCTTGTTGCCTGTCTCCTCGTCGTGCGAGACGATCAGCGGGAACGCGATCGCGGGGATCGTGGTGACCTGGCTGAGAGCGCTTTCGAACTCCGTGGCCGAGGAGTCGCCGTAGCCGTAGCGGGGCTGGCGGCGGAAACTGATCCCTCCGCTGAATCCCAGGTCGATCAGGAGGTCCTGCGTGACGGCCGCTTTGAGATAGGTGCGGACGTTCACCCGGTTGAAATCGGCCTTGCTGCCCACCTTGTAGATGTCGCCCTCGCCGGCATAGCCGACGTAGGCGCTGTATTGGAGTTTCTGGGTGCCTCCGTCGATGGTGACGTTGGCTTTGTAATAGGGCTTCGTGTCCTTGAACATCATCGTCCGGTAATCGACGTTCGGATAGGTCAGGTCGTTGGGGTCCTTGCGGGCGTAGTTCTCGATCGCCTCGTTCGAGTAGGGCGGGAGATAGCCGCTGTTGATGCGCGCCTGGTTCTGCAACCGGGCGTATTCGACGCCGTTGACCCACTCGGGGAAGCGGTCCACGACGCTCACGCCGCTTTCGAAGCCCACGCGGATCGACCGTCCGTGAGTCCTTCCCCGGCGGGTGGTGATGTAGAGCACGCCGTCGGCTGCGCGCGAGCCCAGCAGCGCCTTGTCGGCGATGTCGCGGATGAAAGTCATGCTTTCGATCTCCTCGGGGGCGAGTTGCAGCTGGGTGATGTAGACCGGCATGCCGTCCACGATGTATTCGGGCGTCATGCCGCGGGCGTAGATCGCCGTGCGGCCCGTTTCCGAGGCGTAGAACATGCCGGGCGTTCCCGTCAGCTCGCGGACGGTGAGTCCTGCGACGACGCCCGTGAGCGAGTTGCGGAAATCGTTGGTCGGGTATTTGTCGATGTCGTGTTCGTAATAGGTCGTCGAGTTGCCCGTGGCGGCCGTCTTGTTCAGGGTGCGGGCGTAGGGCAGTTCGAGCGTCTGATAGACGCGCAGGGTCCGCCGGGCCCGGATCGCGGAGTCTGCGGCGATCCGTTCGGCGGTCAGCACCGGTTCGGAACCCTGCCCGCCGCCTTGCGGGGCGCCCGCGGCCGTGGCGGCCGCCAGCAGGAGCATCGTGCCGGTCAGGAGTATGTTGCGGTTTCTCATGGTTTTATATTCGGGCTAAGATTCTACCAAAGTTCATTGTTGACGAAATTCTTCATCTTGTTGGCCTCCGCTGCGGGGAAGGGCAGGTAGTACATGGCGTTCTTCCAGTTGGACTGCCGGTTGTTGGGGATCGGCTGGCGGACGTAGCGCCGTCCGCAGGGGTATTCGTCCGAAACCGGCACCTTCTCGATGTACATGCCCGTAAGCGTCTGGGACATGGTCTGCGGGGCGATCTTCCAGCGGCGGATGTCGTGGTAGTAGTGGTGTCCCTCGAAGGCCAGTTCGACGCAGCGTTCGTTGCGGATGCGTTCGCGCAGCAGCGGGGCGCTGCCCGTGAACTTGTCGAGCACGTCGGGCATCCCGGCCCGGTTGCGCACCTTGTTCACGGCGTCCAGCGCCGTCATCGGCAGACCTCCGGCCCGGCCGTCGGGGCCGTAGGCTTCGTTGGCCGCCTCGGCGTAGTTGAGGTAGAGCTCCGCCATGCGGATCAGCGGGTCGGTGTGCTGGTGGGCGGCCGAGGTTCCCAGCTGGCCGTTCCACAGCTTGTTGACGTAATAGCCCGTGTTGGAATACCCCTTCGAGTCGTTCGAACCCCACGCGATGCCGAACGAGCGGTTGTTGTTGTTGAGCGACGTGACGGGGTAGGTTCCGGTCGCCGGATCGTAGTGGATGTTGATTCCGGTCGGGCATCCGCTGACGACGCTGCCGTCGTGGAGGATGGTTTTGTCGAACCGCGGATCTCGGTTCGAGTAGGGGTCCTGTTCGTCGTAGTGGCCGAGTTTCGCGGCGGCCTCCCGGTCGGCCTCGGTCAGAAGCGGGTCGCCGTCGAGCGTTTCGAAGCGGTCCACGAAATTCTGCGTCGGACAGTCGCCGCTGCCGTTCGTGTAGTTCGAAGCGGGATAGGCGAAAGTCCCCGACCAGGTGCTCGTGTTGATCTTGCTGCTGCCGTAGTTCCAGGCCCAGATGTGTTCGTTGGTGTATTTCGTGCCGTAGAAGTTGCTGTTCCAAAGAGAGAAGTCCAGCATCCCGTAGCCGTTCTCTTCGGCGATGCGGATCGCTTCGGCGCAGGCTTCGGCGGCGTCCTCCCAGTCGCTCTGGCCGTGCAGGTTGTTCAGTTCGCTGGCCGCGTAGAGCAGGCAGCGGGCTTTCAGCGCCTTGGCGGCGACGCCGTTCGGATAGGCCATGTCGCTGCTGGTGAGGTGGCCTTCCGAGCCGGGGCCCGCGTCGCGGCGCACTTTCCCGGCGGCGAGGAGATAGTCGTAGGCGCGGTCGAGGTCCTCGGCGCAGCGCGTGTAGGTCTCCCAGGCCGAGAGGCGCGTCATGTCCCATTCGTCGTCGGCTTCGAGCGCCTTGTCGAGGTAGGGCATGCCGCCGAAGATCCGGCAGAGGGTGAAGTGGGCGAACGCCCGCACGAAATAGGCTTGTCCGATCAGGTCGTCCTTGTCGATCTGCTTGGCGTTCTGCACCATGTCGATATTCTCGATGCACTTGTTCGCCACGCGGATGATGCGGAACATCGAGTAGGAGATCGGACGCCGCGACGTGGTGGTGGTCCATTCGGAGACGTTGGCGCCCAGCGCCCCGGCCTTGATCTGCTGTGCGCGGAGCCAGCGGCCGCCGTCGCACATGTCCGTCAGGGCGTTCCACGTAAAGCGGCGGTCGCTGAAGTCGAGGTAGAGCGGATAGCCCAGCTTGATATTGATGTTGTCGCCGCTGCTCTTCTGCCCTGTGCGTCCTTCGTAGACGTTGTTGAAATAGGCCTTGAAGTTATCCCATGTCGAGAACACCTGATTTTCATCGAGGCCCGTTTCGGGGTCTATGTCGAGGAACGTGCAGGCGGGGGCTATCGCGCTGCATGCGGCCAAAACGAGTAGTATCAGTTTTTTCATAGTCGTTGCGGTTTTAGAATCCGATTTTAACACCCAGCTTGAGGCTGGTCATCTGCGGATAGAATCCCGTGGTGAAGGTGGTGCTCGCGGGGTCTCCCTCGATCAGCGGGGTGAACGTCAGCAGGTTGTTCGCCGTGAGATAGAGGCTCAGGCTGCGGAATCCGACCTTCTGGCGAAGCCGTTTGGCGTTGAACGTGTAGGCGAGGTAAACCTCCCGCAGCGAGAGGTAGTCGGCCTTGCGCCACGTGCGGCCTTCGAGCATCATTTTCGCTCCGGCGTCGCCGCTGCCGCCGGCCCACATGTACATCGGGTGTCCCGACGTTCCTCCGTAGACCAGCGTGGCGTGGTTGGCGTCCCGGTTGTCGGGCCGCCAGTAGTCGAGCTGCGAATGGGTGATGCGGTAGTCGCCCTTGTTGAACTCGATCTCCCAGCTCTTGTTGTATTCGACCCACTTGCCGAGGTTGGCGTACCACAGCATGCTGAATTCGAATCCCTTGTAGTCGAATCCGGCCCGGAACGAGCAGACCACCGGCGGATACTGGCTGCCGGCGATGGCGTGCAGGTCCTCGACGGAGAGCCGGCCGTCGGCCGAATAGTCGAGGTACTTGTAGGCGCCCACGTTGACGAAATTCCAGTCGGTCGTGTAGGCCGGGTAGTTGTGGATGTCGTCGATGGATTCGAAATAGCCCGAATCGACGATGCTCACGCCGTCGGTCTGTCCCTTGTAGGGCTTTCCGGCGGTCTTCTGGTACTCCGGGGCGTAGGGCGCGTCCTCGTAGTTGGTGATGCGGTTCTCGTTGAGCGAGACCATCGCCGTCAGGTTGTATCCGAAGCCCGTAGGGGTCTTGTCGGCCCAGCCCAGTTCGATGTCGATGCCGTGCTTCTTCATACTGCCCCGGTTGACCTCCTTGTACGAGGTGCCGACGAGCATCGTGACGTTGGGCTTGACGAGCATGTTGGTGCGCTTTTCGTCGAAAAGGTCGAGATTGAGCGTCAGCCGGTTGTTCAGCCAGCCCATCTCGATGCCCAGGTCGCGTTTGCGGGCCTCTTCCCACTGGGCCACCGCGTTGGCCGCGGCGCCTTCGTAGATGTAGCTGTCGCCGCCCTTGACGTAGTCGCTGAAATAGAGCCACCGCGAACCGGAGTCGCTGCCGACCAGTCCGTCCGAATAGCGGATCTTCATCTTCGACCACCAGGGCATCGCCTCTTTCCAGAAACGCTCCTGCGAGGGCACCCAGCCTATGGCCACCGAGGGGAAGAAGCCGTAGCGGTTTTCGGGCGAGAACTGCTCCGACCCGGTGTAACCGAGGTTGCATTCGAAGAGGTACTTGTGCTTGTAGTCGTAGGTCACACGCCCCACGACGCCCTGCGAATGGTAGGGAAAGGCCGTGCCCTTGACGTTTTCCCGCTGGTTGAAGAGCGCCAGCGCCGTCACGGTGTGGTCGCCGAAGGTGCGGTTGTAGTTCAGGGCTCCCTCCCAGTAGAAGGTGACGTAGTAGTTGTTCTGCATCGCCCCGCGGGTCACGGCGTAGGGGGTGTTCTCATAGACGTGCTCGCTGGCTGCGGAGTAGATCCACGGATTGCCGTCGCCGGCGTCGTACCGGTTCCAGTCGATGTAGAACGTGGGGTTGGAGTTGGTCGCCGTCTGCGAGATGCGGGAGTAGTAGGTGCTCAGCGAAACGTTGGCCTTCACCGAGAGCCCTTTGGTGATGAAGTCGAGCTTCTGCTCGAAATTGATGTCGGTATAGAGCTTGTTGTCCGTGGTCTGTTCGAACTCGCCCGTCGAGAGCGACGTACGAATGTTCCCGAAGTAGGCCGTGCGCGGACTCGACAGACGGCCTCCCGAGGCGTCGGGATAGTCCGTGTCGGGAATCTCCTCCAGCACCCAGGCGGGGTAGTAGGCCGGATACATCATCGGCGAGGCCGAATACATCATGTTGAACATGCCCGACACGGTCTTGTCCGTCGGCGTGTCCTTGATCCCCAGCACGCCGCCCACCTTGACCGACAGTTTCGTGCTGCGCGTCACGTCGAAATCGAGATTCGAACGGTAGTTGATGCGGTCGTAGCGGAAATTGGCGTTGCTCCACTCCGAAAAATCCTTGAAGATCGACCCTTCGTGGGAATATCCCAGCGAGAGGAAGTATTTGACGCGCTGCGAACCGCCCGAGACGTTGTAGTTGGCGTTGATGGTCTGGGCGCACCTGCGCATGGCGATGTCGAACCAGTCGTTGTCCGGATAGCGGATCGAATTGATGCGCGACGAAGGGCGGGCGTACTCCTCGATCTCCGAACGGGGAATCATCGAGCCGTAGCTCTGGGCGTTTTTCAGCGCCACGTTGAGCAGTTCGGCTGTCTGCGCCGAGCCGATGTGGTCGGGGATCATCGTCGGGAAGTCCAGACCGTAGGAGAGCGAGATGTTCATCTTGGGCTTGCCCGTGGAGCCCGTGCGGGTGGTTACGATGATGACGCCGTTGGCGCCCTTGGCGCCGAACACGGCCGTCGCCGAAGCGTCTTTGAGCACCGACAGCGAGGCGACTTCGTTGGGGTCGATGTCCGCGAAGCTGCGCTCCACGCCGTCAACGAGCACCAGCGGCGTGGAACCGTTCCAGCTCGATACGCCGCGGATGAAGATGTTGGCGTCGTTGTTGCCGGGCTGTCCGCCCGTCTGGATGGTCGTCACGCCCGAAAGTTTGCCGGCGATGGCGTTGGTGATGTTCGTGGTGCCCGAATTGACGAGCTGTTCGTTGTTCACCTGCGAGATGGCGCCCAAGACGCTCTCTTTCTTCTGAACGCCGTATCCGACCACCACCACGTCTTCGACCTGATGCGTCTCTTCGGCCAGCCGTATCGTCAGCGGCGAGGCGTCGGTGACGGCGATCTCCCGCGCCTGGAAGCCCAGGAACGAGACGTGGAGCACGTCGCCTTTGCGGACGCGGAGCGTGAATGCGCCCTGCGCGTCGGAGATCGTACCGCCGGCAGATCCTCCCTTGACCGTGACCGCCGCGCCGGCGATCGCAATGCCGTTGGTATCGACGACGCGGCCTTTGGCCTGGATCGTCGGTTGCTGCTTGCCGGAATCCTGCTCCCCGGCGGCGGCCGGTTCTGCCGTGACGGCGAACAGCAGCAGCAACACCGCGGCGGTCAGGCGGCGAAGCCCGTGCAGCGATGTCGCAAGCGGTTTGAGATAGAAGTTTTCCATATCGGGATTGGGTTGTTTAGATAGGTTGGGAAATGGCTGCGGCGGACTGCCGGCCGCCGTCGGGAGGTGCGGCCGGCAGTCGTTGCGCAGCGATGTCAGTCGGCCGGGTAGAACGCGATGGCGTCGAGGCCGCCCGTACTCAGCTGACGGATCCGGATCGTTGAAGCTGAACCGGGTTCGGTCGGCACGGATTTGCCGTCGGTCTGGCAGGCGCCGCTGGCGCAGCGGATACGGAACCGGATGACGCCGTCGCCGACGGCCTCCGCAAAGCGGGCGGTTTCATTGACGTTCGTCACCGCATTGGCCTTTGTCAGTTCATAGGTCGCCGTGACGCGCAGTCCGTTTTTGGCGTAAGTGAATTCTTGCGAACTGGTGGGTTTCCACGTTCCCTGGTCGAAATACTCCACCGTCCAGTATTTTGGCGCCGTGGCGACGCCGCTCATGGAGAAGCGGAAGTTGACGGCCGATCCTGCCGCGAAATCCTTCACGGGAACGGTGAATTCCAGGTTGTCGTCCGTCCAGATCCGCTTGACGGCGTAGTGGCCTTCGCCCTTGCTGCTGATAATGTATTCAGGGGTGTAGACGGGGGCTTCGTTGACCTTGTTCCATTGGCCGTAGGCGGTCGTGCCGTCGGGTTTGTCGGCTGTCATTTTGCCGCCGTTGATCCAGTCGTCGCCGCTGTACTTTTTCAGCGCTTCGTCGGTGAGGGTCCACCAGGCCAGCGGTTCGAGGCTCTTGGCCTTCTGCGAAACGGTGATCACCACATCTTCCAGCGCCGGATCGTCGGGGTGGATGGTCAGGGTGCCGGTGCGGGCTTTGCCGGTGTTCTTCGAAGCGGTCAGCGTGATGTCGGCCGGGGTCGGCGAGGAGGTGCTCGATTCGGGCGTGACGGTGAGCCAGTCGAGTCCCTCCTTCACGACGGTCCAGCTGCGGTTGCAGAGGATTTGCAGGGCGGCAGGGGCTTCCGGCACCTCGGGGAACTCGATCGTGTTGTTCTTGCCGAAGCCCGTTACCGTGAGCAGCGGATCGTCGCGGTAAGCGGTCTGACGGACGGTCACCACCACGGGCTCCATCTCTTCGGCCCGGAACGTGATCGTGCCCTGGCGGGCGTCGCCTCCGTTGGCCGAAGGGGTTACGGTGATCGTCGTCCTCTTTTTGCGTTCGCCCGAGAGCGGCGATACCTCGGCCCAGTCGAGCTCTTCGGGAAGAGCCGTCCATGCGACGTTGGCGTAGACCGAGAATGTGACCGGATCGAGGTCCGAGAATTCGAATTCGAGCGTGTCGTCGGTCAGGCCGTCCAGCGTGAGCGTCGGCACGATGGGGAAAGCATCCTGCGTGACGGTCACCCGCTGTACATGGGCGCCGGCGTAGACGGTCAGTTCGCCGCTGCGTTCCAGGTCGTCGTTGGGAGCCGCCGTGAGGGTGATCGTCGCCGGGAGTTTCGATCCTCCGTTCATCTGCGAGACGGTCAGCCAGTCGAGTCCGCTCTTGGAAATCGACCAGGTTTTGTTCGCCGAGATCGAGAAACTGACGCCCTCTTCGGGGTCGTACGGGAAATGCACTCCCTCGTCCAGCCCGTCGATCTCCACCCGGTCGGCGGCTTCGGTCTCCGTGTCCGAGGAGCAGGCCGCAGCGAAGGCCCCTGCCAGCAGAATCAGGGCCGTGCATGCGATTTTCAGGGTTTTCATGTGATGGTTGGTTTTAGGTTTCCGGAATCAAAATTATTCCGATGGCCGTGAATCGTTTTTCACGAGTGTATTCGTTTTTTGTCCGAGCGTCGCATTGTACGGCGTCACATCCGCACGATCTCCGAGGCGGCCATCAGGAAGGCTCCGACGCCGTACACCTCGGTCATTTCGCGGTTCGTCCGCTGGGGCGATCCGCCGATGGGCTGCACGTATCCGAGGCGTCCGTCCGGGCCGACATGCGAACAGAGGGCCTTCCAGCCGCGGCGCGCGGCGCGTTTGTAGACCGGTGCGGTCAGCAGTCCGCGGTTCACGCCCCAAGCCAGTCCGTAGGTGAAGAATCCCGAGGCGCTGTTTTCGGGCATCGGGTAGGTTTCGTGGTCGAGCATGCTCGGGTGCCACGATCCGCGGGCGTCCTGACAGGCGACGACGGCTTCCGACATGCGGAGGAACATCCGCCGGTAGTAGTCGTACGTCGGGTCGCTTTCGGGCAGGGTGTCGAGCAGGATGGCCTGTGCGGCGTAGCACCAGCCGTTGCCGCGGCCCCAAAAGACCTTTTCGCCGTTCTTCTCGCGTTTGCCGAAATAGCGTGCGTCGCGGTAGTAAAGCCCTTCGGCCGCGTCGAAGAGGCTGCGCGACGAGGCGTAGAATTCGCGGTTCATGAACTCCCGGTAGCCGTTGTCGCCCGTGACGTTCGCCAGCAGGGCGTAGACCGGGGGCGCCATGAACAGGGCGTCGCACCAGCTCCAGCGGTTCGAGCCGTTTTTGGCCTTGATGTGCATCTTGGTCTGCGCCGGGAAGGCGATCACCGAGTCGGCCCGCTGTTTTACGGGGCGCAGCATCGCCGGGTCCCGGTAGCGTTCGTACAGCATCAGGCTGGCCTGCCCGACGCAGATGTCGTCGGCATGATACTGCCGCCGCCCCATGCGCCAGCCGTTGCGGCGTCCGATTTCGAGGACGAACTCCTCGCAGGGCTTGTATCCCGAGACATCGGCCCAGGTGAGCATCCCGCGGTAGAGTGCGCCGTTGGCCCAGTGCTGGTCGCTGCGCGTGCCGGGGCGGGAGAGGTGTTCGCCGAAGTTGTCGATTTGCCATTGCGCCACCCGGTTGGCGATTTCGGTGTCACGTTTGCCGGCGGCTTCGGCCGGAACGCCCGAAAGCGCTGCGGCCAACAGAAAGAGGAGGAATCGTGTCTTATACATAGTTCGGAAGTTTGATTGCGGTTATCGGTTTACGGGTTCGGGCGCCGCCCATTCGTCGGCCATGTCGTAGGGCATGCGGAAGACGCCGCCCGCGGCGGTGCAGAAATAGAGGTGCGAGGCGGTCCGGGCGTCGGGGCTGCCGTCGGCCCAGAACGCGTAGAATCCCTCCGCGGCGCCGAGGGGCCGCCGCACGTAGGTGTGGTTGTAGGTGCTGTTCGCGGTCAGCGTTTGCGCGCGGAGCCAGCTCCCGCCTTCGTCGAAACTGCGCCAGACGACTATTTCGCCGCCCGCGCCCCAGTACTGGGGCCCTGCGTCGGTCGGGGCGATGACGGTCCAGACGCCCTCTTCGATCCAGAGGCTGCCGCTGTCGTAGCAGTGCGTCGAGGTGGCGATCAGGCTCTCCCGCCACTCCCGGCCCGTCCAGTGGAACGTGTGCCATTGGCGCACGCCGCCGTCGGGGCCCGTCAGGTGGTTGTCGCTGGTGACGCAGAGGATCACGGGGCGTCCCGCGGCGTCGAAATTCAGGTCCTTGATGTAGCAGTTGCGTCCCTGGCTCTGGAAATCGCGTACCAGGGCGTTCGAATAGCGCTCCGTCACGGGAACCGTGACCGCCGTGCCGCCGGCCGTGGTCCACGTCGCGCCCCAGTCTTCGGACTGGACGTAATAGATGTTGGTGCGCGTATCGACGTTGCCGTTGATGTGGCGGTTGAAGGCCGTGCAGACCTTCGTGCCGCAGATGTTGCTGATCTGGTAGTGTCCCGATTTGCTTTCGGAGCCCTCCTTGATGGAAGCCAGCTTCCGGTAGGGCGTCCAGTTCACGCCGTCTTCGCTGGTCTGCCAGAAGAGCTGGCGCACGCCGTCGTAGCGGGTGAAAAAGAGGAAGAAGCCCCGCTCGGGATGGTAGTGCACCTGCGGATAGGCCATGACGCTTTCGTTGATGCGTTCGAATGCCGAGATGTCGTAGGGATTGACGCTCCGGTAGCGGATGCCCGGGCGTTTGTTGGCGCGCCCGGCGACGAAAACCCAGACGTAGCCGTTCCGGTCGATCTGGACGGTCGGGTCGTCGTGGGGGTCGGAAACCCCGTCGATGCCTTTGTCGTGCACGACGCGGGGCTTTTGCAGCAGTCCGGTCTTGTGGTCGTAGCAGCCGATCATACATTGCAGGTATTTCCGGCCCGTGTCCGGGGCGCCGCCGTAGACGAAATAGGTCCGTCCGACGGCCGGGGCGTAGACGGCCATCGGGATATGTTTCATCGTGTAGGTGCCCAGCCCGCCGGAGTATTTGGGACCGTATTCCGAAGCGGCCTGCCCGATCGAGAACCAGATGCCGCGGTAACCCTCCACCACGGGGGTCTGTTCCGGGGAATCCACCCGGGCGTAGTTGGCGATCGTCGCCGCCGGACTGTAAAAGAGATCTCCGGTGATTTCCGAAGGGCGGTAGACGCAGCGGTACGAGATGTCGCCGCCCGCATCGTCGAACGCGACGGTCTGCTTCGAGCCGTCGTGCCGCGCTTCGCAGTAGCGGGTCCGGGACTCCCCGACCGCCGAGACGTAGGTGAATTCCTGTCCGATCAGTCCTTCGGGGCAGGAGTTGCCGAGCGTCACGGTCGCCGAGGCGCCGGCGAAGTAGGCCCCCGTGACGGTGCGGTTTTTCAGCGACGCTTCGTAGCGGTCGCCGTATACGGTCACCGTCGGCGCAGGACCTGCGAAAATCCCTCCGTCGTCGGTGACGTAGCGGATCTCGGTCGGCCAGGAGCCCTCTTCGATGCCGGTCAGCTCCTTTTCGCCGTCGCTCCGGCCGGCCGGAATGTCGTGCGGGGCTTCGTCGTCGCCGAGCCGGAGCCGGATCGACGCGACCTCCTGCGGCATACCGCTCCAGCGGCAGACGATCCGGTTGCGGCCGCCCGCGAGCGTCAGCTGTCCGGCGTTCTCCAGCACGGGAAGCGGCGTGTCGGTTTCGGGCGCATCGCCGTTGCAGCCGGCGCCCCCGAGGAGCGCGGCTGCAAGCGATACGGCGGTGAACAAGACGTGTGGTTTCATGCGGTCAGGGACAGGATGAAAGTCAGTCGCGGGGTTTTCCGCCGGGTACGGGCTCGGGCTTCTGCCACTCGGCGTTCATCGTGTAGGGCATGCGGAAAACATCGCCCTTGGCGTTGCAGAAATAGAGGTACGAGATGCTCAGCGCGTCGGGATTGCCGTCGGCCCAGAAGGCGTAGAAATCCGGATCGGCATGGAGCGGGCGGCGGGCGTAACCGTGGTTGCGCGGGCTGTCATGCGTCAGCGTCCGCACCCGTTTCCACGTTTGGCCCTTGTCGCGGCTGCGCCACATCACCATCTCGCCGCCCGTGCCCCAGTACTGCGGGCCGATGTCGGTCGGCGCGATGACGGTCCAGACGTCCTCGTCGTCGATCCACAGGCTGCCGCTGTCGTAGCAGTGCGTCGAGGTCGTAATGTCGCTGTAAACCCATTCGGTGCCGTTCCAATGTACGGTCTGCCACTTGCGCACGCCGCCCTCGGGACCCGTCAGGTGGTTGTCGCTCGTCAGGTAGAGGATCACGGGCTGTCCGTCGGGCCCGAAGTTGATGTCCTTGATGTAGCAGTTGCGGTGTTCGGACTGGTAGTCGTGCACCAGGGCGGGATTCTTCGAACGGGTGATCGGCAGTTCGATCGGTTTGCCGTCGATCGTGGTCCACGTCCGCCCCCAGTCCTCCGACTGGATGTAGTAGATGTTGGTGCGCGTATCGACATTGCCGTTGATGTGGCGGTTGAAGCAGCACATCAGCTTGTCGCCGCAGAGGTTCGTGAACTGGTAGTGCCCCGACTTGGTCTCGCCCTCGTCGATGATCGAGGCGATCTGGCGGTAGTCGGTCCAGCGGATGCCGTCGGTGCTCGACTGGTAGAAGAGCCGCCGCACGCCGTCGTAGCGCGTGAAGAAGAGGAAGAAGCCCTTTTCGGGATGGTAGTGCACCTGCGGGTAGGCCATGATGCTCTCGTTGACGTATTCGAATTCCGAAATGTCGTAGGGTTTCGTGCTGCGGTAGCGGATGCCCGGGCGCTTGTTGGCGCGTCCGGCGACGAATACCCAGACGTAGCCCTCCTTGTCGAGCTGGATCGTGGGGTCGTCGTGGGGGTCGCCGACTCCGGCCACGCCCTTGTCGTAAACCACGACGGGGCGGCGCAGCATGCCCGTCTTGTGGTCGTAGCAGCCGACCATGCAGAGCAGGTATTTGCGCTCTTCGGAGGGCGTTCCGCCGTAGACGAAGAAGGTTTTGTCCGCTTCGGGCGAGTAGACCGCCATCGGGATGTGCTTCATGGTGTAGGTGCCCAGTCCGCCCGAATACTTGTCGCCGTAGCCCGAACGGGCCTGGCCGATCGTGAACCAGATGCCGCGATAACCGTCGATGGTCTGGTTGTCCATCGACTTGCGTTCCTGTGCGCCGGCGCCCCACACCGTGCAGATGAGGAGCAGTGCCGCTAAGATTTTTTTCATGGTTTATTTATGGGATTTGTAGTTTTTCAGCCGGAGCAGTGCTTCGAGGAAATAGTAGTCGCCGTAGATGATCGGCACATCGACCTGCGATTTGCTGGGTTTCGAACCGACGCTGTGGTCGATCAGGAATCCGTTCTTCTCCCCTGCGGGGATCAGGTAGCGGTCCGAAGCGAGCGAGCGCAGGATCTTTTCGGCCGTCTTGTAATAGAGCTTTTCCTTTTCGGGGACGTACCTGGCCAGTTCGAGCAGCGCCGAGGCGGTGACGGCCGCCGCCGAAGCGTCGCGCGGTTCGTCGGGAATTCCCGGTGCGTAGTAATCCCAGTAGGGCACCTTGTCCTCGGGGAGGTTGGGGTGGTTGATGAAATATTCGGCGCTCTTCACGGCGCGGTCGAGGTAGCGGCGGTCGTGCGTGAAGCGGTAGCACATCGTGAATCCGTAGAGGCCCCAGCTCTGGCCTCTCGACCAGGCCGAAGTCTGCGAATAGCCCTGTCCGCCCTTCTGCGTGACGACGCTGCCCGTTCCGGTGTCGTAACAGAGGATGTGGAAACAGCTGTTGTCGGCCCGGAAGTGGTTCTTGAGCGTGTTGTCGGCGTGGGTCACGGCGATGTCGCGGTAGCGGCTGTCGCCGGTGAATTCCGAGGCGAGGAAGAGCATTTCGAGGTTCATCATGTTGTCGATGATCACGCGGAAGGGATTCGCTTTCCCGTCCTTGTTGTTCCACGAGCGGATCAGCCCGACGGCGGGGTCGAACCGCGAGATCAGTGCTTCGGACGAGTCGATCATCAGCTGTTTGTAATAGTCGTCCCGGGTCAGGCGGTAGGCCAGGCTGCACGGACAGCCCACCATGAATCCCACGTCGTGGGTCTGGGTGTAGTGCCGCAGCGTTTCGAGCTGCGCCGTGCGGCGGCGGGCCGCTTCGAGCCATTTGGCGTCGCCCGTATATTCATACAGGTACCAGATGTTTCCCGGGAAGAATCCGCTGATCCAGCCTTTGGCCGAGGTGTAACGGGTGGTTCCGTCGTGCTCCCACGAGGCGGGGAAGCGGTCGGCCGGGGCGAGCGAATCCATCAGCGCGATCTGCTGCGCTGCACGGGCGAAAGATTTGCGGACGATGCTCTGCGCGGCGCCGGTTCCGGCGGAGGCGAGCAGACAGAGGGTCAGAATGATTCGAAGTGTTCGGGTCATATCAGGAATGTTTTGTTTCTGCAAAAGTATTCCTGCCTCCGTCATTCTTCCGGTCCGGCGGTCTTAAAAATATGTCTCAGAATCTCAATCTGCTCTTCGCAGGGGTCGTTCACCCCCCCCCTCCGTGATCCGTATAGTCTTTCGGCGCCATTCCGAAGTGCTGTTTGAAACAGCGCGAGAAGTGCGACTGCGAACTGAATCCCGCCAGGTCGGCGATTTCGTTGAGACGGTACTCCCGGCTGCGGATCATCGCCGCGGCCTTGTTGAGCCGGTAGATCAGGATGAAATTGTTGGGCGTGACGCCCGTCAGCGATTTGATCTTGCGGAAGAAACTGGCGCGGCTCATGCACATCTCCGCGCTGATGTCGCTGATGCTGAGCGAACTGTCCGAGATATTGGCGTCTACGTATTGGCGGAGTTTGTCCACGAATGCGCGGTCGGCGGCCGAAAGCCTGATCTCTCCGGTCTCTTCCGCATCTTCGGGTTCGCTGTTCGGTTGTCCGGCGCCCGAGAGGAGCATTTCGCGCAGCTTGCTGCGCGAGGTCAGCAGATTGTCGATCACCGTTTGCAGCAGCGTGGGGTTGAAGGGTTTGGTCATGTAAACGTCGGCCCCCTCCTGATAGCCGGTGATCTTGTCCTGATCGGTGACCTTGGCGGTGAGTATCACCACCGGAATGTGGCTCAGCAGTACGTCCGTCTTGATTTTCCGGCACAGTTCGTACCCGTCCATCTTCGACATCAGCACGTCGGTGACCACTACGTCGGGCATCTCGGTGTGGATCAGGTCGAACCCGTCGGAGCCGTTGTCCGCCGTGAAGACTTCGAACCGGGGAGCGAATATCTGGCGGCAGTAGCGCCGCAGCTGCGGATTGTCCTCGACGATGACCATCTTCGGCCGTGGACCCTCCTCCCGTGTTTCTTCCTCCGCGTCGGGGAGGCTGTCGTCGGCCACGGCGGTCGCCATGCCGTCGATGAATTCGACCTCGACGGTGGGTTCGCCCGCGATGTCGTAGAGGCTTTCGTCCACCGGGATGGCGAACGTGAAGCGCATGCCGCCCTCGGGCCGGACCTCGGCCACGATGCTGCCCTTGTGGATCAGCAGCAGCTGTTTCACGTAGTGGAGCCCGATTCCGGAGCCGGCCGCGACGTGTTCGCCCGCCGTAAGCCGTTTGTAGCGTTCGAAAATGCGCTCCACGTCCTCCTGGCTCATGCCTGTGCCGTCGTCGGTGACGCTCACCACCAGATAGTGCGACGACGCGGCGGCGGTGAGTTTCTCCGGCAGCGTGTCGGCGAGCGTCAGCGACACTGCTATATGGCCCTCTTCGGGCGTGTATTTCAGGGCGTTGGAGATCAGGTTCGAGAGTATCTTGCTGAATTTGTCCGTATCGACGGCGACGGTCATCCTGCCCGGCGGCGTGGCCGTCAGGCTGATGTCGATCCGCTTCTCGCGGGCGTAGCAGGCGAAGCCGGCCATCATGCGCTCGACCACGGGAAGGATGTCCTGCCGGCAGACCGAAAGCGGCAGCGTGTCGTTCTCGATGCGGCTCAGGTTGAGCGTCTGATCGACGAGTTTGAGCAGGCGTTGGATGCTGTCGTTAATCAGGTTGATCAGTTCGCGCTGGCGGTTTTTGTCCTGTATGCCGGGCAGCATGTTCACCGGGCCGTAGATCAGCGTCAGGGGCGTCCGCAGCTCGTGCGAGATGTTGGTGAAGAAATTGATCTTCATGTTCGTGAGCTCCTTCTCGCGCTCCAGCTCCTTGCGGGTGGCCTCCAACTCGATTTTTTGCAGCCGGCGGCGCAGGAAGAGCCTGTTGGCGAACCAGGCGGCGGTGCCGGCCGCCAGGATGTAGAGCAGAAAGGCGTACCACGTGAGCAGCGGCGAGGGCTTGATGACGATCTCCAGCCGCCGCGGCTCGCTGTTCCAGAATCCGTCGGGGTTCTGCGCCGTCAGTTCGAATACGTAGCGGCCCGCGGGCAGGTGCGAATAGTTGGCGCTGGTGCGGTTTTCGACGTAGTTCCACTCCTCGTCGATGTCGCCGCCGTGAAGCCGGTAGGCGTAGCGGATTTTCTCGGGGGAGAGGAACGCCAGCGCCTCGTAGCTGATGTCGAGGTTGCGTTGCTTGTGGTCGAGGACGATCCGTTCGGTGTCGTCGAGCTGCTGCGTGAGGATTCCGTCGTCGGAGGGGTGCTGGGCGACGCTGTTGACTTTGAGCTCCCGGAGCACCAGCCGCACGGGGCGTTCCGAGATCTTGGGCAGGACGCTTTCGGGCCTGAAATGCACGAGCCCCAGGTTTCCGCCGAAGTAGAGCATGCCGGATGTCTGACAGACGCACCGGGGATGGAATTGCTGGGTCTGCATCTTGTCGGAACGCAGGTAGGTGATGATCCGTTCCGTTCCGGAGAGGATGAGCGAAAGACCGTAGGAGGTCGCCACCCACATGTCGCCTTTCCGGTCCTGTGCGAGGGAGGCGATTTCGTTGCTGGCGAAACCGTCTTTCAGGGTGTAGGTTCTGAACCCCTCCGTCGGATGATACCGCAGCAGGCCTTTCGAGCGGGTCCCGATCCACAGCCGGCCGCCCCGGCCTTTCAGCAGGCAGGTCGCATGGCGGAGCGCGGTGGCCGTAAGGCTGTCCGGGGCTTCGAGGAAGGGCCGCCGTTCGAGCCTGCGGCTGTCGATGGCGAAAAGTCCCCGCCGGAATACCGCCGCCAGCATCGTCGTGTCGTCGAGGCGGATGACATCCTGCACGTCGCAGCCCTCGAAGCATGCGTCCCGCAGGCGCATGCCGTCGTACACCAGGAGCCCCGAAGTCGTCGCCACCCATACGTCGTGCCGGGCGTCCTCGCAGAAGCGGTTGGCCGAAAAGCGTTCCGGAAGCAGGGTGTAGTCGAGGATCGTCTGATGGCGGGTGTTGCAGCAGGCGATGCGGTCATCGATGTTGACCCAGAGATGTCCGGACGAATCGGCGAAGAGCGCCGACACGTTCTTGCTGTTGAGCCGCTGCATGAGGGTGCAGTTCTCCATCGTGTGCCATTTCAGGTCGAGCTGCGAGGTGTAGGCCAGCATGCCTTTGAAACGGCTCCCGATCCAGCGTGTGCCGTCTTTCGAGATCGTGATGGCGTTGACGAACTTGCTCAGGGTCTGTTTGCCCAGCCGGATCGACCGGGTGAACTCCTTTTCATTGGCATAGCGTACCGAATAGCCCCGGTCGAGCGTGCCGATCCAGAAATTGTTTTCCGAATCGCGGAAACAGCAGGAAAAGTCGCTGGTGTAGTTGAGCCCGGGCGTTCCCCGTGTCACGATGTTCTTTTTCAGCGTGCGGGTCCGGATGTCGATCTGGTGGAGATTGTCCCCCTGTGTCCCGATGTAGACCGTGTCGTCTACGGCCGTCAGCGAGAGTATGGCGGACTGGGAGAGCGCGGCGATACATTCGTTCAGCGGCCCGTCCGTTTCGGCGGGGGCATCGGTGCGGGGATCGACGATGCGCACTCCGTTCGAAGTCCCGAACCAGATCCGGCCTTCGGAGTCGCGGCAGCTGCTCAGAAATTCCGCGGAGTCGGGCAGCGCCAGCGAGTCGCGGATATTCAGGTTGTTGTCGTATTTGAAAATCGTGCCTCCGGTTTCCCCCCCCCCACAAAAATCCGTTCAGATCGGCTTCGAGCACCGCGGGGCCGTACCGGGGCGTATCCCGCTTCTCGATGAGCAGACGGCCGCTGCCGTCGAAGAGCGTCATCCCGGCGGGGCCGGAGCAGACGACGTATTCCCCGCTGAACACCGCTCTGTTCAGCCCCTCCGTGCCGGGCAGCCTCCGGAAATTGTCGAGCCGCGCATCGTAGGTGCAGACCCCTTCGGAGGTGACGATCCACAGCGTGCCGTTTTCGTCGCTGCGAATGTCGGACACCCGGTTGCCGGGGAGCGACGCCGGGTCTTCCGGTTCGTTCTGGTAGTAATAGTAGAATTGTCCGTTGTAGCGGCAGAGTCCGTTGTCGGTGGCGATCCAGACGTAGCCCACCTTGTCCTGCGCGAAGCGGTGGATCGTCAGGTTGGGGAGCTGGCGGATGGACTGCGGGCCGGCCCAGACCTCATGGGCGCAGAACGACATCGTCCACAGGAGGAGGATATATTTGCAGCAGCGTTCGATCATACGATCGGGAGTCTCTCTTTTCCGGGTCATCAGGAGTGTGTCAGGAGGATGTCTTTATACAAATTTATATTTTTTTCATTCACGATATTCCGGAACCGTCGTTTTTGTGGGGGCCGGACCGAAAGGCGGGGCGGCGTTTTCGGCGGATTCCGGATACCCGGGGCGCCGAAAAGCCGTTTTCTCCGTCCCGGTCCGGACGGAGAAAACGGCTTCTCCGCTGCCGGAATCAGTTTCCGGGTGAGAGCGTCGTGGTGAAGGTCGCCCATTTGTCCGCGGGCACGGTCGCCTCGAATCCGACCAGGTAAATGCCCGGATTGGGATCGTCGTAGCTGTGGACGGGATCGGTGCTGAATGTTTTGTAGACGATTTGCGTCCCGCCCTCCTCCGCAGCGGTCAGGTACATGGTCTTGCCGTTGCTCGTCAGCACGATCCGGTCGTTCTCCACGGCCGGGGCGGCCGGCGTAACCATCGTCCAGCGGATTTTGGCGCTCCGGTCGGTGCGGGTGCGGATGGCGTCGATGACTTTCAGGTCCTTGTCGTTGACGATCTTCACGGTGCGCATCGCCGAGGCCACCTGATCTTCGAGCACGGGCGAGAGGTCGAACGTGCCGCCCTGTTCCGTCGCCGTGTTGATGGTCTGTTCGAGCGTTGCGAAGCCTTCCACGCGGTGTTTCGCGTCGTTGACCGTGAGCGTGCTGTGGAAGAAGTTGTTCAGCCGCGACACTTCCCAGCGCAGCGACGCCTGGGTGTAGGTCCAGAGGTTTCCGCCCAGCGCTTTGAGGGCCACCTCGAGCGTCGCGTAGTCCTGACGGCCGATGTCCATCGACCAGCGCACGCCGTAGGCGTCGTAGACGAACGATCCTGCGTCCATGTGGGCATGGCTGCTTCTCGCCTTGCCGCCCTTGATGCCCAGGTATTTGTCCGTATCGCTCCAGGTCCAGTCGGTGTGGACCAGCACGACGGGCGTTACGCCCTCTCCGGCCCAGACCTTCTGGGTCGGCGAGGTCACGCTGTTCAGATCGACCCTGCCGGCGAAGACCATGATCATCGGCAGCAGACGGTGGTTCCAGTTGTAGTAGTCCGTGGTCAGAGCGTCGAGATTCCTTTTATTGAAATAGAGGATCGAGGGCTTCTTGAACCTGTCGGCGAAATACCAGCTCGGAATATCGACGCTGGCCGAGAACGGAGGGGTATCCGCGTAGTTGAATCCTTGGTGTTTCGTGCCGACCATGTAGAGCAGCCATTCGGCCGTGCGGTCGAAACCCGCTGTGGCGGAGATGCCGGCGTCGGACCCGGCGGCGGTTTCGAGCGCCGTAAGCATCAGGACTTCGAATACCGTACCGTATTCCCAGTAGCCGTACCCTTCGGGGTAGTTTCCGTGGGGCGCGTAGAGGGCTTCGACGGCCGTGCGGTTCGATTCCAGCGATTTTTCGATGATGGCTTCGGCCGTCTCGGGGCACGTTTCGTAGACGGCCAGCGCGCCGCAGACCAGTCCGGCGTTGCAGACCTGGTTCCAGTTGGAAACCTTGTTGTAGAAACTCGATCCGTAGGGCTCCGCCGTATCGAACGCATATTCGCGCAGCGCCCGTTCGGCATTGGCGCGGGTTTCGGGTTTCAGGTCGGCGTAGAGCCAGTCGTAGCCCAGCGCTACGGCCGCGGCCATTTCGCCGACATCGAGGTAATGGCGGTGTCCGTTCCAGTCGGGGAAGTTGCAGACGGTGTTGATGTCGTTCTCGGCATGGTCGAGGTATTTGCGGTCGCCCGTGGCGCGGTAGGCGTAGGCGCAGGAGAAGATGCGCAGCAGGGCGGCGTTGGAGATGTGGAGAATCCGTTTTTCCGCGGCGTCGAGCTGGTAGGCGAGGGGTGCGGCGGCCAGTCCGTAGATGTCGGCGTTGCGCAGGTTGGTTGCGTGCAGCCGGTTCAGCACCTGGTTGTTGCCGGCGCGGACCTGCTCCATCAGCGATCCGAACGCTTCGTCGTCCATCAGCAGGCGGGGGTGCCTGTCGGCCGTCAGCCGGTCGTAGTCCGGACGGTCGAGCTCCCCGGGCCGGTCCGAATCCGCGCGGAATACGGCCAGACCGTAGCGGACCTGCCGGGTGCCGCGGACGATGAACAGTTCGTAGCGGCCGTCCACGAAATTGCCGGGAAGCGTGATGACGGCGCCGTCGTCCTCGACGGCGGCTTCGACGCGGTAGGTGTTGTGCGAAATGCCGGTGTCGGTCAGCCGGACGATGTCGCCGGTCTGGAATCCGGTTCCCGGCAGCAGGACCTTGCGGTCGGAAGGAATCTGGTAGACGCTTTCGGCCGGAGTGCCGCCGATCTCGAATCCGGGGCCGGAGGTGGTTTCATTGGAACAGCTTGCGATGCAGACGAACATTAACAGCAGCATCGAAAGATAGTTGGGCTGGTAATTTTTCATGGGCTTTAGAGTTTCGGTTGATTTACAAAGGAACGGATTTTCGCAGTTCGGTTTTTGACTCTCCGTGTCAAAGATTTTCCTTTCGGTCTAATCCGGCCGTTCCCGGATTTCGAGCCGCCGCCGCGCCCGAAAAGAAACAACGCCGTAACCGGATAGGTTACAGCGTTGTCTGAAAAAAGAAGGGGCTTTCCGATGCGGGGTGCGCCTACCGCGAAGCGCCGCCGCTCTTCCACAGGGCGGACATCTCTTCGAGGGTCTTGCCCTTGGTTTCGGGGACCCACCGCCAGACGAAGACCGCTGAGGCGAGCGACATCAGCGCGTAGATGCAGTAGGTGCCGCCGACGCTCCAGGCGCTCAGCGACGGGAAGGTCGCCGATACGAGGAAGTTCGAGATCCACTGCGCCGCCACGGCGATGGCCACGGCCTGCGACCGGATGGTGTTGGGGAAGATCTCCGAGATGAGCACCCAGCAGATCGGACCCCACGACATCATGAACGATGCGGTGTAGAGGATGATGAACACCAGCGCCGCGATGCCGATGGTGTCGGAGAACGACAACGCCGCGAGGGCCGCCATGCCGATCATCATGCCCGCGGACCCGATGATGAGCAGCGGCTTGCGGCCCACTTTGTCAACGGTGAAGATCGCCACGACGGTGAAGATGATGTTGACGATGCCCATGACGACGGTCTGAAGCATCGAGGCGTCGCCCGAAGCGCCCATGTTCTCGAAGATGCGCGGGGCGTAGTAGAGCACGACGTTGATGCCGATGGCCTGCTGGAAGAACGACAGCAGGATGCCGATCAGGATCACGGCCGTGCCGTAGGCGAAGAGCTTTTCGCGCTTTTCGTGCACCGTGGCCTTGATGTCGTCGAGGATCGAGTGTGCCTCGGCCGTGCCGTTGATGCGTTCGAGCACGGCGAAAGCCTTGGCGTCGCAGCCCCTCAGGGCGAGGAACCGCGGGGTTTCGGGCACGAGTATGATTAGCAGGAAGAAGGCGCCCGCCGGGAAAGCCTCGGAGAGGAACATCCGCCGCCAGCCGATCTGGATCATGGCGGCCTGGATGGCTTCGCTCGTGTCGCCGAGGTGGTTGCGGATCAGATAGTTGACGAAATAGACGACCAGCATGCCGAAGATGATGGCGAACTGGTTGCACGAGACGAGCGTGCCGCGGATCTTCGCCGGGGAGATCTCGGCGATGTACATCGGGCAGACGGCCGAGGCCAGTCCGACGCCGATTCCGCCGATGATGCGGTAGATGTTGAACGACACCAGCAGCGGAAGCGAAGCCTCGCCGTAGGGGAGGATGCCGCTCTCGGGCCGCCACGAACCGACGGCCGAGATGAAGAAGAGCACCGCCGCCATGACGAGCGAACGTTTGCGCCCGAAGCGCGAGGCCAGCAGCCCCGAGATCGCACCGCCGATGACGCAGCCGATCAGCGCGCTCGAAGCGGTGAAGCCGTGCATCCACGACGTGTAGGTGAAGTCCGCGGCGCTCCGGAAGAACTGGTCGAGGGCCTGTTCGGCGCCCGACACGACGGCCGTGTCGTAACCGAAGAGCAGTCCGCCGATGATCGCCACCAGAACGATGGAGAAGAGGTAGGCGCGGCTGCCGGTTTGTTGGTTTGAAGTCATAGGTTCGGAGTATTTTAGGGAGTTCCGGGGGTGCGGCCGTAATGCCGCACCCCCGGAACGATTAGATATACATGTTCACGATCGCCTCGTAGAGCTCCTGCTTGCCGCTCCGCTGCACGGGTTCGTGCTTGCGGGCGTAATCGGCGACCTGTTCGAGCGTGAGCCTGCCCTCCTCGAAGGCTTTGCCCTCGCCCTGGTCGTAGGAGGCGTAACGCTCGGCGAGCATCTTCTCGTAGGGCGAGTTGTCGAGGATGTCGGCGGCGATCAGCAGCGCGCGGGCCATCACGTCCATCGCGGCGATGTGGGCGATGAAGATGTCTTCGAGGTCCGTCGAGTTGCGGCGGGTCTTGGCGTCGAAGTTCGTGCCGCCGCCCTGGAGGCCGCCGCCGCGGACGATGACCATCATGGCCTGCACCATCTCGTAGAGGTCGATCGGGAACTGGTCGGTGTCCCAGCCGTTCTGGTAGTCGCCGCGGTTGGCGTCGATCGAACCCAGCATCCCGGCGTCCACGGCGCATTGCAGCTCGTGTTCGAAGGTGTGGCCGGCCAGCGTGGCGTGGTTGACCTCGATGTTGACCTTGAAGTCCTTGTCGAGCCCGTGGGCGCGCAGGAAACCGATCACGGTCTCCGTATCGACATCGTACTGGTGCTTCATCGGCTCCATCGGCTTGGGCTCGATCAGGAAGTTGCCCTTGAAGCCCTTCGAACGGGCATAGTCGCGGGCCATGCGGAGCATCGTGGCCATGTGCTCCTTCTCGCGCTTCATGTCGGTGTTCAGCAGCGACATGTAGCCCTCGCGGCCGCCCCAGAAGACGTAGTTTTCGCCGCCCAGCTCGATCGTGGCGTCGATGGCGTTCTTGATCTGCAACATGGCGCGGGCCGCGGCGTCGAAGTCGGGGTTGGTCGAGGCGCCGTTCATGTAGCGGGCGTGTCCGAAGACGTTGGCCGTGCCCCACAGCAGCTTGATGCCGGTTTCGGCCTGCTTCTGCTTGGCGTAGGCGACGATCTCCCGGAGGTTCTTCTCATACTCCTCGGGCGTGGCGGCCTCGTCCACGAGGTCCACGTCGTGGAAGCAGTAGTACTCGATGCCCATCTTCTGCATGAACTCGAAGCCTGCGTCCATTTTTGCCTTGGCGCGCTCGACGGGGCATGCCGCCGCGTTCCACGGGAAGGTCTTGGTGCCGCCGCCGAACTGGTCGCCGCCCTCGGCGCAGAGGGTGTGCCACCATGCCATCGAGAATTTGAACCAATCCTTCATTTTTTTGCCCTTCACGACCTTTTCGGGATCGTAGTAGCGGAACGCCATCGGGTTTTTCGAATCCTTGCCTTCGAATTTGATCTTTTCCACCGTGGGAAAGTAGCTTGTTGTTGCCATAATAGTAGATGATTTTGAATTATGAATTTTGAATTTTTCTTTCGACTTCTGCGACCCATGCGCGGTATCCCGCTTCGAGGGCCTCGCGGTCGGCCGCGACGGGTTCCACGACCTCCAGCCGGCGGAGCGAGGCGAAAGCCTCTTCGCGCGTCTTGTAAAGCCCGGCTCCCAGCGCCGCACCGCGTGCCGCTCCCAGCGCTCCGTCGGTGTTGAACAGCTCGATGCGGGCTCCGGTGAGCGTCGCCAGCGTCTGCCGGAACAGCGGCGAGAGGAACAGGTTGGCCTGTCCGGCGCGGATGATGTCGGGCGAGAGCCCCAGCCCCCGCATGATGTCGATGCCGTAGCGGAACGAGTAGGCGATGCCCTCCTGCGCGGCGCGGAGGATGTGGGCCGTGGTGTGGCGGTTGAGGTCGATGTTGACGATCCCGGCCCCCGTGCAGCGGTTTCCGAGCACGCGCTCGGCGCCGTTGCCGAACGGAACGACCAGCAGCCCTTCGGAACCCGCCGGGACGCTTGCGGCCAGACGGTTCATCTCGGCGTAGTCCATCGTCTGCTGCGCGACGTTGCGGCGTATCCACGAGTTCATGATGCCCGTGCCGTTGATGCAGAGCAGGATGCCGTAACGCGGTTTCCCGGGCGTGTGGTTGACGTGGACGAACGTATTGACGCGCGACTGCGGATCGGCTTTCGGGGTGTCCGTGACGCCGTAGACCACGCCGCTCGTGCCGCCCGTCGCGGCGATCTCGCCCGCCTCCATGACGTTGAGCGAAAAGGCGTTGTTGGGCTGGTCGCCCGCGCGGTAGGAGATGGGCGTGCCGGCCGGGATGCCCAGCTCGCGTTCCGTCGCGGCGTCGGTGTGCGCCTGAATGCCGATCGAAACGTCGGCGTCGGGGATCATCGCGTGGGGAATGCCGTACCGGTCGGCCACGAAGTCCGCGCGGCGCTCCTCCTTGAAATCCCAGAGAATCTGCTCCGAAAGGCCGCTTATGCTCGTGGACATCCGCCCCGAAAGACGGTAGGCGATGTAGTCGCCCGGGAGCATGAACTTGTGGATTTTCGCAAAGATTTCGGGTTCGTTGCTCTTCACCCACGCCAGTTTCGACGCCGTGAAGTTGCCCGGCGAATTGAGGGTGTGTTCCAGGCAGAACTCCCGGCCGATCCCTTCGAGGGCCTCGGCGCCGATCCCGACGGCCCGGGAGTCGCACCAGATGATCGACTTGCGCAGCGGTTCGCCCTCCTCGGAGAGCGCCACGAGTCCGTGCATCTGATAGGTGATGCCGATGGCCGCCACCTCGCGCATGGGGTGTTTCACGGCGATCTGCCGGATGCCTTCGCGGACGTAGTGCCACCACATTTCGGGGTCCTGCTCGGCCCAGCCGCTCCGGAGCGCCTCGATGGGCATCTCCGCCGCGGGGTTGGTGGCCGAAGCCACGCATTCGCCCGTCGGGATGTCCAGCAGCGACACCTTCACCGAAGAGGAACCTATGTCTATGCCTAAACTTTTCATGGCTGTATTTATTTTGTGGAGATTACTGAATTATATACCTACCGTCCGAAACGCCAATTTTGCTGCGAAGCAGCACTAAGCCCCCGCCTGAGGCGGGGGTTGGGGGTGGGTCAGATTTATATACGCCGCTACAGGCGGCGACAGCGGCGGTCGAAAGCGGTATGCTGTACATAATCAAATTAATACCTCCAATTGTTTATGAATCCCAGTTTCAGTTTGTCTTTCAGGGCCTTTTTGTAGGCGTTTTTGTTGAACGTGTAGTATTGCGCGGGTTTGTGGGCCACGCCTTGCTCCTTTTCGGCGGTGGGGGTCAGGAAACCCGAGGCCAGTATTTTTTTGCGGAAGTTGCGGTTGTCGATTTCGATGCCCAGCACGGCGCTGTAAAGGTTCTGCAACGCCCGGATCGTGAATTTGCGCGGCAGCAGCTCGAAGGCCACCGGCGATTGCAGCATCTCGCGGCACAGCACCGTGAGGGCCGCCGAAAGGATCGCCTTGTGGTCCATGGCCAGCCGCTGAATCGAGTCCACATCGACCCATTGGGCCCCTTTGGCCGTCGTGTAGGCGATGGTGCGGCTGTCGAGCTTCACCAGCGCATAGTAACCGACGGTGACCACGCGGTCGGTCTGGATGCCGTGGTAGCGGTTGATCCACTCCAGCTCCTCGCCGGCCACGCGCTTGGGGTCGGAGAAGATGTCCATCTGTTTCAGGTAGACGTTTTTGAGCCCCGTGGCCTCTTCGAGGACGCGGTAGGCGGCTTCGGGCAGCGTCTCGTTTTCGAGGATCATGGCTCCCGGCAGTTTGAGCTTGTCGAGACGCGTGTCGGGCTTGTAGTAGCGCCGCTCGATGAGCAGCACTTTGAGCGATTTTCCGTTGAAGCCGAAGACGGCGCAATCTACCGACAGCGATTGATTCATCTGGATGGACATGATGGTCGCGGGTTTAGGTTACGATGGTAAAATTATCCATTCGGAAAGGCAAATCCAAACTTATCGTCTTTCGTACGCTAACTATGCCGCTGCAAAGCGCCTGCCAGAGGGGCTGGGAGGCGATTGCGGGGCGGTCGTGTTAGGCCCGGAATTACGCTAACCGGAATCCCGCGTGTCGGGCTGCGGGATTCCGGCCGGCGCATGCGTTCGCGGACGGGACGGGGATCAGCGCTCCGCGTCGTAGTAGGAGGCCAGCGGGTAGAGGTTCGTGTGGAGCTCCTTGGCCAGGTTCAGATAGTCGGCGTAGGGGGTGTACTCCACCGACACGAGGCCCTTGTTCGAATCCGCCGTGCCGCCGTAGCCGTCGTTGTATTCGAAGTGCATCCACCCGGCGCAGTTGCGCGTTTCGAGCAGCCGCAGGCAGAAATTCTGGTAGAACTCCCCGCGGTTTCTCTGCGTGCGCACGAGCCAGCCGCCGCCGTCGGTGTTCGAGTAGGCGCGGCCCTTGTAGTTGGCGTCGGCGCCCTTGACGTAGAACTCCGTGACGATGAAGGGCTTGTCGCCGCACCACACGGCGAGGTCGGCCATGAAGCCGGGTTCGGGCTGCCAGCGGGCGTAGTAGTTGACCGACACCACGTCGCAGTAGCGGGCGCAGGCTTCGACGATGCCTTGCGTATATTTGCTCCAGTCGTGGAGGCGCGATCCGAGGATCAGGTGCTGCGGGTCGGCCTTGCGGACGGCCTCGCTCGTGACCTTGAAATAGTGGTCGGCGACGGCCGAGCGGAATTTCTCGCGGTGGGCTTCGGTGACGGCCTCCGCCGAGGCGATGCCCTCCTGCGCCATGAACGCTTCGGCGAAGTCCCGCGCGCCCTTGTATTTGTCGGGCAGGGCGAGGAAGTGCTTCAGCTCGATGCCTTTCACGGCGTCGGCGTTCTCGTAGGCCACGAAGGGCAGTTCGTTGTCGAGGTAGTAGCCCACGAAGTGTTTGTCTCCGGCGAACAGGGCGCATTTCTCGCGGGCGAGGTTCTCGACGTAGCTCTGGAACGTGGGCTCGAACGCCAGCACGAGGCGGTTGTAAGTGCCGTCCTCGAAGGCGTAGCCCAGGTTGGCGGTCATGTCCCACATGAAGGTGCGCAGCAGGTAGAGGTTCTCGGCGTAGGCCATCTTGCGCTGGCCGGGGTTGAGCAGGTTTTCGCGCATGTCGTCCGGGAAGCGTTCGATGCGGTTCGAACCGTAGGAGACGTAGTTGAAGCCGTAGGAGGCGAGCATCGCGCCCGTCTCAGCGCTCCATTTGGCGTTGCCGCCGAATTTGCTGTTGAATGCCGCCGTATGTTCGGCCGAGGTGCCGGGGCGCACGTGCTGCGTGCCGTGCAGGATGACGGCGCCGCCGTCCGGATCGAGGAAATACCAGCGTCCGCCGGCCTTGCCCACGCGGAAATAGCCCTCGGTGCCCGTCACGGAGACGGGTTCGTCGTAGTCGAGGCGTCCGCCCCATGCCGTTTCGACGTGCCCGTCCACCGGCGAGAACCAGTTCATGCCTTTGACCGTGCGGGTCTCCGCGGCGTCGGCCGTGGTCCACGGCCTGAAACTGCCGCTCTGGATCTTGCGGTATTCGACCGCCGTGTAGCTGTATTCGGGTTTGTCGCCGTGACCGGGTTTTCCGGAGGGTTCGCCGCCGGTCGTGTCGTCGGTGCAGGATGCGGCCGCTGCGAGGCATCCGGCCGCGAAAAGGAAGGATCTGAAAAGTGTGTTCATTGCAAGTGCAGGTTAGGATATTGTTTTTATCGGATTTTCAGCAGGGCTTCGGCGTAGCGGCGCCCCAGTTCGCGCTGGCTCGCGGCCGAGAAGTGCGGGTCCGTTTCGTCTTTCATCGGCGCGAGCCCCTCGGCCGATACGCAGGCCGTGTGCGGGATGCGCAGGCTGCGGAGCATGGCGTTGAAGGGGGCCGTGCCCTCGGCGCGGTTCGTCCAGTTCCAGTGGGCGATCTCGCCGAAGACCACCGGCAGCGAGGGGTTGCCGAGCTCCGTGCGCAGGATTGCGACGAGGCGGCGGAGTTTGGTCCCGTAACGTTCGGGATGCGCCGAGTCGGCCTCGCCCTGATGCCACAGCACGGCCGCGAAGTCGCCCCAGTCGCCTGCGGCGCGGATGCGTTCGACGGCTTTGGCCAGATAGTCCGTTTCGGAGCCGGGCAGCCACTCGTCGATCGACGAGCCGCCGCGGGCATTGACCACGACGCCCACCGGGGCGCCCGTGACCTCCGCATAGCGTGCGGCGAAACTCCCGACGGGGCCGATGCGCTGCATGCCGAGCTCCTTGCGGACGGTGGAGTAGCGGTTCATCGGCTCCGCGGCGCGTTCGAATCGGGCGGAGTCGTTGAAGAGGTAGACCCCGCGGAGCGTGTCGGCGGCCCCGGCGTCCATCGGACCCCGGCCCGCCATGTTCGACTGCCCGATGCAGAGCACGAGCCGCAGACGCGGCAGCCGCACGAAGCAGACGCCGCCGGCCGTGAGCGTGTCGCCCGGCATGGGGCGGGGTTCTATGGCATGTCCGTCCGCGAGTTCGATACGCGGGGTATGCGCAGCTCCGTGGGCCACGTAGACCGTGTCGGGACGGGCGCAGGCCGCGGCGGCGAGGCACAGGGCCGATGCCAGCAGGAGGGTGCGTTTCATGGGCGTCAGTGGTTGCGGTAGATGCGGATGGCGTTCAGCACGGGTTCGCCCTCGATGCGTCCGAAATCGACGCGCAGGCCCTGGCCGTCGCGCACGATGACCTCCACTTTGCGGACCATCGCCCGCGAGAAGCCGACCTCGGCGGCGATCGAGAAGTTTTCGAGCACCTTGCGGCTGTTCACCGAAACGTCGAACCGGCGTCCCGTGTACTGCTGCTGTGCGCCGTCGGCCCCGAGGTTGTAGGCCAGCGCTTCGCGCTGCCGGGCGGCGTCGAGTTCGGCCCAGTAGAGGTAGACCGAGTAGGTGCCGTCGGGCACGTCGGCGCGGAACGACTCGATGCCGACGCGCTGGGTCTGGAACACGGGGTCGTTCTTCGTGCCGAGGATGTCGGACGCGCTGCCGAGCCATCCGGTTCCGGAGCGCCGCAGCGCCTCGCCGCCGACGTATCCCCAGCTGCCCGGGGTGTAGGGTTGCTCGGGAATCCATGCCAGACCCGCTTCGCGGTCGTCGAAATAGCGGGGCGAACCGAGCATGACGTTCAGTTCGGTGAACCGTTCGGGCGACGCCTGCGCCAGCCGGAATCCGACCGTCAGGACATCGGTGAGCGCTCCGGCCCGGGCCACGAGGCGGTTCTCGCCGTCCGCGAACGGCACGTCGAACATCGCCACGCCCCCTTCGGGACGTTTGGTGCCGACCTTGCGGCCGTTGACCGTCAGGGTCACCGACGGCTGGTTGGTGAAGACCGGAACGGGCTGTGTGCAGCGGCCCGAGCCGTCGTCCGCACCGCTGCGGTTCCGCCATTCGCGGTTGCCGATGACGAGCTGCGGGGTGCGGCTGAGCGCGGTCTTGTAGAAAAGATAGGTGTCTTTCAGCTCGCGGTCGAGGCCCGTGACGCCTTTGTTGTTGACGTGGGGCACGACATCGGCGCGCGGCTCGGAGTAGAAGGCGTTGAGGTTCCAGAGCGACGAACCCGCGATGAAGGGGCGTTTGCGCATCTGTTCCAGGTAATGACGGTTGTAGACCAGCCCGTATTCCTGCGAGAAGTCGAACTGCTCGGGCGAGAACGAGTGCAGGCGCGGATCGACATCGGCGCCGTACTCGGTCACGATCAGCACCTTGTCGGGATACTGCGCGTGGAGCCGGTCGAGGATGCGCTCGAAGCCCGTGATGTCCTTTTCGTACCACCCCTGATAGAGGTTCCAGCCCTGAATCATCGGAATCTGCGTCAGGCGGGCGGCGGCGTACCGTTCCGGGGCGTTGTGGAAGGCGATCATCGTGTAGCGCGCGGGGTCCTCGCGGCGGATGGTCTCCTCCAGCGTGCGGGCCACGTGTTCGATAGCCTTGTAATACTCTTTCGTGCGGGTTTCGTCGGTGTAGGGCGGGCGCAGCAGCGTTTCGTTCATGTAGGCCCAGATCATCACCGAGGGGTGGTTGAAGTCCTGACGGACCATCTCGCGGACCATCCGCACCGAGTTTTCGAGGAACTCCCGGCTTTCGGTGACGGCGTTGACCACCGGAATTTCGACCGAGGCGACGATGCCCAGCCGGTCGCACATCTCCATCACCACGGGGTCCTGCGGGTAGTGCGACACGCGCAGGAAGTTGCCGCCCATCTCTTTGATCAGGCGCACGTCGCGTTCGTGCATCTCGTCGTGCAGCGCCCAGCCGCGGCCCAGGTAGTCCTGGTGGCGGCACGTGCCGACGAGCTTGCGCGGGCGGCCGTTGAGCGAGAAGCCCTTGTCGGGGTCGAACGAGAACCACCGCAGGCCCAGCGGGTTGGAAACCTCGTCCAGCACGCGGCCGTCCTCGGCCACGATGCGCGTCAGTACGCGGTAGAGGTTCGGTTCGTCGATGTCCCACAGCCGGGGCGACGCGATCGTGATGCCGCGGCGGAGCTGTTCCGCGACGCTTCCGGCGGCGATTTCCGCCATGTCCTCCGCGCGGGCGGCCTCGCGTCCGTCGGGCCCGACGATGCGGTGCTCGACGCGCACCCGGACGGGTTCCGTGCCGCTGTTGGCCACCAGCGTCCGCACCTCGACCGCGGCCCGTTCGGCCGTGACCTCGGGGGTCGAGAGGTAGACGCCCGGCGATCCGAAGTCGGTCGGTGCCACGTGCACCTTGTCGGTCAGGAGCAGGCTCACGTCGCGGTAGATGCCGCCGAAGAAGGTGAAGTCGGCCGACAGGGGCGGGATGTCGGGGTCGTGGGCGTTGTCCACCTCGACGGCGAAGAGGTTTTCGCCGCCCGGGACGATGTATTTCGTGATGTCGAAGACGAAGCGCGTGTAGCCGCCCGTGTGTTTCCCGGCGTAATGGCCGTTGACGTAGAGCCGCACCACCTGATTGGCCCCCTCGAAACAGAGATACGCCTGCTTCGAGGGGGCGTCGGCCGGGAGGACGATCCGTTTGCGGTACCACGCCGGGCCGCGGTAGAATCCCGGAACGTCGTCTGCGGCGTCCTCGGCGTTCCACGTGTGGGGGATGTTCACCACCTCCCACGCCGAGTCGTCGGCCGCGGGCTGGAAGGCGTTGTAGGGCGATCCTTTGGTGAAACGCCAGGCGTCGTTGACCGTGTATCTGACCCGTGCCGCGGCCGAAGCGGCGGTCAGAAACAGCGTCAGGCAGAGAATGATTCGGATGTGTTTCATCGGTTTTCGGTTAATTGGAATTTGCATTCGAGGGGTTCGCCCGTATAGCGGACGGTCTGTTCCGCGGGTTCCGCTCCGGGGCGGAAGACCCGGATGCGGAGCGTCTGCTCCTGCGCCATGCCGGGGTAGGAGCCTTCGCGCGCGGAGATGCGCAGCGCGGCGTCCGCTTCGGACCAGCCGAGGGTGCAGCGGGCGTATTCGCCCTGTTCATAGCCGTAGCCGTCTCCGGCGTCGTCGTAGAGCGTGAAGCGGGCGTCGGCCCCGGTGTAGACGCGGATTTCCAGCTCGGTGTCGGGACCTGCCATGACCGACTCTTTCGCTGCGCCCGTCGGCACGATCGAGCCGCCCCGGGCGTAGACCGGGAGTTCCGTGAGGCCGCACGCCCGGGTGATGCGCTCCCCGCCGCGGAAAGCCTCGCCCGTGAAGAAGTCGTACCACCATGCACCGTCGTGGCGCGGCAGCAGCGTCGTGACCGGCTGGGTCCGGGCCCCGGCGGGCATCGGCTCGAAGACGGGGCGCACGAGCAGCGCGGGGCCGAACAGATAGGCTTCGTCGTAAGCCGCGACGGCCCGGTCTTCGGGGAAGGCCATGCCCGCGGCCGCGATGAACGAACTGCCGTTCGCCGCAACGTCGTAGGCCGTGGAGTAGACGTAGGGCGTCAGGCGGTAGCGCAGGTCGATGTATTCGATCTGGTTGCGGTACCAGACGCTGCGTTCGTCGCCGAACTGCCACACTTCGCGCGGGACGTTGGTCCCGTGGGCGCGGAAGATCGGCAGGAAGGCCCCGAACTGGAACCAGCGGGCGTAGAGCTCCTTGTAGGCCGGGTCGGCCAGTCCGCGGGGGTAGATGCCGCCGTTGTCGGTGACGTAGAATCCGCCCGTGTCGAAGGTCCAGTAGGGGAATCCCGACGCCGCAAGGTTGACGCCCGCGGCCAGCTGGCGTTTCATCGTCTCCCACGAGGCGACGATGTCGCCCGACCACACGGCCGTGCCGTAACGCTGCTGCCCGGCGAATGCCGAGCGGGTGAAGAGTAGCGGACGGCGTTCGGGAGCCGCCGCGCGCAGACGGCCGTAGAGGTCGCCCGTCCACACCAGCGAATAGGTGTTCAGATAGCGGTGGAAAGCTCCCAGATGGGTTTTTCCGGCCGATTTGGTCCGGGCCTCCTGCTTGCGTTGGGTGAATCCCTCGCGGAACGAGGGTTCGGTGGCGTCCATCCACCAGCCGTCGATGCCGGTGTCGAAGAGCCCCGTGCGGAAGTGGCGCCAGAAGATGTCGCGCGCCGCGGGGTCGTAGGCGTCGAAGACCTTGTAGCCGGCCCACGTCCGTTCGTCGAACAGCGCTCCGGCAGCCTCCAGATCGCGGTACACGGCCGTTTCGGGGCCGAATCCCGGCCACACCGACACCAGCAGCCGCACGCCGTACTCCTCGTGCAGGCGGGCGACGGCGGCCCCGGGGTTCGGGTAGCGCACGGAGTCCCATTGGAGGGCGTTCCACCGGGGTTTTTCGCCCCAGTACTCCCAGTCCTGCACGATGATGTCGATCGGGATGTGCCGGCGGCGGTATTCGCTGACCACGCGGGTCAGTTCGTCGAAACTCTTGTAGCGTTCGCGCGACTGCCAGAACCCGAAAGCCCATTTCGGAAGCATCGACGCCGCGCCGGTCAGCGCACGGTAGCCGCGCACGCATCCTGCGGGATCGCCCCCGTAGACGAACCAGTAATCGACGGCGTCGCCCACCTCCGACGTGAATTCGAAAGCGTCGCCTCCGTCGCGGAACTCCGAGGCCGAGTAGTTGTCCCACAGCAGTCCGAAGCCGCGCGTGGAGACCAGATAGGGGTTGACGATGTCCTTGTTGGCCTGCAACAGCAGGACCGTGTCGCGTTTGTAGTTCAGGGCGCCCGTCTGGTACTGGCCCAGTCCGTACAGCGCCTCGTCGTCGGTCCCGGCGAACCGCTGGGTCACGGCGTAGCACGCCTCGCCGCCCACGGTGTCGGGACGGAGCGAGCGGGCGGTTTCCGCGAGCAGCAGGGCGTCCGTGCGGGCGTCGCGGAACGAGAAGAGGCCCCGCGTGCGGTCGAACTCCACCCGGAGCTGCGGCGTGCGGAACGCATAGCCGTGTTCGATGGCCTCGCGGCGCACCTCGACGGGAGCCGCGGGCACGGAATCCACGACCAGCCGCTGCGTCACGAGGGGCGATCCGGCCGGGCGGACGAGGATGCGCACGGTGTTTTCCGTGCGGAACTCGACGCGGTAGGCCATGCCCGCCTCGTCGAACGTGAAGGCGTTGCCGTCGCGCGAGGGACCGCCGCAGGCGGTGCAGACGGCGGCCAGCAGCAGGGTGGTGAGCAGGCGCATCATCGGCTGAGGGTGTAGTGGAAGCTCACGTCGCGCAGCTTCAGTTTGCCTTTGAACATCAGCGTAAAGCCCGGCGTCGTGGCGTAAAGCACGTTTTCGGGGGCCAGTTCGACCCGCACCCGTTTCCATGTGCCCGTGCCGTCGGTCTTGAACTTGGCGACGGTGGCGAAAATGTCCTTGGGCTGACGCTCGGTGCGCGAGTAGAGGAAGACGAAATCGCCCGTCGGGGCGTCGTCGAAGTATTCGAATTCCAGATAGCCCGTGTGGGTGCGCGCCGCGATCAGCGACCGGACGGCCGTTTCGGGCAGGTAGACTTTCAGTTCGGGCGAAGCGTACCGGACGCCGTGCACGGCGTCGCTGCTGAAGCGCAGTTCCGATTCCGGAACATCCAGCGTGCGGTTTTTGAGCGTCTTTTCGAGCGCATCGACGGCCGCTTCGGCCGCGGAGAGCCGTTCGGCGGCCTCCGCATAGCTTCCCCGGGCGATCTCTGCGGCGGCCCGGTCCAGCAGGGCGTCGGCATCGGCTGTCTTGCGGCGTGCCGCGGCGAGGTATTCGCTCCGTTTGCGCAGGTCGAAGAGCCGTGCGGGAAGCGCGATGCCCGAAGCGTCCTCCGGCATCTCCTTGAACTGCGCGGCGTAATGCAGCGTCGTGCGCAGTTCGCGGTCGCCGTTCTCCACCGTGGGCTCGATCTCGTGCCCCTCGGTGTAGTCGCTCCACGAGGCGATGAACATCATGTCGAGGCTGTCGCGCGAAGCCATGCTGAACTCCCACATACGTTCGTAGGTCCGGCCCCCGTCCCGCGGGATGTAGTAGAAATGCTGTCCGCCCCAGCCGGCGCAGCCGCGGTTGTCCATGCCCGGCATGGCGAACCCCGATTTGACGGTGTAGGCCGGGTCGGCGCTCATCCACACCGAGTCGCGGAACGGCTTCATGAACTCGATGAGGTCGTCCGGTTCGGCGTAGTGGTCCCAATGGGGGTGCGCGGCGTCCATCGGGCGCACGCGGGCGGGCAGCCACGCCGTGGGGATCATCCCCAGCTCCTTCCACGACTGGATCTCGGGGCTCCAGCGCACGGGAACGTAGCGGTTATCTTCGAGCGTGCCCCACTCGGCCCAGCGGCGCAGCACGGCAGGCTGCGGCATGCCCTCGGGCAGGCGGACCTTCGAGGCGGCATAGGCGTATTCCGCGGGTTGGGCGCCCGGCCCGAAGAGGTAGAAGACCGGGCGTCCGCCGACGGTCGGAGCCGTCGGGCCCGACAGCACGTTGTCCACCAGATACTGGTAGCAGCGGGCGTAATGCTCGGTCTTGGCCTCGCGGGTGTCGATTTCGGGGTGCATGCGGGTGATCCAGTCGTAGTAGAGCCAGCCGTCGCACCAGTTGACGCCGATTTCGAAGCCGTACTTCGCGGCCACGGGCTGCATGGCTTTCAGCAGTTTGTCGTTCTCGTGGTCCATGAAACCCCATTCGATGAAGAATCCGTCGATGCCCGCGGCCTTGGCCGAGAGAATCTGGTATTCGATGTAGTCGGGGTCGAGGTTCGACTGCATGCCCGCCTGCGGATAGGCCGCGGCGGCGATGTCGTGGCGCCCTGCGGCGTCCATGAAGTCGGCGTTGTAGCAGAGCGTCTTGCGCCCGGTTTTCGACCGGGCCGTTTCGGCGTGCATCTCCCAGCGGCCCAGTTTGCCGTCGTGGGCGCGCGTGTAGCGCACGCCGTGGTAGTCGGCGTAGATTTTCTTGCCGTTTTGTGCCGGGGCTGCCGCCGGAAGCAGGAGCAGCGCCGCAGCGGCGAGTGAAATGCGTAACGGGGTCATCGTTTCGGTCTGTTCAGTTTATCGAAGAACGGAAAACCCTCCGGAGAATTGCTCCGGAGGAATTTCCGATTCTGAAAATGCGGTTACTCCTTGGGGAGTTTGACCGCGAAGGTGAATACGCGGGCGTTGGCGTTCGTGCCGATCTTCTCGCCGATCGCAACGAGTTTCATGAGGCCCACTTTGCCGCTGCCGGCCGAGGACTTCGCACCCGTTTTGAAGGCGATCACGGCGCCGATCAGCTCCTCTTTGCCCTTGATGTTTGAGGACTGGATGGTTCCGGCGTCGATGGCGTCGATGTCGGCGGCCGTGGCGCTCTCGAAGTCCACGTCCGTGAGCAGTTTGAACCGGGTGGCGTTGAGCCCGCCGAAACTGCCGATGTTCTGGCCGTTGTACGAGTATTCCGCGTTCTTGCCGTCGGCATTCTCCATCGAGTAGATGCGCACCGACTGGGCGTTGCCGTTCATGTAGTAGACCTTAACGTCGGCGTGCGACTGCAAGTCGGTGTTTTCCAGACACTCCTGCACGGAGTAGGTCTTCTGGTCGCCCAGCGAGAGCAGGCGTTTCGCCCCGCCGGCGGCTTCCGCACCGTCGCCCGCCGGAGCCGTGGCGACCGGAATATCCTCGACGTAGTACATGTTGACGCAGGCTTTGGTCGTCGCCGTGGTCGTGCGGCCCACATTGTCCGTGACGATCACCTTGACGCCCGACGTGGAGTTGGTGAAGAGCATCTTCTCGGCGTAGTTCAGCTCATTGAGTCTCTCGTAGGTCGTGGTCTTCACCGATGTCTCGGTCTTGCCCTCCACGCGGAACAGCTCGACCTTGACGACGCCGGCCTGCGACTCGATGGCGATCTCGACGGTTTTTTCCTCGTCCTTGTCGGCCGCGATCGTCGTCTGGGCGAAGGTCACGACGGGAGGCGGAACGGTCTTGTACTGGATCTGCATCGTCTCGATGCGCACCTGTCCGTAGTTGTCAACGGCCTTGACCTTGAAGCCTCTGTCGAATTCGTCGAACTCGATCATTTCGTCGAAGGTCCACGATTTCTGCTGATCTTCGTCGGTGAACGTCAGGCTCGTATAGGGTTCCTGTCCCGAGGTCTTCACGCGGGTGATTTCGATCGACTGCAACAGCGCCGAGGTATTCACTTCGATGTGCGTGCGGGGCTTCTCGCCGCCGACGGTCTCGTCGTACGACCATTTTGCGGGCGTGAAGACGATCGAGGGGGCTTCCACAACGTCGATGATCGAGATCGGCATCTTCGCCTCGGCCTTGCGGCCCAGCAGGTCCACGGCCTCGATCACGGCCTCGGTGTAGTTCGACTCGTAGTTGATCTCCTCCGCGAGGCTGTAACTCCTGGCGTTGAAGAACTCGGTGACGGTGGTCACGGGAACCGTCTCCCCGTCCGAGGTGTTGATGCTGAGCGAGACGCTTTTGAGCCCTGCTTCCGATTTGACGATGGCGACGACCGGCAGGTTGTCCACCACGTTGAGGTCGGCTTCCAGCGTGTCGTAGGCGTAGGTGATGGTCGGTTCGGCGGCCGAAGGGTCGATTCCCTCGTCGTCGTTGCAGGCCGCGAACGACATGACGGCGAAAATCCCGGCCAGTATCGTGAATAATCTCTTGTTCATGGTTTTCGGTGTTTTAATGTTCGTCGTGTCCTATTTCCTGTAATAGCAGTAGGAGTCGAAGACGTGGATCACGCCGTTGGTCGGCATGATGTTGCAGCTCACGGACTTGCGCATGGGCGAGTTGCCGTTCGTGCCCGTGTCGTTCACGATGATCGCTCCGGCGTCGGCCATCCAGGGGTTCTTGCGCGTGAGCATGGTCATCAGACCCTCTTCGCCGCGGCGCAGCGTCAGCACGAAGATCGCCTCCACGGGAAGCTCTCCGTAGCCGCTGTAAAAACCGTCGATGATGTGGTAGCGCAGCAGGTTCTGCACGTCCTCCTTCGGGCAGTCGGTGATCTTCGACTTGTCGGGATAGGTGCTCACGAACGCCTTGACGGCCGTGTTGGTCAGCGCCAGGAAGGTGTATTCGCGGCCGGTCTGGGTGTAGTACTCCTTCATGCCGGCGTATTCGACGGCCGCCATGAACTCGCTGAAAATGTCCGTACGGGTTTCGAAATACTCCCACGCCGTCATCGGGATGTGGGGGTCGAGCACCGAGTGGTCGTAGTCGGCGTCGGTTTGCAGTTTCATGTCGCCGCAGGCTGCGGTCAGCGCAACCGCCAGAAGCAACGACAATTTCTTGATTATGGGTTTCATGGTACAGGTCGTTTTGGAAATTATTTACTCGTTGCGTAGTAGCTGTTCTGCACCAGTTTCTTGTTCTGGTCCAGGTGGGAAAAATGGATCGGGAAGAGTTCGTTGCCGTCCTCCTGGCAGCCGTTGATCGGACCCATGACGCTCTTCCAGCGGCCCGTGCGCACGAGGTCGAACCACCGGCGGCCTTCGCCGACCAGTTCGCGCTGGCGCTCGTCGAGGATGAAGTCCACGAGCTCCTCCTCGTCGGCGAAATCCGCGGCCGAAGGGGTCTCGAGACCGGCGCGCGTGCGGATCGGCTTCACCAGGTCGAGAGCCTCCTCCCACTTGCTCTGCCGGGCCTGCGCTTCGGCCTGCAACAGGATCATGTCCGAATAGCGGTAGATGGGGTAGCCCACTTCGCAGGTTCTGTTGAGCGTCGAGGAGATGTCGCCCGAGATGTATTTGCGCATCTCCCAGCCCGACTGGTAGTTCTTCGTCACCAGCGGGAAGCGCAGGTCCTTTTCCTGATCGTATTTGGCCAGCAGCGCCGGCGACATCACGGCGGCGCGGTTGCCCGAGCCCGTGAACCACTGGTACATGTAGCTGTAACCGTTGGTGCCCACCTCGTCCATGTTGAAATGCACGATGAAAATGAACTCCTTGGTGCTGTATTCGTCGTTCTCGGGGGTGTTGTCGCTGGCCTTGTTGTTCAGCTCCTCGGCGAACATCTTCTTCCAGGTGCTGATGTCGGTTTCGAGGGCCATGAACGACGCGTCGTTCTTCATCTTCTCGATGGTCTGGTCGGCCAGGCTGTATTCCTTGAGCCACATGTAGGTGTCGGCCATGATCGCCCACGCGCCGTAGACCGAGATGCGCTTGCGCTCCTTGTTCTTCGTGCGGTCGATCAGCGACTCGGCCTTTTTGGCGTCTTCGAGAACCACTTCGCGGAGGATGTAGTTCATGTCGGTGCGCTCGCGGTAGATCTCCTGACTGTACTCCTCGTTGGGCTCGGTGAACAGGGGCACGTCGCCCCAGACGCGCACGGCATAGAGATAGGCCAGCGCACGCATGCCGTAAGCCTGTCCCAGCAGGTCGTTGCGGTCCGACACCGACGGCATATCGACGCCCGGCAGGTATTTGATGCAGAGGTTGGCCTGGTTGATGACCTGATAGAGGGCGGTCCACTTCGTGCAGTTGAGGTCGGTGGTCAGCTGGTTGTCGATGACGCGCTGCTGGGTGGCTGCCGTCGAAGCTCCGGGGGCGAAGTCATCCGAGCGGAATTCGCCCCAGTAGAAGTAGTTTTCGCGCATGGCCGAGCGGAAGAACCCGTAGATCTGGCTCACGCCGGCCTTGGCTTCGCGCGAAGAGGTCCACATCTGGTCGGCGGGGAGTTCGCTCACGGGCTGTTCGTCGAGGAACGACTCGCACGAGCTGAACCCCGAGGCCAGCAGGAGGGCTGCAAGTATGTATTTGATCTTTTTCATTGTTGTAAGCCTTTAGAATTTAACGTTTATACCTGCGCCGAATTCGCGTTTCATGGGGTAGCGGTAGGTGTCGCGGCCGATTTGCAGCGGGTTGGACGACGAGAACTCGGGGTCGTAGCCGCTGTAAGAGGTCCACGTCATCAGGTTGTTGCCGAAGATGTAGACTTGCAGCGCCTTGATGCGCAGCGATTTGAGCCAGCGCTCCGGCAGGTCGTAGGACAGACGCACGTTCGACAGGCGGATGTAGTCGGAGTCCTCGACGTAGAACGAGTTGGCGTAGCGCGCGTTGTTGTACTCGTCGTTGTAGGGGCGCGGGTAGAGCGCCTGGTCGCCCTGGTGTATCCACATGTTGTTGATCACGTGGGGCGAAGGGGTCGTCGAGGTGTAGAGGAACATGTTGCGCTGGTGCTCGGCGTAGTTGTAGATCTGCCCGCCGAACGAGTAGTAGAACGACACGAAGAGACCGAAGTTCTTGTAGGTGAAGTTCGTGCTCAGGCCGCCGGTGTAGGTGGGCAGCGCGTTGCCGATGATCATGCGGTCGTTTTCGTCGATCACGCCGTCGCGCGAACCCGCGGACTCCTCCCAGTTGACATCGCCGCCGCGGAAAGGTTTGCCGTTGGGCAGTTTCTTCTGCACGTAGCTGCCGTTGTAAACCTGCCCGTCGAGCGTGTAGTGGCTGAACGAGCCGTTTTCGAAGACCGGCGTGAGCTGCTGCCACGTGTCGGGCGTGAAGGCGTTCGACTCGTCGTAGGGGAAGATGTTGATCTGCTTGTAGCCGTAGAAGTCGCCGATCGAACCGCCCTCGGCCATCCACCAGAGGTCGTTTTCCAGATAGGGTTCGCCCTCGGCGAGTTTCTCGACGGTGTTCCAGTTGCGCGAGATGTTGAACGACGCGTTCCAGCGGAAATCCTTCGTGCGGACGAGGTCGCCGGCGATCGAGAACTCGAAACCGCGGTTGCTGACCTCGCCGACGTTCGTGCGCATGGTCGAGAATCCGGACTCCTTCGGGAGCTCGCGGTTGGCCAGCAGACCGTCGGTGTACTTGTCGTAGTAGTCGGCCGTGATGGTCAGGCGGCTGTTGAAGAAGCTCAGGTCGAGACCCACGTCCACCTGGCGGGTCTCCTCCCAGCGCAGGTTGTCCACGGCGAGGTGTGCGGGGTAGACGCCGCCCACGCCGTCGTAGATGTCGCCCGTGGCGTAGGAATAGAGGTAGTCGTAGTTGCCGATCTGCTCGTTGCCGGTGATACCCCAGCTGACGCGGATCTTGGCGTCGTCGAGCGCGCGGCGCGAGAAGCTCATGAAATTCTCGTCCGAAAGGCGCCATGCGGCCGATACCGAGGGGAAGTTGCCCCAGCGATTGCCTTTCGAGAAGCGCGACGAACCGTCGCGGCGGAAGGTGGCCTGGATCAGGTATTTCGCCTTGAAGTCGTAGGTCACGCGGGCGAAGAGCGACGCCATCGAGTGATTCGACTGCCAGGTGCCGGTCTCGTTCAGGGTGAGGTTGGCGGCGAAGGCGTTCATCGTGGGGATGAAGTCCGTCGAGGAGTTGATGCCCGACAGAACGGTCTGGTCGGTGCGCCACTGCTGCTCGCTGAAACCCACGAGGGCCGAGAAGTTGTGGTTGCCCCACTTGTTCTTATAGGTGAGGACGTTCTCGTTGAGCCAGTTCCAGTTGAGGTTGTCGGCGGCGTAGCCGCTGTTGCTCTTCTGCCACTCGTCGGTGATCATGCTCGGGTAGACGCGCTGGCGCTTGTTGAGATAGAGGTTGGCGTTGATGCTGGTCTGGAACGTCAGCCCCTTGGCGAGCTTCAGCTCGAAGCCCTGATAGAGGTTGCCCTGATAGTATTCCGTGCGGTCGGTGGTGTATTTCACCTGTGCCAGCGGGCTCTTCTGGCCCTGGAATACGCCGGCCAGCGTGCCGTCGGGGTAGTAGAGGTTGAAATAGGGGCGGCGCGACAGCATCGCGGTCATCAGCTGCCCTTCGTTGATGCCGTTCTTCTGGGAGTAGCCCAGCGATACGCGGCTGTGGAGCGTCAGCCAGTTGGCGGCCGTGTAGTCGGCGTTGATACGGGCCGTCAGACGCTGGAAATTCGTGTTGGGGACGATACCGCGCTCGTTGTAGTAGCCCGTCGATCCGAAGTATTTCATCCGCTTCGTGCCGCCGGCGACGCTCAGGTCCACCTGGTCTTTCTGGGCCCACTGGAAAAGCAGGTCCTGATAGTCGTTGTCAACGTTGAACGCTGCGTTCAGCGAGTCGTTGATCAGCTGGTTGCTGGCGTTGTCAACGTAGCCCGTCGCGTTGTCCTTATGATAGGTGTCGCGCAGGATGTCGAACTTGCGGCGGTCGGCGCGCGTGGCCTGCGCGAGTTTGTGGGAGAGTTTTCCCCAGGTGTGGAGGTATTTCACGTCGATGCGCGGAGCCCCCTCCTGACCGCCCTTGGTCGTGATGAGGATGACGCCGTTGGCCGAACGCGAACCGTACATGGCGGCCGACGCGGCGTCCTTGAGGACCTCGATCGAGGTGATGTCGCCGGGGTTGATGCCGTCGATGTCCTCCATCGGGATTCCGTCCACCACGTAGAGCGGCTTCACGCCCTCGGCCGAGAAGGTCGAGATACCGCGGATGTTGATCTGCGAGCTTTCGCCCGGCTGTCCCGAACCTGCGGAGATCTGCACGCCGGCGACCTGTCCCTGCAACGCCTCGAAGACGTTCGCGGGGGCGCGGCGTTCGATGGATTCCGACGAAATGGAGGTGATGGAGCCCGTCACGTCGCGTTTGCGCATCGTGCCGTAGGCGACGACCATCACTTCGTCGATCTTCTGGGCGTCGGAGTCGAGCGCGACCTCCAGAAAATCGGCGTTCGCGGTGAGCGTCTTGGTCACATATCCGATGAAGGATACCTGGATGGACGCCCCGCGTTTCGAGAGCGAAAGCGAGAATTTGCCGTCTGCACCGGTCACCGTGCCGTTCGACGTGCCCGGCTCGACTACGGTCGCGCCGACGAGGGGCTGGCCGTCACCTTTGACAGTGCCCGAGAGGGTGAATTTCCCCCCCCCACTTTTCTGGGCGACGCCAAGTCCCGGTTGCAGCAGCGTTGCCGCCAGCAGGACGGCACACAGCCAATGAACTTTCGTCAATAGTTTCTTCATGATTGTAATTAGTTAGTTGGTTTTATGTTGTGAATGATTGTAGCGTGCCTGTCGCTTCCGTTCGCTCCGGGGGAACGGGTCCAAGGCAAAGTTATATAATTTTTTTGTTGGAAAATGCCGTGTGTGTGCGTGCACACACGGCTCCGGACCCATAACACCGGATGCCGTGCGGCGCGCGGAAAAACGTCCGAGATGTTTTCGGAGGCCCTTGATACCGTATTTTCGGGACTAAGTGTCCGGCGTATCCCGGCTTTCCGGCGGGCGGCCGTTTGGGGTATTTTTTACGCTAACTAATTTTCGGGATGCTTCTCTTCCGGCGGGGCTTCCCGCACGGAGCTGTTTTCAGCGGCTCAGGATTTCGTAAAGCCGTTCCATGTCGGTGTTCCGGCGCACGCGATCGGCCAGCAGGTCGTACTGCCGGTCCTTGTAGGCGCGGGCGTCGGGGAGCTCCGTCCGGGGAAGCCGTGCTGCGAAGGGGCGCAGCAGTCGGTCGATGAAAAGGGAATTGTTGGCGATCCCGTGCAGGTAGGTTCCCAGGCAGTTCCCGGCGACGCAGCCGTCGCTGGTTCCGTCGGCGAGGCGTGCGAGCGGTTCCGCCGGGTGTCCGGGGAGCGGAGCGGTGCGTCCCATGTGGATTTCGTAGGCCGATCCCGTGCGGTCGTCGCCGGGGAGGGTGAACCGGATTTGCCGGGTGACCTTCTCGCCGGCCAGCACGGTTTCGACGGGCAGCAGTCCCAGTCCCGGCATCGTTTCCGTGTCGCTTTCGATGCGGTGCGGATCGCGGATGGTGCGGCCCATCATCTGATAACCGCCGCAGATGCCCGCCACGGTGCGTCCCGCTTCGGCCAGCCGGACGATCTGGTCGGCCAGCCCCTTGCGGCGGAGTTCCGCCAGGTCGGCCATCACGCTTTTGGACCCGGGCAGGAAGACGATGTCGGCATCGTCGAGCGCTTCGGGCGAATCGGTGTAATAGAGGCGGACGCCGGGACGGCGTTCCAGCGTATCGAAATCGGTGAAATTCGAGAGGTGGCGCAGCAGCACGACAGCGATGTTGACCTTGCCGGGTTCGGCCCGGCGGTGGCGCCGGTCGAGCGCCACGGAGTCTTCGGCTTCGATATGCACGTCGCGCAGGTAGGGGATCACGCCCAGCACGGGGATGCCGCAGAGTTTTTCGAGCATCCGGCGGCCTTCGTCGAAGAGGCTGATGTCGCCGCGGAACTTGTTGATGAAGATGCCTTTGACCAGCCGGCGTTCCCACGCTTCGAGCAGCTGCATCGTTCCGTACACCGAGGCGAACACCCCTCCGCGGTCGATGTCGGCCACCAGAAACACGTCCGCCCCGGCGTGGGCGGCCATCGGCATATTCACGAGGTCCGCATCGCGCAGGTTCAGTTCGCTGATGCTTCCGGCGCCTTCGAGCACCACGGGGTTGTAGCGCGCCGCCAGACGGTCGTAGGCGGCGCAGACCTCGCGCCGCAGGGCCTCCCGCCCGGGCCCGGTGCGGAAATATTCGGCGGCGGAGCTGTTTCCGACGACCCGGCCGTTGAGGATCACCTGACAGACCTTGTCGGTGTTGGGTTTCAGCAGCAGCGGGTTCATGTCCGTATGGCACTCCACGCCGGCGGCTTCGGCCTGCACGACTTGCGCCCTGCCCATCTCGCCGCCGTCGGCCGTCACGTAGGAGTTCAGGGCCATGTTCTGGGCCTTGAACGGTGCGGGGTCGTATCCGTCCTGGCGGAAAATGCGGCAGAAAGCTGCGGCGAGCAGGCTTTTGCCCACGTCGCTGCCCGTTCCGGCGAACATCGCCGGGTGCAGTCTTTTGTGTCGTTCGCTCATGTGCCGCTCTGTTTCGGGAGTCCGCCGGCCCGACGGGAACCGTGTAAAAAAAAGACCATCGAAATCCGATGGTCTTTTTTTTCGTGTGGAGAATACGAGATTCGAACTCGTGACCTCTTGCATGCCATGCAAGCGCTCTAGCCAGCTGAGCTAATCCCCCGATGCGGGTGCAAAGATAATCGGATTTTTTTATTCTGCAAAATCCGAAGTGAAAAAAAGAGGCGCTGAAATTTATTTTCAGCGCCCCGAAGCGTTCCGGCTGTGGAAAAACCGGCTATTCCACCTCCCACGTGGCGCCCGACCGCAGCAGGTCGTCCACGCAGCGGATCTTGCTCGCGGCCTTCACCTCCTCGACCTGACGCTCCACGGCACGGTCGTACACCGCGTCGTCCTCGACCTCGCGGATCACGCCCAGCGCCACCGGATAGTCGGGGTACTTCATGGCCGCCAGCATCGAATGCAGCGTCGTGTCGCGCTCGTGGGCGTCGTGCGTCAGCACATCGTCCAGCGTATAGCCGTCCTGACCCACGGTCACCACCTTGAGCTTCATGTTCTCGAACACGAGACCTTTTTCCTTATTGGCCCCGAAGAGCATCTTCTCGCCGTGGCGCAGCGTCACCGTGCGTTCGGCGCGCGTGGCCTTGTCGGCGGCGAAGTCGTAGTGGGTCTTGTCGTTGAAGATCACGCAGTTCTGCAACGCCTCGATCACCGACATGCCCTTGTGCTTGGCGGCGGCGATCATGCACTCTTTCGACAATTGGACCTCCATGTCGATCGTGCGGGCGAAGAACGTGCCCTTGGCGCCGATCACCAGCTCGCCGGGGTTGAACGGCTTCTCGACCGTGCCGTAAGGCGAGGTCTTGGTGATTTTGCCCAGCTTCGAGGTGGGGGAGTACTGGCCTTTGGTGAGGCCGTAGATCTCGTTGTTGAACAGAATGACGTTCAGGTCCACGTTGCGGCGGATGGCGTGGATGAAGTGGTTGCCGCCGATGGCCAGCGAGTCGCCGTCGCCCGTCGTCACCCACACCGAGAGGCGCGGGTTGGCGGTCTTGACGCCCGTCGCCACGGCGTTGGCGCGTCCGTGGACGGAGTGGAACCCGTAGGTCTTCATGTAGTAGATGAAGCGCGATGAACAGCCGATGCCCGACACGAACGTGAACAGGTTGTGGGGCGTGTCGAGCGCGTCGGCGATCTCGGGCAGCGCGCGCTGCACGGCGCTGAGTATGGCGTGGTCGCCGCATCCGGGGCACCAGCGTACCTCCTGGTCGCTCTTGAAATCCGCAGGGGTGTATTTGTAGTCTGCCATGATTACTTCAATAAGGATTCGAATTTCTGTTTAAGCTCTACAACCGTGAAGGGCTGGCCCTCGCACTTGTTGTACTGTTCGTAGGGGAACTCCTGGAAGTTCTGGCGCAGGTAGTTGGCGAACTGGCCTTCGTTGAGTTCGCAGACGACGATCTTTCCGAATTTCGAGAAGATCTCGCGCACGCCCTTCGGCAGCGGGTTGATGTAGTTGAAATGGCACAGCGAGACTTTTTTGCCCTCTTTGCGCATCTCGTCCACGGCATTTTGCAGATGGCCGCGCGTGCCGCCCCAACCTACGACCAGCAGATCGCCTTCGGCATCGCCGTAGACGCTCTGCGCCGGGATGTCCTCGGCGACTTTGGCCACCTTCTCGGCGCGCGTGCGCGTCATCTTCTGGTGGTTGGCCGGGTCGTGCGAGATGCAGCCCTTCACGCAGTCCTTCTCCAATCCGCCCACGCGGTGCTCCAGACCCACTTTGCCGGGGAACGCCCAGCCGCGGGCCAGTTTCTCGTTGCGCACGTAGGGCATGAATCCGCCTTCGGGGGCCTCGTCGATGATCGGGGGCTGGATGGCGGGGTAGTCCTTCATCGACGGGATGCGCCACGGCTCCGAGCCGTTGGCGATGAATCCGTCGGTCAGCAGGACCACGGGCGTCATGTGCTCCATAGCCAAACGTCCGGCCTCGAAGGCGTAGTGGAAGCAGTCGCTGGGCGACGACGCAGCCACGACGATCACCGGGCATTCGCCGTTGCGGCCGTAGAGGGCCTGCGCCAGGTCGCTCTGCTCGGTCTTGGTCGGGAGTCCCGTCGAGGGGCCTCCGCGCTGTACGTCCACCACCACGAGCGGCAGCTCGGTCATCACCGCCAGACCCAGCGCCTCGCTTTTGAGCGACAGGCCCGGTCCCGAGGTGGTCGTCACGGCGAAGTTGCCCGCAAAGGCGGCTCCGATGGCGGTGCAGATGCCCGCGATCTCGTCTTCGGCCTGCACGGTCTTCACCCCGAGGTCCTTGCGCTTGGCCAGCTCCTCGAGGATCACCGTCGCCGGGGTGATCGGGTACGAACCGCAGAAGAGCGGCAGTCCGGCCTTCTCGGCGGCGGCGCACAGGCCCCACGCCGTGGCGACGTTGCCGTTGATCGACCGGTAGGTGCCCTTCTCGCGGGGAGCCGGGGCCACGGTGTAGTTGTTGGCGAACTGATGGGTGTTGGCGGCGTAGTTGTAGCCTGCCGCGATGGCCAGCTTGTTGGCCTCGGCCACGGCGGGATTCTTCTTGGCGAACTTACCGTCGAGGTATTTCAGGGCGTAGTCCTCCGGACGGTCGAACAGCCAGAAGCAGATGCCCAGCGCGAACATGTTCTTGCACTTGACGATCGCCTTGTTGTCGAGTCCGGTCTCTTTCAGCGCCTCGCGCGTCATGGAGGTGATGTCGGGAACCACGACGTTGTATTCGTCGAGTTTGAGCTCTTCCAGCGGGTCCAGCGTTGCGAATCCGGCCTTTTTGAGGTGTTCCTCGGTGAGCGAATCTCCGTCGAGAATGACCGTGGCGCCGGGTTTGAGCCATTTGCGGTTGGCTTTGAGCGCCGCGGGGTTCATGGCCACCAGCACGTCGCAGTAATCGCCGGGGTTGAGTTCGCGGTGGTTGCCGAAATGTACCTGGAATCCCGAGACGCCCGCCACGGTGCCCTGCGGGGCGCGGATTTCGGCCGGATAGTCGGGGAAGGTCGAGATGCCGTTCCCCAGCAGCGCCGAAGTGTCGGAAAAGAGCGTGCCCGTAAGCTGCATGCCGTCGCCCGAATCGCCTGAGAAGCGTATCACGACATCCTGCAACTCCCGCACTTTTGTTTGTTCCATGATTTTGATTTCAGATTAGGGTTAGTAACAACGATTTCACAATAATTGGGGGAAAGGGGGCGGGACGGTGCGAATTCGTCCGTGTCCGTGCCGACCCGAATCCTATATTATGCAAATATATTAAATAATATTGTCAAATAGGTCTTTTTCGGTCGAATTTTTAGGAATCTTTCGCCCGGGCGCCGATTCCCGCCGCTCCGGAGCGCTGACGATTCGTAATTCGAATCGTGCGTTTTTTTTCGGAATGTTAATTGGAAACTGCCTCCGGCATCGCATTTGAAACCGGATGTGTTATTAAAATTTTTTGTAAACCCGGCCTGCGATACCTCGCTTTTCCGGGTCTGTTTCCGACTGCTGCGGGGGTTTGTTTCTGACGATTTTTTGATTTCGGTGCGGTTTCCTCGTTCTTTTGGGCTACTTTTGCAGTCTCAAATACGGATTTTAAGGATGATTGCAGTTTCAAATTTAGAGGTACAATACGGAAAAAGGGTTCTTTTCAAGGATATTAATCTTAAATTTACTCCGGGCAACTGCTACGGTGTGATCGGAGCCAACGGGGCGGGGAAGTCCACGTTCCTGAAAGTCCTCAGCGGCGAGGTAACCCCGTCGAGGGGCAATGTGGCATTCGGGGCAGGCGAACGGCTGTCGGTCCTCAGGCAGGACCATTTCGAGTACGACGCATATACGGTCCTCGATACGGTGCTGATGGGACACCAGCCCCTGTGGAACACGATGAAGGAGAAGGAGGAGTTGTATGCCAAGCCCGATTTTTCGGAGCAGGACGGGCTGCGGGCCGGGGAACTCGAAGAGAAATTCGCGGAGATGCAGGGCTGGAACGCCGAGAGCGACGCCGCCAACCTGCTGAGCAGTCTCGGGGTCAGGGAGGCGCTGCACTACCAGTTGATGAGCGATCTGAGCGCCAAGGAGAAGGTGCGCGTACTGCTGGCGCAGGCGCTGTTCGGCAAACCCGACAACCTGCTGCTCGACGAGCCGACCAACGACCTCGACCGGCCGACGATCGCCTGGCTCGAAAATTACCTCTCGAATTACGAAAATACGGTGCTGGTTGTGTCCCACGACCGTCACTTCCTCGACGCAGTGTGCACGCATACTGTTGACATCGACTACAACGACATCAACCTCTTTTCGGGGAATTACAGTTTCTGGTACGAGTCGAGTCAGCTCGCCCTGCGCCAGCAGCAGAACCAGAACAAGAAGGCCGAGGAGAAGAAAAAGGAGTTGTTGGAATTTATCCAGCGATTCAGCGCCAACGTTGCCAAATCGAAGCAGACGACCTCGCGCAAGAAGATGCTCGAACGGCTCAATATCGAGGAGATCAAACCCTCGATGCGCAAATATCCGGGCATTATCTTCCAGCCCGAACGCGAGGCCGGCACGAAGATTCTCGGGGTTGATGAACTGAGCAAGACCGTGAACGGCGAACGGCTGTTCAGCAATGTCAGCTTCACGGTCGAGAAGGGTGACAAGATCGCCTTTCTGGCGCGCGATCCGCGGGCAGTTTCGGCGCTGTTCGACATTCTTGTCGGCGGCGACAAGGCCGATTCGGGCGTTGTGGAGTGGGGCACGACGATCAATTGCGCCTACCTCCCGCTCAACAACGCTCCCTATTTCGAGAGTCAGCTTTCGATCGTCGATTGGCTGGCGCAATTCTCGTCCGATACCTCGGAGTTGTATTTGCGGGGGTATCTGGGCAAGATGCTGTTCAGCGGCGAGGAGATTCACAAGAAGGTCTGCGTGCTTTCCGGAGGCGAGAAGGTGCGCTGCATGGTGGCGAAAATGATGATCCAGCAGCCCAATACGCTTCTGCTGGACTCTCCGACCAATCACCTCGATCTTGAATCCATCCAGGCGTTCAACAATTCGCTGATTAATTTCAAAGGTAACGTGTTGCTGAGCTCGCACGATCACGAGTTCGTCAATACGGTCGCCAACCGTATCATCGAACTTACACCCAACGGTATGATCGACCGCTATATGGAGTACGACGATTACATCACGGACGAGATCGTCGCCCAGCGTCTCGAAGCCCTGTGGGCTTAGGTGTTGCTTGGGGACTCTGCTGGATGAAATTAAGATATGCGTAACGATCCGATAATTCGGATCGTTACGTTGAGATGAACTTGCCTGGGTCATCTCGGAAGCGTGTGAACTCCGGCCGTTATTTTTCGAGAACGGCCAATCGGGAAACCGAATTGCAGACGATCAACTGCGGAGGAATCAGGATCTGGTATTGGAAAAGACAAATCCTCGGGTTCGGTCAATAACGGATGTGGGACAGGTTGATCGGCCTGTATTCAAACCTCGTTTTTGTGTTCAGCGGCCATGTGCTGAACAATGGGACCGGATGTCTGATAAGTGAGGGCGTACATGGAAACCGAGTTTGTCAGATGATGGCTAATTATCAGGCCGGGACCGTTGGTTCGGTGAATGGAGGCAACGGTTTTCTGCGTATTCTGACATAGATGCGAAAAACGGGAGGGTGGTGGTGAGGAGTTATTCGCCCTATACGGATACTTTCCGGGCGGAGCCGGATCACCAGTTCGTCGTAGAAGGGCTTGACTATAAGCGGTAGTTTTGGGATTGGAATCGAAAACAGATGTTTTTGTAAATGTTCAGCGATTGACATTTCGAGCCTTCCCAGAGATAGGGTCTGACTCAAGTGTTTTGTAATTAAGGCTATATCTCTATTTCTGCGTTCGATACATATATTCCGTCGGGGTCATATTGTAAACGCTTTTGAAGCATTTTGCAAAATAAGCGGGGGACGAGAATCCTACTGTATATGCGACTTCGCTTACATTGCGCCGTTGATCTGTTAACAGCTGAACAGCCTTCTGCAACCGGAAATTGCGCAGTAAATCCGACGGGGACATTCCGAAAATACTTGTGATTTTCCGATAAAGCAATATTCTCGACATGCCTAACATATCGCTCATCAGTTCGATTTTGAAATTGCTGTCGCTATGCTGCGCCTCGATCAGATCGAAGAGCTTATCCCGGAACACATCGTCCACGCAAGGGAGGTTTGCGGCTTCGTGCCTCGTCAGACGGCCGAATTTTTGGGCGAACGTATCGGCAAGGCGCCTCCGCTCTTCGATGATCCGGATAATTTTCAGACGGACATACTGCATATTGAACGGCTTGTGAATATATTCATCGGCTCCTTCTGCAATTCCGTAAATCCGTTGGTTGTCATCCGAAAGAGCCGTAAGCAGCACGATCGGAATATGACAGGTCGCTATATTCGATTTTATGTTGCTGCACAACTGGAATCCGTTGAGCGCGGGCATCAGCACATCGCTCAGAATCAGTGACACTTCATTATCCATCACGGCTTTGACGGCATCGTAACCGTTATTGACGGCAATAACGCGGAAGTTCGTTGAAAGTTCGTCCTTAAGATAGGCGAGTATCTCGGGATCATCTTCGGCAATGACGATCGTTTCGTCGTATTTCTTGGCTAATAGCGCATCGACCTTATTGTCGTCGATCACCTCGTCCGCAAGATAATTCGTCGGAAGAGTTTTGTCGAAAGCGGCATTTTCTCCGAAGTGCGATTTTCCCTTGAACAATTCGACCCGGAAAACGGTATAGGCCCCCGGAAGACTATCCGCCGTTATGTGTCCATGATGCAGCTCGACATATTCCCGAGTCAGGTGCAATCCGATTCCCGTACTGTAATTCGACGTGTTTTTGAGCGCATAAAAACGATCGAAAATCCGGGGAAGGCTCTCTTTGTCTATACCTTTCCCGTTATCCTCGACTTCGATCAGCACACTCGGACCGTTGTCTGTCACCGACACCAGGATCGTACCGTATTTGGGCGAATATTTGAAAGCATTGGAAAGCAGGTTGAGCAACACCTGTTCGATTTTATCGGTATCGATCCACAACTGCTGATGCGGCGTGTCCGTACGGAATTTATAGACGATCTTTTCCGTTTCGGCATAAGTCTCGAAATAACTGAGTATCTCTTGCGTAAACTGCACGATATCCACTTGTTTCAGCGTAAGCATCATTTTATTATTTTCGATCTTTCGGAAATCGAGAATCTGATTCACGACATTCAGCAGGTGGCGCGCGTTACGCTGAATCGTCCAGATATTACGTTGAATTTCGGGGTCCTTTTCCCGTTTGACGATGCTGTCGAGCGGATTGAGGATCAACGTCAGCGGAGTGCGGATTTCGTGGGTAATGTTCGTAAAGAACTGTAATTTGTGAGCCGTTACATTCTCTATCTGGGCATGTTTGTCCATCAACTCACGGGTGGCAATTTCGATTTCTGTGTTTTTTGCGGTCAGAATTTCGTTGCGGCGCCGGAGACGCAGATTCAATCGGATGGCATAGATACCCATTCCTCCCGCAATAAAGGCGATAATTATGACGGCCCACAATGAATATTTCAGATTGTCAACGCTCCGGTCATATTGTTCAAGGACCGTTTTCTGTTTGTTGATCTGTTCCTGATAACTGACTATCTGTTCCTGCTGCGCCTTGAGCGTGTAGGCATTGTGAGAATCGACGAGTGCCGATTGCAGTTGGTAGCTCTTCTCTACCCGTTTGCCAAGAAGGATACGCCGGGCGATCGCCATGACCTTGTCTCCTCCCGTGGGATAGAGGAATGAGGCTTGCAGTCTGCCGTCGAGAACCGCATCTACTCCGACGAGCGCATCTATTCCGATGAATTTTATCCGCTGCGCACTGAGCGAATCGGCTTCATTGATCGCATCGTAGGCCGCCAGCGCCATATCGTCGTTATGGGCGAAAATCAGGTCGATATTCCGGTATTGTCCGATCGCCTCTATGCGCTCTTTTGCCACTTCGGGTTTCCAATCCCCGGAGATCGTATGCACCGAATAGCTTTCACTCGCTTCGGCAAGGAATCCTTTGTGTCGTTCCACCGCAGGTGAGGAGCTCATCAGACCGGTGATTTCGAGAATCGTGGACCCCTCGGGCAACAGGGTATTGATATAGCGTCCTACGTCACGGCCTATGTCGTAATTATCGGCGCTGATACAGGTCGTATAATGGTCCGAATGTATTTTACGGTCCCAAATGATCGTCGGAATTCCCATGTCGAAGGCTTCGACGGCGATCGGTGTCACCGGCTCCGATTCGTTAGGCGAGATGATGAGCAGATCGACCTTCGCCTCGATGAATTCCCGGATCTGATCGATCTGCAACTGCGTATTGTTATGCGCATTGCTGACCACGATGCTCAATTCCGGATATTTGGCCGCTTCGGCTTGCATCTGGATCATCATGATCTGACGCCACAGGTCGTTGGTGCATTGGGAGAATCCGATCACATAATGACGCTTGGGCTCCGAGATCGATTCACGACGGCAGCCGTTCGTCATCATGCATATGGCAAGCAGTAAAAACAGACGGATTGAGCGATGCGGCATAATACGCGAATTTATAATTATTTTATCATATTCAGGCTGAAATCATCGACAAAATAGGTTGAATTCCGATCTATCCAGACGCCGCAGAAAACAATGAGTTCCTGCTCCTCGCCGGAATCGAAATCCAGCGCCATTCGGGTCCAATCTCTGCCGAACAGCAGAAACAGCCTGTCTTTCAAGACACTGCCGTCGGGCCGGCGCACGCCGATATACACGCCGTTCGTCAGCGGAGGCAGTGACATGCGGGCGAATGCGGAAAGCCGGTATTCCTTTCCGGGCATCACTTTTATTTTCTGTATGCAGATGTCGGACCAGACGGGTATATAACGGGGCGTTTCGACATACAGGGCGCAGGCGAACTTTCCCGCATGTGCCTCGGATGTCAATTCGGACTTTCCGATGTCCCACATCTTCGCAGACTCTTCGAATCCGCCGTCGGCGAGCAGGTTTTCCCCGCCGTGCGGCGAGCAGGCGAACAGAATACAACTTATCAGCGGTAAAATGATCTTGTGCATAAAGTCGGATCTTAAAAACGGATACCCGGCCGTGCATGACACGGCCAGGTTCCGTCGGATGTCAGAGGGAGTTACAGTTGCGAAACGATAAAATACATATTGTCGCCCGACGAGTAGGGATAAACGGATGGCGAGAACCAGCCGCCCTGATTGGCATTGTCGAGCGCCAGCAGTTTTTCACCCGACCAGTCGCCTTCGGGAGAACCGGCATCGCGGTAGACCAGACCGCCCGTCGTTCCCGAACGGTAAACCATAATATAGCGTTTGTGAGCCGCATTATAGGTTACGCACATTTCGGAAGCGTTGCCATAGGTGATCGCCGCCGCCGATTCGGGATCTCCCGCCACCCAGTCGGTGCCGTCCCAATAGGTCCAGTTGGCCGCTGTTGCAATATCACCGTCGCTTTTGATACGCGCGACGTATATCTTGGGCGTGGAACGGCCTGCGTCCGAACCGAACATGTAAAGATACCTGTCGCTCAAATAGAATGCCGCCTGTACGAAATGTCCTGCTCCGCTCCAACGTCCGCGTATCTCGCGGGTCCAGCTTTTACCGCCGTCTGCCGATGACAACAATCCGGAAAAGTTCGCCGTCCATGCGTCGCTGTCTTCGGGATCGAGCGACTTGAACGAATAATAATGGATATACTGTTTGCCGTTGACGGTCACACCGGCCGTCGGAACACAGGCGGTTTCACCGTCTCCCGACGGTTCGAGAATGGGAACGATACCGTCGCTGCCGGGCGAAACCTGTGCGATATAGAATCCATCATCGGGATTCATGTCGTTCGACAATGCGAATGCGTTTGCATAATGCTTGCCTCCGGCCGAAACATCGGCCAGCGCCATGGAAACCGTATTGTTAGGTCCGGCCCAGATGACGGCTTTGCCTGCAAACGAAATATCCGTAAACGAAGCGTTCGAAACGGTTCCCGTCGCCAAGCAGGCGTCCAATTTGGTCGAGGTCTGGGTGGTGCCGGTCGGAACGAGTCTGAAATCGTCCAGTGCGACCCATACTCCGGGATAGCCCCACGCTCCGCAAAACACATTGCCCTGCGTATAGTCGCCGGAATTGAACTCCTTGGTGAATTCGGTCCATACATCGGGATTCCAATCGCCTGCCTGTCCGTCGTAAATCGGGCCGCCTTCCAGCCGGACGCCCGTAAAGGCATTCATTCCGGTCCACGAAGCCTGTCCGAAGCAGGAGAAGGTGTAATCCTTTCCCTTTTTGAGTGCGATCGATTGCAGGCAGGCATCGCACCAGTTGCCGTCGTTGGGATTTTCGAGTTTCAGGGCGACCTGACCGTTGTGTGCCTGCGTGTGCTTCGACACCAGCGAAGGCTCCTTGTACGCTCCTTCGAAATACCAGAGCGAACGGTAGTCGATCGCTTCATCGGGGAAAAGCTCGAAGCCGGGTTCGGAAATCATATTGAACTCGTCCGCCGCGAACGTGGCTTTCATCAGGGTGATGTTCGAAAGCTGCGTCGGATCGGGATTGAGTTTGATGTCGCTGCCGCCCTCCTCTTTATCGTCGGTGCATCCGGCGGCGCATGCAGCGGACAGCAAAAGTAACATTGCGAAATAACGGTTTTTCATGGTTTTTTGTTTTTTGGTTGTAGGTTATTCTGTTTTTACGGGTTTCAGACAAATATCGTCTACAGTGAGCGTCATTCCGGGAGCGCCCCAAACTCCGAAAAAGACATCGGCACTTACAGCCTGACCGGCATTGAATTCACAACCGAAGCGTGTCCATTCGCCGGCCCGGGCTGTGCCTGTTATGTCGTGGATCGTGCCGTCGGGCAAGCGGACCCCGATGTAGGCACCCTCGGGAAGCGCCTCTTCGGATTTTACCCAGCACTCGACCGTGTAATCGGCGTTCTGCTGCAAGGAAACCGTCTGAGTGCATACGTCCTGCCACTCGCCGGAATTCGTATTCGAGAAACGGCAGGCGATCTTGCCGCTGTGCGCATCGCGCGAAGTGAGGGCCGCCGCATTCATATGCCACATCGTCTTGTAGCTCAACGCCTGAGTCGGGTGTTCCTCGAAACCTCCTTCTGCGAGCAGATTGATCCCCGCCTGATCCCAGTTGAGGTCGGCACGCATCAGGAAAACATTCCATGTAGGCACGGCATGAGAGATGACAAACCACAATTCGTCGTCTTCGTTGAACCACGGGTGAATGTAGGGAGCATAAAGCGCATTGCCATCCTCGTACATGATGATCTTCTCGCCCGACCAGTCTCCTTCGGGAGAGGGCGCGTCCCGGTAAACGATGGCCCGCTGATTGACCGACAGATACATCATCATATACCGTTTGTAACGGCTGTTGTAGGCAACGGTCATTTCAGATGCCGTTCCCCGTGCGACGGGCTCTGCCGCCTGTTCGTCGCGCTCCCAGCCGCCGCCCGTCCAGTATTCGTAGGCCGATTTGTCGAGGAGCTTCGTTTCGCTGACACGCGCCAGATAGACGTTGCCGTAACGTCCCGAATGTGTGCCGTACATATATACCAGCCCGTTTTCCTTCAGATAGGCGATCTGCGTGAAATTGCTGTCGGCATTCCATTTGACGCCCGAACGGGTCCATGCGGCCCCATAATTATCCGAGTAAACGATTTCGCTGTAATTCACCGACCAATAATCGTTATCACCCGTAGGGGTCCAGTCGTGGACACTCATGTAGTTCAGGTACTGACGGGTGCCGACCGCAATGCCTCCCGTAGGAATACAGGTCACTTCGTATTCCGAACCATCGGGATACTGCCCGGTTTTGGCCCGGGAGACGACGATCTCCTTTACGGCATTGCCGTCCATCAGCATCCCCGAATAATAAAGTCCGTCCGTCAAGTCACGATCCGAAGAGAGTGCGATGGCGTTTGATTTCCAGTTACCGCCTCCGTAGTCGAAATTATCGCCGAATACACACATGACCGTCCCGTTGCCGGCATCCCACATATTGCTGTAATCGGTACGTCCGATATTGAACCGGGCGTCCGTTCGGTTGGGATTGGGAATCGTTTCTCCGCTTTCCGAACGTCCGGTGACGCGCGCCACGAGCGTTATGTTATCCGGCAGCAGCGTCCCTGTTTCGACAGGTTCAGGTCCCGGCGGTTCCGGATCGGGAATCTCCGTATCGGATGCCGACGAGCAATCCGGCAGCAGAAATAGGACGGCAATCAGGAACAACATGCCTCTGATCCCGGATACGGGGCATCTGTCTGTTTTAATAAGAATATCCATCATTTTGGCGAAGGTTAATGTTGGAAAGCAGTTCGGAAGAGGGTATCGGATACAATTCGAGATATTTCTTCTGTTTGGGCGTGTGGAATGTCCAGCTTCCGTTTACATAGAGATCCCATCGGATCAGCTGTTCGCGCCGCATCCCTTCGCCCGTGAACTCGCGCCCGAGCTCTTTCAGAAATTCACCGTAAGGCACGGATACGCCGTCAACGACAGTCGAGGCGGACAACTGTTCGGCTGTCAGTTCGCGCACGGATCGGGGCAGAGATGGGTCGAAACTGCGTCTGCGCACCTCGTTCACGATGTCGGCGGCTCCCTGTGCATCTCCGCTGCGAAGCAGACATTCGGCTTTCATCATCAGGGTCTCTCCGAGGCGGAACACGACCCAGTCCTGATCGGTCTCCCACTTCTGGCCGATCTTGATCTCGTACTTTCCGAAGCGGTAGCCGTCGAATTCACGGGCGGCGTCGATCGAGGCAATTTCGTTGACATAATTGAAGGGTGTCACACCGTCGGTAAAATAGAGCGGCTGCTTGGTGAGATAGTCGTACTGCTGTCCCATGCAGTAACTCTGCCTGTAACGTTTGTCATTGTAATGATCGGGATCGGTGGCATCGAATGTCTCTTTTACGTACGAAGGCACGGCGCGCAATCCGTTGTAACCGCCCGATCCCGCGTTGTAGATCGGCTTGCAGGCCCAGTGCTGGGTTTTGGCATAGATGCAGTGAAAAATCGGCGATCCCGTCGTTTCGTCGTACGGCACTGCGAAAATGATTTCGGGCGACGTTTCGCTTTGCAGACTGAAAATATTGGAAAAGCTGTCGTCGAGCTGGTATTTCGTAGACCCGATTATCTCGTTGCAAAGGATGAGCGTACTGTCGCGCTTGGCGGCATATTCACTGCCGAGCCACGATTCGGCATTCAGATACACCTTTGCCAGCAGATGCTTGGCTGCCCACTTGTTGAAACGGCTGTACCGCTGCTCTTCGGGCAGTTTGTCCATGCTCTCGCGCAGTTCCCGTACGACGAAGTCATACACCTCTTTCCGGTCGCGCGTCGTGGGCATATAATCTTTCGGCACGTCGTAGGTCTCCATGATCGGCACATTCCCGAAAAGAGACAGCAGGTAATAATAATAGAATGCACGCACGGCACGAACTTCAGCCAGTGTTTGCTCGTCGAGCTCCAGTCCGGCCTCTTCGAACTGATGCAGCACCCGGTTGCAGCAGGTCGTAATGCCATACCACAAGTGGCTCCAACAAGTGCTGAAATGGGGATCGGTCGATTTCCATTCGTGATTGTCCAGCCGCAGCCAGATACCGCCGTCATACCAGCCTCCGTCCGAATTGGTCGGAATGACCCAGGCATCGGTTCCGAGCTCGGTCAGATCCCAGATGCTGCGGTCCTCGTTGAACCAGCGCATCTGCCCGTACATGGGCGTCAGCAGGTAGGCCGAACTCTGTTCGCTGTCGTCCAGAATCTTGTCGATTGTCATATCGCTGTAAATATCCGGATCGAGATTCGTGCATGAAGCCAGCAGGAGTGCGCATGCTCCGGACAGACGTATTATTTTTCGTTTCATGGTTTTGATCATTAGAAGTTGAACGATGCACCGATGATGTATGAACGCAGGTTAGGGTATTTGTTGATCGGGTCCACGCCGGGTGTGAGGCCGACGATCGCCACTTCGGGGTCCAGGCCGGAATAGCCGCTGATCGTAAGCAGGTTCATGCCCGTACAAAAGACCCGGATGCTGCGTATCACCTTGTTGCGCTGCGAAAGATCGAACGTGTAACCGATGGTCAGATTGTCGAGTTTGACATAATCGCCCGGCTCGATATAACGGTCCGAATAGATCGACGGCGCGAAATTGTAATACTCTCCGACCTTCTGATAGGCCGACTTCGGCACGTTGAAACTCGACAGCCAGGCGAGTGTTTCATACTTCATCCGGTAGGCGTTCAGAATATCGAAGCCGAAGGCTCCGCGAAAGGACACCGATACGTCAAGTCCCTTCCATCGATAATCGGCCTGCAAGGCGGCGAACATTTTAGGCATACCGTTACCGATAATGGTCTTATTGTCTTCGCTCGGGTCCGAGTTCTCGGCTCCGACAACATTCCATGTCGTACTGTTCTTCAGCCCATCGACACGCCATCCGTAAAAGTTGCCGACGGCCCAACCGTCTTCAAGCCGGTGCGTATAGGTTTGCATGGGCTCCCCGGTCGCCCCGAGCGTCAGGTATTCCATCGTGTACCTGTCATTGGAAAGAGAGATCAGCTTGTTCTTATTGTACGAGAAATTTCCGCTGAGCGACAGCGCCATATCTTTGCGGGAGATCAGGTCGCCGGAAAGCATCACCTCGACACCCTGGTTGCGCATCGAACCCACGTTGGCCAGGATTGAATTGGTGATATTGGGAGGTGTCGGGACCGTGTAGGTGTAGAGCAGGTCGTCGGTGCGACGGTTGTAAAAATCGACACTGCCCCGGAACCGACTGTCGAAAAGAGCGAAATCCAGACCGACGTTAAGTTCCTTCTTCCGTTCCCATTTCAGATCATCGTTCGCGTTGTTCGTCGGGACGATGCCGTTTACCCATTTACCTCCGTCATATCCCATGTACGCCGTACTGAAGTTGTATAGAGGTACATATTGGTAGGCAGACGAGGGTGCGGTGCCGGTTATGCCGTATCCGATCCGTAATTTGAGATCGGAAACCCAGTGTACATCCCGCATGAACTTTTCCTGCGTGATCCGCCATCCGGCACTTACGGCCGGGAAAGTACCCCAACGGTTGTTCTTTCCGAACTTATCGCTTCCCTCATGGCGCAGGCTCGCCATAAAAAGGTATTTATTGTCGAAATTATAGTTCACACGGCCGTAGAAGCCGATCAGCTTGACCCGGTACTTGTAGCTGGTCAACTTCGAGGTGCCATCGAGCGTCGAATTCGCCGAACCGATATTCCATGCGCCGAATCCGTCGATCGGGAAATCGTAGGCATACATTTCGGAAGATTGGTGGATATAGTCATTGTAACTGTATCCGACGGTTGCCTGCAACGTATGGCGGTCGAATTTGCGCGAATAGTCAGCCTGCAATTCGAGTGTTTTGTCTTCGCCGTGGCCCCCGGAGAGTCGGGCCTGTCCCTGCGTGCTGCCCATCGTCGATGAATAATGCTTTTGGGTCGTGCTGTAAGCGTAATCGTTGAAGTCGCCCATGTAAATACCCGTAGCACTGAGCGTCAGGTCCTTGACCGGCTCGATCGAAATCCGTCCCGACATCATCAGCTGGTCGTATTTGTTTTCGGTGCTCTGCTCTTTCAGCAGACCTGCCGGATTGGCCCCGTTGCTGTTTTCATAATAAGACCCGTCGGCGTTATAGACCGGGATGGTCGGGTTCCGGCTGAGCGCCTGCATATAGAGATCGTCCGGAACGATCCCCTGTGTCACGATTTTGTTACTGACATTCAGGGCGATCTTGAGCCGGTCGTCGAACATGGCGTGGTTGATGCTGAGTTTGGCGGTCAACGACTCGTCAAAAGAGCCCTTGTAGATACCTTGTTTGTCGTTGTAGGTTACCGAGGCGAGGTAATTCGTCCGGGCATTTCCGCCTTGGAGCGAAACGTAGTGCGTCTGGCTGACCGGCGTGCGGGTAATCTCCCGGACCCAGTCCGTGTCGCCCTTGAAATCGTTGATCAGATCGAAGCGGGAATCCTCTTTTGCAAGCCGGGATTTCAGGCTGCGGAGTTCCGCGGCATCCGGATAGTCGGAGGTCTCGTCGAGCATTCGGTCGATGGTGACATAACCTTTGTATTCCAACGATACGCGTCCCGACTGCGGACGTTTGGTATTGATGATAATCACGCCGTTCGTTCCGCGCGTTCCGTAGATGGCCGCTGCCGAACCATCCTTCAAAACATCGATGGATTCGATGTCCTCCGGTGAAATGGCGTTGAGGGACCCGCCTGCCACACCGTCGATCACGATGAGCGGTGCCGAAGAGGCTGCCAGCGTCGAAATGCCGCGCAGCATGATGCTCAGCTCGCCGCTGGGATTGCCCGATGTTTTGGAAATGCCCAGACCTGCGACTTTTCCCTGAAGCAGTTGGAGCGGATTGCTGACGCTGCCCTGTAAAAATTCATCGGATGACACTCGGGTGATCGAACTGGTGATCTCCTCTTTGCGGATCGTGCCGTAACCGATCGCAATCACTTCTTCGAGGCCGATGGCATCGGCTTCGAGTGTGAAGTTCACTTCTGTCCGGCCATTTACAGCGGCTTCGGCACTCTTCATGCCGATAAAGGAACACACGAGCGTTGCATTCCCGTCCTTTACGTTCAGCGAGTAACTGCCGTCGCTGCCGGTCGAGGTGCCGGTCGTAGTTCCCTTGACGATGACCGATGCCCCGGCAATTCCGTTTCCGGTCTGATCGGTCACCTTTCCGGAAATGCCGTAACTCTTTTGAGCCGATGCCGGCATGCCGGACAGCAGCATCAGAGCCATGCATAACATGAAATAGAGTTGTTTCATAATTGATGGTATTTAGGTTAATTTTTCTCCGTTGCCGCAGACGCTGCCGTCCCGTACCAGAAAGCTGCTGCCCGGTAATCGACCGCACCGGGATTCCAGCTCAGCATTTCCAGGTCGAACCGCAACCGTTGCCCGAAAGGCATTACATCCAGATTGCGGGTTCGGACGAAGGTATTGTGTCCGTGCGACGATGTTTCATCGGCCCGGGGAGCGCCGCCGAACGGCGTTGCGAACGGCACCACAGGCGCCCAGGAACAGTTGTAATAGTCTTCCGTTCCAGTACCCATGAACGACGGGAACGTATCGTTGTCGATCCAGATCTTTTCGTCGCCCTCACCGTACCAGTCGGGACAGTGGTTGTAAAGCGACAGCACATCGCCGCAATAGACCCCGCGACCGGTTATGGTCGTAAAATTCCAGTCGAGATTGTCCGGCGAATTATAATCATTGTTGACCGGAATACCCGTTTCATCGTGGTAAGTCGCATGGAAATAGAGTGTCTGCGCTGTACGGTCGAAATCATCGACATAGCTCGTGATTACGGCTGTAAAGGGAATATCGGTCTTTTTTTCGATACGCAGGTCCGCATGTTCCGCATAAGGCATCACCCAACGACTCGTAAAGGAGCCTTTGCCGTCGGATGAGACGTACCAGTTCGATGAAACCGGTGCACCGGTGCCGGCTCCGAAGAAACAGTCCAAAGGACACCACACACAGCGTGTGCCGTCGAAATCGATACGCAGCCAGGTCTGCTGCATGATCTCGGCAAGATCTGCCGGATCGAATTCCGAGAGCGTTATGGTCAACGACCGGATCGCCTTGTTTCCGTCGGGCAGGTGCAGCGACGTGGTGCCGTTCGACATCGGGGTGACTGTCCGGGTACACTCCGTTCCGTCGGTATACGTTTCGGGTGACAGCAGTTTGCGGTTCACTTCCGCAATCCTGTCCGCAAACTTGCGCACTTCTCTCAACGAGAAAGTCCGAACATTCGTTCCGTTGGCGTAGGTTCTGTATCCGATATGATAGTATCGGGGTATTTTGACCGTGTAGTCGGGCTCTTCGAGTGTGATACGGCAGGATCGGGCATAGGGCAGGGGCAGAAAGAACGTGTTGCCGCCGGTTTTGGAAAGTTCGTCTTCATAATGCGTATGTGTCAGCGAAAGGGCCGTACCGACAGTTGCCGGAAAGCGAGCCATGTCATAAGCCGGAATCTCGATTTCCGGCGTGTCCGCTCCGTCGAAATAGAATCGCAGCGTTCCCCGTTTATCGTTGGTCGTCATCCAGATGCGCGTTATGGCCCCGGGCCCCTTTTCATCGAAGAGCACCTTTTCGACACGGCCGCGAATCGTGTCGAGCCGTTCGAATCCGGCTCCGTCGTCGTTGGCGAACCAGCCGGGTTCATGAGGGGCAACGGTACGGCGGTCGTAGCTGCTGACCTGAGACGCACGGTAATCCACGGCCGGATAACCGGTTACTGCGTCGTATGAAATCATTTCATCCAACAGTGACGCCATCGTCACCTGTGAAGCGGCGTCCGAGGGACTGCCGTGCGTTCCGCAGCCTATGGTGCCGAGCGCCATTAAGATCGTAGTCAGTCGTTTCATGGTAAATTCGGGTTTTAGGTCGGGTTATTTTCGGGGCGGAGGCCATGCGCCTGCGCAGGTGCAGACATAAGCCGCGGTTTCAACGGCCGTCCGGTGCGCTTCCTCGATCGTCCGGCCTGTAAGCAATGCTCCGATCAGGCTTCCCGAGAAGGCATCGCCCGCACCAACGGTATCGACGACCTTCACCCGAGGAGTCGGCAGCACGGAGGTGCGGTCGCTTGTATAGATGGAACTGAAACGATCCCCTCCGGTAAGCACGACCATACGAAGTGCATATTGTTCCGCCAACTTGCGGCATGCAACGTCCGTATCTTCCGGAAGCGCGAACATCTTCTGTAACCGGACGAGTTCGTCGTCGTTTATTTTCAGCACGTTCGCCATACGGAGCGACCGGTCGATCAGCTCTTTCGAATAGAAATGCTGACGCAGGTTGATATCGTATATGCGATAGGCTTCGGCCGGGACGGCTTCGACCATGGCGCAGGTGGTCCGATGCGAAACTTCACAGCGCTGTGCCAGCGTGCCGAAACAGATGGCACCGGCTCGGTGCGCCAGAGACAGCATCTCTTCCGTGAACGGAATATAGTCCCATGCGACATGTTCGTGAATCGTGTAGGAAGGCTGGCCGTCGCAAAGCGCGACATCGACGGTTCCGGTCGGTTTATTCACTGTGGCGACAAGCGTACGAATGCCATAACTGTCGGTGATCGCCAACAGATCGCGTCCGGCATCGTCATTGCCGACAGCGCTGACTGCCCAGCCTTCGACACCGTTCTGTGAGGCGTGATAGGCAAAATTCACGGGGGCTCCTCCGGCTTTGCGGCCAGTAGGCAAGACATCCCACAGAAATTCGCCGATACCGATAACAAGGGGTTTGGAATACATCTTACTCTTTTTTTAGCAGTTGTTTTTCAATTTCTTCGAGCGAACGCCCTTTGGTTTCGGGAATCCAGATGCAGATAAACAGCCAGGCAGCCAAGCAAAGGAGTCCGAATCCGGCAAAAACGATTGCCGCACCGAAACTCTCCAACATGACGGGAAAGAACTGCACGACCAGAAATGCGCAGGCCCAGCTGATCCCCGTTGAAAGCGCCATGGCTGTGCCCCGGATGGCCGAGGGATATATTTCGGCTGTAACGACGAACATAAGCGGGGAAAGCGACACCGCAAAGAACGCGATGTAAACAAGCAGGGCAATCAGAATCCCGATACTGTCAGGCTGCGGCTGAGCGAAGGCATAGGTCAGATACGCCAGCGATGCGACCAATCCGGCACACCCCCACAAAAGCAGTTTCTTGCGGCCCAGACGGTCCACCAGCCATACGGCGACTATCGTGAACAGAAAGTTCACTATTCCGACATAGATGGCTTGCATAAGCGCCGTATCTCCGCCGATACCGGTCTGCCGCAATATTTCAGGGGCGTAATTGATGATAACGTTGATTCCGGTGATTTGCTGGAATACGGCGAGCAACGAACCCAGCAGGACGATGTATGCCGTCGATCCGCGGAATAATTCGGATAATTTGGGCCCGCCTTTCTGCGAAGCTTTCGGCGTTTCAAGCATGACTGCCGCATCTTCGGAAGAAATCCCCATGCGGGCGATGGCTTTTCGGGCAGCCTCATATTCCCCCTGTCTGATCAGCCAACGCGGACTTTCGGGCAGAAACAACAGCATCAGCAGATTGCCCGTTGCGAACAACAACGGCAATCCGAGCATCCAGCGCCAGTTGTTTCCCCACGAAATCATCCCGAAATCGGCGCAATAGGCAGCAAGAATGCCGATAACGATGAATAACTGGTAAAACGAAACGAACGTGCCGCGCCATTTGGCAGGGGATATTTCGGATATATAAATAGGTATTACGGCCGAGAGGACTCCCATGCCGCAGCCGCCCAGGAAACGGGCTGCAATCAGCCATGCGGCATTGCTTGCCAGAGCACATCCGGCGGCCGACAGTGTCAATATGACGGCGGAAATGACCAGCATGTTTTTGCGGCCGTATTTATCGCTGTAACGCCCTCCCAGCAATGCTCCTATCAGGCAGCCAATCATAATGGCGCTCGTCACGAGCCCCATGGTCATGGCCGAAAGATCGAACTCGGCGGTAATGAATTCGAGCGCTCCGGAAATTCCTCCCAAATTAAGCCCGACTACGAATGCCCCGAACGAGGCGGCAAAGACACACCCGAATAGCAGTAACTTGTTCTTCATATCAGATTAGTTGATTTATTTTGGTATGACAAAAATAGTCTGTCGTGTGCAACGTTTCGATAACGATTGTTACAGATGTGATAAGCCTTGTTACAAATCGATCCAATCCGATCGGCGTGTTTGCAGTTCTGGTTACAAATCCGCAACACGGACATGGAGCGGTCGTATTCGTGCGGGTCGCTGATCTTCCGGCCCTGCTCATCGACGCGCAACGATACGATGGGGAGATGTCCTTATGTTTGAAGACAAAGGCATCAAAGTCCCGTTTCAGTTCTTTGATAGGAATATCCTTTACACGGGATTCGTATTCGAGGAGAGCGGCAGATGGTTACGCCATTTGCGGTAATCGTTATAGCTCGAACAAGTGCGGTCTTTGCACACATGTTTGAGGAAGCCTGCAAGGTATTCGTCGAAGGGCTGTAACAGCAGGCGGCAGTCATCATCCATACCGAGGAAGGCATTGCGAACCTTTTCAGTCGTAATGTATGAATCACGGTCGCAGAGCCGTACTTTTGGATGGGTTAAGCGTAACGTTAAGTTATTTGTTACGCGAACGTTCGATGCAAGAGTCTGAAAACGAATGTTCTAATGCCGAACAAAGCATTTCGGGCAGGTTAACGGATAAGTAGCACGACTTACCGTTGAACCTTCCCGAATTTGCAATTTTATTGTTCGGAGTATATGCGGAAAAAGAGAATTGAATACTTGTAAACAGGATATTTATTCTTTTCTGCGCTTTCGTCTGACTGAAAAAGCCCCTGCTTTCAAAGCAGGGGCTTTTTCGTCGGGTCGGAAGTCCGGCCTACTGCGGCTGTTTGCCGATGTAGGCCAGGATGCCGCCGTCCACGTAGAGGATGTGGCCGTTGACGAAGTCCGAGGCGTCCGACGCGAGGAACACGGCCGGACCCATCAGGTCTTCGGGCGTTCCCCAGCGGGCCGCGGGGGTTTTGGCCACGATGAACGAGTCGAACGGATGGCGCGAACCGTCGGCCTGACGCTCGCGCAGCGGAGCGGTCTGGGGCGTTGCGATGTAGCCCGGGCCGATGCCGTTGCACTGGATGTTGTACTCGCCGTACTCCGAAGCGATGTTGCGGGTCAGCATCTTCAGACCGCCCTTGGCTGCGGCGTATGCCGACACGGTCTCGCGGCCCAGCTCCGACATCATCGAGCAGATGTTGATGATCTTGCCGTGGCCCTTCTTGATCATCGAGGGGATGACGGCCTTCGAGACGATGAACGGACCGTTGAGGTCGATGTCGATCACCTGGCGGAACTCCGCGGCGGTCATCTCGACCATCGGGATGCGCTTGATGATGCCGGCGTTGTTGACGAGGATGTCCACCACGCCGACCTCCTTTTCGATCTGCGCTATCATGGCGTTCACCTGCTCCTCGTTGGTCACGTCGCAGACGTAGCCTTTGGCCTCGATGCCCTCGGCCTTGTAGGCGGCCAGACCTTTGTCCACCAGCTCCTGTTTGATGTCGTTGAAGACGATCTTAGCGCCCTGGCGTGCGAAAGCCGTAGCCAGCGCGAATCCGATGCCGTAAGAGGCGCCCGTCACGAGCGCGACCTTACCTTCCAAAGAAAAGTTTACCATAAGATTATCGTATTGTTTGAGAAATTATTAGTTGTCACTGCATTTCTGCCGGTTGTATTCGCGGTGTTCCACCGCGTATTCAAATCTGACCCACCCCCAAACCCCCGCCTCAGGCAGGGGCTTATCGCATGCGACCGGGATTTCACCCGGAATGCGGATGGACGATTCTTGACTTTTTCGCAACCGGTTCCCATAAAGTCCCCCCCCCTTCTCAAAGGGGGATTCAGGGGGATTGTCTGTATTGGGGACTTTCGAAAATAACAGACCGGCGATGCGGGGCGTTGTCCTGTTGACGGTCCGGTTTACTGAAAATCCCCGGATGAATTATTTCAGGTCTGTTATTTTCGAAAAGTCCTGATCGCCGTAGTCGAGGTTCTCGCCGCCCATGCCCCAGATGAAGGTGTAGTTGTGGGTCGCTGCGGCGCTGTGGATCGACCATTCGGGCGACAGCACGGCCTGGTCGCCCTTCATCCAGATGTGGCGCGTCTCCTCGACCTCGCCCATCAGGTGGCACACGGCATGCTCCTCGGGGACCTCGAAATAGAAATAGGCTTCCATGCGGCGCGAGTGCACGTGCGCGGGCATCGTGTTCCACACGCTGCCGGGCAGCAACTCGGTCATGCCCATCTGCAACTGGCAGGTCGGCAGCACCTGGTTGACGATCATCTTGTTGATATTCCGGTCGTTCGATCCTTCGAGCGAGCCCATGTGAGCCACCACGGCGTCGGCTTTCGTGACCTTCTTGTCGGGGTAGTTGCGGTGGGCCGTCGTGGAGTTGAAATAGAATTTCGCGGGATTCTTGGCGTCCTTGCTCTCGAAGGTCACCTCGCGGTCGCCCGAACCGAGGTAGAGGGCCTCCTTGTAGCCGAGTTCGAACACCGAGTCGCCGGCCTTCACCACGCCGGGGCCTCCGACGTTGAAAATACCCATCTCGCGGCGGGTGAGGAAGAAGGAGGCTTTCAGCGGGTCGATGGCTTCGAGGCGGAGCGTCTCGGCGACGGGCATCGCGCCGCCGACGATCATCCGGTCGTACATCGAGTAGACCATGTTGACCTCGTCGGCCGAGAATACCTTCTCGATCAGGAAATCGCGGCGCAGGCGCGCCGTGTCGTAACTTTTCGCATCCTGGGGGTGCGCCGCATAGCGGATTTCGTAGTTGGTTTTCATATAAGTCGCTAAATTTTAGTTTGTTGCACTCGGTTTGACTGGGATTGGCTCGGTCGTCTAAATTGGTTCGCCAATTCCATCCTTGCAAAGATACGAAAAAAATCCGGAATTGGTTTGCCAAAATGCGGATTTTATCTGCTGTCTCCGTCCGGTCCCGGTCCGTGGGCCGGAAAAATGCGGTCCGAAGTTGCGCACGATCGTTTTTTTTCATATCTTTGTTTCGTGTCCGCAATAGCGGGCCGCTTGACTACACTTGGAAATCTGGTAAATTAATCAGGGGGTCGAGCACATATTCCTGCTGTTACGGCGCGCCTGCGCCGGGACTGGCACGGGATATGATTCCTACGTCACAACGGCGCGGGCTATATGTGCTTATCCCCCTCAAGGCTTACCAGAGCCGCCAAGTTGGATAATGTAACAGTAGTTCGCGTTCGTTTTTCGGGCGCGCTGTAAAAAACGCCGTGTCATGAATTCTTTCACCCATCCCTGCCGTCCCCGCACCAATGACTTTCGCCGCGACGAAGAGCGTCTGCGCTTCGTGCTGCGCGCCTCGGGGCTTGCGGTCGGGGAGTTCGCCCGTGAAATCGGGCTTCCCGACAGCGAACTTCTCTACCGGATCAAGGCCGGCAAGGCCCCGCTCGAATCCGGGATCGCCGAACGCATCTGCCGCCGTTACCCCCAAATCGACTTCTTCTGGCTGCTGACCGGGGAGGTCCGCAGATCGCAATAGGGCGGCGGTCTTTTCCGGGCTGAATTGGCTCGCTTTGCTTCATTGCATTGCGCGCCGCTTGGCTTTTTCCATGCGGGGTTGCGACTTTATTTGCCTCGCTTCGCTTCATTGCATTTCGCGCCGCTTCGGCGACTCCATCCCGGCGGCGGCAGTGAAAAATCGCGTCGAGTTGGCTCGCTCCGCTTCACATTCGTTTCGCGCCGCATCGCCTTTTCCATGCGGATTGGCTGCGACTTTATTTGCTTCGCTTCATTGCATTTCGCGCCGCTTCGGCGACTCCATCCCGGCGGCGGCAGTGAAAAATCGCGTCGAGTTGGCTCGCTCCGCTTCACATTCGTTTCGCGCCGCGTCGCCTTTTCCATGCGGGCGGCGGCAAAAGAACGAACACCGCGGGCGGGACGACCGAAAAGCGGGAACATTGCCGTGCAAGCACGTATGTTCCCGCTTTTCAGCCGTGTGCCGATGGCACTTATCCGTTCTTTTGCTCGTACCTTACCTTATGGAATTCATCCTGATACTCGCCTTGACGAGCGCGATGGCGCGGATGCGCGAGATTTCCACGTCCTTGTCGGCGTGGTGCACGTTCTGACTCACGAGCTTCACGTAACCCTCGCGGTCGGATTTCTGAATGTATTTCACCGTCACGTACTCCTCGCCGTCGATGTCGATCGACAACAGGTACATGTCGCCCCAAAAGATGTCGTCGATGTCGTGCAGCTGCTTGTAGAGCACGATGTCGCCGCTCTTCAGCAGCGGGTACATCGAATCCCCGACGATGTAGATCGCCCCGTCGCATTTCGGGAGGTTGGGGATGTGGATGAAGTTGACGGGTTTGGTCTGGGTCCGGTCGGAGAAGAGCGGCACCAGCCCCGCCGTGCCCTCGATCGAATAGAGCGGCACGCTCTGCAACGGCAGCGAATTGTCCGTGCGGTGCATGTAGGCCGTCAGGTCGGGTTCGGCGTTGAACATGTTGCCCTTGCCGGTTTCGAGCCAGTCGGGATTCACGTTCAATTCCTGAACCAGTATGTTGCGGTTGCGGGCCGAGAGCCCCGCCTTGCCGGTCTCGATCATCGAAAGCGCCGCTTTGCCGATGCCAAGCCGCTGTGCCAGCTGCTCTTGCGTCATGCCGAGCTGTTTGCGTATCAGTTTCACCCGTTCGTTCATGGCCGTCTTATCGGAATTTTTTATATCAAATATTTTAACTTTTCGATTGAAAATTCAAATATTGAACTTATCTTTGCGCTACAAAGTTAAACAATTTATTTCGATTTCTGCAAACATTTTCCAAAAAACTATTCATAATCAATGATCTATTCGGTATCAACGGAACTTTACCTTGAAGTGGCCGCGCGTCTGGCGGAGGCCATCGGCGGCGGAAGTTACTTTTCGGGTTCGCTCTCGTTTGCTTTCGGCGACACGGAATGCCGGCTGACGGCTTCGGTGATCGTCTACCGGCGGGTCGAGCGCCTGCCCGAAGGCGACCGGGACGTGATCGCCGACCTGGTGCCCGTGTGGTGGGAGTTCCACACCGCGGGCGACGGCGGCGAGGTCCTGAACGACTTCTCGTTCTCCGACCTGCGGGCCTGCCTCTGACGCTCCGCCCGCACCCCGGCCCCTCCCTTCCCGGCACGGCGCTGCCGCCGGGGTGCACCCTCAAAAAACCTGCCCGCCGCGGCGCCGCGCATGGGTTTTTCTTTCACGAATTATTTTACGCATGGTTAAAAAGACCGAACCGACCTCTGCGGGGCACTCCTCCGCAGAGGTTTTTATGAACTCCGGGACGGCGTTTCCCGAGGCGGCGCATTCCGAAGAGCCGGCCGCCGCGCCGCCCTCCTTCACCGACTTCGCCCTCGGCGTCTATCCCTTTCTCGAACTGCAACCCTTCCACCGGACCTATTACCGCGTGCTGGAGGCTTTCGCCGCGGGGCGCATCCGGCGGCTGATCGTCACCATGCCGCCGCAGCACGGCAAGAGCGTCGGGGCCACGACGCTGCTCCCGGCCTACCTGCTGGGGCTGGACCCCGACCTGCGGGTCGCCGTCGCCTCCTACTCGGGGTCGCTGGCCTCGAAGTTCAACCGCCGCGTGCAGCGCATCCTCGAATCGCGGGAGTACGCCGCCTTTTTCCCTGGCACGGCCATCAAGCAGGGGGCGAAGCCCGCGGGCTACATCCGCACGGCCGACGAGGTCGAGATCATCGGCCGCCGGGGCGGACTGCTCTCCGTCGGGCGCGAAGGGTCGCTGACGGGCAACCGCGTGGACTGCTTCGTACTGGACGACCTCTACATATAGTAATCAATTTTGTCGCATATTAACAAAAAAACGTTAAATTTGCGCTAAAGATTGATTGACAGCGTTATGGAAAAATCGAAAAGAGTGGTCGGTTACGCCCGTGTTTCGACGGAGGCACAAGACATTACCCGCCAAATTGAACTTATTACGGCCTATTGTAATGACCGAAATTATCATCTAATCAAAATCATTCAAGAGAAAATTTCGGGCGCCAGAAAGGACAGGAAAAGTCTAAATGAACTTTTAGATGTGGACGATGCGGTCGCCGATATGATTATCGTTTCGGAACTCTCCCGTTTATCGCGTGAAGATGATATTTTATCCGTTCTTTCAACGATAAACGAACTTTTGAAACAAGGTGTCGATATTCTGTTTTTGGATAAGCAAGACCGCATTTATAAGGCTGGAACTATTTTATCCCTTTACGACATCATTACGCTGTCAGTAGAAGCTAAAGCAAGTGCCGACGAACGCTACAAGATTGCAGGACGGATGCAGACGGGTTTACGCTCCAAACTGGCCGAGTTTAGCAATATGTTTGCAGGCGGTACGGTTCCTTTCGGCTACAAAGTCATTCACAATCCCGATTACAAACTGAACCAAACGCCTAAAAACCTGCTTGTCGTCGATGCCAAAGAAGCCGAAGCGGTAAAATACCTTTTTCAGCAGCTAATCGACGGCAATACGATACGGCAGACTGTAAGGGTTTACAATAAATTATACCCTTATAAACTCTCTTATTCGGGCATCTGCCGCATTATCCGCAATCCAAAATACAAAGGGGAGATATACCGACGGGGAAAATTGTACGGCCAAATTCCCGAACTGCAAATCATCACGCCCGAAGATTTCGACAAGGCCAACAAACAGATGCGTGAAAACAGTCTGTTTCAAAGCAACGCTCCGAAATACTATAATCCGCTGAAAGGTTTGCTGTTTTGCCATTGTGGATGCGGTCTTTACATGAAACCCAACCACAACAGCTATCTAATCTATCGTTGTTCAAGTGCTTATAACGACAAACAAAAATGCGAAAATTACGGTGTCAAATGCGCTTATATCCTATCGTCCGTTTGGACTTGTGTAAAGGAAACCTTGCACACCGAGGAATACAGGCGCTTCAATACCCAGCGGGCAAATGAATTGCAGGGGATAAACAAACAGATTCGGGAAACAATCACCCGAAAAGTCAATAGCGTCGATGAACTGAAAACGCAATCGGCATCGTTGATTGCCAAAATCAAGAAACTGAATAATGATGACCTTATCAACGAATTGGAAACCGATTATAACGTGCTTTGCAAACAAATCAAGCAAACCGAGCAGGAAATTTCCGAACTGAACGGACAGATAGCCGAAAACGATGCCGAAATAAAACGGAACGTGGAGCAGAAAGATTTTAGCAAAATGGAGCAGTCGGCCTTATACAAGGAAAAATTGCAAAAGGCCGTCTATCATTCCCTGTCTGCTATGCGTGGCATTTTGGAAATAGTCTTTAAGAACGGCATGACACGTTACGTGCTGATTAAAAAGCACCGAAACGGCGGAACCTACCTTTTGCCCGATACGTTCAAAGGCGACATGGAGCGCAAACAAATTATCGTTCCGTCCCTACGAACTGACAAGGATAATCCCTATTCAGCCCAGCCGATGAATTTGCGCTACACGTTCGACGAATTTTTCAAGGCCATGCCCGTCGAAGAATACGAAATCCCGATAACGGAATGAAAAAAGAGGGCGATTGCTATAATGGCAATCGTCCCCTTTTCGGTTCGGCTAAACGACCGAACAATTAAAGAAGTTCCCGTAGCAGGTCAAGGATTACTTGTTCTTGTGTCTGCGTAGAGGTTTTGCGGGCATTTTGGATTTTATCTGCCTGCCATTGGGTAAGTTTTTTTAATTTCTTTTCTATTTCAAGCGTGTAAGCCGTAGCATCTTCGGCTACATTGTAACCGTCTTGGATGAATGAAATCAAATACTTTTTGGCAAGGAATTTAGCCGTGAATTTTTCACTTGCCGCTTCAAACCATTTGCGGCTCTTGGCACACCACCCGTCAGCCTCTTGCAGACATTGGGGCATTTCACGGGTTTTAAGACTTGCCACCAAATCTTTGGCTTTGAGTTTGTTGTTGCCACACGCCCAAAGCGAGATTGTCGAAAGCGGGAAATTGCGTCGTTGCAATTCCATAGCAAAATCAAAGGCCGCATTTGTTTCCTTAATGGCCATTGCGGGGGCTGCCATGTAGTCGGAACCTTTCCACGTTTTCGTGCAAATGTTCATTTCGGCAATGAGCAATGCAATGGCAACCCCTTTATTCAGCGGCTCAATGGCCACTAAATCTTCAAGCGGCAAGCCTAATTCAAGGTAGGCTTTCAGACGGTGCTGACCGTCCAAAACAGCGTAATAATCCTTTGCATGTTCATCGGCAATATCGTTGCCGTCCAAATCGGTCAGGTGACCGCCCGATGCTATGATGGCTTTACCGTTCACCGCCGTAATGGGACACAACATCCCATATTCGGCAAGAGAATCCTTTTTTGCCTTAATCGCTTTTTCATCGGTAGGACGATTGCCTTTGATAAAAGCAAATTGAGAAGATTTGAAAATTTCAAAAACATTTAAGTTTTTCATAATATTTCTTACTCCTTGTTAGGGAGAGGCTTAAATTATGCTGCATCCCTTGCCCAAGCGTTTGCAGGTCGTCGGGTTTATCCCTTTCGACACTACAAAGAT